>Ga0224505_10000900_pt1 | contig 19954 bp, 18 predicted proteins | sample SF_Jan12_sed_USG_FD_169102 | JGI IMG/M metagenome (GOLD analysis project Ga0224505, IMG submission 169102) | Sediment microbial communities from San Francisco Bay, California, United States - SF_Jan12_sed_USGS_4_1 | ecosystem: Environmental > Aquatic > Marine > Sediment | place: USA: California... | reverse complement strand
AGGGTCGCACCAGGTCACCACGATGCAGCTCTTGTCTGTCGCAACGACGGTGACCGCCAGCGCCCTCGCCGCCCTCTCCGCGCTCCATGTCGCCTGGGGGCTGGGATCGTCGTTCCCGTGCGCCGATCGCACGGAGCTGGCCGACGTGGTCGCCGGGTCGTCCGAGGTCCCACCGCCGGGCGCGTGCTACGCCGTCGCAACCGCGCTGAGCGGGGCCGCCGTGCTCGTCGCCGGCGCAGCGCCGCTGCCGTCCCGCTGGCGCAGGACCGCCCTGGTCGGGGTCGCCGCCGTACTCGGCGGGCGCGGGGTGCTCGGTCTCGGCGGCGGTACCGCACGGATCGTGCCGTGGCGGCCGTCGGAGCGCTTCACCACGCTCGACACGCGCTACTACGGCCCTCTCTGCATCGCTCTCTCCGCCGGCGCGCTGGCCGCACGGCGTGACCGCTGACCCAGGTTGGCGGCATGCGCGCAAGCGCTTCCCTGGAAGCGCCGACGCCGGTTCGAGTGGCGACGCGACCGCGTCGTGCGGATGGAACGCTCCCGCGGGAGCGTCCGGTCCCACTGATGTCCGTCTCCACGGCCTTGGTCTCCACGGCCCTGCGGGGTCGTCAGCACCCTGGGCCGCGCTTCGTCGAATATTGAGTTCGATGCAACTTCCACTTGACTTTCACTCAAAATCCGAGTGGGATGATCGCGGTGACCGCGAAAGGGGATGGCCGGGTGGAGGAGTCGGGTCCGCGTACTTCCGGGTTGCTCCACCTCGTGGCCGACCTGACGACCGCACGGCTCGGTGAACACCCAGCGCTGCGCGGCGACACGAAGCGCCCGGCATGCCGGGTCCGGTCGGCTTGGGCATCGCTCGGTTCTGCGAACTGCGCGCATTCCACCGTGGTCGGCGCGCATTCCACCGTGGTCGGATCGTGACGGCACCGCGGCCCCGCGCCTACGACATGACGAAGCGTTCCGGCCTGGCTGGGGGAACCAGGCGACGGATCGCCGAGGCTGCGCTGTCGCTGTTCAAAGAGCGCGACTACGACGACGTCAGCCTGAACGAGATCGCTCGGTCGGCCGGTGTCTCGCATCAGACCGTCTTGAACCATTGCGAGAACAAGGCGGGCGTCGTGCTCGCCGCGAGCGAGCTGTTCAGCGAGGAGATCAGGGCGCTCCAGGCCGACGCCGTCGCGGGCGATGTGACGTCGGTGGTGCACACGACCTGCGTCCGCTACGAGGTGCTCGGCGATGCCAACGCCCGGTGGGCCGCGATCGGCGCCAAGGCACCGGAGGTCGCAGAGGGCCTCGCTCGCGGCAGGCTCGCGTTCCAAGCCTGGATCGAGGAGATGCTCGGCAACCTGCTACCCGACGACGATCCCGGCGAGCGACGACGCGTGCTGATCGGACTGCACGCCGCCCTGGACGTCTTCACCTGGAAGCTCCTCCGGCGCGACCTGGCGCTCAGCCTGGAACAGACCGAAGCACAACTGACCGACCTCGTGCTGGGTGTACTCGCCCGGCACCGGATCTGACCGACGCGAGAAGAACGATGGCGCGTTTCTTGTTCACCATGTGGGACGGCGGCGGGAGCTTGCCGCCGGAACTCGCCCTCGTACGGCAACTCCTCACGGCGGGGCACACCGTCACCGTGCTCGGTGATCCCGTGACCGAGGCCGAGGTGCGCGCCGCCGGTGTGACCGACTTCCGTCCTTGGGTCAACGCCCCCCACCACGTCACCCGCAGCGCAGCCGACGACTACATCCGTGACTGGGAGTTGCGCAACCCCTTCCGCGTGCTCGCCAACCTGATGGACAAGCTGATGGTGTCACCGGCCCCGCTGTTCGCTGTCGAGACGCTCGCTGTCATCGACGACGTACGACCCGACGCCGTCGCCGCGAGCTTCCCCCTGCTCGGCGCTCTGATGGCTGCCGAAGTGCGCCGAATCCCCTGCGCGGCGCTCGTCCCGAACGTCGTGTCGCTTCCGGCCGACGGGATGCCGCCCTTCGGAACCGGATTCCTCCCGCCAAGGGGTCCGTTCGGCAAGGCGCGCGACCGGGCCTTGAACGCCCTCGTCGATCGCCTGTGGGACAAGGGTCTGCCCGAGCTCAATCGAGTGCGCGTATCCCTCGGCCTGGAAGCGCTGGACAGGCTGCTCGCCCAGTACGAGCGGCCCGAACGGGTGCTCGCGCTCACCGCCGTAGCGTTCGATTTCCCGGCCACGCTCCCGCCGAACGTGCGTTACGTCGGCCCACAACTCGACGACCCCGAATGGGCGGGGACGTGGGCCCCGCCAGCGGACGACCGCCCCCTCATCCTCATCGCGATGAGCAGCACGTTCATGAACCACCTCGACCAGCTCCAACGAGCCGTCAGCGCGCTCGGCACCCTGCCGGTGAGGGGTCTGGTCACCACGGGGCCGGCGATCGACCCCGACCAGATCGACGCGCCCGACAACGTGACCGTCGTGCGCTCGGCACCCCACCGCCAGGTACTCCCCTCCACCGACGTGCTCGTGACCCACGGCGGCCACGGCACCGTCGTCAAGGGCCTCGTCGCCGGTGTCCCCATCGTCTGCATGCCTACCGGCCGAGACCAGCCGGACAACGCCGCCCGGCTGGTCCACCGCGGCGCGGGCGTCAGGATCTCGAAGAACGCTTCCCCAACGAAGATCGCCGCCGCGATCGAGCGCGTCCGCAGCGACCCGTCCTTCCGGCAGGCCGCGCGCCGCCTCGGTGACCAGCTTCGCGCCGAGGCCGACAGCGGCGCCGCGCTCGCCGAGCTCGAAGCCCTCGCGCGTCGATGACCCTTCCGGCGAACACGGTCTCGGGTTCCCATCGGTGGTGACACGCCCGCGCTGGGGTCGACGAAGGTCGGGGCACGCCCTCGGCCGCGAGGTGATCGGCGGGCAGCCGGCTGGGACAGCGGCACGAGGTCGGGATCGGCGCCACAACGCTGCGGAAAGTCGTGGTGGATGATCGCCACCCGGCCGAGCAGGGCGATGTTGGCTCCCAGCTCCAGCACCTTGCGGACCTCGGCCGGCGTCCGCAGCTTCGCGGCGGGCCGGACCGGCGCCGCGATTCTGGGCCGACGCGCCGGGGTGCGAGTGCACTTGTGGTTCAGGCGCCCGATAGGTCTCGCGCGAAACGGCTGGTCACAGCATCGGCAGGTCGCCGACTACGCAGGCGGCGAACCACAACCGCACACGATCACCGTGACGGGGCGCCTCGACGCCTCGGTGTGGCGGCGAGGACGCAGTCGGTGCCGAAGATCGGTTTCGGCGTGCTGCGGTCGTTCGACCGGGGCCGGGCGGCGAGGGGGAAACCACCCTGCTCAGGCGGCGAGCCGTTCGCTCAGCACGTCCGGCGGGTAGCCGAGCGCGCGGCCGACGATCTGCAGCACCGAGGACACGTACGGCCGCTCGCGCCCGACCCGCGCCCGACCCGCGCCACCGCGCGCCACCGCACAGACCGTGGAGACCAGTCCGTCGCGCGGCGCGGAGAGCAGGTGGGCGTCGAGGCGCCGGGCCAGCGCTTCGAAGCCGGCCGGGTCGGCGGAGGGCAACGGAGCGAGGTCGTGCTCGGCCACGGCCTGCTCGACACCGGCCGCGCGGGCCGCGACATCGTCCACCCGCTCGCGCGCCAGCAGGCTCAGCGTCATCGCCAGGCCCGACCGGTACAGCACGACGCGCTCGCCCTCGTCGAGCGGCCGGCCCGCCCCAACTCGTAGCGGTGCGAGCAACCGTCACAGACCAGCAGGGACCCCTGGGGGTCGGTGGTCCGGTACGCGAAGGTGGTCTGCTCGATGCCGACCTTGGGGCGGTGGAGGGCCACGCTGCGCCACGACCGCTCGACGCCCTCACGCAGGCAGATGAACCGGCCGCGTTGTACGACCTGTTCCCCATCGCGCAGCCCGGGCTCTCCGACCCCTCCGGCGTGGCCTCCTGGGACGCTCCCTTCGATGAAGCGGTCGACACGGTCGATGAAGTGGTCGATGCCGTCGAGGCGCCACTCGAGCCCCGCCGGTCGCGATGATTCTACGCCGACCCGACCGCTCGTGACTCGGGTGATGCCCCCAGACTCCGGACCAGACGCGAGACACCCTGTGGTACACGGGAAGACACCAAAACTTCTGACCGGGCATGGGCGTGGGGTCGCGCGCGGCCCGGAATAGGGGCCGGGCGGGTTAGGTTGTGCGGCCCGATGAGGCACTGGCCGAGCGATGCAGATGCGGTGAAGGACGCCCGGCTGCGGCGCGACGTCGTGGCCAGGGTCTGGCAGTTCGCCCGGCCCTACCGCGCCAAGGTGTTCGCCTACCTCGCCACGATCATCGCCGGCTCCGGCGCCGCGGTGGTCGCGCCGCTGGTCGTCCGCACCCTCCTCAACGACGCCATCCCGCAGGCCAACCGCAGCTGGGTCAACCTGCTGGCGGCCGCGCTGGTGGTCGCCGCGCTCGCGGAGGCGGTGCTCAGCCTGGCCGGGCGCTGGCTGTCCTCCTCGGTCGGCGAGGGGCTCATCTTCGATCTGCGCGTGGCGTTGTACGACCACGTCCAGCGAATGCCGATCGCCTTCTTCACGAACTCGCAGACCGGCACGCTCATCAGCCGGCTGAACAGCGACGTCGTCGGCGCCCAGTCGGCCGTGACCGGCACGCTCGGCACCGTGGTGTCCAACGTGTTCACGTTCGCGTTCACCTTCGTCACGATGCTGGTGCTCGAATGGCGCCTGACGCTGCTGGCACTCGCCATCCTGCCGCTGTTCGTGATCCCGTCGCGGCGGGTCGGTCGTCAGCTCCAGCGCCTGACCCGCCAGTCGATGATCCACAACGGCGCCATGAGCTCGCAGATGACCGAGCGATTCGGCGTGGCCGGAGCCCAGCTGGTCACGCTGTTCGGCCGACACGACGACGAGACGGCAGCGTTCTCCGACCGGGCGGGCAAGGTGCGCGACATCGGGGTGCGCACCGCGATCTACGGCCGCACGTTCATGCTCGGGCTCGGCGTCGTCGCGGCGCTCGGCACCGCCGGGGTCTACTGGGTCGGCAGCCAGCTGGTGATCAGCGGCTCGCTACCCTCCGGTGACCTGGTCGCCATGGGACTGCTCGTCGGGCGGATCTACCAGCCCCTCAGCGCGCTCACCAACGCCCGGGTCGACGTCCTCACCGCGTTCGTGAGCTTCGACCGGGTCTTCGAGGTCCTCGACGCGCCGAACGCCATCACCGACGGGGACGGTGCGGTCGACCTCGAACACCCCCAGGGCGCCGTTCGCTTCGAGGGCGTCAGCTTCGCCTACCCGGCGGCGTCGACGACGACGCTGGCCTCCCTCGCCGCGGATGGGTCCCTGTCTCGCGACAGCGAGACGGTGCTCCACGACGTCGACTTCGACGCCGCGCCGGGCGAGACGGTGGCGATCGTGGGGCCGTCGGGCGCCGGGAAGTCGACGCTGATCTCGCTCGTCGCCCGCCTCTACGACGTCAGCGCCGGCCACGTGCGCTTCGACGGTCACGACGTGCGCGACGTGCGGCTCGACACCCTGCGCCGCTCGATCGGCGTCGTGAGCCAGGACCCGCACCTCTTCCACGACTCGATCGGCGCGAACCTCCGCTACGCGAAGCCCGGCGCCACCAACGCCGAACTGCGCGACGCCTGCCGGGCCGCCCAGGTGCTCGACGTGATCGAGTCGCTGCCCGACGGGTTCGACACGGTCGTCGGCGAGCGGGGCTACCGCCTCTCGGGCGGCGAGAAGCAACGCCTCGCCATCGCCCGCATGCTGCTGAAGGACCCGGCGGTCGTGATCCTCGACGAGGCCACCAGCCACCTCGACTCCGAGAACGAGGCGGCCATCCAGCGGGCGCTGGAGGTGGCGCTGCAGGGTCGCACCGCGCTCGTCATCGCCCACCGCCTCTCCACGATCGTCGACGCCGACCGCATCGTCGTCGTCGAGCACGGACGCGTGGTCGAAACGGGCCGGCACCGGGAGCTGCTGGCCGCGGGCGGCCTGTACGCCGACCTGTACCACACGCTGGTGCGCGACCAGCCGGCCCCGCTTGCGACCGGCGCCTGAGCGGCGATGACCCCGACGCAGCACGACGGCCAGACCCTCTCGGTCGGCGAGCTCTGCGCGCTGGTGGCCCGAGCCTTCGAGACGCTCTTCCCCGAACGGCTGTGGGTCCGCGGCGAGATCCACGATCTGAAGCGCCCCCGCTCGGGCCACGTCTACTTCGACCTGCTCGACCCGGGAGAGCTGGGCCGAGCCGCGCCGGCGAAGATCAACGTGGCGCTGTTCGCCAACCACAAGTTCTCGGTCAACGGCACGCTGCGCCGAGCCGGCGGATCGGTCCGCATGACCGACGGCGTCGAGGTCCGCATCGGCGGCAAACTCGAGTTCCACCCGCCCAGCGGGCAGCTCAAGTTCCTGATGACCACCATCGATCCCGCCTACACGCTCGGGCGGCTCGCGGCCGACCGCGACCGGCTCGTGCGCCTCCTGGCGGCCGACGGGCTCCTCGATCGCAACGCATCGCTGGCGGTCGGGGCGGCGCCCTTGCGGGTCGGGTTGGTCACCAGCGCCGGCTCGGCGGCCTGCCACGACTTCCTCGACGAGCTGACCGGGAGCGGCTTCGCGTTCCAGGTCGTCGTCGTCGACACGCGCGTCCAGGGCGAGGGCGCCAGCGCGAACATCGTCGCCGCGCTCCGCACGGCGAGCGCGCTCGGGGTCGACGTGGTCGCGCTGGTCCGCGGTGGGGGCGCCCGCACCGACCTGGGAACCTTCGACGGCGAGGACGTCGCCCGGGCCGTCGCGACCCTCCCGGTACCGGTGTGGACCGGCATCGGGCACGAGATCGACAGCACGGTCGCCGACCTCGTCGCGCACCGGAGCTTCAAGACGCCAACGGCGTGCGGCGGCGCGCTCGTCGAGACCGTCGCCGGCTTCGTCGGCCGCCTCGACGCCGGCTGGGAGGCCATCCGCCGCCAGGCCGACCAGCGCCTCGATGACCGGGCCGCGGCGCTGGCACGCGACGCGGCACGAGGCCAGCGCGCCGCCACCGTGGCGCTCGACCGGGCGGCCGAACGGCTCGACGACGGGTCATCCCGGTCCCAGCGGGCGGTGGTGGCTGCGCTCCAGCGGGCCGGCGACGAGCTGGAGCGGGCCGCCGGCCGGCTCGACCGCGCGGCGCTCGTCGTGCTGGACGCTCGCCTGTCCCGCCTCGACGATCAGCTGCGGCGCCTGCGCCGGGAGGGCGACGTCGCGCTCGACCGCGCCGAGGAGCGCCTGGCGCACCGAGCCGCGGTCGTCGCCGCACTCGATCCCGTCCGTGCGCTCGCCCGTGGTTGGTCGATCACCCGCGACGAGCACGGCGCCGTGCTCCGCTCGGCGACCGAGGCGTCGCCGGGCTCGGTCCTCGTGACCACGCTGGCCGACGGCTCCGTGCGCAGTACGGTGGACGGCCGTGGCTGAGCAGAGCGGCGCGACCGCCCCGAGCGAACCCGCCGCTGCCACCGGCGCCGAGCCGGTGGGTTACGCCGCCGCGGCCGACGAGCTCGAGGCGATCCTCGCCGAGCTCGAGGACCCGACGATCGATGTCGACCGTCTCGCCGAACGGGTCCGGCGCGCCGCCGAGTTGATCGCGTACTGCCGCCAGCGGATCACGGCCGCTCGCGCCGAGGTGACCTCGGCGGTCGCTCGACTCAGCGCCGTCGCGCCCCCCGCAGACGACGGGCCCGCCGGCGACGCCGACAGCCTGTTCGCCACCGACGACCAACCGGGCTGAGCGAGCTGGCGGAGCTCACTGCCGCCCTCGGGCCGACTCCGCCGGGTCGGGGGCCTGGGCCAACCGGGCCGCGGCGCCCAGCGCCTGCGCCGGTGAGCAGCGGCGCACCCCACCGACCGCGCACACGGCGACCAACCACGGCGGCGTCGCCCGGGCCACGACGAAGACGCGCTCGGGCTGGTGCTCGTCCCGCTGCGCGGCCGCGGCGAACGCGGCCGCGTACTCGGGCGCCCGCACGTCGCTGGCCAGCTCGGCGAGGGCATAGGGGTCGGGCGCGTCCGGCGAGGCGCCCGACAGCAGGCCGACCGGCGTGCCATCGCCACCGTCGAGCCCTGCGCCGTCGGCGAGCACGACCGCCGGGACCGACCCGGGCCGCGCCCCGGCCAGCAACAGCGCCACGTAGGCGCCGAGACCGCTGCCCCACACGACGGCGCGCCCCAGATGGGCGAGCGCCGCATCGGCATCGCCGACCAGCACCTCCGCCGTGTAACCCCCGCCGGCAGGAACGCTCGAGCGGCCATGACCCGTGAAATCGAGGCCGAACACCGGCCCGGGCCACCGCTGCGCCACCTCGGGCTCGGCGGGCCGGGTGGCACCGCCCAGCTCGTGCAGCGCCAGCAACGGCACCCCCGAGCCATCGGCCAACGCGTGCAGCGCGAGCTCGACGTGTCCGTGACGGAGCGCGATCACCGCGCTCATCGCAGCGGCCCGCTGGGGTCGACATCTTCCACGGTGGGCAACGTTAGATGTCACCGTTCGAGGAAGAACAGAGCGCCACGATCTCCGTGGCGCCTCCACGAGACAACTACTGTAAGTGAAATCTTGAGGACGTCTCGTGACACATCCGGCTCGGCGGGCCGAACAGGGCCGCACGGTGAGGTGAGTCCGGCTGCGCCGGGCGCCCACACGGCCCCGCGCTCGCCGACCCTGGACGAGGCGCTCGTCGCCCTGCGGACGCTGCCCTACGGCGGCATGGACGACGCCTCGGTATCGCTGCGCCTGCCGGCAGCCGTACAGGCGACCATCTCACCGGTCATCTCGGCGCTCCGCTGGAGCACCGCGATGTTCGGCACCGTCTACGCCGCAGCGCGCGCCGAGGGCGGGGAGATCTGGATCGTCTGCACGCTCGCCGTCGTGCTCTTCCTGACGACGTGGCGCACCGTGCGGCCGCTCCGGCTCGGCTCGCGTCGCACGCTCGACCGGGTCCTGGCGCGAACCGACGGCGTGCTCGTGGGCGCGGCGGTCGGGCTGAGCGGCGCGCTGGGCTCGCCGTTCGCACCCAGCGCGATCGCGATCGCCGCGATCGCCGCGTTCGGATGGGGACTCCGCGCCGGCTTCGACACGCTGGCCCTGACGCTGGTCGCCATGGCCCTCGCCCACCTCGCCGGCCCGATGAGCTCGGACGGGGTGTCCGTGCTCGGCGTCGCCGTGCTGGCCGCGTTCCCCGCAGCCGTCGTGCTGACCAGCGGGGTGCGCAGCCGGCTCCTCACCGAGGAGCTGCGACGCGAACGCCTCGCCGGCCAGCTCGACCAGCTGATCGAGACCAACGACCTGCTGCACCTGCTGAACCAGGCGGCGCGGACGCTGCCGATGTCGCTCGACCTGCACGAGGCGCTCGAGGACGCCCGCGAGCAGCTGCGCGACGCCTTCGACGCCTCGGTCGTCTGCCTCCTCGTGCACGACGAGATCACCCAGGAGTGGGTACCCCGCATCGCCGAGGGCTGTGCCCTCGCGCCATCGATCGGCCTCGACGAGTTGCCCGAACCGCTGCGGCACGCCGCGTCCGCCGCGACCGCGCTGGTGGACCGCCACCTCGAACCCGACGCGCAACGGCTGGCGTCGACGTCCAAGAGCGGCATGTACAGCGCCATCCGGGCCCGGGGCCGCACCGTCGGCGTGCTGGGCATCGAACACCCCGACGTCCGGCGCTACGGCGACCGCGAGGTCCGCCTGCTCGAAGCTCTCGGCGACGTGTTGGCCATCACGGTCGACAACGCCACGAGCTTCCAACGCCTCCGCACGCTGGGCGCCGACGAGGAGCGCAGCCGTATCGCCCGTGACCTGCACGATCGGCTCGGTCAGTGGCTGGCCTACATCAGCCTGGAGCTCGAGCGGATCATCGGCGCGCCCGAAGCGCCGACCGACGAGCTCGAAAAGCTCCACGACGACGTCCAGACGGCCATCGGCGAGCTGCGGGAGACCCTGCGCCAGCTTCGGATCGGCGTGACCGCGGAGCGCTCCTTCGCCTCGGTCGCGACCGAACTCGTCGAGCGTTTCAACAAGCGACGCGGCGCCACCGCCACCTTCGTCGCGCACACCGGCGAGCGCCTCGCACCCCGGATCGAGAACGAGTGCATGCGCATCCTGCAGGAGTCGCTGTCCAACGTCGTCAAGCACGCTGGGGCCCGCCAGGTCCACATCGACTGGGACGTCCGGGACGGCGTCGGTGTGCTCACCGTGCGTGACGACGGCCGCGGCTTCGAGACCGGTCGAAGCGTGCGCGACTCGGCCTACGGGCTCGTGGGCATGCGCGAGCGGGCCGCCCTCATCGGCGCACGGATCGAGATCCTGTCGCGGCCGGGGCAGGGGACCGTGGTGCGTCTCAGCACCGACGGCCGGGCGCGCGAGCCGCTCGATGTGCACCCCCCGCACCCGGACGACGCCGACCTCGTGGTCGACCTCTCAGACGGTGCCACCACCGACCGTGCCACCACCGACGGTGCCACCACCGACGGTGCCACCACCGACCGTGTCACCTCCGACGGGAGCGGGTCCTCCGCCCCGACGCCCCGCACCGTCGATGCCCCCACGCCCGAACCCTCGACTCCCGGAGCATCGTCATGACCTTGCGGATCCTGCTCGCCGACGATCACACGGTGCTTCGCGAGGGCATCCGCCGCGGCTTCGAGGCGGCAGGGTGCGAGGTGGTCGGCGAGGCGGGAGACGGCCTCACCGCGGTGCAACTCACGCTCGACCTCCGGCCCGATGTGGTGGTGATGGACATCACGATGCCCATCCTCGACGGGATCGGCGCCACCAGGAGGATCCACCTCGAGGATCCCGACGTCCGCATCGTCGTGCTGACCATGCACGACGACCCCGAGCAGACCCGGCGGGCGCTCGATGCGGGCGCGGTCGGCTTCCTGTCCAAGGGGAGCTCGTTCGCCGAAGTGCTCGAAACAGTGCAGGCTGCCGCCGCAGGAGAGACCGAGCTGTCACCGGACCTGGCCCGTTCCGTGCTGGCGGCAAGCCGGCACAACGAGGCCGACGCGCTGCTCAGCGAGCGGCAGGTGGAGATCCTCCAACTGATCGCGGACGGGGCCAGCACCAAGCAGGTGGCGCGCCAGCTCGGCATCACACAGAAGACCGTTCACAACCACCTCAACGCCGTCTACCGGAGACTCGACACCCAGAGCCTGACCCACGCCGTGTTGTCGGCGGTGCGGCTCGGCATCATCGACCTGCGCGACTGAGCTGGCACGGGCCCGTCCTTTCGCTCGCCTTTCGGCCCGAAGGCCGATGATGCGAACGTCTCCTGCAACTGGATTCCCTGAAAGGTCCGGGCGGGCCGTCTCCGCCCTCGGCCCGTCCGGACCTCCTCCAACCCGGGAAAGGTCATGATCGTGGTTCGGCCTCGCACGCTGCTGGTCCTCGCCCTCGCAATGAGTTTCGCGCTGGCCGTCACCCCCGCAGCGTGGCTGAGCGATGCCACGCTCCCGTCGCTTGCTGCGGTGCTGGCCGGGGTTGCGTTGGTGCTCGGCGGTCGACGCGGTCCCAAGAACGTTCGGCCCGCCCTGGTACCGGTGCAGACGACCGGATCGGACCGGCAGGTCCCGCCCCGCGACTGAGGTCGGCCTTCCGACGACGGTCGGGGCCGGCGACAGACCGCGCGTCAGCGCCGCGGGCGCGACAACCGGCCGAGGACCGGTCGGCCCAACTCGATCAGCCGGCGCAGCAGCGGCGGGGGGTGGGCGATCAGCGTGTCCCGACCGACCAGCGCGTCGAAGTCGATACGCGGCCCGCCCGGCGCGATCAGTCCGAGCATCTCGTCGGCCACGATGCCGTAACCGATCGTGGTCGGGTGCACGCCGTCGAGGGAGAAGAGCCCACCCTGGTAGCGGCCCCTGTCGTCGGAGAGGAAATACCGGGTGTCGGGCCGCGGGGTCAGCGCGGCGAGCGCGTCCGGCAGCTCGTAGGCCGGTACGGGATTGAGGTCGGCGGCCCGCTCGTCGGCGAGGAAGCGGCGGAAGGCGAGGCGATTCAACAACCCGGCCTGGTCGAACAGCAGCCAGTCACGGCCGGCGCGGCGGGCAGAGCGCACAATGTCGACGATGTGCTCGTTGTAGTGGTCGATGGCCGAGTCGACGGCGCGCGCCTGGGCGTGGGTGAGGTGGCGGTGCCGGCGGGGATCGAAGCGATGATCGTCGATCCACGGGTCGGTGTAGTACGGGAAATAGCGCGAGCCAGGGCGCCACTTCTGGCCCGCGACCTGCGGGTTCACGCCACGGGCGATCGGTGCGACCGTCACGTGGGGCACCGTGGCCAGCACGACCCGGTCGGCGTCGACCAGCTCGATCTGGGCGACGACCCGGTCGAACTCGGCCGCGAAGTGGCTGGGCCGCCAAACGTTGTAGGCCTCCTTGCGCTCGACGTCGTCGTAGCCGGGGCCGCTCCAGCGGACCTGCTTGTTGACCACGCTGTCGAGCGCGTTGTTGGCACCCAAGGCCACGACGAGCGTGTCGACCCCGTCGGCCCCCACGAGGCTGGCGGCGCGCAGCTGGCTGGCCGAGCGGCCACTGCCGGCGAGCACCCGGCGGGCGGCGAGGTCGTTGTCCTGCTCGGGCGTGAGCGGCAGGAGCACCTGGTCGTCGGGCCGGCGGGCGCCGAGACGAGTCTCGAGAACCGAGACGGACACCGACAGCGCGTCGCGCAGGTCCCAGCCGTAGATGCCGAGGTTGTCGTAGCGCACGAGCGACACGTCGGGGTTCCGACCAGGACCACGCTCCCAGTAGTTCTCGTTCGCGTCGAGGAAGGACCGCAGGTGCAACAGCGCGCCCGGCACCCGCCACAGCGGCAGCTTCGGGCCGTAGCGCCGCTCGAGCGAGCGGAGGAGGCTCTCGAGGTTCAGCGGCAGTCCGTCGCCCGGCCCGCCGTACACCGGCATCGAGAAGTCCTCGATGCCGAGCGCGGCGGCGGCCTGGGCCGGCCACGACAGATCCGTTCGGAAGATGGCGCCGCTCATCACACCGTGGGTGAGGGAGTCGCCGATGGTGACGAGCGGGCGCGGCGCCCGCCCCGAAGCCGGAGGGCCCGACGGTGGCGCCGGAGCGACGGCGATGCCGAGCGTGGGATCGTCGATCGGCGGGGGCGTCCGGCGCCGGATCTCGACTTCGTCGGGGGTTTGCGGATCGCGTATCTCGTCGGGATCGCTCATGACACTCCTCCGGGCCGCCGCTCGGCGACCACGCCCGACGCTAGCGGCGACGGCTGGCGAGACGCTGCGAGCACGAATCGCCCGCCGGCGTGGCGAAAGGCCAGCGCCGCCGGTCGATCGGTCACTAGATTCGAGGCGGTGACCACCGCCCCGAACGACCAGGCCGGGCTGCTCGCCGGGCTCCGCATCATCGAAGGGTCGGCCTTCGTCGCCGCCCCGCTCGGGGGGATGACGCTGGCGCAGCTCGGCGCCGACGTCATCCGCTTCGACAACATCGGCGGCGGCCTCGACTACGGCCGCTGGCCGGTCACACCCGACGGGACCAGCCTGTTCTGGGCAGGGCTCAACAAGGGCAAGCGCTCGATCGCGCTCGACCTCCGCCGGCCCGAGGGCCGCGAGGTCGCCACCGCGCTGATCACCGCACCAGGTCCCGACGCCGGCATCTTCCTGTCGAACTTCCCGGCGACCGGTTGGCTGGCCGACGAGGCGCTGCGCGCCCAGCGGCCCGACCTGGTCCACGTGAACATCATCGGCAACCCCGACGGGTCGACCGCCGTCGACTACACGGTCAACCCGTCCTCGGGGTTCGCGTTCGCCACCGGGCCGGTCGGCTCGCACACGCCGACCAACCACGTCCTGCCCGCGTGGGACATCGCCACCGGCCTGCACGCCACCACCGCGGTGCTGGCCGCCGAGCGGGCCCGGGCCCGTACCGGCGAGGGGCGCTACGTGACCATCTCGCTGGCCGACGTCGCCTTCGCCATGGTGGCCAACCTCGGCTACCTGGCCCAGGCGCAGCTCACCGGAGAGGACCGGCCCGCGGTCGGCAACGACCTGTACGGCGCGTTCGGTCGCGACTTCCCGACCGCCGACGGTCGTCGGGTCATGGTCGTGGCGATCTCCCTGAAGCAGTGGCAGGTCCTCGCCGAGGCCACCGAGATCACGCCGTACCTACCGACCATCGAGGCGGTGCTCGGCGTCGACCTCAACCGCGAGGGCGACCGCTTCGAGGCCCGCGACGCCATCGCCGCGTTCATCGCCCCGTTCATCGCTCGGCGTACGCTGGCCGAGCTCCGCGAGATCTTCGACGGGCTCGGCGTGTGCTGGGGCCCCTACCAGACCTTCCGCGACCTCGTGAACGACGACTGGCGCTGCTCGCTGGCCAACCCGCTCTTCGCCGAGATCGATCAGCCCGGCGTCGGCAAGGTGCTGTCACCGTCGAGTCCCCTGCGGTTGAACGCCCCGCACGCGACGCCACCGCCCGTGCGCGCCCCCCTCCTCGGCGAGCACACCGAGGAGGTGCTGGGCGACGTGCTGGGCCTGTCGGGCCTCGAGCTCGGCCGGCTGATGGACCGCGGGGTCGTGGCCGGCCCCCACCCGCCGACCGTCGACCTGCGCGATGCGAAGAACCCCGACGCCGGCCCCGGCCGCAGCGACACCGTCAACGCCTGACGCACCCACGGCCCGGGCGCGAGAACGCCCGGCGCGGGAACGCCCCGCCGGCGCCCAGCGAGCCCGGCGCTCGGCCGCCGGGAGTTCCAGCGGTCAGATGTCGGCGAGTACGACGGACCCGATCGCCATCAGCCGGTCGGCCGAGGTGTCGCGAAGCTCGGTGTCGTACGCGCCCGGCCCGAGACGGCGGGCATCGACCCGGAACGGTCCGCCCTTCGCTCCGGCCAGGTAGTAGACGTGGACGTAGGTGGCGCGCACCTGTCCGGGGCGCCCCGACGCCCGGCACGCCGCTTCCTCCATGGCGAGCGCCGTCACGCCGCCCTGGATCGAGTCGAAGCTGTTGCGGATCGGCAGGCTGAGGTCGAAACCGGTGCCGCCACCAGGCTCGTCCCGGAACCCGACCACGTCGGCGGCCGGCCGGTCGAGCGGCGCCTCGCCCGCGGCGGCGAGGTCGACGACATCGTCGGGCGGATCGCGCCGGTAGCGCTCCTCGACGGTGCGCCGGCTGAACGTGATGGTGCCCTCGACCACGGTCCGGCCTCCCACCGTCATCTCGACCCGGCTGAGCAACGTGTTGCGTCCCGAGCGCACGACGCGGGCGACGAAATCGGCCGGGCCCGGCCCGAACGGCTCCACCAGGTGCAGGGCCAGGTCGAAGGTGGCCGTGTGGTCGGGGAACACCTCGCGCGCCGACAGCATCCCCGAGGCCATGTCGATCGGGATGGCGGCGCCACCGAGGCGCACGGTGCCGTCCGGGCCGCACAGGGGCGAGGTGTCGGGGAGCGAGCCGACCATCTCGCCGGCGGCGCCGGCCCGGTACACCACCTGCAGCCGTCGCAACACGTGACCGGGCTGAGGGTAGGGTTGGCGCTCGTTCATCGGGCCTGGAATGTACCGGCCCGCCACGACGCCGGCCCAGCTCCGGCCCCGACGAGGTGGACGTCGATGCCCGATCTCCGCACGATCACCGTGAACGGTGAGGACTCGCCGTCCGCGACCGGCGGCGAGGGGCCCGACCTGCTCTGGCTGCACGGAGAGGGCAACACCTCCGGGTGGCGCGAGGTGCACGACCGGCTCGCCGAGCGGTTCACGGTGCACGCGCCGACCCTGCCGGGTTTCGGCGGAACACCGCTGCCCGAATGGCTCGACGACATGGACGACCTCGCGTTGTGGACCGCGGACGCCTGCGTCGCGCTCGGCCTGGAGCACCCCGTCGTCGTCGGTGAGTCCCTCGGCGGCTGGCTCGCCCTGACCTCCGCCATCTGGCGGCCCGCGCTGCCCGTCGCGCTCGTCCTCGTCGGCCCGCTCGGTCTGCGCCCCGCCGAACCGGCGCCCGACCTGTTCATCAAGGCCGCGCCCGAGGCGCTCGGCTACCTCAGCGAGCGCATCGACGCGGCCGCCGTCGACCCGATGACCGGCGACATCGACGCGGCGACGGCGCTGTGGGTCGAACAGGCGACCCAGGCGCGGCTCATGTGGGAGCGCCCCTACGACCGCCGCCTCGAACGGCGCCTCCACCACGTGAGCTGCCCCCGATGTGTGGTGTGGGGGGCCGTCGACCGCCTGCTGCCGGTCGAGCACGGCGCCCGACTGGCCGCCGCCCTGGGTGCCGCCCCACCGACCGTCGTCGCCGGCGCCGGCCACCTGGTCTCGATCGACGACCCGGTCGCGGTCGCCGACGCCACCACCGCGCTGGCCACCACCGCGGGCGTGCTCGACGGAGGTAACCGGTGAAGCTGTACGCGTTCCACCTGATGCCCTGGCCGGAGATCGATCCGGACGTGGCCACCAAGCACGGGTCGGCGTGGGTCGTGTACCCGAACAGCGAGTACGACCCCACCCTCGGCCGACGCCTCTACAACGAGTACCTCGACCAGCTCGTGTTCGCCGACGAGATCGGCTTCGACGCCCTCTGCGTCAACGAGCACCATCAGAACGCCTACGGGCTGATGCCGTCACCGAACATCATGGCGGCCACCCTGCTGGCCCGGACCCGCCAGGCGAAGATCGCCATCCTCGGCAACGGCATCGCGCTGCGCGACAACCCGCTGCGCGTCGCCGAGGAGGTGGCGATGATGGACGTGATGTCGGGCGGCCGGGTCATCTCGGGGTTCGTGCGCGGCATCGGCGCCGAGTACCACTCGCTCAACCTCGACCCCACGCGGTCGCGCTCGCGCTTCTTCGAGGCCCACGACCTGATCGTCAAGGCGTGGACGACCCCCGGCCCCTTCGAGTGGGACGGCGAGCACTACCGGTACCGCTACGTCAACGTGTGGCCGCGCCCGTTCACCGAGCCCCACCCTCCCATCTTCGTGCCCTCCCAGGGCAGCGACGACACGCTGCGCTGGGCAGCCGAGCACCGCTACCCGCTGGCCTGCACGTTCGTGCCGATGGAGCGCCTCAAGCAGTTCTACGACCGCTACCGCCAGTACGCGGCCGACGACTTCGGCTACGAGGCCGGCCCCGACCAGTTCGGCTTCACGTCGATCGTGTACGTGCACGAAGACCCGAAGGTGGCCGAAGCGGCGATGGAGCCTCACATCCGCTACTTCCGCGAGCGCTGCTTCACGCTCCCGCTTCCGTTCTTCTTCCCGCCCGGCTACACGACCGGCGCGGCGTACCGGACCCGCCTCGAGATCGCCCGCCAGCTCGCCGCCACCGGCGGGCCGGTGCTGTCGGCCGGCCAGCCGCTGATCGGCACGCCCGAACAGGTCGGCGAACGGCTCGTCGCCAACATGGCCGAAGCGGGGGCAGGCACGTTCATGGCCCAGTTCCAGCTCGGCGACATGGGCCACGACATGGTGATGCGTTCGATGGAGCTGTTCGCCGACAAGGTGCTGCCCCACCTGCCGCGCGGCTGACGGCCGGCCTTCGACGCCGCCCGACGCAGGACCGGGCCCGAACCTCAGGCCGGCTCGACGTCGAGCCCCGCCGCCCGCAGCCGCTCGGCGAGCCTCGCAGCGCGCGCTTCGGCCTCGGATGCCCGCGCCTCGGCCTCGGATGCCCGCGCCTCGGCGCTGTCGACCAGTTCGGCAGCGTCGGCCGCAACCCGGCCGGGCGGTACCCACACGACCAGCTGCCCGTCCTCGACCTGGAACACCAGACCGCCGAGCTCGGGACAGGGCTGGCCCAGCCAGCGACGCGGGCCGTCCTCGCCCGGAGCATGGCGTTCGACGTCGGGTTGGACGACGTGGGCGACGTAGACCACGACGCCGAGGCCGACCAGACGATGGACCTTGGTGCGGAACGTCGGCACGTCGTCGCTCTGGGACGGGACCTCGACGACGGCGACCGGGGCCGGACCACCGACCTCGGCCTGGCGATACGAGGTGGCGTTCTCGGCCGTGGTGCCCGCCGGTAGCACCATCACATCGGGTGCCATGGGCCCGCCGCCGTCGAGCGGGTACCAGTTGAGGTCGGCATCGACCTGCCAGTCGGCGCCGAGCGCGACCTGGGCCGCGACGTGCGCGAGCGTGGCCAAACGGCGGTGGGCGCGTCCCTCGGGCACCTTGACCTCATCGGGGTTCCGCACACCTTCGTCGTCGTGTGCGAACGGCTCGGACATGGGCCCCACCCTACCGTTCGAGCCCGGGCGCACCGGGTGGTCCCCCATGACCATGGCCCGGCTCGGGGATCGTTCGGGGGATACCCTCATTGCCGCCACCGGGCCGCCGGCCGAGGATCGGGGCATGCGACTCGGAACACGACCGGCCCCCGATGCGAACGTGGTGTCGTCACCCATGGACCACCCGCCGTCGCTCGACGCCCGCGGCGTCACGAAGACCTACCGCACCGGCGACGTCGAGGTCCACGCGCTGCGCGGCGTCCACGTGGCCATCGACGAAGCCGAGTTCGTCGTGGTGATGGGGCCGTCCGGCAACGGCAAGACCACCTTGCTGAACTGCCTGTCCGGGCTCGACACGATCGACGCCGGCACCGTGCTGATCGACGGGTCCGACATCCACCGCCTGCGCGACGGGGCCCGCACCGCCCACCGCGCCACCCGCATGGGGTTCGTGTTCCAGAGCTTCAACCTCGTCCCCGTGTTCGACGCGGTCGAGAACGTCGAGCTTCCGCTGCTGGCCAGCGGCGTCAAGCCCCGCCCGGCGCGCGAGAAGTCGGCGGCGATGCTCGACCGGGTGGGGCCTCGGCCACCGTCTCCGGCACCGGCCCACCGAGCTGTCGGGCGGCGAGCAGCAGCGGGTGGCGATCGCCCGCTCGCGCTGCTCCTGGCGCCGGTGCTCGGCGCCGGGGCGAGGCGTCCCTCGTGGTCGTCGGCTCGATGCTGGCGAGCGCGCCGATCACCGCGTCGCTGGTCACCGGGGACAGCTTCGACGCGTCGATCCGCGACCTCGGGCGCACGTTCAGGGGCCCGGTCGACGAGCTGGTGAACGTCAGTGACGCCGACGGGCGGACCCCCACGGAGGCCGCCGCCGCGGTCGAGGCGCAGGCCAGCCCGGCCATCGACGCCGCGCTCGGGGTGATCTCCACCCAGGCCGCCCTGAGCGACGTCGGCGACGACGACAGCCGGCGGCCGAGCCCTCGGCGGACGTGGTCGGGCTCGACCTGGCCGCGGCCCAGCGCTTCGGCGTGTCCCGGCCGACACCGGGCTCGCCGGCGTCGAAGCCCCGCTGGCCGCCGACGCGGTCGTGGTGAACGACCGGCTCGCCGACACCCTGGGCGTGCGCGCCGGCGACCCGGTCGAGCTGTACCTGGCCGGGCGACCGGTTCGGCTCGAGGTCGCCGCGGTCGTGGCGCGCACGGGCCTGGCCGGCTTCGCGCAGGCGGTCGTCTCGCCCGAGGTGATCACGGCTCACGGCACCGAGGCCCAGAGCTTCCTCGATCGAGCCAGCGAGGAGACCGACGAGCAGGAGGGTTTCCTCACCCTGCTGCGGGGATTCCTCGGGCTCGGGCTGGTCATCGGCATCGCCGGACTGGGCGTCGTGCTGGTGCGGGCGGTGCGCGAGCGACGCCGCGAGATCGGCATGCTGCGAGCGGTCGGCGTGGCTGCGCCGACGATCCGCCGGGCGTTCCTGGTCGAGGCCGTCTTCATCGGCGCCCAAGGCGTGCTGATCGGCACCGGGCTGGGCCTGCTCTCGTCAGGGCAGCTGCTCACGAAGTCGGCGACGTTCGAGGAGAACCTGCGCTTCGTCGTGCCGTGGTTCTCGCTGCCGATGGTGGCCCTGGTCGCGCTGGGGGCCAGCGTCGCCGCCGCGCTCGTGCCGGCCGCCCGAGCGGGGCGCATCCCCCCGGCGGCGGCCTCGCGCATCGCCGGCTGAGCCGGATGCTCACCACCCCGGCCCTGCGGTT
>Ga0224505_10000899_pt1 | contig 19956 bp, 16 predicted proteins | sample SF_Jan12_sed_USG_FD_169102 | JGI IMG/M metagenome (GOLD analysis project Ga0224505, IMG submission 169102) | Sediment microbial communities from San Francisco Bay, California, United States - SF_Jan12_sed_USGS_4_1 | ecosystem: Environmental > Aquatic > Marine > Sediment | place: USA: California... | reverse complement strand
ATGGCGTCGAGCTCGGACCGCTTGGTCTCGATCTCGGTCTCCACCGCACGCAGTTCGCCCTGGGTGCGCGTCGACACGTCGAAGGCCTTCCGGTCGGCTTCTCTCTGCACCTCGGACGCCTTGAACTCGGCGTCGGCCACGATCTCGTCGGCCCGAGCCTTGGCTTCCTCGATGGCTTCGCCCGATGCCTTCTGGGCCATGCGCAACACCAGCTCGGCGGCCTCGGAGCCTGCTCCGGAATCGACCGGGGTACTGGGCGGGGCGGCGATCGGCGCGACCTCGGGGGCGGCCGTCTCGAACTCGAGCGGAGGGGGCGGAGGCGGCGGCGCGGCCGAGAAGTCGTGCGAGCCGCTCCGGAGCCGTTCGATCTCGGCATGCATGGCGTCGATCTGGGTCGCCAGCTGCTCGAGATAGGCATCGACCTCGATGGGGTCGTAGCCCCGGCGGGTGCGAGTCGAGAACGTCTTGGCGATCACGTCTCGCCCTGTCAGGCCTTGATCGGTGCTCATTCTTCGGACGTCTCCTTGTCGTTCGCGCCCTGACCGACGCTTGGTCGGAGGGAGTCCATTGTCGTCGATGGACGACAACGATGCACCCCGAGCCAATGGATTTGGGTCGTAGGACTCACCCCTCGGGGATGGGAAGTGAGTGGGTGACCCCCGGTCGAGCATGAAACGCTCACCCGGGAAGATATCGCAAAGGATCGACCGGCTCACCATTCACCCGGATCTCGAAGTGCAGATGGGGCCCGGTACTGAGTCCCGTCGAGCCGATGGCACCGATCCTCTCACCCCTACCGACGCTATGGCCTGCGGTGGCCTCGATGGAGGACATGTGAGCGTAGAGACTGGTGACGCCGGCGCCGTGGTCGATGATGACGGCGTTGCCGTAGCCCCCGCGCCATCCGGCGTAGAGGATCCGGCCCGAGTTGGCCGACACGATGGGTTGGCCCGTCGAGCCGCTCATGTCGAGTCCGTTGTGCATGCGGGCGTAGCCCAGGATCGGATGCATGCGTGGCCCGAATCCGGATCCGACGGCCCCTGCGGTGGGCATGACGTAACCCAGGGTGGACGGGGTGGTCAGCACCGCCGCCTGGCGTGCCGTCTCGGCCACGATCCACTCGGTCAGCGCCGCCGACTCGGCCTCGAGGGCTTCTTGGCGGGCTTCGACCGCGCCGATCCGAACCAGCAGCTCGGCCCGGATGCTCTCCTGCACGGCGCGCCGCTCCTCGAGCACGCCGAGTTGGGTGGCCAGGTCGGCCTCGAGGGTGACCAGATCCTGGCGCAGGGCCTGAGCGGCGATGGTGGCCGCTTCCTGCTCGGCGTGCAGTCGCTCCAGTTCGTCGTTGACGTCGTCGACCTCCCCTGCGGCCAGATCGAGGTACGCCTGTTCGCGTGCCGCCTTGGCGATGTCGTCGGAGCTGAGCCAGATCGAGGAGGAATCGGAGGCCCCGACATACGCGTCGATGGCCATCGTGGCGGCCTGGGCCTCGACCTCGGAGATCCGTGCGCCGGTGGCTGCCAGCTCGGCCTTGCGCCGGGACAGCTGGGCGCGCGCGCTGGCAATGTCGGATCGAACACCATCGACCTTGGCCTGTTGGAACGAGACAGCGGCGTCCATGGCCTGGAGGGCGGTCAGGACCTCGTCGTCCTCGGCCTGGAGCAGCTCGAGCTCGGCGGCCACCGTCGCCGCCTCGGTCTGGGCCTGCTCCCGCTGGGTGCGGGCGTCGTCGATGCTGCCGGGATCCGATTCCTGGGCGGCGACGGGCACGGCCACGGCGAGCGCCGCGGCCAGGGCCACAGCCGCTGGCCGTCGGAGTCGGCGCAGGGCCGCTTCCGGGGCCCCTCGAACGGTCAGGTGTCGAATCACGGTCAAACGGAGGCGTGAAGGCAATCGCGGGATGAGGCCACGCCGGCCTCGCTCCGCCCGACCCGGTGAGGATACCCCACGCGCGGCGAAGTTGGCTCCTGGCCGACGGCGATGATGGATCATGCTTGGCTCCGATGGCGGCCGAGGTGCCGCGAGAAGGGTCCCCAGCCGTGCTCAAATGGGCGGCGATGTCCCCCGAACTGGCGCCCGATCCTCGGTCGTTCACGGTCCCCGAACCGACCGCAGCGCCGCCGCCGATCCTGCCTGGCCCCGTGGTGCCGGGCCCCACCCCGCCCGTGCTCCCGCCCGAGCCCCCGCCCGAAACCGCGGTTCGTCCCAACCGGTGGCGACGTCGGCTGGCCGTGGTCGGGCTGGTGCTGGCCCTGCTCAGCGTGTTGGAGCTGGGCTACCTGTACACCGTCTGGCGCCAGGTCGAACGGGTCGACCTCGAGGGTTCGCTGACGAGCGAGCCCAACGGCGGGGTGAACTTCCTGATCGTGGGCAGCGACTCGCGTGAGGGCGTGGACGCCGACGACCCCAATGCCGGGGCCATTCTCGGTGGTGGGCTGGGAAGTGAACGAACCGACACCATATTGGTGCTGCGCACCCACACCGAGGGCGTCACCACGATGGCCATCCCTCGCGACCTGTTCGTCACCAATGTCGACACCGGCTCGGAGGGTCGGATCAACGCCGCCATCCAAGGGGGCCCGGCCAGTCTGGTGCGGACGGTCGAAGCGAGCCTCGGCATCCCCATCCACCACTTCGTGGCCGTCGACTTCGTGGGTTTCGGGTCCATCGTGGACGCCAACGGCGGCGTCACCATCGACTTCCCCCATCCGGCCTACGACACCAACTCGGGCCTGTCTGTACCCGGTGCCGGTCCCCAGACCCTGAACGGCACCCAGGCGCTGGCCTACGTCCGAAGCCGGCACTACACCGAGCAGATCGACGGCCAGGATGTGCCTGATCCCACGTCGGATTTCGGACGGGTGGCCCGTCAGCAGCTGTTCCTGCGCACGCTGATGGCCGACATCCAGGGAACCCGCAACCCCCTCACCTTCAATCGTGTGGCCGCAGGTATGAGCGATGCGCTCACCGTGGATGACCAGCTCAATGTGCTCGACGTGATGAAGCTGGCCCGCCGCATGGCGGGGACCGAGCCCGAGAGCCTGGTGCTCCCGACATACGGCTTCGTCACATCTGGAGGGGCGCAGGTGCTGGGCCTCGCCGATGGGGCCGACGGGGTGCTGGATCGCTTCCGGTGACCTTTGCGACACCGGTGCCCGAACCGCCGTGTCATGGCCCCCCGCCATGCTGATCAGCGCCGAGGAAGCGGGGTCTGTCGATCCTGGGCCCAGATCGCGGTGAGCAGTGCATAGGGGTTCTGCCACCCCTCGCCACCATCCGGCGCCCACTGGAAGTGCAGGTGGGGCGTACCGCGGGCGTTGCCCGAATCGCCGTTGAACCCGATGACCTGACCGGCGTGCACCCGGTCTCCTTCGCTGACATCGGCCAGGGCGGAGAGATGGGCGTAGAAGTAGCGGGCACCGGAGTCGCCCTGGAGGTACAGCGACAGGCCGCCGAGCGAGCTGTTGCTCCAGCGCTCGATCACGCCGTCTTCGATGGCCCGGATTTCGGTGCCGTACGGTCCGAGGATGTCGGTGCCCTTGTGGCTCCGTCCACCCGAGCGTGAGGCACCCCAGCTGTCGACGAACTCGCTGGGTGCCTCCACGGGGAATGCGGCGAAGTCGAGGCCGAACTCCTCCAGCGCGACGGGATCCACGAGGCCGGATTGGACGGCGACGAGGTCTTCCCGCCGGGACTCTATGTCGGCGATCGTCTCCTGCACCTCGACCTCGAGGGTGTCGAGGGCGTCGATCGGGCGCCGCAGGCGCTCGTGCAGCTCCCGGTAGCCGGCCAGATCCACCAGCTGGAGCCCGGCTGTGAATCGGGAGGCCGCGAGCTCGGCCAGGATCTCGGCTCGCTCGTCGTACACCCCTTGGCGGGTGTCGATCGAGGGTGGGGCCAGCTGCGCCACCCGTCGGTGACGCCCCAGACGGGCGTTCTCGGCGGCGACGAAGGCATCGGTGGCGGCCGATGCCGGGAGCGGGCTGAGGGTGAGCACGCTGGCCACCGCGAGGGCGCAGGCGGTCATGGTGATCCGTCGTGGGTGCATGGTGAGGGTGAGGGTCCTTTGCGAGGGAGCTGCGGGCGGACTTCGGGGGATTGATGGACGCAACAGACGCAGTGTCGATGCCGTGTCCACCGAGGCCGGTCGGGCAGGTACGAGGGCAAAGGTTACGAATGGATGACGAAGATGACAAACGGGAGACGAGTGATAGAAGTCACACGCCCCACCAGCCCCACGGACAACAGCAGCCCCCTCCGCCTCACCGCGCGCCGCCCGTGGGGCACCAACACGGATGGGGACGATCGTGCGGTCGGGCCCTGGTTCTTCCGCTGTTGTTCGCAGGGCTCACGGGCCGCTCGGGCCCGGGTTCTTCCGCTGTTGTTCGCGGGGCTCACAGGCCGCTCGGGCCTGGCCGAAGGCTCTAGGGTTTCAGGGATGCTGCGCCACGTCGTTCTGCTCCGGTTCACGCCACAGGCCACTCCCGCTGCCGTCGCGGCCGCCGTGGATGCCCTCCGGACCCTTCCCGACTCCATCGATGCCATCGTCGGGTACGAGGTGGGGGTGGACGCCGGGTTGGCCGAGGACAACGCTTCGTTGGTGGTACTGGCCGAGTTCGCCGATGCCGAGGGGTGGCGGCGCTATCAGGAGCACCCCGACCACCAGCGGGTGCTGGCCGAGCACCTCCGGCCGATCCTGGCCCAGCGCCTGGCGGTGCAGTTCGAGACGTGACGGGCAGACCCGATCGACACCCGGCGTCAGGCCCGCGCCCAGGTGTCGTCGCCGACCAGGGTGACCTGGCCACGGGCGACCAGCCGGGCCAGGTGCAGCAGGATCGAGTGGCGCTCGGCCGAGTCCACCCAGGTCAACTGCACGTGTGGTCGATACAGGATGCGCCGACGTACCAGCTCGTCGAGGCGGCACGGGGTGTCGAGGTAGTCGAGAAGGAGACGGTCGCGCCGGTCGATGGCCGAGGCGAAGTGATCGAGGGCGGCCAGGAACTCGGCCCGGTCGGTATAGGTGCCTTTGTGGTGGAAGGTCACGTACCAGGCCGCCTCGATGCTGCGGCAGCGCTCGATGGAGCGCTCGAAGTCATCGAGGCTGCTGTCCCGATCCCCGTAGTAGGGACCGAAGCCGCTGAGCTCGATGTCGCCGAGGTACAGGACCGACTCGGGTTCGATCAGCAGGCAGCAGTGACCCGGTGTGTGCCCGGGGGTGGCGATCGCCTCGATGGTGGATCCGCCCACGTCGAAGCGTGCGCCGTCGCCGTAGCCGATGGCGTCGGGTCGAGCCCGGAAGTGGAACTGGTCGACGAGCTGGTCGGCGAAGATCGGGGCCGCCTCGGGATCGAGGCCGTAGGAGGCGACCATGGCGTCCAGGCTGGACATGGCAGCCAGGTCGTCCTGATGAGCATGCACCGGGGTCTCGGGATACCGAACCAGTCCGGCGACATGGTCCTCGTGGACGTGACTGAGCACGACCCGATCGACCGGGCCGGCTCCGCCCCGGGCCACCACCGACATCGAGGGGTCGATCAGCACGGTCTCGTCCCGCCCGGTGACCAACACCGAGTTGCCGTGGGGATAGGCGCCCGCGTCGAGGCCGGTGAGCACGCGCACCTGCCCTCGCTCGGCGGTCACCTCGGATCGGGCCAGATCGGTGGCCGTTTGTCGAGGAACGCGCTGATGCCCTCGGCGGCCACCGGATCGGCTGCGTTCGCGCTCATCACCCGGCGGGTGAAAGCGTAGGCGTCGGGCTCGGTCTGGTCGATCTGGGTGTAGAACGCCGCCTTGCCCAGTGCGATGGTGTGGGGACTGAACGCCCGCAACGAGGCGGCCAGCTCTGCGCTGGCGTCGGCAAGCGCATCGGGAGCCACCACGTGGTTCACCAGGCCCCACTCGGCCGCGGTGGCGGCGCTGATCGGCTGACCGGTGAGCAGCATCTGGAGGGCCCGCTTCTGCCCGATGGCGCGGCTCAACGCCACCATCGGTGTCGAGCAGAACAGGCCGATCTTCACTCCCGGTGTGGCGAAGCTGGAGCGGTCCGATGCGACCACCAGGTCACAGCTGGCCACCAGCTGGCAGCCGGCCGCCGTGGCCACGCCGTCGACCCGGGCGATCACCGGTTGGGGCAGGACGTGCAGGGTCTGCATCAGGACGGCACAGCGATCGAAGAGGTGCTCGTAGAACGGCAGGTCGCGGTCGGTCATCTCTCGCAGGTCATGGCCGGCCGAGAACGCCGGACCGGTGTGGCCGATCACGATCACCTCGACGGTGTGGTCCTCGGCCAGGGTCTCGAGACCATCGATGAGCTGGTCGATGAGCGCGGTGCTGAGCGCGTTGCGGGTGGCGACGTCATCGAGCACCACGGTGGCCACACCGTTGCGGGTGTCGACGTCCAGACGTGATGGGCTGGTCATGGCAGGAGTCTCGCGCAGCCGGAGACTCAACCGCCGGTGTCGGACCAGTGCCAGCTCTCGGAGGGGAGGTTGAACAGCCCGAAGTCGGCGGCGTGGTCACGGAGCCAGGCGAACACCGGCGAGGACGCCGAGATGGCCTGACCGTCGACATGGACGTCGAGGGCCCGCCCGACCTCGTGGCGTGACGTGCCGGGAATCGCCGTGGGTGGGCGACACGAGGATGCCGGTGCATCGAACACGTTGGCGCAGTTCTGCCGGCGCAGTTCGATCTGCTGTTCGTGGCTGCGCCAGCCCCAGGCGGTGAGGTTGATGCCCTCGGCTCCGGCGGCCGCCACCATCGCCGCGACGTTGCTGACGATCCCCTCCTCGACGATGATGCCGTTGACCCGCCAGAGGCGCAGCAGCACGCCATCGGGGCCCGACCGCACCCCGAAGAACTCGACGCCGGCGGTGGCCACCAGGGCCTCGGTTCCCTCCGGGGCGACCTCGGGCACCTCTGCAGGCACCTCGACCGCCGGGGCCCGCCCGGCCACCACGATGCCGTCCACCGGGAGGATCTGAGGGGTCCCGTCGGCAGCGCCGTCACGGTCGTAGGAGACGAAGACCGGCTCGGTGCCGTCGGGCCGACGTGGGCGCTGCAGTCCGAGTGTGTCGATGCCGTCGCCGTCCCAGTCCCCCACGACCGCCTGGTCACCGGGCCGACCGGCGGCGATGGGCGTGCCCAGTTGGTTTCCCTGGCCGTCGGCCCGGAGGAACCAGCCGGTCTCGTCGCCGGTGGCGGCGCGGTAGACGGCGGGCTCGTCGGTGCCGTCGCCATCCCAATCGCCGACGAGCGGCTGATCGCCGCGTTGCCCGAAATCGACGGGGCCCAAGGCCTCGCCGGCACCGTCGAATCGCAAGAACCGGCCCTGCCCGTTGAAGGAGCGGAACACCGCGGCCTCGTCGGTGCCGTCGCCGTCCCAGTCGGCGGCCATCGTGACGTCTCCCGGTTGGCCCACCACGACGAGCTCGGACTCGGGCGCATCGCCCGGCCCCAGGACGAGGGCGTTCACGCCCTCGATGAATCGGGCCACGCCGATGTCGTCATCGCCGTCACCGTCCCAGTCGCCGATGACCGGGCGGTCGCCCGGTGATCCGACGGTGGCGGCCTCGGTGGGATCGGTGACATCTCGCACCAGCACGAGACCTCCGCCCTCTCCCACCGTGACCACACCGATGGTGTCGGCTCTGTTGGTCGGTGGTCGACCGGGTGTGATGTAACGCAGGGCGGCGCTCAGGACATCGGGGACGAAGTGATCGGTGGCGTAGTACACCGTGACGGCATCGGCGACCGTGGCCGGGTCGTCGGCTCCTTCGTCACAGAGGTGATTCGCGGCGGCCACCGCCTCGTCCCAGACGTTCTGCGGGTCACGGACACCGTCGCCGTTGCCGTCGCCGGCATAGGCCGACCAGGTGGCGGGAATGAACTGGAACAGTCCCAACGCGCGGTCCCAGACCACATCGTCGTCCCATCGTCCGCCGTCGGTGTCGGCGACGAGGCGCCGTCCGCCCTGACCGTCGAGGGGCGGGCCGACGATCATGGGGTAGAGCGAGCCGTTCGGTCGACGCTCGGCGTTCTGCACCCGTCCGTGGTCGGTGGCGGTGTCGGCGATGCCGGCCAGTACGGGCCAGGGGATGGCGCAGGGTGCGCTGGCCGCCACCTCCCGGTAGAGACCCAGGAGGTCCGGCGGGATCTCCTCACGCGCCGTTTCGCTGATGCCAAACGGTGCGTACAGGCTGGGCACCAGGTCGGGCACGACGGCCTGGGCGCCGAAATCGCCCGCCAGCAGGGACGCGAGGAGTACCAGCACGGCCGCTCCTGGCTTCCAGGAGCTCGGGGTCCTCGGTCGTCGCGTCAAAGCCATGTCCGCCTCGTCGGATGGTAGCTGGGGTCGGCGTTGCGCCGTAGTCGGCGGCCCCGTGGGGTCGGCCGCCGGATTGTCGGCGCTCGCCACCGAGGCGTGACACCATCCGATGGTGCCGACGATGCTCCTGGTCAGTCATTCCCGGTCCGGTTCCACCCGGGCCATCGTCGATGCCCTGGCGGCCGGTGCCGCCGACGATGCCATCGACGGGGTCGTCGTCCGGGACCTCGACGCCCTCGAGGCCACGGTCGAGGACGTCTGCGCCGCCGATCTGGTGGTGCTGGCCACGCCCGAGAACTTCGGGTACATGTCCGGCGCCCTCAAGTACTTCCTGGATGCGGTGTACCACCCGCTGCTGGATGGAGGTGTCCGCCGTCCGTATCAACTGGTGGTGAAGGCCGGCAACGACGGTTCGGGGGCCGTGCGGGCCGTCGAACGCATCGTCCGCGGGCTCTCGTGGCCAGCCGCCCGTCCCCCACTGATCGTCGTCGGTGACGTGACCGATGCGGACCGAGAGATTGCGGCCGAGCTGGGCATGGCCTTGGCGGCCAGCCTGGAGATGGGCCTGCTCTGACCGGTGCCACGACCGCCGGTCCCTACACTGCCCGCATGGTCTCCGACATCTTCGACCCCGAAGCCTGGAGCGAAGTCGAGGGCTTCGGCTTCTCGGACATCACCTACCACCGGGCCCGCCGGCAGGGGACGGTGCGGATCGCCTTCGATCGTCCCGAGGTGCGCAATGCCTTTCGCCCGGCGACGGTGGACGAGCTCTACCGAGCGCTGGATCACGCCCGGATGAGCACCGACGTGGGCTGTGTGTTGCTCACCGGCAACGGTCCTTCACCCCGCGACGGTGGCTGGGCCTTCTGCTCGGGCGGCGACCAGCGCGTACGCGACCGCGACGGGTACCGCTATGCCGACGGCGAGGCGGCCCACTCCATCGACCCCGGTCGCACCGGTCGGCTCCACATCCTCGAGGTGCAGCGCCTCATACGCACCATGCCCAAGGTGGTGGTGGCGGTCGTGCCGGGTTGGGCCGTCGGCGGTGGGCACAGCCTGCACGTCGTGTGCGATCTCACCCTGGCCAGCGCCGAACACGGCCGCTTCAAGCAGACCGACACCGATGTGGCCAGCTTCGATGGCGGGTACGGATCGGCCTATCTGGCCCGTCAGGTGGGCCAGAAGTTCGCCCGCGAGGTCTTCTTCCTCGGTCGGACCTACACGGCCGGCGAGGCCAAGGAGATGGGCATGGTGAACGCCGTCGTCCCCCACGACCGACTGGAACCCACGGCGCTCGAGTGGGCGGGGGAGATCAACGCCAAGAGCCCCACCGCCCAACGCATGGTCAAGTTCGCCCTGAACCTGGTGGACGATGGCCTGATGGGCCAACAGGTGTTCGCCGGCGAGGCCACGCGATTGGCGTACATGACCGACGAGGCCCAGGAGGGTCGCGACGCCTTCCTCGACAAACGGCCGCCCGACTGGTCCGACTACCCGTACCACTACTGACCCACACCCGACATCGCCCCCGCAGGCCCTGTCGGGGCAACCGGCCGGCCGAAGGAATGACACCGAGATGTGTCGACATGAGGTTCGTGCCGGCGCGGGCGGTGTGGCATAGTGACCCGATCGTGAGGGGGCTGAACCGGGTCCTCTCCTCGACACACCCGGCCGTCTGGCCGGCCGGTCTCAGGGGGACTGCTCATGCGCTCGATTCGTCCGGTGGTCATCCTGGCGGCCATCGGCTTGCTCGCCTCGTCCTGCACCTTCTTCCCCGCAGCCCTACTGAGCATCCAGAACAGCCCCGGCACCAGCTCGTGGTGGTGCACGGCGACCACGTCCGAGCAACCCTCCAACAGCAACGGCGCCTACACCGGGCAGACCAAAGGTCCGTTGACCGACAACGACTGCAAGGGGCTGTCGGCGCAGTTCGATCTCGCCCTGGCCTATGCGTCGCCCTTCGCCACGGTGGGCGATGCCGAAGGCGGTGGGTTCCATCCCTTCGTGCCGGCGCTGCCGGGCACCGGTACGCACCATCTGGCCACGGGGACGTTCACCGTGGCCGACCTCAGCGCACCGGGGTTCGATCCGCTCGACCCGGTGTTCCCGGGAAGTCCGATCGACGGGGTGTTCAACGCCACGAAACCCGAGATCCTCCACTACGCCGACGACTCCCCCAGCGGCCGGTTGGTCGGTGTCAGCTGGGTGGTTCGCACCACCGACGGCAATCCCCCGAGCGGCTTCCCCGGCGCCAACGACTGGTGGCACCGCCATCCTCTCCTGTGTGTCGACACCACCACCGGTGCGGTCACCGGCGAGGATCTGACCGACGCCGCCTGCACCGGCACGGGCGGCCTCAACCTGCACCTCGACAAGTATTGGGTGATCGACGCGTGGATCGTCCCCGGCATGCGCCACCAGCCGGATGTGTTCGCCGAGGCGCATCCGTGCCTGGCCGGGCCCACGCCCATCTTCGATCCCAGCGACGCCTGCTTCGTGCAGGCCAATCCCGAGGTCCTCCGGGTCATGGTCACCAACGACGACGGGATCGACGCCGCCGGCATCGATGCCGTGGTCGAGGCCCTCCGGGTGCTTCCCGACGTCGAGGTGATCGTGTATGCCCCGCTCACCAACCAGAGCGGCACGGGCGACAGCACCACTCCGGGTGGAGCCCCGCCCGCCGTGCCCGACGCCACGGCCAGCGGCTACCCGGCCTTCTCGGTGGTCGGCACCCCCGCTGACAGTGTGCTGGCCGGTCTGGCCGCACTCGCGGGGCCCGACCAGCCCGATCTGGTGATCTCCGGCCTCAACGAGGGGCAGAACATCGGGCCGCTGTCCAACGTCTCGGGCACCGTCGGCGCGGCCAAGACCGCCGCCCGCTACGGGGTGCCGGCGCTGGCCACCAGTCAGGGCCTCGTCCTGGGCGGTGGCGCGCCGCCGCCCGATTACGCCACCGGAGTGAAGTTCCTGCTGCGCTGGGTCCGTGAGCACCGCGACCTCGTGTTGAGCGGAGGTTTCGCCGGTCCGCCGCCCACGGTGGAGAGCCTCAACATCCCCACGTGTCCGACCGGTTCGGTCCGGGGCCAGCGTGAGGTCGCCGTGTCGCCCGACTTCTCGGCCGGCAACCCGTTCGTCGTCGACTGCCTGTCGACGGCGACGGGCTTCGTGTACGACATCCCGGCCTTCAAGAACGGCTTCGTCACCGTCACGCCGATCGTGGTCAACGACGCGCCGGTGGCCAACGACGATGTGGGAGCGACGGCGGCCGACACGCCGCTGGCTCCGGCCGCTCCCGGCGTTTTGACCAACGACACCGACGACCTGGGTGACGTCATCAGCGTCACCGGTTCCGATCCGACGTCGGTCGAAGGGGCCACCGTCACCGTGAACCCGGATGGCTCGTTCATCTACGACCCCACCACCTCGGCGACGCTCACCGCCCTGGCCACCGGCGCCACCCTCGTCGACACGTTCACCTACACCATCGCCGACCTGGCCGGCGCCACCGACACGGCCAGCGTGGCCATCACCGTCACCGGCGTGTAGCCGGGCGGCACCCCCAGCGCCGGCGACGACCGGCGACACGATCTCCCGCCTACCGTGGTGGGGATCACCCATGGCCCGACCGTCCGCCGCTCCTCCCCGACCGCCCAGCGAACGGGCCTGGGTCCGCGCTGTCCTGGTGGTGACCGTGGTGGCCATGGTGACCGTGTTCGCCGCTTGGTGGGAGCCCCGCGACGGAGCCACCACCGACATCGACCTCCGCAACGGCCGAGCCTTCATCCAGGACAACCTGTGGAGCACCGACGCCGAGCAATACGCCGTGTGGGTGGACGGGTCCGGGCACCCCATCCTGGGGATCCGCGAGGCGGCCGGATCGTGGCGCCGGACCGATCTCGCCGCCATCGAGGGCAATCCCCTCGACGCCCCGACCGACGACGACAGCCACAACGTGTACGTCGTCGCCGTGGATTCGATGGGGAATGTGCACGTCGCCGGCAACATGCAGAGCGATCCGTTGCGGTACATCCGCACCCGTGAACCGGGCTCGCTGGACTCGTGGATCGAGCCACCGATCGGCGGTGCCAACGAATCGGTCACCTACCCGGCGTTCGTGGGCCTGCCCGACGGCACCCTGCTGTTCCTGCGGCGGGAGGGGCGGCGCGGCATCGGTGGGATCCTGGCCGACCGGCTGGCGCCGGGGGCCGAGGACTGGGAACATCTCGGCACCCTGATCGACGGTCGACCCAGTGGCGAGGGGCCCTACCTCCAGCACGCATCGGTCGATCCGGCCGATGGGTCGCTGCACCTCGGATGGCTGTGGCGCAAGGGCGTGGGAACCGTGGGCAACAACGATGTCAGCTACATGCGCTCCGACGATGGTGGCACCACGTGGCGGACCAGCGGAGGAACCGCCCTCGCCCTTCCCGTCACGCACGAGTCGGCCGAGGTCGTCTTCGACACGCCCGACCGGGGATCCGGCTTGCTCAACCACGGTGGCATGGTGATCGACGGCGCGGGTCGTCCCCACATCGTGTACTCGGGGCGCGACCAGCTGCTCCACCTGTGGTTCGACGGGCAGCAGTGGCACGACGCCGAGCCCATACTCGCGTTCAAGGGCAGCCGGGCGGCCGCGGCCCGAGCGCCCGACGGCAGCGTGTGGGCGGTGGCGGCCCGGGGCGCCCGACTGGTGGCCGTCCAGATCCACCCCGAGGTGGGGTCAGAGGTGGACGGCGCCACGGTGTCCAGGAGGTGGGAACCCACCTACGACAGCCAGGCCATGCAGCGAGACGATCGGCTGGAGGTCTTGTTGGTGCCGAGCAGCGGCGACGAGCCCATGGTCGAATCGCTGGCCCTGGGTTCGGACGAGTCCTGATCCGAGTCGAGCGAGGACGCGGGCCGCTCAGAGGTCATCTGCGGTGAACAGGGCCGACAGCTCCACTCCGATGTCGGCCAATGCCTGACCGCCACCCTGGCGCCGGTCGATCACACAGGCGGCGGCGGTCACCTCGGCGCCGAGGGCGCGTAGCGATCGGGTCGAGCTGACCGCCCGTGGTGACGACATCCTCCACCACCAACAGCCCGCGACCGGCGATGTCGGGGCCCTCGGCCAGTTTGGCCGTGCCGTACTCCTTGGCCTGCTTGCGCACCGGCCGGGATGCACGTGTGCAGTGACAGCGCGGTGACAACCGGAACGCCACCGAGCTCGAGGCCGGCCAGGACCTGGGTGCCTTCGGGCACGAGGGGGGCGAGGTGGACGGCGATGGCCCCCAGCAGCGACGGATCGGACTCGAATTGGTACTTGTCGAAGTAGGTGTCGGCGGTGCGTCCGGACCGAAGACGGAACCGTCCACGTATCTGGGCCACGGCCGACACTCGGACGGCGAGCGCTTGCCGATCGGCGCGGGACGGGGCGGGACCGCTCACGCGCCGAGGAACTCGGCCATCACCGGCCAGGCGCGGGGATCCTGGAGGAGGAAGAGATGGCCGCCGTCGCACAGCTCCAACCGCGCGTCGGGCAGCCGGCCGGCGATGGCCTCGAGGTTGGCCGGCGGGGAGATGCCGTCGTGACGGCCCCCGATGACCAGGGTGGGAGCCGACACCTGCGGCAGGTCGTCCCACACATCGTGATCCGCTCGGGCGGCCAATTGGGCCCATGCTCCGTCCGAAAGCGGCCCGGCCTCGGCAGCCAGTCCCATGAGCTCGCCGAGACCGGTGGCGTCCTCTGTGGCGTCGGGGTCCCAGCGGGTGTCGAGGAGCCCATTGCGGATCGGTGCGGCGCGGGCCGGCTCCATACGGGCCAGGGCCAGGAGATCGGCCGAGCGGCCGCCAGCACCGCCGGCGGAGGTGCAGGCCAGGACCATCCGCTCGATTCGCCGGGGATGGCGCACGGCCAGGTTCTGCGCCACCATGCCGCCGAACGAGATGCCCACCACCCGGGCCGTGGGCCAGTTCAGATGATCGAGCAGCGCGGCGGCATCGTCGGCGTAGTCGGCCATCGAGTACGGCGCAGTCGGTTGCGACGTCTGGCCCAGGCCCCTCTGGTCGTAGTAACAGGTCTCGAAGCGCTCATTGAGCGGCCACCGCGCGGGGGCGGACGTGCGGAGGTCTCCCCCGGTGCCCGAGATCACCAGCAGCGGCGGGCCGGAGCCGTGGATCTCGAAGTAGAGGTCGAGGTCGCGGACGGCGGCGAAGGGCATGGCGGCGAACCTACTCCGGGTGTTCGGCGCGACGCTCCACGATCCGGCGGCGCCGGCGGGTGAGACCGATGGCCAGAGCCACCAGTCCTACGAGGAGGAGTGGCCGGTCGGTGAGGGAGTCGAGCACGCTGGCACCCACGGTGACCACCAGGATGATGCCGGGGATGATCCCGATGGCGGTGCCGATGAGGAACGGGGCCCAGCGCACCTTCGAGACCCCGAGCAGCCAGTCGGCCGGCGGGAGCTGGCCGGTGGCGACGCGCAGGAGGGTGACCTCCTTCAGGCCGCCGTGGGCCAGCCGTTCGTCGTACTGGGCGATGGACGGCGGGATACGGGTCTGCACCCAGTCGCGGGCCACGAACCGGGCGAAGGCGAAGGCGATGCTGCTGGCGCCCAGGTTGCCCACCCAGGACAGCCCCATCGCCACCGGCCACGGCCAGATCAGAGAGGCCGGCACCATGAACACGGCGCCGGGCACACCCCACGGCTGCAGGCACCACATGACAAACACGAAGACGATGGGCCCGGTCGCGCCGGAGTCGGTGAAGAACTCCTCCACCCGATCCCCGTCCCGCACGAAGTCGATGCCTCCGGCGGCGACGAAAGCGGCCAGGCCGGCCAGAACCGCCGCCAGCGCACCGATGCGGATCCAACCGGTGCGGCTCACGATGGAGTGGCTGCTCCGCGGTGCAGTCCGGGGACCGGGGCCAGGAACGGGGAGTGCAACAGCGCGAGGGCACCCAGCGCACCGACGCTGATGACCAGGTACATCACGGTGTAGTCGAACGAGGCGGCGACGAAACCCAGGGCCAGCGCCCCGGCCGAGTTGGCCAGGTCACCGAAGGTGGTGATGGTGGACACCACCTGGGCCCGGTCCTGGTCGTCGGCCGAGTCGGCTCCGATGAGTACCAGTAGGGGCACGTTGTAGGCCAGGCCCACGGCCGTGACGAAGGCCCCGATGTAGAGCCAGATGGGGCTGGGTGCAAAGGCCAGGATCATGGTCCCGAGAGCCACGACGACGAAGGCGGCCGAGGCGAGATGCATCCGGTTGGCTCGATCCAACAGCCCGCCGCCGACGGCTCGCATCACCAACGTGGTACCCGAGTAGGTGAGCAGGATCCAGCGCACCGAGGTCACCCCCATGGATTCGGCGTAGGGGGTGATGAACCCGTTGAACCCGATGAACGTCATGAAGACGAGCAGATTCATCACGCCGATTCGGGCGGCCATTGGATGGAACAGGCTTCGGTAGCCGACGAAGCGGGGCTCGACACCGGCGGGACGGGTTTCGGGAAGGGCCGATCCGGCCACAGCGCACAGCAGTCCGAGCACCGCGGCCACGGCGAAGGTGAAGGTGAAGCCCTGCTCCTCCAGCAGCCACTCCCCCAGCACGGGACCGATCGCGAAACCGACGAAGACCGCGGTGCTGAAGGTGGCGAACACGGCACCCCGCCGTGACGGTGGGGCCAGCTCGGTGGCCACGGTGGCCTGGCTGACGTACATGAGGGACGCGGCCATGCCGATGGCCACCCGCACCGCGACCAGTGCCCACAGTCCCGTCCGGGCTGCGGGCACGTGCAGGAGCTGGAGGCCGGAGATGGCGACGGCGCCGGCCACCATGGTCGGGCGCCGACCGTAGCGGTCGCTGAGGTAGCCGACGAAGGGTCGGACGGCCAACATGCCGAGGGCCATGGCGCCGAAGGCCACGCCGATGGCCGACTCGGCCCCACCGATCTCCTGCTCGACCAGTCGGGGCAGCACCGGGAAGCTGATGCCGGCGACGGCGAAGTAGCCGATGCCGGCGGCCAGCAGGATGGCCACCGGCGCGGTCGGAATGGCGTCCTTGCGTGGCGCGGCGTTCACCGGGCCCAGTGGGCCTCCAGGAGCCCGGCGGCCACCGCCGGTGCCTCGAGCTGCCACCAGTGTCCGGTGTCGAGCTCTTCGAACCGGGCGCCGCATCGTGTCGCCATGGCCCGGCCGGTGTCGGCCGGGGCGTAGGGGTCGTGGCCACCCCACAGGACCAGGCCGGGGGCGGCGAGGGGAGCCAGCTCGCTTCCCCAATCGGTACCGACGGTGACCGCCGATCGGTACAGAGCCAGGATGCAGGTCTTCATCCGGTCGTCGATGGCCGCCGTGGTGATGTCGACGTGGCTCTGGGGCACGCCGGCTTCCACCAGCCCGGGGCCGGCCGTGTCGGGATCGAAGGCGGTCATCAGCTCCTCGCCCACCTCGGGGGTCTGCCACAGCTTGGCCATGTCGTGCCACACGTAGGCGGGGTCGACCGGTGAGCCGCCGAAGGTCCACGTGCGCACACTCGTGGGAGCCAGCGTCAGGAGCCGGGCCACCAGCATGCCGCCCCAGTCGTGGCCGACGATGTCGACCGGCTCGTCGATGGCCACCACCTCGGTGACCAGCCAGTCGGCGTACTCCTCCTTGGTGGCCCGCCAGCCCACCGGCGCGTCGCATCCGAACCCGGGGAGTTGCAGTGACACCACATCGCCACGTCCCAACTCGGCGATGAGTGGCTCCCACACCCGGTCGGTGTCGGGTACCCCGTGAACGAAGACGGCAGGCATGGCCCACTGTCTACCGCCGAAATTGCTGTGCTGGTGCGCGCTGGGCGCGCGTGGTCACCGCAAATTCGCCGTAGGGACGGGTCGTCAGGGATCGCGGGGCAGTCCGAGCAGGCGCTCGCCGATCACGTTGCGTTGGATCTCGCTGGTGCCACCGGCGATGGTGAGACAGCGATTCCACAAGAAGGCGTGGACCCATGATGCCGAGGTGCCGTCGTTGACGGCCCCGGCGGCGCCGAGCAACTCCAGGGCCGTTTCCTGCACCCGCTGATCGTGGATCACCCCCAGCAGCTTGACCACACTGGCCTCGGGGCCGGCGTCGGCACCATTCAAGGCCCTGAGGGTCATGCGGGTGCGCATGGCGCCCAGGGCATGCTCGGTGGCGGCCAGGGACCCCAGGTCGTCGATGGCGAACGGGGACGCGTCGGGTCCGGCCAGATCGAACAACGCCCGCAAGCCCGATCCGATGGACGCCCCACCGCCCATGGACACCCGCTCGTTGGCGAGGGTGGTGCGGCCGGCCCGCCAGCCATCGTGCACCGCGCCGATCACGCAGTCATCGGGCACGAACACATGGTCGAAGAAGACCTCGTTGAACCACGCATCACCGGTGAGCTCGCGCAGCGGACGGATGTCGATGCCCGGCGTCGTCATGTCCACGAAGAAGCACGTGATGCCCTCGTGCTTGGGTCGGTCGGGGTCGGTTCGGGCCAGACAGATGCCCCACTCGGCCGTGTGGGCCATGGAGGTCCACACCTTCTGACCGGTGAGTAGCCAACCTCCATCGGCTCGGTCGGCTCGGGTCCGCAGCGACGCCAGGTCCGAGCCTGCCTCGGGCTCACTGAAGAGCTGGCACCAGGAGATCTCGCCGCGCATCGACGGCCCCACCCACCGCTGCTTCTGCTCGTCGGTGCCATGCTCGATGACGGTGGGAAGCGCCCAGCCGGCCACCTGGAGATGGCGGCGCCCCACCCCGGCGGCGGCGAGCTCCTGGTCGATCACCAGCTGCTCGACCGGCCCGGCATCGCGTCCGTACGGCGCGGGCCAGTGCGGCACCAGATAACCATCGTCCACGATGATGTCGTTCCACTCCCGCTTGGGGCGGCGGGTCAGCTCGTCGAGCCATGCGCCCACCTCGGCTCGAAGCTGATCGGCCTCGGCCGGCAACTCGACGGGGAGGTCCCGCCGGGTGCCCGTGGCCACTGCCTGGGCGACGATGCCCCGCCAGTGATGGGCATCGGGCAACAGGCTGCGCGTGGCCATGACCCGGCGCAGGTACAGATGCGCATCGTGCTCCCAGGTGAAGCCGATGCCACCGTGCAGCTGCACACAGTCCTTGGCGATCCGATAGGCAGCGTCGGGGGCGAGGGCCGCGGCGGCGGCAACGGCCAGCCGTTGCTCGTCGTCGGGCCCGCCCCGGCACGCGTCCCACACGGCGGCCCGGCTGAGCTCGAGGTCGGCCAGCATGTCGGCACAGCGGTGCTTGACGCCCTGGAACTGGCCGATCGGCCGGCCGAACTGGACCCGTTCCGTGGCGTAGCGGGCCGTCTCGGTCACGCACCACGACGCGGCACCGACGGCCTCGGCGGCCAGCAGTAGCCCGGCCAGGCGCTCCGCGGGGCCAGGGCCCAGACGACGCGCGCCCTCGATGACCGCACCGTCGACCGCCACCGTTGCCACGCTTCGGGTGAGATCGGTGCTGATCACGGGCGCCGCCGAGCATTGACCGGCACCGAGCACGACCCATTCGATGCGATCGCCCACGTGCACGGGCGCCACGAGGAGGTCCACCTCGGCCCCCAGGATGACCGCCTCCAACGTGCCCGACACGACGTCGTCCACGATGGCCAGCGGCGGTGCGCCAACGGCGATGGTGGCCGTGGTGGTGCCGGCCGCCAGTCCGGCCAGATCGGGGTGGTCATCGCCCCCGAGGGCATGGATGACCGCGCCGGCGATGATCGAGGGCACGGCCGGCCCGGGGGCGCACACCCGCCCGAGCTCCTCGAGCACGATGGCGGCCTCGGGCAGCCCGAAACCGGATCCACCGACCGATTCGGGCAGGTGGAGTCCCAGCCAGCCGAGCTCGGCCATCTCGCCGAAGTGATCATCGACGGTCTCGTTGTCGGCCTCGAGTCGAGCGGCCCGCCGAAGCTCGCGGTCGCCCGCGAACCGGGCCACCGTGTCGGCCAGGGCACGATGATCGTCGCTGACGGCCAAGCTCATCGGGCCGCCACCTCCCGGGCCCACACGTAGTCCGGCTTCCCGGTGACCTTGCGCCGGATGGCATCCACCACGACCACGTCGCGGGGCACCTTGTACCCGGCCAGCACCGGGCGGCACTGTGCGTCGATCGACTCGAGCGACGGCGCGGGACGGCCCTCGCGGGGCGCCACGACGGCCACCACCTGCTGCCCGAAGCGCTCGTCGTCGATCCCCACCACCAGCGCGTCGAACACATCCGGGTGTGACTTCACCGCCGCCTCCACCTCCTCGGGGAAGATCTTCTCCCCACCCGAGTTGATCACCCCCGATCCGCGGCCGAACACGGTGATCGCACCATCGGCCTCGACCGTGGCGAGGTCGCCGGGGACCGAGTACCGGACGCCGTCGATCACGGGGAAGGTCTCGGCCGTCTTGGCCGGGTCGTTCCAGTACCCCAGCGGGATCCATCCTCGACGGGCCAACTTGCCGACCACACCGGAGCCGGCCGACACCGCCTCGCCCTGATCGTCGATCACGATGGTGGTGCCGTCGCCGATCAGCTGGAGTGGACCGCTGCCGTCGGGTTTGCGCTTGATGCGGCCCTGACCACCGGTCTCGGAGGCGCCGAAACGGTCGCTCACCCGTACACCGGGCAGGG
>Ga0224505_10000897_pt1 | contig 19963 bp, 19 predicted proteins | sample SF_Jan12_sed_USG_FD_169102 | JGI IMG/M metagenome (GOLD analysis project Ga0224505, IMG submission 169102) | Sediment microbial communities from San Francisco Bay, California, United States - SF_Jan12_sed_USGS_4_1 | ecosystem: Environmental > Aquatic > Marine > Sediment | place: USA: California... | reverse complement strand
GCACTGGCCGAAGGTCATGTCGACGAGGCGCTGGAACTGGTGCAACCACTGCTCCAGCACATGCAGGCCGGGGGTCGTTTCGACGGCACCGAGGAGCCCTTGCGCCTGCCTCTGACCTGCTTTCAGGTGCTGTCTGCGGCCCGCGATCCGCGCGCCGACGAGGTCCTGCGGCAGGCCTACGAGGCGCTTCAGGCCAAGGCCTTGCGTATCAGCCAGCCGCAGGCACGCCAGGGGTTCCTGCAGAACGTGCCGCACCACCGCGCGATCGTGGCGGCCTGGCAGGGCCGCGGCGACCAGGGTGAGGCCGGGTTGCCTGAAGTGGTCCGCGCCGACGGCCCCGTCGGGTAGTCCCGGCGGCGAAAGCGGACAGCGCGGAACCGTAGGGCGGACTGGCCTGCGCACGCAGCGGTGCCGGTGCCGAGTCGTCAAAGGCGCGCGAAACTGTCGCGCCACGCCGCGGCGCCGAGTGCGCGGCCTGCTATCGCCGCTGGCTCAGGCGCATCTCGGCCGCCCGCGCATGGGCCTGCAATCCTTCACCGCGAGCCAGTTCGGCCGCGATCGGGCCCAGCACCTGCGCGCCTGCCTCGCTGACCTCGATCAGGCTGCTTCGCTTCTGAAAGTCATAGACGCCCAGCGGGGAAGAAAAACGCGCCGTGCCCGAGGTGGGCAGCACGTGGTTGGGGCCAGCGCAGTAGTCGCCCAGGCTCTCGCTGGTGAAGGCGCCCAGGAAAATGGCGCCGGCATGGCGCAGCCGCGGCTCCCAGCGACCGGGCTCGCGCGAACTGATCTCCAGGTGCTCGGGCGCGATTCGGTTGCTGATCTCGCAGGCTTCTTCCATCGACCGGGTGCGGATCAAGGCCCCCCGGCCTTCCAAGGAGGCCCGGATGACCGCGTGGCGCGGCATCTCCGGCAGCAGCCGGTCGATCGCAGCCTGCACGGCGTCGATGTAGGCAGCGTCGGGACACAGCAGGATGCTTTGCGCCAGTTCGTCGTGCTCGGCCTGGCTGAACAGGTCCATCGCCACCCAGTCGGGCGGCGTGCTGCCGTCGGCCAGCACCAGGATCTCGCTCGGCCCGGCGATCATGTCGATGCCGACCTGGCCGAACACGCGCCGCTTGGCGCTGGCCACGTAGGCATTGCCCGGGCCGGTGATCTTGTCCACCCGCGGCACCGTCGCGGTGCCGTAGGCCAGCGCCGCCACCGCCTGCGCGCCACCGATCGTGAACACGCGGTGCACGCCCGCCACCGCGGCGGCCGCCAGCACGAGGGCGCTGCGCTCCCCATGTGGCGTCGGCACCACCATGACGATTTCCGGCACCCCGGCCACCTGGGCCGGGATGGCGTTCATCAGGACACTGGACGGATACGCGGCCTTGCCGCCGGGCACATAGATGCCGACGCGGTCCAGCGGCGTGACCTTCTGCCCCAGCAGCGTGCCGTCCTCGTCCCGGTACTGCCAGCTGCGGCCGCAGGCGTCGAGCTGGCGCGCGTGGTACTGACGCACGCGCGTGGCGGCCGCTCGCAGGGCGTCGCGGCGGGCCGGCGCCAGGCCGTCCAGCGCCGCCTGCAACGCGTCCTGCCCGATTTCCAGGGCCTGCACGCTTGCGGCGGTCAGGCCGTCGAAGCGTGCCGTGTATTCCAGCACCGCGGCGTCGCCCCGGGCGCGCACGTCGGCCAGGATTTCGGCCACGCGCGATTCGATGGCGGCGTCCGTGTCGGCCGACCAGTGCTGCAGGCGCTGGAACGCGGCGTCGAAGCCGGCTTCGGCCGTGTCCAGACGACGCACGGCGACCCGCGTGCCCAGTGCCGCCCCTTCGTGCGGCGCATGCCGGTCCTTGCCCTTGGGGCGGCCCGGCGTGCTCATGCCTTCACGGCGCCTGCAAAGGCGCCGATCAGTGCGCGGATCGGCTCGCGCTGCAGCTTCAGTGCGGCCTGGTTGACGATCAGGCGCGAAGAGATCTCCATGACGTGCTCCACCTCGGTCAGCTGATTGGCCTTCAGCGTGCTGCCGGTCGACACCAGGTCGACGATGGCGTCGGCCAGCCCGGTCAGCGGCGCCAGTTCCATCGAGCCGTAGAGCTTGATCAGGTCCACGTGCACGCCCTTGTCGGCAAAGTGCTGGCGTGCGATGCGGGTGTACTTCGTAGCCACGCGAATGCGCGAGCCCTGGCGCACGGCGCTGGCGTAGTCGAAGTCGTGCCGCACCGCCACGCTCATGCGGCAGCGCGCGATCTTCAGGTCCAGCGGCTGGTACAGGCCCTGCTCGCCGTGCTCCAGCAGCACGTCCTTGCCGGCCACGCCGAGGTCGGCGCCGCCGTACTGCACGTAGGTGGGCACGTCGGTGGCACGGACCAGCACCACCCGCAAATCCGCCCGGCTGGTCGCCAGGATCAGCTTGCGCGAGCGCTCGGGATCGTCCAGCACCTGGATGCCGGCAGCCGCCAGCAGCGGCAATGAATCGTCGAAGATGCGTCCCTTGGACAGTGCCAGCGTCAGGCCCATCAGCGCACCCTCTCGATGTCCGCGCCCAGCGCGCGCAGTTTGACTTCCATGCGGTCGTAGCCACGGTCCAGGTGGTAGATGCGGTCGATGCGCGTCTGGCCGTCGGCCACCAGGCCGGCGATCACCAGGCTGGCTGACGCGCGCAGATCGGTCGCCATCACGTCGGCGCCCGACAGCATCGGCACGCCCTGGATCACGGCCGTGTGCCCGTCGATCTCGATCTGCGCGCCCAGCCGCAACAGCTCGTTGACGTGCATGAACCGGTTCTCGAAGATCGTCTCCGACACCACGGCCGCACCTTCGGCGATGCAGTTCACGGCCATGAACTGCGCCTGCATGTCGGTCGGGAACGCCGGATAGACGCTGGTGCGGAAGTTGACGGCCTTCGGGCGCCCGTCGGCCACGATGCGGATCGCGCCGTCCAGCGCCTCGATATGCGCACCGGCCTCGCGCAGCTTGTCGATCACGGCGTCCAGGTGGCCGGCCTCGGCGCCGCGCATCACGACCTCGCCACCCGCCGCCGCCACCGCGCACAGGAAGGTGCCGGTTTCGATGCGGTCCGGGATGATGCGGTGCCCGCCCGGGGGCGCGTGCAGCCGGTCGACGCCCTGCACCACGATGCGGCTGCTGCCATGGCCCTGGATCCGCGCGCCCATCGCAATCAACAACTCGGCCAGGTCGGGGATTTCAGGCTCCTGGGCTGCGTTCTCCAGCACCGTCTCGCCATCGGCCAGGGTGGCGGCCATCAGCAGGTTCTCGGTGCCGGTCACGGTGACCATGTCCGTGCTGATGCGGGCGCCCCGCAACCGGGTCGCCCGGGCCACGATGTTGCCGTGCTCGACCACGATGTCCGCGCCCATGGCCTGCAGGCCCTTGATGTGCTGGTCCACCGGGCGCGAGCCGATGGCGCAGCCGCCGGGCAACGACACCGTGGCGCGGCCGAAGCGCGCCAGCAGCGGGCCCAGCACCAGGATCGACGCGCGCATGGTCTTGACCAGCTCGTACGGCGCTTCGGGCGTGATCGGGCCGGCGGCGCAGATCGTGATCTCGTCCGGCCGGGCCTCCGGGCGCTCGGTGGCGGCCCCCATCTGGCGCAACAGCGTCAGGGTGGTGGCCACGTCCTGAAGCCGCGGCACGTTTCGCAGCGTCACCGGTTCGTCGGTCAGCAAGGCCGCGCACAACTCCGGCAACGCGGCGTTCTTGGCGCCCGCGATGGGCACTTCGCCGTTCAGGCGGCGGCCACCGCGGATCAGGAGTTTGTCCATGCTGCTGCGTCGGTTGGGCGCTGCACGGCGGGGAGCGAGGCCGCGCCACGTCGGCCGGACGCCACCCACGGCACACCGCGGGTGGGCTCAGTGCGGGTGGCGGGGGGCCGAGAACTCGGCCGGCGTCAGCGTCTTCATCGACAGCGCGTGAATCTGCTCGCGCATTCTATCGCCCAGCGCCGCGTAGACCCGCTGATGGCGCCGCACGCGGCTCTCACCCTCGAACGCGGCCGACACGATGGTGGCAAAGAAGTGGCGGCCGTCACCTTCGACCTCCAGGTGCTCGCAGGGCAGGCCCGCGGCGATGAAGCCGCGCACCTGTTCGGGGGTGGGTTCAGACATGGCGGGATTATCGCCCGCGCCCCGAACCCCTTCGCGGTCAGTCGTCGAGTTCGATCTCCTCCCAGCGCACGGAGGCGCCGGCGCGCTGGCCCTTGACGAGCACGTCGTCGCCCGGCGACAGGCGCTCGAGCAGGCGCGCGCTCTCGAGCCCGGTGAGGTCGATCACCAGGCCCAGCAGCGTCAGCGTCGGCGGCGCCACGGCCTGCACCGGTCCGCGCAACAGGACTTGAGGGTCGGCCGAACCCCGCTCGATGCGGCTGGCGACCACGCTGCCCGGGGACCCCGCGCGCCCGCGCAGGGTCACGTGATCACCCGCTCGCGGCGTCCCGTTGTTCAACTGCGTGGACGCGTTCAGCCGCACCGTCAGCCCCGGCAGACCGGCCAGGGTGTAGCCGCCGGTCGCGTCGCCGCCGGCCACGTCGGCCTCGATGCGCACGTCGTCCTGGAAGTCGACCTTGCTGGCCACCAGCACGCCACCGGCGACGGCACCCTCCACCTCCAGCTTGCTGCCGATGGCGAGGTCGGCCGCGGTGCCGTTTTCGAACGAGGTGCCACTGCTCCAGGTGACCGTGATGCCGCCGAGCTCGAAGCTGTTCGGTCCGACCAGGGTGACAAAGCCCTCCAGGTCGGCCTCTTCGGCATCGTCGAGCGCCGGCCCGCTGGAATCGACCCTGCTGGCCGTCAGCGTGCCGCAGACGGGGTCGCCCTGGCATTGACGGCCCTGGGCCGAAACCAGCCGGCCCACCCAGCCGCCCCCAGGTGAGACGGCGGGATCGGCAGTGGCCGTCTCCACCGTCAGGGCGCCGATCGTCAGCCGAGTGCCCGTCTGGCTCGTGACGAAACCACTGACCGCAAACGGCGGGTCCGCGGGCGCCGCCCGCTGCTGCACCAGGCTGGCTCGGACGATGCCGCCCGGCTGCGCCAGGCCGTAGATGGCGACCCAGTCGCCGGCAACCGGATGCACGCCCTTGTCGTACCGGGTGTCGGCGTCGATGCGCACCGCCTGGCCCATGACGGTCAGCGTGCCGTCGGCGGCCACCGCTTCGACGCGACCGCGCACGGCACTGTCCACGCGCACTGCCTTGGCATCGGTGCTGCCTACGTCGGCTTGCACCAGCGCCACCATGCCCAGGCTCAGATCGGCCTGCGTCACGGCGCGACCGTCCAGCTCGATCCTTGCCGCGTCGGTCTGGTACTCGACGCCGTTCACCCAGACGCTGCCGAAGCCGGTGATCGCGCCGTAGGTGACCGCCCCGGTGGTGATGCCCGTGCCGCCGATGCCGCCGCCACCACCGCCACAGGCGGCCAGCGCCAGGGTGAGTGCCACCATCGCAGTGCGCAGAAGGGGAGTCGTCTTCATTTCACGGTTCCTTGTCGTCCGGTTCGGCGGGTACCGGTTCCTCGAAGTAGTAGATGCCCAGGCCGATCCGCACCCATGCGGGGTCGGTTGCCTCGGCGGGGACGGCGGGTTCGCCGGTGTCGCGAGCCGCCAGCCAACGGTCCATGCGCTCGAGCAAGGCCTGCGCCTCCGTGGCACTGAGCTTGCGGAACGCCGGCCTCACGCCAGCGGGCATGCGGCGGTACATCACCTTGCGCTGGAAGCGTGGGTCGTCGGCACCGTGCTCCAGGTTGTGGTCGATGGTGGCGATCAGGTCGGCCACGTCGGCGCCCAGGATCGTGAGCTTCTGCGCCTCCCCGCCCTGCGGAACGTAGGCCCGCTGCACCAGCTCGAGCCGGCCGTCGGCATCGCGCTGGCGCACGGCGCCGACGTTCAGCAACTCGTCCAGCACGGCGCGCGCGGGCATGTCGCCGCTGTGGCGGCGCACCAATTCCGCGAAGCTGACTTCGCCGTCCTGCAGCGCCAGCGGGGCCGGCGCGCCGTCCGGGCCATGAAAGTCCGGGTCGCGGGCCCACCCGGTCAGTACACGGGCGGCGCGGTTGTAGCTGTCCTCGGCCGCAGCGCGCTCGGGAGCGGGCTCCGCCACCAGCCGCTGCACGTCCTTGCGGGTCAGCCCGGTGAGGATCGACGCCCTGGACAGCGTAGGCTTGCGCCCGGGAATGGCGAAGTCCTCCAGTGCGGTCTGCACGTACACATGCTTGGCAAGCTCTTCGAACGCGCCGAACGGAACGTGGTAACGAAGCAGCAGCCGGCACAGCGGCCGCAGCAGCTTCATGACCGCTGCGTTCACGGCGACCTGCACGCGGCCTTCGGCGTCCATACTTGGGATTTTTGTCCCACACACTGAGAGTGTCAAGCGGGCGCCGGACCCGGGGCGGGACCAGCCGGCAGGACAGGCCCGGTGGCGAAGCAAGGGGTCGCGACGAACCCACCACGACGGCACCCTCCCGCGGGATCGCCTGCCGCATTGTGGCCGCAACCCTCTGACCGGCCCTTGGCCCGCAGGCCCGGCCAGTCACGCCGGCAGGCGGAGCGCGACAGGCGCCGCAGGCGCCGCTTGCCGCCAGCGAGTCAAGGCGGGCACGTCCAGACGCCGTCCGCCGCCAACATGTACCCGGCACCGCGTACCGTGAAGATCATGTCGGCGCCGATCTTGCGCCGCAGGTGGTGAATGTGCACGGCCAATGCCGCGCCGTGCGTCATGCGGCCGGTGCTGCGAAGTCGCCGCTCGAGTCGCGCCCGCGAGAGCACCTGCCCGGCAGCCGACATCAGCGACAGCAGCAGTTCGAACTCCACCGGCGCCAGTTGCACCAGCTCGCCCGCGTTGCGCACGCGGCGCGCTTGCGGATCGAGCCGCAGATCGCGCACCTGCAGGCTCCCGTCGCCCCAGCGCACGGGCGCCGTGGTCTGCGAAATGCCGGACGGTTCTGAACCCAAGTCGCGGCTCCCCGGCGCGGCGTCAGGCAAAGCTGTCCGCCATCAGGGCCCGGAACCAGACCCCCATGTCCTCGTAGTGGCCGCCGCTCCAGCCGGTCGACGCCCCCGACGCAGCGGGCACCGCGACCATCGTCCGCGACGCGGCGTCGTACTGGAACACTGCATGCAGCCAGGAGGCCTGGGTCATCGTGATGGTGGAAAAGCAGGCCGAGTTCGTGACCGGGGCCGGATCCGGGCTCCCGCCGGCGAAGATCCGCGACAGCGCATCCGCGCAGACCTTGGCCTCCTGGTTGGCGATATGGCCGGCCTTGGGCTGGGTGGTTGCACTCGCATCGCCCAGGACGTGAACGTTCGGCGCCGCGGTGCTCGCGTAGTCGAGCACGTCGACGGCGGCAAATCGCCCGCCGGTGGCGTTGGCCAAGCCGGTGGCCTTCACCAGCCAGGCCGCGCGCTGGGCCGGTATCAGATTGACGACATCGGCACGCACCGCGCCGCCATTGGTGAACAGGGTCTTGCTGGGCGTGTCCACGTGGTCGATTTCGACGCCGGTGCGGTACTCGATGATGTCGCCGTGCAGGTCCATGAAGGCCCGCGTGAAGTTGTCGACCTCGGTGACGAAGTCGGGGTTGGCATCAAGCACCAGCAGCTTGGCCCGGGGCTTGTGCCGTCGCATCCAGTCGGCCAGCAGACAGGCGCGCTCGTACGGCCCCGGGGGGCAGCGGTAGGGCGCCTTCGGTACTGTCAGCACGGCCACTCCACCGGCCGGCATGGCCGCCAGTTGCTGCGCGAGCACCCGGGTCTGGGCCCCTGCCTTCCAGGCATGCGGCATGGCATTGGGGTCGGTCAGCCCCGGCACACTGTCGAAGCGCACGCCAGGTGCCATCACGATGCGGTCGGCGCTGAGCACGCGCCCCGACTTCAGCGTCACGCTGACGGCCACGGGGTCGACCGCGGTCACGGGCTCGATCACCGTGTGGATACCGTAGCGGCTGCGCAGGCTCCCGTAGCCGAACACCTGGCTGCTCAGCGTTCGCTGTCCGGTCAGCACCAGGCTGCTGAGGATGCACGAGGTGTACCTGGGCGAGCTGTCTATCAGCGTGACGTCGATGGCGTCGCCCCACAGCCGCAGGTACTTGGCAACGGTGGCGCCGCCCATGCCGCCGCCGATCACGATGACGCGGGCCTTGGGTGCCGACGGCGGGGGCAGCGGATTCAGCGCCTGCCCGGCATCGCCGGCAGGCGCACCGTCGCGCGCTGACAACGGGTTCTTCAGGGTGCCGGCGTCGCTGCCCCCGCCGCCACACCCCGGCAGGGTGGAAGCGGCCAGCGCGGCCCCGGAAAGAAGGATCTTGCGACGGTCCATGTCTTGCCTCCTCAGCGCTGGGTGGAAAGCCACTGCGACAGTTGCCGCAGTTGCGCGTCCGTGTAACCCATGGCGTGCTTGACCATCAGCCCGGCGCCCTCCCGGCCGGCCCGCATTTCGGCCAGCTTCTGGTAGATCTCGTTCGGCGACTCCCCTGCGATATCGTCAAAACCCGGGCCTTTGCCGTTGGTGCCGTGGCACTGAAAGCAGTTGGACGCCAGCAGGCGGCCTGGCGGCGGGTTCTGGGCGCTGGCAGGGACCAGCGCCTGTGCGGCGACCAGCATCCCGGCGTAGACGGCAGTCGTATGGCGCATGAGCAGGCTCCAGGAACAGTAGATGTGGGAAATTTAGCCCACACGTTGTCGGTACTCTACTTAATATTTGCAACGTCGCATGTCGGCCGGCTGGCTCGACCAGGCCTAGATGCCGGCTCGATGGGCCCGAGCCAAACCGGGCGCGGGGCAGACGGAGACACGCGTGGAGACCGTTCCGGAGGCCTCTTGGCCGCCGGGCGAGGCAGCGTGACGGGAACCGGCGGAACGGCGGCCGGGCGGCGGGGCGTCCTCGGCGGGTGGCGCTCCCGGATCCTCGGCCGCCGGCCCGGGATCAGTGCCTCAGCTTGTACCCGCTGGCCAGCAGGCGCAGGGTCAGTGCGGCGACGAGCACGAAGGCCGTGCCGACCACCGTCAGGCTGAGCCAGGGCGACACGTCGCTGACGCCGAAGAACCCGCGCCGGAAGCCGTCGATCATGTAGAAGAACGGGTTGAAGTGACTGACCGTCTGCCACAGCGACGGCAGCGAGTGCACCGAATAGAACACGCCCGACAGCATGGTCAAGGGCATGATCAGGAAGTTCTGGAACACCGCCATCTGGTCGAACTTCTCGGCCCACAGCCCGGCGATCAAGCCCAGCGAGCCCATCAGGGCCGCGCCGAGCGCGCCGAAGATCAGCAGCCACCACGGCTCGACCAGATGCAGCGGCGCAAACCAGACGGTCACGACCATGACGCCGAGCCCGACCACCACGCCCCGCACGACCGACGCCCCGACGTAGGCCAGGTACCAGGCCCAGTGCGACAGCGGGGTGACGAGCAGGAACACCAGGTTGCCCGTGATCTTGCTCTGCACGAGCGAGCTCGAGCTGTTGGCGTAGGCGTTCTGCAGCACGCTCATCATCACCAGCCCCGGCACCAGGAAGCTCGTGTAGCCGATCCCCGGGTAGACCTCCATTCGCCCTTCGAGCACGTGGCCGAAGATCAGCAGGTACAGGATCGCCGTGATGACGGGCGCTGCCACGGTCTGGAAGCCCACCTTCCAGAAGCGCAGGATCTCCTTGTAGAACAGGGTGCGGATGCCGGCGAGCCTCAATTCGCCTCCCCCTGCCGCATGATCTCCAGGAACACGTCCTCCAGGTCGGCGCGGCCGATCTCCAGCTCCTCGACCCGCACGCCGGCCTCGCGCAGCCGCGCCAGCAGCGACTCGACCTCGGCCGCGTCGTGTGCCGTCACCTGGGCGATGCGGCCGGTGACGCGCGCGCGCGCCGCCAGGTCCGGCGGCAGCGTGTCGTCGGTCTTGAACCTCAACATCGTGCTGGCGGTGCCGGCGAGCAGGTTGGCCGTGCGGTCCAGTGCCACCACGCGCCCCTGCTTGAGCATCGCGATGCGGCTGCACAGCGCCTCGGCCTCTTCCAGGTAGTGCGTGGTCAACAGCACGGTATGACCCTGCTTGTTCAGCCGCGCGATGAACTGCCACAGCGTCTGGCGCAGCTCCACGTCGACGCCGGCCGTCGGCTCGTCCAGCACGATCACCGGTGGGCGGTGCACCAGCGCCTGCGCCACCAGCACGCGCCGCTTCATGCCGCCGGACAGCTGGCGCATGTTGGCGCCCGCCTTGTCGGCCAGGCCCAGGCCCTGCAGCAGCTCGTCGATCCAGGCGTCGTTGTGGCGGATGCCGAAGTAGCCGCTCTGGATTCGCAGCGTCTCGCGCACGCTGAAGAACGGGTCGAACACCAGCTCCTGCGGCACGATGCCCAGCGCCTGCCGTGCAGCGGCATAGTCGGTCACCACGTCGTGGCCCATCACCGTCACGCGGCCGCTGGTGGCGCGCGCCAGGCCGGCCAGGACGGAAATCAGCGTCGTCTTGCCGGCGCCGTTGGGGCCGAGCAGGCCGAAGAACTCGCCCGCCTCGATGTCGAAGCGCACGCCGTCCAGCGCGCGCAGCGGGCCGCGCGGGCCGGCAAACACTTTGGAGACGTCTTCGAAGCGCACCGCGGGCATGGGGGCGCGATTGTACGGAGCAGGCCCCGCACCCGCATGCGCCAGAATGGCAAGATGGCCTCGTCCCCGTCACAACGCAAGCCACCGCGCCGCACGGCCGAGCGCATCCTCGAGACGACGCTGGCGCTGTTCAACCGCTTCGGGGAGCCCAATGTCAGCACGACGCTGATATCGGCCGAGATGAACATCAGCCCGGGTAACCTGTACTACCACTACCCGGCCAAGGACGAGCTGATCAATTCGCTGTTCAACCGCTACGAAGCCGCGCTGGATGAACTGCTGCAGGCGGCCGACGACGTGGCCAACGTCGAGGACGCCTGGCTGTTCTTCCACATGCTGTTCGAGCTCGTGTGGCAGTACCGCTTCCTGTACCGCGACCTGAACGATCTGCTCAGCAAGAACCGCCGGCTGGAGACGCACTTCCAGCGGGTGCTCGAAGACAAGGCGCGCGCCGTGCGCACGCTGGTGGGCAACCTGGGGCGGGCGCAGGCCGTGACCATCGCGCCGCAGGAGGCCGAGCCGGTGGCCACCGCGATGGTGGTGGTGCTGACCTACTGGCTGAGCTACGAGTACGTGCGCGACCCGCGGCACGCGCTCGAACCGGAATCGGCCGGGGCCGCACTGGCCCGCGGCGCCTTCCACACGCTGAGCCTGCTGCTGCCCTACCTGGATGCGGACGCCAAGGCCCATCTGCTGCAACTTGCGGGCTCCTACACCGCTGCCTGACAACAAACGACCGGAGACACCCGATGGCCAAGTGGCACGCCTTCCCGTACGACAGCGCCGAATACACCTACGACGCCGCAGCGCTGAAGAAGCACTGGGCGCGGCTGCACCTCGGCGACGTCGAGCCCTGGCCCAAGGATGACAAGGTGCTGGCCGCCTGGGCACTGTTCCATGCCGGTGAGTTCCACAAGGCCTTCGAGGCCGGCCTGAAGGCCGGCGGCGCCGGCATCGCGGTGGCCAACAAGGCCCAATGCATCTACGCCAATTACCTGGAAAAGAGCGAGAAGACCAAGCTGGCGATGTTCCTGGAGGCGGCCGAGCGCGCCGAGGCGCAGCAGGCCGCCGAGCCGAAGAACGCCAGCGCCTACTACTGGCAGGCCTACGCACTGGGCCGCTACAGCCAGGGCATCAGTGTCGCGAAGGCCTTGACCCAGGGCCTGGGCGGCAAGGTCAAGTCGGCGCTCGAGACCACGATCAAGCTGGCGCCCAAGCACGCCGACGCGCACATCGCGCTGGCATCGTTCCACGCCGAGGTGATCGACAAGGTCGGCAAGCTGCTCGGGCGCACGCAGGGCGCGGACGCGGGCACCGGGCTGCGGCTGTACAAGGAGGCCCTCAAGCTCAATCCGAAGAGCGCGATCGCCATGGTCGAATACGCCAACGGTCTGGTGATGCTGGAGGGCGACAAGAAGATGGCCGAGGCCGAGAAGCTCTACCAGGACGCCGCGGCGTGCAAGCCGATGGATGCGATGGAGCGGCTGGACGTCGAGATGGCCAAGTCCGAACTGGAGGACTGAGGCCGGCGCCGGCCTGCGTGCAGGCGGCGGTTCAGGCCGACGCCAGCGCGGCGTCGATCTGCGCCAGCAAGTCGGCCACTTCGAACGGCTTGCGCCAGACCCAGCGGATGCCACAGGCTCCGGTCGCATGGTCGTCGCCCGGCGTCGCATCGGCGGTCAGCAGCGCCAGCCGGGCGGCATGGCCGCCCTGATGCTCCTGCAGCGCCTGGGCCAATGCCAGCCCGCTCATGTCGGGCAGGTTCAGGTCCAGCACGACGAGGTCGAAGGCGGTCGACGCCGCCAGATGCAGGGCCTGCCGGCCGTCATGCGCCATGTGCAGTTCGACCCCCGGTCGCAACGCGAGGCAGGCCTCGAAGACCATGCGGTTGACCTCGTTGTCCTCGACGTACAGCACGCGGGTGCCGGCGGCCCCGTTCGACGCTGCCAGGCCGCCGAACTCGGACACCGTGGTGTCGGCGTCGGCGCTGGACTCGGTCGGCGGCGCGACAGGCAGGCGCAGCGTGAAGCAGCTGCCCTGCCCTGGCTCGCTGCGCACGGCGATGTCACCGCCCATCAACTCGGCCAGCCGGCGCGCGATGTTCAGGCCGATGCCGGTGCCCTGCACCCGGCCTCGCTCGGCGCCCAGGCGCTCGTACGGCCGGAACAGCTGTGCCTGCTGGGCTGGCGACAGGCCGGGCCCGTCGTCGGTCACCGACACGCAGACCGAGCCGCCCTCGGCGTGCATTCGGATGTCGACGCGGCCGCCGGCGCGGTTGTACTTGACGGCGTTGCTGGCCAGGTTGAGCAGCACCTGTCTCGTGCGCAACGGGTCGCCCCAGGCGCGCCGCGGGCCGTCATCGGCGTGGAACCGGACGTCGACCTCGCGTTCGGCCGCGGCAGCCTGCAGGGTCTTGCAGACGTCGCGCACCAGGTCGGCGAGATCGACGCCCACCCGCAACACGCGCATTTCGCCGGCCTCGATGCGCGAATGGTCCAGCACGTCGTCCACCAGCGCCACGAGATGGCGGCTGGAGTGCTCGATCGTGCGCAGCCAGTCCTGCTCGCGCGCGCCCAGTCCGGTCGCCCCGGCACGCAGCAGTTGCGAGAAACCCAGCACGCCGTTCAGCGGCGTGCGCAGTTCGTGACTCATGTGCGACAGGAATTCGCTCTTGGCGCGGTTGGCCTGTTCGGCGGCCTGCACCGCCTGCGCCTGCGCCTGCTCCGCCCGCTTGCGGTCACTGATGTCGATCCCGATGGCGTAGTGCCGCCGTGGCATGCCCGGCGGCCCGTCGACCGCGAACTGCGTCACCAGGAACGCCGTTTCTCTGCCGTCGGGCAGCCTGAAGCTGCGCTCGAAGCGCTGCGGATGTCCGGTGGCCAGGATGCGTTTGCGGCGCGCAATCGACATCTCGGCGTGGTGCGGCCCGATCAGTTCGCGCATGGGCTTGCCCACCACCTCGTCCGGCCGGAGGCCGAACAAGGCAGAGAAGTGTGCGTTCACATAGCTGAATGTCGTGTTCTCTTCGGTGCGTGCCACCACGCCCGGGAAGGCATCGAGCATGGCACGCAGCTCGGCCTCGTGCGCCTGTGCCGTGGCCAGGAGACGCTGCAGGTCCTGCGTGCGGCGGGCCAGCAGTTCGTTGATGTGCAGCGGAGCGCGCGCGTCCTTCGGCGCCTCGGCGCCCCATGCCGCCAACTTGAAGACCTGTCCGGCCGTCAGGTACAGCAGGGCCAGCAGCACGCCCTGGGCCAGCAAGCTGTTCAGGAGCAGCGGCCGCAGCGCGAGCGCCAGGTCGGCCGCCGGCCCGGCGAACGCAATCTGCGCCAGCGGCGGCGCGGCCTGCGCGGCCATCAGCCCCAGCACCCAGGCGGCCGCACGCCGAGGAGGGTAGGACATGAAGAACGGCTGCTGCAGGCACAGCAGCCAGATCGCGCCGCCGGCCAAGGCTTGGTCCACGGGCAGCGACGGGGCCGGCACGACAAAGGGGGCCACGACACCGATCAACGGGCACCCCACCAGCGACAGCAGCGCCAGCCGCTGCGACTTCAACGGGTGCAGGCGCTGCGTGCGCAAGGCCAACAGCGCCACGCACCAGGCCGCAACCATGAGCGCGTAGCCCAGGTGGTCGGCACCACCCAGGCGGCCCGTCGCCGTGCCGACGCCCCACACCGCCCCCATGACCGGAATGCCGGCGCCGAGCAGCTTTTGCAGGGTGCGGCCGTCCAGCAGTTGCAGGTTGGGCGTGAGGTGGGCCATTGCTCGTGTCATGACGGGCACCCGACATCGAGGCCGCCCTGAGGAGGCATATCGACCGCGGCGAGCCCGACTTGAAGGGGTCAGAGCCCGCGCGGCAGGGTGCCGCTGGGGCCGTGTGGTGAATTTGTACTTCGCGCCCAGGTCGCTGCCCGTCGCGGGTCGCGGCAGGCATGGTGTTGCGGCAAGAGTCCCCCTCCGCACCGGCTTGGCGCCAACGCACGCCGTGTGCCGCAGCCCTGGCACGCGAGATGCATGGCCAAGCGCACCATGGCAAAGACGAGGTGAACACCATGACCCAAGCCGTCCGGATCCTCATCGTCGATGACGACGCCGTGGTGCGACAGGCCTTCACGAGGGTGCTGTCCGGCGAGCACACCGAAGTGCAGTCGGCGGCCAGCGGGGCCGAAGCGCTGCAGCGCCTGCAGGAAGGGGCTTTCGACCTCGTGCTGCTGGACCTGCGCATGCCGGGCATGGACGGCATCAGCCTGCTTCGCACCCTCAAGCGGGAGTGGCCCGACATCGAAGTGATCATCGTCACGGGCTACGCGGCGGTGCAGACGGTCAAGGAGTCGATCGCGCTCGGCGCTTTCGACTACCTCGCCAAACCCGTCGGTCCGCAGGACGTGATCTCGGCCACACGCAGCGCGCTGGCTCACAAGGGGTGGGCGTTGCGCCGCGAACCGGCGGCCGCCGCCTGCGCCGTGGCCTAGCCGCCAACGCCGCTCGGGCCACTGGCGAGCGCGTCGTCGCGCCGGTGGCGTTGCCGGTCGCTGCGCGGACGGTCGGTGGTCAGGTATCTCCGTGCCCGTCAGCACCGGCTGCCGATGGCTCATGGTTCGCCTTCGAGCCCCATGGGTATCGCGCGACCCCTCCGTCCCGCCGGGCCGTCCCCCTGCACATGCGCTTCAGGCACCCGCGGCGCGCGCCAACCCCTTGTGGGCATTCAACAAATCTCGAACGCACCGCGCGGCCTGCATGGATGGCGTGTACTTCGGCCGGCCTGCGCGTCCGCCTCCGCACCACCACCACACCGGCACCGGCACGCAACTGCCTGATTTGCCTAGCCAATTTCGACACGACCGTGCCAGGCACGAATGATGCAAGGAGGAGAACGAGAAGAGAACGATTCACCACAGGAGTAAATCATGAGTGCCCTTCGCAAAATTCTGGTCGTTGACGATGACCCGGTGGTCGGCACGAGCTATGACCGGGTGCTGTCGAACAAGGGATACGCGGTGATCACGGCCCACAACGCGGCCGAGGCGCTGGAAACCTTGCGCCAACAGGAGGTCGATCTGGTCGTCACCGACATCAAGATGCCGGGCATGGGCGGACTGGAGTTGGCCGAGACCGTCAAGGCGCGCCGGCCATGGACCCCGGTGATGATCATCACCGGTTACGGTGACGCCGCCGACGAGCAACGGGCCCGCGCGGCCGGCGTGCGCGTCTTCGTGCACAAGCCGTTGTCGCCGCAGACCATCGAAGGCAGTGCCGCCGAGGCGCTGCGGGTCGTCGAGCCGGTAGAGCGGCCACAGCCCCCGTCGGCCGAGGCGACCGTCGAGGCGCCGGCCGAGACGGCCACCGGGTGGAGCCGCGCGAAGGACGTGGCCATGTTCTTCGCCGCCCCATTCATCGGGCTGGTCTACGCGGTCTTCCTGCCCTTCGTCGGGATCGGTGTGGCGCTGTGGATGGGCGGCCGGGCGCTGGGCAGAAGTGCCGTCGGGCACCGCATCGGCGGCGCGCTGCTGACCGTCGGCAAGATCGTACTCGCACCGTTCATCGGCCTGGCCTACATCGTGACGCTGCCGTTTGCCGGCCTCGTCGCCCTCGCCTGGTTCGCGGGCCGGGCGGCGTTCAGGAACAAGCCCGCCGATTGAGGAAAGCTGACCAATCACAAGTCAAGCCGACAAACCCTTCGCTAGGATGACGCCAACGCCCTCGCTGCAAGACGATTGCGGCGAGGGCGCAGGTCCGAGCCCTCAAACCGATGGGGTCGAAGATGACAACAAGAACAACATGCTGGGTCCGTGCGGCACCGCACCGCGGTCCGGTCCGCCGTCTGGCCGCGACGCTGGCCGCCGCGGCGCTGGTCCTGCTGGCATGGCCCGCTGCGGGGGCAGCCGACGCCGAGTTGTCCGACGAGACCACCGCCTGCCTGAAGTGTCATGACAAGGCGGGGCTGGACAAGCCGCTCGGCGACGGCGGCACGCTGTCGCTGCACATCTCGACGCAAGGCTACCTGGCTTCGGTGCACCAGGCACAGGACTGCACCGACTGCCACGCCGAGATCGACGACGAGACGCACGGCAAGGTGGTCGCGCCGCTGGCAAGCCGGCGCGTCATCACCGAGGCGATGCAGGAGACCTGCCGCGACTGCCACAAGAAGAAGTACACGCAGTACGACGACAGCATCCATGCCTCGCTGGCCAAGGACGGCAGCGACAAGGCCCCTTTGTGCGCGGACTGCCACAACGCCCACACCCAGGCCGCGGTGGCCCAGCTCGCGCCGATCGACCAGACGCCCTGCGCGGCTTGCCACGCCAAGATCTTCGAGGCCTGGTCGCAGGACGTTCATGGCCTCAAGCGCGCGGCCAGCGGCAAGGCCGCACCGATCTGTGCCGACTGCCACCAGGCGCACGACGTCAAGGCGGCCTCGCTGGGCGATGGGCCCAAGGAGGCCTGCCTGGCCTGCCACAAGAACGCGGTCGCGCAGCACCGGGACTGGCTGCCCAACGCCGGCCGGCACTTCGAGGCCATTTCGTGCCCGGTCTGCCATGCACCGACGGCGCAACGGCGCGTCAACCTGCGCCTCTACGAACGCGCCACCGGCAACCAGCTGAGGGAGAAATCGGGCGTGCCGCAGTTCGTTCGCCGCGCCGAGGCGGACGACGAAGCCCGCGCCGGCCTGGACGAGCGCGCACTGTGGAGTCTGCTGACCCAGTTCAGCGAGGACGAGGACAGCGACGGCTCGGTCGTCGTGCGGGGTCGGCTCGAACTGCGCGACGGCCTGCAGGCGCACCAGATGGCGGACAAGACCAAGGCCCTGCGCGATTGCGCCACCTGCCACAGCCCGGGCGCCGAGGCCTTCCAGAGCGTGGAGCTGTCGATCGCCTCGGCGGACGGCCGGCCGTTGCGCCACCCGGTGCAGAAGGACGTGCTGAGTTCGCTGGCGGCGTTGCAGTCGGTGCACGGCTTCTACGTCATCGGCAGCACGCGCATCAGGCTGCTCGACGTGCTGCTCGTGCTCGTCGTTGCCGGCAGCGTCGCCGGATGCCTGACGCACATGGCGATCCGCCGCCTGTCCAAGGGCATGCGCGAACGCTTCTTGGCAGAAGCGGCCGAGGCGGCGGCCGCGCAAGCGACCGCGCCGGTGCCGGCCCAGCCGCCGGGCCCGGAGCGCCAAGGCGACCGGGGTGCTGACTGATCGGAGAACGAGGTGAAGAAGCTCTATGTGAACCCGCTGCCCGTGCGCATCTGGCACTGGGCCAACGCGCTCGGCTTTGTGCTGCTCATCCTCACGGGCCTGCAGATCCGCTATGTCGGCCAGGTCGATCTGGTGTCGTTCCACGCCGCCGTCGTGCTGCACAACTGGACCGGCTTCGTGCTGATCGCCAACTTCTTCATCTGGCTGGGCTTTTACCTGTTCACGGACAAGATCAAGGTCTACCACCCGGAACTGAGCCCGACGAAGTACTTCAAGGCCAGCTTCCGCCAGATGCAGTTCTACGGCTACGGCATCTTCCGCGGCGAACCCAACCCGCACCACGTCAGCGTCTACCGCAAGTTCAACCCGCTGCAGAGCATGATGTATCAGATCGTCATGATGATCCTGGTGCCGGTGCAGTTCTTCAGCGGCGTGCTGCTGTGGGACCTGGCGCGCTTCGCCCCGATCGTCGACCGGCTCGGCGGCGTGCGCGTGGTCGACACCGTGCACGTGCTGATCTTCATCTTCTTCTGCGGCTTCATCTTCGTGCACGTGTACCTGTCCAGCCTGGGACACACGCCCTCGGCGCACTTCAAGGCGATGATCACCGGCTACGAAGACGTGGAGGACGCCCCGGAGCCCACAGGCACCGTATCGGCGCCACCCGCCTGAGCTGCGCCAGGTTCAGTCCGCCTCGGAGGTACCGGGCTCGATGCCGGTGTCGCGCACGCGCACGCCGTGCTTCTTCATCAGGGCCTGGAAGTTGCTGCGCTGCATGCCGGTGTCCTCGGCGCTCTTGGTCACGTTCGAGCCGTTGCGCCGCAACGTCTCCAGCACGAAGGCGCGCTCGATCTGCTCGACCGACTTCTCGCGCGCGATCTTCTTCACACGCTTGAGGTCGTCGCCGGTGCGTGGCACATCGAAGCCGGCATCGCGTGGCGCGTCCACCAGCCCGGCCAGGTTGTTGTGGCGGATGACGTTGTCGGACGCCAGGATCACGGCGCGCTGCATCACGTTCTCGAGCTCGCGCACGTTGCCCGGCCAGTCATGGTTCATCAGCGCGCTCATGGCACCGTCCGAGATGTCCGGCACCGGCTTGCCGAGCTCCTGGCACACGCTCTTGAGGAAATGGTAGGCCAGCGCCGGGATGTCGTCGCGGCGCTCTCGAAGGGCCGGCGCGTGGATCGGAAAGACGTTGATGCGGTAGTAGAGGTCCTCGCGGAAACTGCCGTCGGCGACCATCGCCATCAGGTCCTTGTTGGTCGCCGCGAGCAGCCGGACGTTGGTCGTCTGCGTCGCCGTGCTGCCGACGGCGCGGAACTCGCGCTCCTGGATCACGCGCAGCAGCTTGGCCTGGGTCGACAGCGGGATGTTGCCGAACTCGTCGAGGAACAGCGTGCCCTCGTGGGCCACCTCGAACATGCCGCGCTTGTTCGCCACCGCGCCGGTGAAGGCGCCCTTGACGTGGCCGAACAGCTCGCTTTCCAGCAGGTTTTCGTTCAGCGTGTTGCAGTCCACCGTGACGAAAGGCTGGTCCCGCCGCAGGCTGTTGTGATGGATCGCGCGCGCGATCATCTCCTTGCCGGTGCCGCTCTCGCCGGTGATCAGCACGGTGCTGGGGGTCGGCGCGCACTTGGCGATCAGGCGGTACACCGTCTGCATGGCCGGGCTGGAGCCGATGATGTTCTCGAACCGGTACTTCGATCCGACCTCGGTCCGCAGCTGCTGGTTCTCCTGCAGCAGGCGGCGGCGCTCCAGGGCGCGATCGACGATGTGGCGCAGGTCGTCGGGCTCGAAGGGCTTGGGCAGGTAGTCGAAGGCGCCGAGCTTCATGGCCCGCACCGCGGTCTGGATCTGCGACAGGCCGGTGATCATGACCACCTCGATCTCGGGGTGCCGCTCCTTGATCTGCTGCAGCACCTCCAGCCCATCCATCTTGGGCATCATGATGTCCAGCACGACGACATCGAACGGTGCCTCCTCGACCTTGCGCAGCGCCTCCCAGCCACTCGGGGCAGAGTCCAGTCGGTGATTCGCGCCTTCGAGGATGCGCTTGCAGCTGTGGACGACGATGTCCTCGTCGTCGACGATCAGGATCCTGGCACTCATGGCGTGACCTCACTCCCGCGATGCCCGGGCCCGTCGCCATCGGCCGCCGGCGCAGCCGCTGGCAACTGCACACGGAAGGTCGAACCC
>Ga0224505_10000896_pt1 | contig 19964 bp, 18 predicted proteins | sample SF_Jan12_sed_USG_FD_169102 | JGI IMG/M metagenome (GOLD analysis project Ga0224505, IMG submission 169102) | Sediment microbial communities from San Francisco Bay, California, United States - SF_Jan12_sed_USGS_4_1 | ecosystem: Environmental > Aquatic > Marine > Sediment | place: USA: California... | reverse complement strand
ATGAGTGGACGCCATGTTGTTAGCCCCGGACCAATTAATTCACCACGGCTGTCACTGCTCGACTTAAAGCAGCAAGATCGCTGTCGACACTCGTTATGTCAACTCCATTGTTACCTAAGTGGAATATAAGGAGTAGCCTGGCACACTAAGAATCGCCGTCTTAGACCAATCTCCACCAATCAAAGTCCTCAGTGCTGTTGCAACCCAAGCAATACAAGGTTCACATTGTTTACCCGCAGCTCAACCTAGGGACAAGACCGTCCCCCTACGGCTTCCCCCACAAAGATTCCAAGCGGTTGGCTCGGCCACATCCATATTTGTAGTACTTATAGCGGAGCGGGTTCTTCTTGTAGTAATCCTGATGATAGTCTTCGGCTGGGTAAAAGGTCGCCGCAGGGACTAGTTGCGTCACGATCGGCGCAGGAAATGTTTTGGCCTGTTCGATCGTGGTTCTTGATTCTTCCGCTTGTCGCTTTTCCTCCTCACTGGAATAGAATATGGCGGATCGGTACTGGGTTCCATGATCGCAAAACTGCGCGTTTGGCGTGAGCGGGTCCACGTTGTGCCAAAAGGCATCGAGGAGCTTCTGATACGTGACCTTGGTGGGATCATAGGTGACTTCTACCGATTCCGCATGGCCTGTCCGTCCAGCGGAGACGTCCTCGTAGGTTGGGTTCGCGACCGTGCCACCCATGTAGCCCGATACAACGCTGCCGACCCCCTCCACCTTTTCAAACGCTTCCTCCATGCACCAGAAGCAGCCGCCGGCAAAATAAGCTTTGACGCTTGGAGATGCGCCTGATGTTGTAGCAAGTGGGATGTTTGCCAGGGCCATGTATGTGATGAGACCGATTGCTAGAGCTATGAATCGCCGCCGAGTTGTCATGTTCGTGTCCTCCTCCCTCATCGTCGTCCCAAGGGCTCCATTCTTACATCAACCACGAATGTACTTCGCAGAATCACTCGCACATCTCGGGAAACGTCACGGCCAACGGTTTCAAGTTTCATATTTCAGGTTTCATGTTCCAAGTATTCCAACAACATGAAACTCCTGCCATGAAATCTGGAACGCGGGGTCAAAGAAAGGAGCGACGGATATTGTCGCAACGGCCTATCGGTGGTTCCAGTCGAAGCCTTCAGGAATAATGCGGCCTATACCGGCACATACCCGTATGTGTCCTGCTCCGTACGGTGTGCTCGTCGTTGCCGCTTATCCATCAGCTTCATGATGAGCTCGATCGCCTCCTCCGGCGTGGCGGCGGCATTGACTAATCGCTTGTCGAGTTTTTTGAAGAACGCCACGTCCGCCGGTGAGGCCGCGACCAGAATGACCGGCTTCCCGGCCTTGACCGCCAGGGCCACTTCAGAAACAGTACCGGACCCGCCCAGTCCACAGACCACCACGACATGGCTGGTCAGCACGTTGATGTTGTTCCGACCACTCCCCATTTCAGTGATGATTGACACGTCCACATGCCGAGATACTTTGTCCTTTGCCGTCGGCAGGATACCGATAGTCAGGCTGCCTCCAACCCGTTTGGCGCCCTCACAGGCGGCATCCATGACGCCCACGTCTTTTCCTCCCGTCAGCACAACCCAGCCACGTCTCGCGATAAACTCTCCAAGGACTCGTGCGTTGTCGAGATCCTTCTTCTGTGCCTTGGCCGGTCCCATCACTCCAACGACAAATCGCATTCCTACCTCCACCTCTGCATGACCAGCCTCTCAAAAACGAGAGGCGACCAGATTGACGTCTGCATGTACCCACGCCTGCTTCCATAGCTTCTCGACCTCGTTCGCTTCACGATCTTTTCGTTGAGCCCGAAGGCTCTGCATCAGCCCGTACTGAGCCCATCCGTTGTGCGGATGCTTGATCAGGTCGGCTCGGTATACCGATTCTGCTTCGTGAGGCTGCCCGGCCTTCTGCAGAATCACTCCGAGATACTGTCGAATCGGAATGGGCCAGAACGGCGGCTCTGAATACGGCAGGGCATCTTCCAATTTGATGGCCTCTCGAAGGGCCGTACTTGCCGCCTCATAGTGCTTGTGATGAGTGGCAATTTCTCCGGCAAGCAGTCGCTCGGTGATTTGAATGATCGCCCGTTGTGTTTGTTCTTCAGCGGTCTTGTTTCGGGCAAATCGTTTTGCCAGTGTCGCCAATGCGGCGTGCTCACCTTCAGCTCCAGGCACTTTGCCGGATGCAATCAATGCCATGCCCCTTCCCAATCGCCAGATCGCTTGGGTGAGACGGAACGTGTTCAGCGGAGGCAATTCTTGTAACAGCGCCTCCCACTGTCCAAAGCGGATCATCGACCACAGTGGTACAGGCAGGTACCATTCCCTCGTTGAATCCTGCCGTATTTGCGCTTCCGTCATCGTCCTCGTTAATTGTCGGGCAACCTTCATGGCTTCGGCACTTCGACCCTCCATCACCAACGAAGCCCAGAGAAAATGGAGGTTGTGCCTGTAGTACCCGTCAGCCTCATCCCCGGTGGATGATCTCCTTGCCAAATAACTTCGGTCAATTTCGGCGGCCTGCGCATTGTGTTCAGCGGCTTCATGATAGCGACCGAGTCGCATATGGATATGGGCCGGCATATGGACCAGATGTCCGGCCCCAGGCATTAACCCGGGCAACCGTTCTGCGCAATCCAAGGCTCGCTCCGGAGTTGATGAGGCTTCCATCGCATGGATGTAGTAGTGGCAGGCACCGGGATGATTCGGTACACGGGCAAGAACTGCCTCCAGCGTCCTCACAATTTCTTCTGTCCCAGACTTCGCCCTTCCATCAGGCGTCCACAAATCCCAGGGGTGTAGGTCCATGAGTGCCTCGGCAAATAGAACTCCGGCATCGGCATCATCAGGGAATTGCTTCCAGAGGACTCGCATGGCATCCGCATAGGCTTTGTCCTGAGCTGTTCGTGTCAATCCCTTCAAACTGTAGCGCTTGCTGATTGCTTGGATATAGGCTTGTTCGGCTGGTGTCACATGGGCGCTGTAGGATCTGGCTTTCTGCAGGGCCTCCCAGGCACGACGCTCATCAGTCTTGTCCATGGCGGCATTGATATTCGGTCCGAGCGCCAGTGCGATACCCCAATAGGCCATCGCAGCGGCAGGGTCAAGTCTGGCTGCTTCTTCAAACGCGCGAATCGCCTCCTCGTGGTTAAAGCCGTACACAAGCCGCAAACCCTGATCAAAATATCGTTGGGCTTCCTGGGAACGTGTGGTGATTGGATGGTGGAGGGTCCCGAGATTCTCAAAGAGCGGGACTCGACTCGCAACGCGCTCAGCTGCTTCCGCCGACTCGTGGACAGACAGACTCAGGCAGAACACGACACACCAGCACACACGAAGCATGATCATGGCTAGATTCTTAGCAGACGAGCCCGGCACCTGCCTAGAGGATGAGGGTGCCCAAGGCACTATAACTGGGACTAGCTGGGGCTGGTGATCCAAGGACTTGGACGAGAGAGCAAGATTGTCGGCTAGCCTTCGGCAGATCAGCTAGACATTGAGTGTTGGGCCATCGGCTTCCTGAGGAGGAAATGGGCGGTTATTTTCTTGCGGGTGAGCCTGAGATTCACCAATAGTCGACTTCTTTCGACCGACACGGTTTCTCTTCACCGTCGCAGCCGCTGTTCCATTCGAAGCCGCGGAGAATTCCCCGGTTTCAAGTTCTTTCCCCAAATGAACTAGGACTTGCTGCTGCGCACTCACCAGTGAGGTCAACTCTTGAATATGCGACGTCAGCCGGGCAATTTCATCTTGTTGGCCGACCAAGCAGGCTCTGAGTTCATCAACTTCTTTTGACTGAACAGGAGCGGGGCTTGGGAGGATCGTGACGTGTGGCGCCAAGGAATGTGCTGCAAGCGGTGTTGGCTCCTCGACCACATTCGCCCCTGCGACTCCAGGACGCCTAAAACGGTCACCCGTCTCAATCCGTTCTCTTGTCCAGTCAGGCAACGCAAGTGGCTTCCTAACTCGGGCAGAAGTCTCGCCGACATATCGCACCACGTGTGTAAAGAGCTCACGGGCTTTATTGAGACAGAGCGCCCCCGCCTGAAGCAGAACTTGGCCGTATGCCGGAGGCACCGGCCGCGCTTCATCGATCTGCTTTTGAGAGGGAATCCGATGGATCAAGTTGATGGGTTCTTTATTGAATCGAGGGGGCATCTGGCGGATCCCTTCATTTGGACCTAGTGGCGTATAATTAATGTACCTACTCCTCATCGCATCAAGAGTCAACCTTTTTATTCACAGGCGGTTGAAATATATTCGCATTCATAACTAGTTAGCTAAAACCGGGTCACGCTGGAAAAGGTAAACCGTGGCAAGACCATGGCCGGGACGAGCACCTTTCCTATCTCTGCATTCACCGCCTCCATCGAATGGGTCCAGGCCTGGACCTGCCGAAATGCCCTGAGCGGGCTTTCATGAAAACGGAGGTTCTTCACGGCAGACACAATCTCGCCCTTCTCCACGAGGAATGTCCCATCCCGTGTCATACCAGTCAGCAGCAGGCTTCGGTCATTCACAGGCCGGATATACCAAAAATTCGTGACGAGAATCGCCCGCTCCGTATTCTTCACAAGGTCCTGAATTGAGGCGACTGGGAGTCCCTTTACCGACAAGGCCGGAGCCTCCAGGGTGGGGATAGGATTCACTCCCTCCCTCTTGGCGGTAAACCGGTCATAGGCGAGCTGCCGCAATACTCCATGGTCGACCCATACCGACTCACTGCTCGGTAAACCATCCGAAGTAAACCCCTCTCCCATTAGATCAGGATGATCCGGACTATTCCGGAGACTGATCCGCTCATCCACCACGAGATGTCCCAGCTTCCCTGCAAAGGGACTGGTCCCCTTGGCATAGGATTTGGCATCGAGCGACCAGATCAGCCACGTCCACAAGCCGGCCACAGCCGCCGGCTCAAGAATCACCGGGTACGTCCCTGCCGGGAGTTCCTGTACCTCACGGCCAGATTTGGCCTTCCTAATAGCCGCCAAGGTCCGTTCTTGAATCTTCAAATGGTCGATCGACCGATGGGCCGCCGCGCTCCAGCCAGTCGCATCACCGGCCTGAACCGTCAGGCTGAACCTCGCATCCGTCCGCTGTTCATAGCCAAACAAGCCATTGTCGGCGGCAATCCCGACCGCCGCGACTGAGGACGACACGATCCCCGCCCCTAGCAGATTCTCCATCCGACACTGTCCGATGGCTTCATTGGCATACTCCAACCGGCGGGATGGTCCCGCTGCCACGGTTTCCGGCTTCGCAGTTTCCCTGACAGGAAACGCACAGGGGTTCGCTGGAGGGAGATACTCGGGATCGACTGGAGAAACTTTGGCAATTCGCTCGGCCCGGGCGACTGTGTGCTGGATCGCACCAGCCGTGAAGTCCGTCGTGCTCGCGGTTCCCTGCCGACCCCCGAAGGCAACGGTCACTGCCAGTGAACCCCGTCTCGTATCGACATTCTGGATGACTTGATTATTCGCGAACCTCGTCGTGCCGGCATGGTGATCACGAAGACGGACAATCGTCTGATCAGCGGACGAACGGGCCATGACCAGATCGCTCAGAAAACGAAACTCCTCGCGACTCGTCATATGTGGCCAAGACTTCCCGCTCCCGCCGGTCATGACTGCCCTTCTCCTCTGATCACCTGGACCTGTCGAAATCTCGCGGTTGAGGCCGCATGGGTCATCCATCCCGACTGGCCCGGCTGCCCTTTCCCACAGGTAATGAACCCGTATCGCCGTCGAGCCGATTGCTCAGCGACGCCGTCGCAGCTATTCCAGAACTCCGGCGTGATCCCATGGTAGATCACATCCCGCACCATATGGGTTCGTCGGCCGTTCTCAATCAGCCAAAACGCGTCTCCGCCGAACTGGAAATTGTAGCGCCGCTGATCGATACTGTAGGATCCATGCCCTTCGATGTAGATGCCGCGTTTCACGCCCACGATCAGTTGATCGACGGTCGCCGAACCAGGCTCGAGCCCAATATTGGCGATACGGACAATTGGGACGCTGCCCCACCCATCGGCTCGATTGGACCCATGCGAACGGGCAGCCCCGATCTTTGTCGCGACCTCCCGATTGGTACAGTAGCCGACGAAGATCCCTTCTCGAACGATGTCCCACTTCTGACATTGGACCCCATCATCGTCATACCCAGTGGCTGCAAGCGTGTCCGGCTCTGTGTCATCGGCGACGAGATTCACATGAGCGGAGCCGTAGCGAAACTTTCCCAATTTCTCCGTCGTGAGAAAACTGGTACCGGCATAATTGGCTTCGTACCCAAGCGCACGGTCAAGTTCACTCGGGTGGCCGCAAGATTCATGAATCGTCAGCGATAGATGTTCTGGATCAAGCACCAGATCAAACAGGCCCCCATCCACCACGGGCGCCTTAACCTTCTCAATGGCTTGATCGGCAACGCGAGAAGCTTCCCGCACAAGATCAGCTTCTTCGATCAGCTCGTACCCTTGTCTGAGGTGAGGCGTATTGAAGCTGCGAGAGGCAAACCGGCTTTCATACAGCGCCGTCGCCGTACAGTCACCCTGTCCGGCCAACAGATCGAACTCAATACGAGAGCCTTCGGTTGAGACAAACAGCTTTCGGTCCCTCCGCGCCCAGAGGCTCGCCTTACTTCTCGCAATGTCCTCCTGTCGATGAAGGGTTTCCATCACGTTCAGCAACAGGTCTGTTTTTTTCTCGAGCGGCACGGTGAAGGGATCAATGCGATAGGGCGTAACGACGCTGTCACGATGGACCGGCTCCGGCACTAATCGTACCTTCTCAAGGGCGACTGATGCAGACCCTCTGGCGATCTCGACAGCCAGGTCCGCCACCCGCGGCACTTCTTCAAGCGAGAGGATGGAGCTTGCGGCAAATCCCCATGCTCCGTGATAGAGCACGCGCACCCCGAAGCCGATGTCGTGGATGTCCCGAATAGAGGCGATTCGTCTGTCCTCGCCTTCGATATGCTCCGTTCTGCTGTCTTGAATGCGGATATCGCCGTACTCGGCACCCGCTGCCGTAATCCGTTTCAGCGCAAGCTCGGCGAATTCATCCCAGGTTGGAGAGCTCATGCGATCACTCTCAATTTGAATGGAAGGATGGGTCAGTATAACAGGTGATGGGAAGAAGGGGGAAACTGCAGAGATCTAGGTCGAGAAAGCCGTTAAAACAGTCCGGCACCTATCAACGGACAAAACCATTTGTCTGTTCCTGAAGAGTTTCGCTTGATAGAAGGGCCACTGCGACTATACCCGCGACAGTATAAAATCAACAAAGGGAGGAATGAAACACACTAGGCCCACGATAAAGTGGAGCCATGCATTGATATATGCTGAAGCCTCAACAGATTTTGGTCCATAGCGAACCTTCACCATGGCAGGGAAATAGAACGCGAACATCCATTCAGGTGGATCGGTAACCCAACGCCATTTTTGTTTCAGCCCGTAGATAAGGACTCCTCCATAGATGGCGCTCAGCCCGAATACGATCGCCTTAACCGCGTTAAAGTCCATGGTCACGTAACAAGGAGATACAGACAGCCGGAATAACCATTATGGTCCCTTGGGTTCGGGAGATGATGGACACATTCACCGAAAGTCCTGTGCAAGCGACGATCCATCATGGGGACCTTTCCATCTCAAGCGATCGTTCAAAATATCATTTCCGTCCCCTGTCAGAGCAAGTAAACGAGAATTAGGATGCCCTTCCATGCTTGAGCGTGCGTCCCCTATGATTGTGGTACGGGGCACATCGCAGCAGCAACCCCGTTGCGGGTGAGCACATTGAGGAGCTTTGGGATATCCGGCGGTCCGGGGAGAATTTCCTTGGCGACGGTCGTGAACATCTGCGCTGCCAATGCGCCAGCCCCAGTGCCGTTTCAATGAGTTGCAGTTGCGGACTACGAACACCCGCCGGTCTTCAATGAAGAGCATGCGTGTAGACCATATTCGTCTTGACGTCGCGATGACCCAATGCCCACGGATCAGCGAGATACCGTTGATGAACGACCTGACCTTCGACCCGGAGCCGACTCTGGGGAAACCGTAGCGCGGCTCATCGCGCCCGTTGACAACCGACAAGCGTACCCGTACCCTTCCACCGGATACGCGCGCCGCTTTACGGTTACGTGGCAAACCTGGTCTCTACAGCGGAGGGCCCTCATGCAACAGAACTATACGGCTGTGATCAAACAAGATGCCGGGTGGTGGATCGGCTGGATCGAGGAAGTACCGGGGGTGAATTGTCAGGAAGATAGCCGAGAGGCTTTAGTGGAAACGCTCCGAGTCACGCTACGAGAGGCGCTTGAGCTCAATCGTCAAGAAGCTTTAGGAGCTGCCGGCGGAAATTTTGAGGAAACCTCCATCGCCGTATGAAACGGGAAGAGTTGCTTCGGCATTTACGACAGCATGGTTGCGAGTTGCTGCGTGAAGGAGCAAAGCACTCCTGGTGGCATCATCCTTCTCTGAATACCCGCTCAGCAGTTCCCCGCCACACTGAAATTACCAACCACCTGGCGATCAAGATCTGCAAGGATCTAAAGATACCTAAACTTTAGTTCGAGAAACTATCGGATCGATGATCGGGCTAAAACAATCCCGCAATCCCGGTGGCGATTTTCTCTTGCACGATCGGGGTGGCTTCGGGAATGTCCGAACTTTTTTGCCGTCGAGATGAACGCAGTACGAAGTTCAGACGCAGTTCCTGCGCCTGAACTGTTTTCGTGAGCCCTGTGCTTCAGCCGAAGATTACCCCGTGCATCGTCACTGCACACCGTCTCCAGCGATCACACCACCGTCCCCATGCGAGTCTCATCGACGAACGTCTCAGTGGCATCGTCGATCGCCCGCCCCTGGCGGCCTTTGGGAGGCAGGATGAAGAGCTGTTTCGGGTCGATCTTGTCTTTTTTCTCCGGTGGCATCGCCATCTCATACTTCACGGGACGGCGGTGATCCGCCATTTGCAGCTCGGGGTTGTAGACGCTGTTGAACTTCCAGAGCATCTTGATGAAGTTGGTTTGTCCCCGCATGAGGTGCCCGGCCGCAATCTTGGCCGTGCCTTTGAGCGCAGCCCAGCCCAGATGCTTCTTGTTGAGGACCTGTTGAGTTTTGACCAGCTCCGCATAAAACTCGTGGAGCGGCATCTTGGTCGGCATCACAGCATGCTGAATGTCGAAGAGCCGGTAGTCTCGCGTATGCATCTTGCGGGATTCCGTGACCCAACTCTCGGTGCCGGGATACGGGGTATTCACGCTGATATTCACAATCTCCGGAATGTCCAAGCACCACTGCCGCACAACCTCGAACCGCTCACGATCCCAGTCTGGATCTGCGATTAAATTGATGGCCACGGTAATGCCAAGAGAGCGGGCGAATTCAAGCGCTTCAAAGTTTCGGCCCAATGAAATGCGTTTTCGATGCATCTTGAGGCCTTCGGCATCAATAGCCTCCACGCCCAAGAACATGTACTGCAGTCCGAGCGTTTTCCAGAATTGGAAGACTTCCTTGTTGCGCAGGAGCACGTCACCCCGCGTCTCCATGTAATATTGTTTCTTGATCCCTCGCCGCGCGACCGCTTCGCCGATCTCCATGCCTTGCTTGGCCTGGATGAAGGCGACATCGTCGACCAGGAAGATGCCCGGCTCCTGCACCTGCTCCAATTCCTCGACGGCTTTTTCCGTACTGACCATGCGGTAGCTGCGTCCATAAAACGTCCAGGCGCTGCAGAAAGAACAATCCCACGGACAGCCGCGCGCAAACTCGACCGAGGCACAGGGATCGAGCACACCAATGAAATATTTGTGCCGATTTCGAAGTAGATCGCGAGCGGGACGGACATCGTCCAGGTTTTCTATGAATTGCGGCGGCGGCCCTTCCCCGTCGTGTGTGACCACTCCAGGGACTTTCGTGATCGCCTTCCGATCCTGCTCGACCGCCATCAGCAACTTCGGAGCGGCCACTTCCCCTTCGCCTCTCAGGATGCAATCGATCGCCCCATCGCCATGTTCCAAAAAGTCCTTGGCGACGAACGACGCACTATGTCCACCGACGAAGACGAAGCTGTTCGGCAATTCTTTCTTGGTGAGTTTAGCCAAATCGACGATTTCCGGCACGTTGGCCAAATAGTTGCACCCAAAGGCCACGGCGTCAGGTTTCCAGGAGCGGATGAGCGCCTCGTAGTCTTTCCAGGTGTCCGCCTGCAGATCGATCAGGCGAACATCGTGCCCTGCCTGGCGACAGGCTTGCGCCACCATCTCAAGGCCAAGCGGCTCCAGGCGCAGATAAATCTTGGTGTACATGAGCGGACCGGGATGCACTGCGAGGAACTTCATGAGCCCAAACCTCCTCGTCTATAGTACGCTGGGCCGGGTGAAACCATTCGGGAATACGAAGGACTCATCCGGCCCACTTGGTTGATCGTGATATGACAGTCGATGCGGGGACGCATTCTGACAGAATGGAGGTTGCTGTGCAACCGGTAGGAGTCCATAAGCGCCCACAACTTCAGATGATTTCCCAGAACTCCTGGTATGGCACGCTGGCTTTTCCCGTTATGAGTGCCTACCATAATCCTCATGCGGTCTCCCGAACGAACCACCCGCCAGCGCATCATTGAACTCCTGACTGACGCACCGATGACGAGCCATCAACTCGCCCAAGCCCTGGGCATTGCCGAACGACAGGTAGAGGAACACCTGGCTCATGTGGTAAAAACGGTCACGCGAGACCGGTCACGGCGGTTTCTCCATGAACCCTCCAGATGTTTGGACTGTGGATTCATGTTTCGCGATCGTACACGATTAACGCGACCAAGCCGTTGCCCACAGTGTCGCCGTGAAGGGATGACTCCCCCACGCTACTCCATTGAATCACTCGCATCTGGCACTTCGCATGACAGCCCTGATGGCGTCACGCCGGAGCGATAGTGGGAAAGGGTATGTATGAAGACAGCGCGCCTCGTCCTCTGTGCCCTCTGCATGACCGTGTTATTCGGCTGTTCCGACAAGGCCAAGGAGCTGTTGGAGACAGCCGCGTTTGAAGAAAGCCAAAGCAATTTTTCGCACGCACTGGAGATCTACCAGGAACTGGCTCGAGCCTATCCTGAAAGTCGAGAAGGGGAAATTGCTCGTGCCCGGATTGCCGATCTAAAGTCTAGGCAATAGGGACAGTCGTACTGCAGCGGGGGCTTGGCATCCTACCTTTGCCTCTCCCTCCCCCCCCTTTCGTTGCATGGCGTGTTTCGCCTAATCCTCTAAATTTGTCAAAGGGCAATGCTGAAGGGTTACCGAACCACGATTGGAGGGGAAAACATGAAGACCTACACCATCCGCAAGAAGTTACGGACTACCGCCCGATGCCAACTCTGTTACTTTTGTGAGGGCTCTCTCACCACTGGGATCGTGTGGGATCTGTCCGAAGTCGGTTGGCGCGCGGCCGGAGAGCGTCCAGTTCATGCTGGAACTGAATCGACCGTCTATATCACCATTCTTGATGGGGACCAACCACACAATATACTGATCGATGCCGCTGTTGTACGCTGGTCGGATGGTCAAGTTGCAGGTTGGGAAATCCTCCGGATAGACGAAGCAAACCGAACCCGGTTGACCCACTTCGTTGAAAAGCTCAGATCGGCCAGCCCCGCAGAGGACATGCTGGCAAGCTCACGTTCATGACTTGGCCACGCTGATCAAGCCCCTGATGAGGACCGAGCAGCGCCATCAGGCGTCGGCCGAGGAAACCAAGGGAAAAAGGCACTGGTCGTCGCCTGATAGGCTTTATACTCTTCTCCACGAGTGGACAGGGCTTCCCGTTCCGCTCGTGGAATACCGGTGACTCTAAACAATAACCACCCCATGCCGATGGGACCGACCCAGGTAAACAACCAGCCAGGAGCTCCCAAGGTCATCACCACATACGAGCACCAGTGCAGCCAGTCAAAGAAGTAATTCGGATGCCGCGAATAACGCCAGAGCCCTTCCCGGAGAACACGCCCCTGATTCCTTGGATCGGCCCGAAAATAGGCAAGTTGCCGATCAGCCTTTGCCTCCCATGACACCGCCAGGCCCCAGATCAGCAGCCCGAGCATTTCCACGACCGATGACGGAACCCGTGGGTTCCACAGCACCACAAGAAATGGAAAGGAAAATACCGCTACAGACACGGCCTTCCATTGGAAATAGACGAACATGTTGACCGACTCGGAATCACCCCACTCCTTCCGCAAGCGGCGATAACGATTATCCTCCGGTTGCCCGACGAGATGTTGCGAATAAATGTGGTATCCCAGTCGGCCGGCATACATCAGCACGAGCATTGCCGTGAGCAGGATCCGCTCAATGCCGACGGGAGCCTGCGTGATATACAAGAACACAGCGGCAATGAGGCCCACGCACCATCCAACATCCCCGATTGCGGCATTTTTGATCTTCCGTTGCACGAACCATAAGATCACCATCATGACCGCCACCGTGATATAGGCGATCACAACCAGCGACAGCGGATCCGCTTCACCCATCCCATCTTGAGTTCCCATTGTTCCTACCTTTTATGCCAATGTTGATTCATAGTCCCACAGATCGCCCTCTCGTTGCATCCGGTTCTGTAACCACGCACGAAACCCCGGTATGGAAAACGACAAGAGCGCCTGAAGCCTGTCACAATTTAAGGAAAGATCTGGTGGTCGCGGCGCACCAGCATGATCGCTGGACACCCCTTCAAAAAGGTGCCCCCGCAGCTCCGGATACCAAGGCAACAACGCCTGACCGATCTCCCACCGAGAAAGCCGATCCCGACCACCTAAGTGATAGAGGCCTGTAGCACCTCGATTCACGACCTCCCAGACCGCTCTCGCAATCACCCCAGCCGGCAAGGGACATCGAAACTCGTCACCATAGAGCATGATGGCTTTGCCGCTCTTGGCCGCCCGACTCATATCTTCAACAAAACTCCGATCACCGTTCAGCGAGGTACCCGCCGTCAACACAATGCGCACCACCGTATGTCGTGGATTCTCTAACACTCGTTGTTCAGCTTCAAACTTGGTTTGCCCATAGGCATTGATCGGATTGGGGTCATCCGTTTCTCGATACCACCCGGCCTTCCCGTCAAAGACTTCGCCGCTTGACAGGAAGACAAACGGGATGTCCTCCGAACGGCACGCGAGACCCACCGTGGCGTCGACATTATTCCGTCGAGCTTCCTGAGGATCTCTTTCACAATCCTTCGTTCGGCTCAACGCCGCACAATGAACGACTGCGCTGGGCTTGATGACCTTCCACACTTGCTCGACAGCCCGCTGGTCTGTCAGATCCAGATCAGCCCGACTCAGTCCACGCACCTCCCATCCTGGCGCCCAACGAGGGCCATTCCGGACAAGGTAGTGTCCGATCAATCCCGCCGCTCCAGTAATCAGAGCACACCGTGTCATGACCACTTTCTCGTACAAGGTGCCATGTCCGAGTAAGGGCATCTCCTCAGGCATTCCGAGAAATGGCCCATGTGTCATACCCTCAACACGCCATCACTGTAGCGCACTGCCAGGTTCAATTTGAAGGGAGAATCGGCATGTCTCTTAGCGCATTTGTGAGAAATGATGATGGCCCGCAACTTAGGTTAGGGGAGACCGAATGGCCGCAATGACCCCCAGGCTAGGTTCTCTGGGAGAGGAATCAAGTAAGGCTACAGGGGAAAACGTCGTAGCAACCCGTATTCGGCTGGGGACTATGCGGCCTCCGATGCGAGGCCCTTGGAGACCGTGCCCAGGGGCAGCCAGCGATTCAGGACGGCTGCCAGGGACTTACTCGTGACCGGCTTGCTGAGGAAGTCATCCATCCCTACGGCTTGGCATCGATCGCGATCTTCCTGCATCACGTTGGCCGTCATGGCAATGATCGGCAAGTGTGCCGGCGTGCCGCCAGCCTGCTGGAAGCTCGCCTCCTGATTCCTAATGAGCCGGGTGGCTTCAAACCCATCCATTTCAGGCATCTGGCAATCCATAAACACCAATGCATAGGGAACGCGAGCCATGGATTCAACCGCCTCACGCCCACTGGCGGCCACATTGACCCGATAACCAAGTTTCTCAAGCATATTCGCCGCCACCTTTTGATTCACCAGATTATCGTCCACGACAAGAATCATGGGCTTGGACCGTGTCTGAGCTTCCGCAAGGCTATGCCGGGTAATAATCGAATTGGCGGGCAAAGAGGGTTCAACTCCAATCTTGGGAGTACTCCCCAGCACCACGCTGAGACATTCGTATAAGAGGGATTGCCGAATTGGTTTGGTGAGATACGCAGCAATACCGACATCTTGAGCCTTCTTCGCATCACCACGCTGACCTACCGAAGTCAGGAGGACCAAAAGGGTTGCTCCGATCTGGGAATCCGACTTAATTCGACGAGCCAATTCCAGCCCATCCATGCCAGGCATCTGCATATCCAGGATTGCCAGCTCAAAAGGATGCTGTCGGCCCGCTGCCTCGCGCAGACACTCTAGTGCGTGGAACCCATCCGCCACACTCTCGCAGATCACACCCTGCTTCAGGAGACTCTGTTCGAGTACTTGCCGATTCGTAGGGTGATCATCCACGATTAATACTCGGTGGTTTCGGAGTGCCGTGTGATGTAATTCGGCTGGCTGATATTGTTCGGGCTGTACGGGGAAACTGACCGTAAACCAAAAGACACTCCCCTTTCCAACCTCACTCCGCACCCCGATCTGCCCTCCCATCATCCCAACGAGCTGCTTACAAATGGCAAGGCCCAGCCCGGTCCCCCCGTATTTCCTCGTGTTCGAGCCGTCGGCTTGGGTGAAGGGCTGAAACAATTTTGCCTGTTCTTCCTCTGCAATACCGACTCCAGTATCCGACACTTCGAATCGAAGCGTCCGATGAGGCGAGACCGGCACTGCGTTGATCATTCCATCAGGATCATCCGTGAGACTCGCTGTTATAACCACTTCACCACGTTCGGTGAATTTGATGGCGTTGCCGATAAGGTTGAGCAAGATCTGACGCAGACGGCCTGGATCCCCCCGAAGAGCTGTGGGAACACCAGCGTGGATAAGGCTCATCAACTCGAGACCTTTAGCATAAGCCCGTTCACCAAGGAGACTCACCGCATCCTCCACCGTCGTGTGAAGGTCGAAGTTGAGCGTTTCCAGCTTAAGTTTTCCAGCCTCGATTTTTGAAAAGTCGAGGATCTCGTTGATGATATCCAACAAATGCTCACCGGATAGGCGAACGGTTTCCGCATATTCGCGCTGCTGTGGATTCAACGGGGTCTCAAGCAGTAGCCCCGTCATCCCAATCACACCGTTCATCGGGGTCCTGATCTCATGGCTCATTGTGGCTAAGAATTCCGCCTTGATCTTCACGGCCTCAAGCGCTTTATCTCTGGCGACCGCCAGTTCCGTATTCTTTCGTTCCAGATCTTGAGCCGCTTGGGCCAGCTTGGCGTCCGCCTGCTTCTGTGCGGTCACGTCGACCGCAAACTTCATGATCTTCGAGGCCTTGCCGGCCGTGTTAAAGATCGGGCTATAGGAGGCCTGGAGCCAGACTTCTTTCCCTCCCTTGCCAATACGGCGATACACACCCTTATCAAACTCCCCTCGATTGAGTTTCTGCCAGAAGGCACTGTAGGCCTCGCTGCACGCATAGACCGGATCACAGAACATTCGGTGATGCTGCCACAAGACTTCCTCCAGCTGGTACTCCATCAGATTGAGGAAGTTCTCGTTGGCCATGAGGAGCGTTCCGTCGAGGGAGAATTCTGCGGTCACCTGCACGGCATCAAGGGCGACTATGACACTTCTCAGTTCAGCCATCGTTGCTACAATTTCTTCCTCAGCCTTCTTACGGGCGGTGATATCGGTGGCCACGCCCAGAACCATGGTGGCCGCGCCCTGGGCATCAAGAATCGGGCGTTTGACGGTCTGCAGCCACCGCGTCCTGCCGGCCGCATCGGTGATGACCTCTTCCGGCATGACCCGCACTTCCCCAGACTCCATTACTTCCCGGTCCTTCCGTCGGAAGAATTCTACTTCCTCCGTATGGGGATTGAGGTCCGCATCGGTCTTGCCGATCAGGTACTCCACCGTCGTCCCATAGGCTTCGGCCACGGCCTGATTGGCGAGGGTGAACCGACCCTCTTGGTTTTTCGCAAAAATGAAGTTGGGGACCATATCGATGATCTGACGAATGAAGGCGTGCGATCGCTGACGCTCGTCCGCATGACGCCTTTGGTCGACCAGGTATCGGGCTCGCTCGATCTCGATCGCCACGCGTTGGCCGAATACCCGTAACAACTCCTGCTCTTCCTCGGTAAACACACGGGGCTTGTCGTCCAACAGACAGGTGACCGCCACCACCTGGCCATGATCGTCGAGCGCGGGGAACCCGCAATACGACACAGCTTGGTGGTCCCGCAAGAAGGAGGCTTGAGGGAACCGCTTCATGACACGGTCGAAGAGGCGCAACTCCTTGTCCTGCTCTACAGTAGCGCACGGGGTGATGGCCAGCGGACATCGGCCCGCGTCGCGCACCACCTCACCATTAAGGTAAACCGCCTTGAAATGGAGCTCGGACCCGACTATTTCGGACAGGCAAACCACACGCACCTTGAACAACTCCCCGATCATGCGTACGACCCGCTCAAAGATCTCTACAGGATCGCCGGACAGGGTCAGGCTGAGTTCGGACAGTTTCTTCAACTGCTCAAGACGAGCGGCTTCACCTTGGGCTCGTCGTATGGACTCGGTTACATCCTGGACGGTGCCGAATGACTGTCGAGGTTGCCCCGCTGCATCGTAGATGGTTTCGCACCGTTCCTGGACGTATTTCACACGCCCGTCCGACATGAGCAGGCGATGTACGATCTCATACGGTGTTTTATCCCGTACCGAGTCGGTATAGGCGCGATGCAGAGCGGATCGGTCGTCCGGATGCACAAGGTCTAGAAACGCCTCGTAGGAAGATCCGAATCGCTCACGATCAAGTTCGAAGATCCGGTAAGTCTCGTCGGACCAGTCTAGACGGTTCGTTGTGAGATCCAACTCCCAGCTGCCGATGTGCGTGAGCCGTTGGGCTTCCTTCAACCGGGCTTCGCTCTTCCGAATGGCCTCCTCGGGTCGCATACCGACAGTACCGAGCGCACGCGGGTCGAGGAGGCGATGCGAATCGTCTTCATGCGATCGCCTATCCGTCATCATGACGCCTCACACAACGGAATGATATTTCCATGAACGACTGTCCACAGGAGGGCCACGATAATGAACCAGGCTGGCCCTTCTAGACCGACACCCTGTTCGTTGTATTCTGGTGGAATGGTGGGAAACTGTGTCTGACCTGGACGATCAACGACCTGATGGTGAAGACAAGACGCGCATGTCGTCACACTGAGGTTAGCAAAACAGAAGTGACATTGCTGCCGATATTGGGATGAATCCATTCGCCGTGCTCACAGCCTGCCTGCCTTGCCGTGCTAAGCCGAACTGGCCTACACCGACCGGCAGAGACCTGAGCGGCATGGAATGGGCCAAACATACCATCGCCTGTCACAGAAGACTCGATAGTGCTCTTCTCTGCGTACACTTCCTATCGGCTCGAGCATTGAAATTCTTGAAGGAATTTCGAGCGAGCAATTAACCACAGCCCCCAATTATCCAATCACCTGCGTACTACAAAGACCTACATCCATGCGCCATTTCATCAAATAATGCGAGCACTTAGCATTCGACAGCATCTGGGGCTATTAAGGGTATGGAGTCGATGAGGCAGACTCCCCAATCAGCCGTACGGGATGGCCGGAGCCCACCTCAGTACCAAGACATATCGGACTATCGTGTCAGCTTCCGGTACCGGATCCGGTGTGGCTGATCAGCTTCCTTGCCGAGACGTTTTTTGCGATCAGCCTCATACTCACTGTAGTTGCCTTCGAACCACACGACTTTGCTGTCGCCTTCAAAGGCCAGAATGTGCGTTGCGATCCGATCGAGAAACCACCGGTCATGGCTGCTGATCACCGCACAGCCGGCGAAGTTCTCCAGCCCTTCTTCCAGTGCGCGCAGGGTATTCACATCAAGATCGTTGGTCGGCTCGTCCAGAATGATGAGATTCGCACCCTCTTTCAGCATACGGGCCAGATGCACCCGATTGCGTTCGCCACCGGAGAGATCCTTCACCTTTTTCTGTTGATCCGTCCCGGCAAAGTTGAAGCGGGCGCAATAGCCGCGCGCGTTGACCTCCGCCTTCCCGAGCTTGATGGTATCTTGACCTTCTGAGATCACGTCGTACACGGACTTGGTGGGATCGAGGCTCCGGTCCTGATCGACGTAGCCCAACTTAACCGTTTCGCCGACCCTGATCGAGCCCGCATCCGGCTTCTCCTTGCCGATGATCATCTTGAACATCGTCGTTTTACCGGCCCCATTCGGCCCGACCACCCCGACAATGCCACCCTTCGGCAGGCTGAAATTTACGTCTTCGTAGAGCACGTTGTCACCGAAGGCTTTGCTGATCCCGTTGGCTTCGACCACCACATCCCCAAGCCGCGGTCCTGGCGGAATATAGATTTCCAGATCCCCCGCCACCTGGTCCTGTTTCTGGTTCACCAGTTCTTCATAGCGGTTCAATCGCGCCTTCCCCTTTGACTGCCGGGCCTTGGGAGACATGCGGATCCATTCCAGCTCATGTTCCAGCGTTTTCTGCCGCTTGGACTCCGCCTTCTCTTCCTTTTCCAAGCGATCCTTCTTTTGCTCCAACCACGAACTGTAGTTCCCCTGGAACGGAATCCCATGGCCACGATCCAGCTCCAAAATCCAGCCGGCGACATTGTCCAGGAAATATCGATCGTGCGTCACAGCAATGACTGTGCCCTTGTACTGTTGCAGATGTTGTTCAAGCCACTGCACAGATTCCGCATCCAAGTGGTTCGTTGGCTCATCGAGCAGAAGGATATCCGGCTCTTGAATCATCAGACGGCAGAGCGCAACCCGGCGTTTTTCACCGCCGGATAAGGTCCCAACCTTCTGATCCGCGGGTGGACAGCGCAACGCGTCCATGGCAAGGTCGAGCTGGTTTTCCAACTCCCATCCATTGGCCGCTTCGATCTTCTCTTGCAGTTGCGACTGCTTGTCGAGTAGCTTTTCCATCTCATCGGGGCCGACTTCGCCGAGCTTGTTGCTGACAGCCTCGTATTCATGAATCAGCGCGACCAGTTCGGCTTTGCCCTCTTCGACGACTTCCTTGACCGTCTTGTTCGAGTCCAACTGTGGCTCCTGTTCCAGCAAACCGACGCTGTAGCCTTTGGACCTTGTGATCTCGCCGGTATAGTTGGGATCCATACCCGCGATGATCTTGAGCAGCGAGCTCTTACCCGAACCATTCAAGCCCAGTACGCCGATCTTCGCGCCGTAGTAGAAACCGAGATAGATCTCTCGCAGCACCTGCCGCTTCGGCGGATAGACCTTGCCCACATTGACGAGTGAAAAAATTACCTGCTTATCGTTCGTTGCCATACGCTCCCCTATTAGCTAATGATCTACTATCGCGCTGAAGAACACGTTTGCCTCTAGGAATGGGTGCACCCGCCGCCTACAGGGAATGCAAAACTGGAAGTCCGGCGTTCACCTGTGCGACGAGACCCGCTAGGCCGGCTCTGACGTCAGATTCGTTCCGCACTGGACCAGTAAAGGCCACACGCCCGCCCTGCACCCGGTCAGGAGTAGTAAACCGAAGATGAAACCCGAACCGATCCAATGTGGTCACCGTTGCCTGCTGCGCCTCCGCATGGCCCAACGCCCGAGCCAGCAGCAACAAGGTCTCTGCACGCGTTGTATTGAGCTCGCGGATCAGGTTCGAAGCCTCATCCGCAAGTGGGTCCACGGATGCCGCGACATAGTCGGCTGGTATGACCCAGCCCATCGATCCAAACCCTCCGACAAAGTA
>Ga0224505_10000893_pt1 | contig 19975 bp, 15 predicted proteins | sample SF_Jan12_sed_USG_FD_169102 | JGI IMG/M metagenome (GOLD analysis project Ga0224505, IMG submission 169102) | Sediment microbial communities from San Francisco Bay, California, United States - SF_Jan12_sed_USGS_4_1 | ecosystem: Environmental > Aquatic > Marine > Sediment | place: USA: California... | reverse complement strand
AAAGATGCCATTCGCTTTGCGCTCGAACGCTAACTTCCCCCTGTGCCTCCCGCAGGACCAATTGTTTTCTTAGCTGCCGAAGCCGACAGGCTGATACCATGGGCTTGATCCATAAACTCCACGAACCCGCTAGCTCAATGCGGCTCAACATTGACTCCCGACCCTTTTTTCGACCCATTTATTCCTCACAACTGAAACGGTAACTCGTTCAGGGGAGCGAGACATGATTTTGTGGGGAGCCGTCAGACTAGGACTTCTTTAACCCACAATAGCAAGGGGGTTGTTTAACGCAACGGCAAAAGCGTGGATCAGTAGAAGGACATTCAACTTTGCCTGCCTCGCAATTAGCCGCCTTTCCCTCTGGGCAACTAATAGAGCAAGTATCACAGTACGATCCTCCTGGAGCGGTGCAGGCCGCATGGATTGAGGGCAAAACTGGACCCAGCAAAAATCCTTCGCCTTGCGGGTGAAGCTGAATTTGAGAAGTTGCTTCTTGTGGAGTTTCTTTGTCTTTCAATGACAATTCTCCCTCCCCCCCAAAAGAAAGTTGAGTAATCATTATAATCCAGGAAATAAAAATCAATGTGGCCCAGAGTTTTTGAATTAACACATGTATGCCTCCTTTAATTATTTGTGGTTCAAGGGAGTGCCATTGTATTTTAGGCGGGGAGACCATCTTGTGCGGTCATGACCCGATACCCAAGCCATTGCAGCCGGCTTTCAAGTCCCAGCAGAATATCGGGGTCGTCATCGACAACAAGGATCTTTGTTTCCAATGAAACCCCCCTTGGGAAAGATAAGGAAATTTACCCTTGTTTTTTTTTAAAAGATTAAGATCTGAGTGGTTTCTCTTTTTTATTTGATTCAATGAGAAGCGATCAATCGAACCTGAGTTTTTATGATGTCAGGGGTGGGCTTAGGAAATTGTTTTGCACTAGAGTGCATGGTGAGCAGAATGAACAATAATGCGAACTTTTTGATTGTCTGGATCCTTTGACTGGATTTATGTCAGGTGCTTCGCATAGCTGCTTCGAAAAATCTTAGTAAGAGCGGGATAGTGGGCAACCTCTGATGATTGATTCCTACCCGAGGTGTGAAAGGGAACGGAAGTAGGCGATGGTTTTTTCGATGCCTTGCTCCAAGGTCACCTGGGGTTCCCACTTGAGCAGGGTTTTGGCCTTTTCGATATTGGGGCGGCGTACTTTCGGGTCGTCTACGGGGAGAGGATGATGCGTAATTGTGCTGGATGAGTTGGTGAGCTTGAGGACCGTTTTGGCAATATCCATGACCGTGAGTTCTTGTGGATTGCCGATATTGACCGGGTCATGAATGGAGCCCAGGTTGGCTTGAGTTTTTCCAAAACGCACAGAATCCTGGAATTGTTGATTTTTGCGAAGTTCATCTTCCGGGGCCTGGAGGAGCGCCACGATTCCCGCAACCAGGTCATCGACATAACAGAAACTGCGGGTCTGGTTCCCTTCGCCGTAGACGGTCAGGGGATGGCCCTGTAAGGCTTGCACAATAAAATTGGACACCACCCGCCCATCCTTGGGGCGCATGCGCGGGCCATAAGTATTGAAAATTCTAACAATTCGAGTATCGAGGCCGTGAAATCGGTGATAGGCAGTGGTTAGGGCTTCGGCAAATCGTTTGGCTTCGTCGTACACTCCACGCGGACTAATGGGGTTGACATTGCCCCAATAGGATTCCGGTTGTGGGTTGACTAGTGGATCTCCATAGACTTCGGATGTGCTGGCCAGAAGAAACCGCGCCTGTTTGGCCTTGGCTAATCCCAAGGCCTTGTGGGTGCCTAATGCTCCGACCTTCATGGTGGCAATGGGAAATTCCAGATAATCCTGTGGGCTTGCCGGTGAAGCAAAGTGCATGACCCCATCCAAAGGACCGTCGACATGAAGATAATCGCAGACATTATAGTGAATGAAAGAGAACTGGGGGTGCCCCATCAAGGCAGAAATATTTTCTGTTCGGCCGGTAATGAGATTATCCAGGCAGATGACGGTATGCCCCTGATGGATGAGCGTTTCACAGAGATGACTGCCTAAAAATCCGGCTCCTCCCGTTATCAATATCCGCATGCGTTTTCTCCTTCTCTTTATTCTTGCTAAATGGGGGGATTTATATACTTATTGGATCTTGTCCAACGTACTTAGGGTATTGGATAATGAATCTAAAGTCTATGCCATTTTTATCCCATTATCCTTTTTCTTTTCCTCTGTCTCGCCGGGCCTTGTTGAAGCTCGGGGGGCTGGCTTCCTTTGGCCTCGGATTCCCTGGATGCGATATGGGTTCCATGTTTGCGGTGCCTCCACGGGAGACGGTGTATTTTACCCCAACCGATAAATTTTATACCGTGAATTTTATGGATGCCTCCTACAATTTTACGCGCGATTTGGATGTGGAACAGTGGAAAATGGTGGTGAAAGGATCGGTTGAACGGCCGTTGGTGATGAAATGGCGGGATCTGCTCAACCGGGAGTCTTTTGATCAGGCTGTGACCCTGATGTGTATTGATACGCTTCCCGGCGGGAGTAGTTTGGGAAACGCCATGTGGCGGGGGATTTCCCTTAAGAAACTTCTTCAAGACGTCGGGGCGGATGACGAGACGGCCCGGGATGTGATTTTTCGGGCGGCGGACGGGTATCACGACAGCATTCCCTTTTCCCGGGCCATGGAAGATGATGTCATGCTGGCCTATCTGATGAATGGCGAAAAACTTCCTAAGGACCATGGCTTTCCTGTTCGCCTGATCGTTCCCGGCCTCTACGGGATTAAAAATGTGAAGTGGATTACGGAAATTGAAGTCTATAACGGGGATCACCTGGGCTACTGGCAACAAAAAGGCTGGACGGATGACGGGAGGATTCATATCTTTTCCCGCATCGATAGCCCCGGTCATTATCAATCCTTACACGGTCCTCAACAACGCCTGCGCGGGATCGCCTATGGAGGGCCGGAGAGCATCAGTGAGGTTCAACTCAGTTTTGATCAAGAGAAAACCTGGGTCTCGGCAGACATTGAACCTCCCCTGTCTCCTTATACCTGGGTGATCTGGAATTATGAGTGGAACTCGCCAAAACCTGGAAAGCACATGGTGTCCGTCCGGGCCATCGATACTAAGGGGAAGATTCAAACGTCCGAGATCACCAGGCCACAACCCGCAGGGGCGACGGGGTTGCATTCGATTGTGCTGGACGTGCTGAAAGCTTAGCAGGATTTTGAAAAAGCCTGTCCTGAGTTTTGCCAAGGGTCCGCCAGCCGCGTTTTCGTTGCCCGAACCCCTCAACATATTTGCTCGTACGCCTCGGGGTCCTCGCATCGTGCGGGCTTGCGGGACTGGTTTTTTTGAACATCCTGCGTGGTCTGTGGCAGACAGTCCAAATTGGTCACTAGACTGGGGTTTTCGAAAACGTAGCGCTTTTAGGCAGTCCTTTAAATAGGCGTATCGGGCTTTTTGGTTGTTGTGCGAATTGAAAGTTCCTGGAGTTGTTCAATCTTAACCGGGGAAGGGGCTTCGGTCATCAGGCATTGAGCCTTCTGTGTTTTGGGAAACGGGATGACTTCCCGAATCGATTCCGTCTTTCCGAGCAACATCACCAATCGATCCAATCCCAGTGCAATCCCTCCATGCGGCGGTGCGCCGGATTCGAGGGCATCCAGGAGAAATCCAAATTTTTCCCGAGCCTCTGTTTTGGAGATATTGAGTAAGTCAAAGACTTTTGACTGGACCTGCGGCGCGTGAATCCGGATACTGCCTCCTCCTAATTCGAACCCATTCAAGACGAGGTCATAGGCCTGTGTTCGAACCTGCAAAGGATCGGTTTCCAGTCGCGACAGGTCTTCTGTGTGAGGGGCCGTGAAGGGGTGGTGCAACGCTACATACCGTTTCGCGTCCTTGTCATATTCAAACATGGGAAAGTCCATGACCCACAGGGGTTCCCATCGGTTTCTGTCTACCAATTGGAGCTCTTCACCCAGTAGAAGGCGCAGACGGCCTAAGACTTGGTGGACGATGGGTGCCTGATCCGCGACAAAAATGAGCAGGTCGCCGGCTTGTGCCGCCGGGAGCGCTTCGCGTAAGGCCTCGGCATTGAAGAACTTGGCGATAGAAGAATCCAGCTTGCCCTCATCGTTTATCTTGACCCAGGCGAGTCCCTTGGCTCCGAATTCTTTTGCGGTCTCAATAAGATTATCGATCCGGTTTCGGGTAAACGTATTACCACCAGGAATGACGAGGGCGTTGACCATTCCCCCGGTTTCTACTGCGCTCCGAAAGACTTTAAAGTCGCAGGTTTTGGCAAACTGACTCAGATCTTGTAACTGCAGATCAAACCGAAGATCCGGTTTGTCCGTCCCATAGCGTCCCATGGCTTCTTCAAACGACAGGCGGGGTAGGGGGGTAGGGAGATCAATATTTTTGGTCTCTTTGAAGACCAATCTGACCATATGTTCAGTCAGTTGCATGATATCTTCCTGGTCGACGAAGGACATTTCCAGATCGATTTGGGTGAATTCCGGTTGTCGATCCAGCCGCAGGTCTTCATCACGGAAGCATCGAGCAATTTGAAAATAGCGGTCGGTTCCCCCGATCATGAGAATCTGCTTGAAGAGTTGCGGGGATTGGGGTAGGGCGAAAAATTCACCGGGGTTGACTCGACTGGGCACGAGATAATCCCGTGCGCCTTCTGGAGTACTTTTCGTGAGAATGGGTGTTTCCACCTCTATGAATTGGTTGTCGTGCAGGTATTGCCGCACGAGGTGCGAGACCTGACTTCGGAGTTGCAGGAGTTCTTGCATCCTTGGCCGCCGAAGGTCCAGATACCGGTGCTTTAAACGAAGGGGCTCAGAGGTGGTCACGGTATCGTCAAGCGCGAAGGGAAGGGGTTTGGCTTCATTGAGAATGACTACTGACGTGGCGCGGATTTCTATGGCGCCCGTCGGAATATGAGGATTCGCTGAACCCTCCGGGCGGATTGTCACCACACCGGTGGCTGCCACTACATATTCATTGCGGAGGCGATCGGCCAACTGATGCACGGCGGGATGGTGTTCTGAATCAAAGACGATTTGCGTGAGGCCATAGCGATCACGAAGATCAATAAACATGACTCCCCCATGGTCGCGGCGGCTGGCGACCCAGCCGGCCAAGGTGACGGTTTGGCCGACGTGTGTCAAGGTTAATTCACCGCAATGATGAGATCGTTTCACCGGTAGGATCCTTTCCGACGCCTGATATCGTATGACAGAAGAATATGAAGCTGAAAATGTTTAATACTCAAGTTTTGACGTTGACGCGGGTTCTGGATGTTATGGGTGGTCGGCGTGGTCGTGGCTGGCCTGTCGTTCCTCCAGGCTTTTGTGTGCTTTTGCTTCTGATGGAGTTCGGTTTTGCTGAGCGTGGCCGCGATGGAACCGCAGATTTGGATGGAGGATATTTTCCCGTACTTCTCACCGGTTGGCGTTTTGGCAGGGGTGGTGTTGCAGGTGCCATGAGTAAATGCCGCAAGGCGTTGGCTTCTTTATCCGTCAAATAGCGAGTCTGTCCAGGAGGAAGGCTTCCAAGATTCAGGGGCCCGAACTGAATGCGTTTTAACCGGATGACGGGATGGCCAATCTGCTCAAACATGCGTTTAACCTGGTGTTTGCGTCCTTCATGGATCGTGATTTCCACCCAGGAATTCGCCTCCGCCTTCCCGGCCTTTTTCACTTGCGCGGGAGCCGTGGGCCCATCTTCCAACATCAGCCCGTGTCGAAGTTGTTGGATTTCCGGATCTTCTAAGATGCCTTTGATTTTTACGAGATAGGTTTTAGGGACATGGTGCGCGGGGTGCAGACAGGCCTGCGCAATATCTCCGTTATTGGTGAGCAGCAGTAAGCCTTCACTATCATAGTCCAGACGCCCCACGGGAAATAACCGTAAAGAGGGCTTAGGGACCAGGGCTTTGATTGTGGGGCGGCCAGCAGGATCATGTAACGTGGAAATATACCCCAACGGCTTATTGAGCATGAGAAACATATCGGGTGGTTGGGACTTGAGGTGCCGCCCATTGACCTTGATATGGTCATGCACCGGATCGACTTTGGTCCCGAGCGTCATGACTGTTTCGCCGTTGACGGTGACCAGGCCCTGTTGGATCAGTTCCTCAGCCTTCCGTCTGGAGGCGATCCCGGAACGGGCGATGATTTTTTGCAAACGGACTGTCTTTTCTGCCTGAGCCATACCTATTCCCATTCGATCGTCGCTGGAGGTTTTGAGCTAATGTCGTACACCACCCGATTGATCCCCTGCACTTCATTAATAATCCGATTGGACATTTTTCCCAACACCTCTTGTGGCATCACAGCCCAGTCGGCCGTCATGCCATCGGTGCTGGTAACAGCGCGAATGGCAATGACAGATTCGTATGTCCGCTGATCGCCCATGACGCCCACCGTTTGAATTGGCAGCAGGACGGCAAACGATTGCCAGATGATTCTTGACAGCCCGGCACGTTCAATTTCGTCACGGACAATGGCATCCGCCTCACGAAGAATGGCTAAGCGCTGCGCTGTGACCGAGCCAATGATGCGGATCGCGAGGCCAGGGCCTGGAAAGGGTTGTCGCCAGACTATATCCTCCGGCAGACCCAGTTCCAATCCTAATTGGCGAACCTCATCTTTAAATAATTCTCGAAAGGGTTCAATGAGTTTGAATTTCATCCGCTTCGGTAAACCACCGACATTATGGTGCGTTTTGATGGTTGCCGATGGGCCTTTCACACTCAAACTTTCGATGACATCCGGATAGAGTGTTCCCTGAACGAGAAAATTGACTTTTCCCATGGACACGGCTTCCTGTTCGAACGCTTTGATGAATTGGCGGCCAATGATTTTTCGCTTGCGTTCAGGGTCAGTGGTGCGTCCAAGCGCTGAGAGAAAGGCGGCCCCATGATCCACGATGCGAACCTTCATGTGGTAGGCCGAATCGAAGGTTGTCTGTAATTGTGCGACTTCATTTTTTCGCATGAACCCGTTGTCAATGAAGAGGCAAGTCAATTGGTCTCCGATTGCCCGGTGAGCCAGAACAGCGGCTACTGTGGAGTCCACGCCTCCGCTGAGTGCACAGATGACCTTGCCGTTACCGACAATCTTCCTGATTTCCGTGACCGCTTCCTCGATGTAAGACCCCATCGTCCAGGTTGGCTCGCAGTGGCAGATGTGACGTGCAAAGTTTTGAAGAATGGTCGCCCCGTGAATGGTATGGACGACTTCGGGGTGGAATTGAATGCCAAAGAGCTGGTGCGAGTCTTTTGAGGATTTCATGGCGGCAATCGGGGCATGGGCAGTATGGGCGATCACATGAAATCCATGAGGAAGTTGCTGGACCGAATCTCCATGGGACATCCATACTGGAAAGGCGGTTGCCGTATCCAGGCCAAGAAACAAATTGGTGTTGTCATCGATGGTCAGATCGGCCCGGCCGAATTCCCGATGAGGTGTGGGATTGACGGTGCCGCCACATTGGTGGGCGAGCAGTTGCATGCCGTAACAGATGCCCAAAATAGGGATGTCGAGGTCAAAAATATGGTTGTCTATTTTGGGTGAATGGGCCTGTGTGACACTGGCCGGACCTCCCGAAAAAATGATCCCTTTGGGATGATAGCTGAGGATATCTTGAACCGTTGCATGCGAGGGGAGGATGACGGAGAAGACATGGAATTCGCGTATCCGCCGTGCGATGAGTTGCGTATACTGGGAGCCAAAATCCAGAATGACAATGGTATCGTGGTGAGCGTGCATAAGGATGAGCGAAAAATCGTCAGCATGGGACCTGGTGCTTTACGGAGAGAAACAGGTCTTAGTCAGCCCGATAATTTGGGGCCTCCTTTGTGATAACCACGTCATGCACGTGGGCTTCTCGGAGTCCTGCAGAAGTGAGTTGAATGAACTGAGCTTCTTGTTGGAGTTCAGCGATTGTTCGACATCCGCAATACCCCATTCCCGCTTTCAGCCCTCCAACTAATTGATAGACCATGACGGCGAGATTACCCTTATAGGGAACCCGGGCTTCAATCCCTTCAGGGACTAATTTGGAAGACTCGCGGCCTTCCTGAAAGTATCGATCCTTCCCCCCGCGCTCCATGGCTCCCAGGGATCCCATGCCCCGGTATTCTTTGTAGGTGCGGCCTTGATACAACACGGTTTCTCCTGGAGACTCTTCGGTTCCGGCAAAAAGGGATCCGATCATGACCGATGAGGCTCCCGCAGCGAGCGCTTTGGTAACATCTCCGGAGTATTTGATGCCCCCATCAGCGATCAACGGAACCTGGTGTTCCTTCGCAATGCTGGCGCAATCTGCCACTGCTGTCAGTTGCGGGACTCCGGCTCCCGATACAATTCTGGTCGTACAGATTGACCCGGGTCCCACGCCTACTTTAATAGCGTCTGCCCCGGCCTTAATGAGATCAAGTGTGGCCTCAGCCGTTGCGACATTTCCAGCGACGACGTCTAAGCCCGGATAGCGAGATTTAATGTCTTTCACTTTATCTAAGACACTTTGTGAGTGCCCATGGGCGGTGTCGACGACAATCAGGTCAATGCCAGCTTTTGTCAGTCGCTCCAATCGCTCTTCGACATCGGCGCCGACTCCTACGGCCGCGCCCACCCTGAGTCGTCCATGAGTATCTTTACAGGCAAAGGGATATTTGATCTTTTTTTGAATATCCTTGATGGTGATCAACCCCTTTAATTCGAATTGATCATTCACCACAGGAAGTTTTTCGATGCGGTGCTCATGAAGAATCGCTTGGGCCTTTTCTAATCCCGTTCCTTCCGGGGCGGTAATCAGGTTGTTTTTGGTCATGACCTGAGAGACTTTGAGATCCAGGCGACTTTCAAAGCGAAGGTCTCGATTGGTTAAAATTCCGACTAACTTACCTTCTTTGGTCACCGGGATTCCTGATATTCGATAGGTCGACATTAAGTGATGGGCATCGCGAATGGTGTGATCCGGAGAGATGGTAATCGGAGACAAGATCATCCCGCTTTCTGATTTCTTAACCTTATCGACTTCTGAAGCTTGCAGATCAGGGGAAAGTGCGCGGTGAATAATTCCAATCCCTCCTTCGCGAGCGATGGCGATGGCTAATCGCCCTTCGGTTACGGTGTCCATGGCGGCGCTCAGGATCGGGATGTTGATCCGAATGTTTCGCGTGAGCTGGGTGGAAGGATCGACCTCCGAGGGGACAATGTTTGAACGGCGTGGGACCAATACGACGTCGTCAAATGTGAGCCCTGTTCGTAATTGTTTTTCGAGCATGAGTTAGGCCTTTTCCCCGGCAGGTTGGATTAAGGAAACCTGATTGTCGACTATTGAAGTTAAGAAAAAGTCTCTCATCATAATTTCCTTTGGAAACGCAGTCAATGCGCTTCTTCCCACCCCCCATTGAATCCTTGAGAAAATGCCTTGAGCTACACAGAAACGGTAGCCAGGTATGTAATTAGAGAAACCCCATGGCGGAGTTCATCATGGGGACGCGAACGGGTCACCGTTCGCGTCCATGGTGACAATCTGTGTGTGTATGCTTCCTGGATTCTGAGAGATACAGGTGGTTATTCCGCTGCTTCTGGAATAAAGGCCATCGTTTCTTCTTCTTGGAAGTGATCTTCTGCTTCCTCTGCCGGCATAAATTGTTGAACACGCATATTGCCGCTATCCACTGCGTAGACATGCCCTCTGCTATCAACCCCAAGCCCATATGGAAAGTTGAATTGGCCTTCTTGTGATCCAAAACCGCCCCATTGGGTAATAAAGTTGCCGTCCCGATCGAACTTTTGAATGCGTTGGTTGCCCGTGTCACTGACAAACACGTCGCCTGCTTCGTCCACGGTCACACCCCAGGGAGATCGGAATTGTCCGGGTTCTTGTGCCTGTGCGCTGCTTGCGTGGCCTGGGCCGATTCCTCCACCCCATTTGGTAAGCAACTGGGGTAGGACATTTGAGCTGGTATCGAATTTTTGAATTCGGTGATTTCCCATATCTACGACATAGACGGTTCCATCTGTTTGATCAACTGCAATGCCTCGGGCAAAATAAAATTGGCCGTCTCCATTCCCAAAGCTCCCCCATTGCATGATGAATTCACCGGTTTCATCAAATTTTTGTATACGAAAATTAGCGCTATCGACAACATAGAGGTACCCACGTACCCGGTCGACAGCTACTCCCCAAGGCGCATTGAACTGGCCTTCGCCATTCCCACGAGATCCGAGCTTCATGATGTAATGTCCCAATTTTCCATCGAACTTTTGAATCCGATGGTTATTGGTGTCGGCCACAAACACATTTCCATTAGCATCGCAGGCAATGCCCGTCGGATTATTGAAATTGCCATTTGCGGATCCGAAATTTCCCCACAACAGAATGAAATTACCATTTCTGTCGAATTTTTGAATGCGATTGTTCCCATTATCGACCACAAACAATGCCCCTTGGCGATCAATGGTCAACCCGTATATGGGGCTAATAAATTCTCCTCCGTGGAGTAGGGAGGCCCCACGGCCTGGTTTCCCCCATTTGGCTACACAAAGGTATCCTGAAGTGTTGAGGAGGATGCTGGTGCTGGCGGGAACAGATACATTGTTGTTGGCATCCTTAAACCAGACATATACGGTTTTCGTGCCATCACCAGGGGAGGTGGTAAATGGAATTGTCGCCCCAAACTTTTGTTCCGGCTCCACCTCAACCCAACCAGGCATGGTCCCGCTTGGGGTCATGGGATTTTCAGAGATGAAATAGGCAGCCACGCCACTATCCACGTCTTTAGCCGAGATGGTAGACACCATGTCCGGACTATTGGTCATGTAGGCCCCATGATTTAAAACGATATCAGGGTTTTGAGGCGCCGAGATATCGATTAGAACGGGAGTAGCTGTCTGCTCTTCGGATAGCCGGCTTTCTGCTCCGTCTTCAGTGAGGGAGGTTAGTGCGTAGAAATATGCCGTGTTATTTGTGAGGCCACCATGAATATACGGTGTGGTGACTCCCTCAATTTTCGTAGAAGTATCAACGGAGAGATGAGGCTCAGTATTAAAATAGAGGTTGTAACTGACAGCATCTGGAACTTCCAGCCAGCTGAGGATGTTTTCCGTGTCTCCGGGTTTGACTGCAAGATTGACCGGGGCTGTAAGGTCACTGGCTATCCGTTTTTCTTGCTTTCCTCGATTGAGTTCCGCTTCGGTTGGCGCAAATTTGGTTAGACGATGATTGCCGCTATCCACCACATACACGTTTCCCTCTTTGTCGACGGCAATCCCCGAGGGAAAATTCAGCTGTCCTTCCGTTAATCCACGATTCCCCCATGAACAGAGATACGTGCCGCTCGAATCAAATTTTTGGACCCGATGGTTTCCACTATCGACGACATACACATACCCTAGCGGATCACAAGCAACACCCCAAGGGGATTTAAATTGGCCAGGAGCATTCCCTTCTTTTCCCCACTTCAGAAGAAAGTTGCCGCGTGCGTCAAATTTTTGAATTCGATGGTTCCCTTCATCGGCAATATAGGTGTTTCCGACAAAGTCGACCGCGAGACCGCGTGGATAAAAGAATGCTCCATCATATCCTCCATCACGTCCCCATTTGAGCACAGGGGAGCCGTCGGGAAGGAATTTCTGAATACGGGCATTGCTGGTGTCCGAGACAAAGACGTTACCGTGTGAATCAGTTGTGATGCCCCACGGGACATCGAATTTCCCGGCCTCCGCGCCTCGCCAGGCAAATCCAAATTTCCCCCAGGCGTTGACAATATTGCCTTCTGGGTCAAACTTTTGGATTCGGTTGTTTCCGCTATCGGCTACATACACATCTCCTTCTGGCGAAGTGGCAATCCCACGGGGATAGTAGAATTTCCCTTCAATAGAATCGGGTTCGTCTCCCCAGCGTGCCAGAAATTTCCCTGAACGGTCAAATTTCTGAATTGAATGATTATCCGTATCGCCGACATAGATATTCCCGTCTTTATCAATAGCAATGCCGGTTGGGGATTTGAATTCACCATCATCAACGCCTTCGCAACCGAATTGCATCACAGTGAGGTAAGGAGAGGGAATGGACATCACCTCTTCCGATAATGGGCTCTCCCCTTCTTCTGTGACCACAGAGATTGCATAGTGGTAACACAAATTGTTGGCCAAATCGTTATGCACATACGGGGAGACAGCTCCTTCAATGCAATTGGCTTTGTCTTTGGTTATCCCAACCTTTGGTATGAAATCCTCTTGAGACGCTATAGGGCGGGACAACTCGCAAGGTTTAATTTGAACGCCTTTGGTGGTCATGAAGTAAATGTTGTAGTACAACGATTCCGGGACGGGATCCCAGGAAATAGTGATACGGCTATGATCGGGATTTGCCCGGAGGTTGGCTGGCGCAGAGGGGAGATTTTCGTCCTGACCTTGTCCCGCCCCCCAATCTTCCCCTCCACTTTCTACGGTCAACATGTTTCGATAGAAAGGATGTCCAAAAAATAAGGCATCTAAAATTTTTGTCATACTGTTCCTCTGAAATTGATAGATCGGTTGGGCGAAAATCGTAAATTTTTGCAATAAATACAACGACTTATGGGAAAAGTCTACCAGGAGAAAAAGAGGGAAGTCAAGGAAAGACTAATGCAACATCCTCCCTATTCGCTTGGACGGTAAATAAAAGTCCGAGGAATAATAGACCAAAAAACCATTCTTGATTTTCAAAGGGAGAAGTTCAGGCACGTCTGGCCCGACCTTCACACTCCTTCAAAGTTTCAGAGGGAGAATGCCATAAAGAATAACCCCGTTATTTAAGAGGGTTGGCCAATTCCCAATTTTGTGACGTTGGCTGCCTGCGGACCCTTTGCTCCCTCCACCAAATCAAATTCGACGGATTCCCCCTCTTTTAGAGATTTAAATCCATCTTCTTGAAGAGCCGAGTAATGAACGAAAACATCCTGGCCACCTTCAACTTGAATAAATCCGAAGCCTTTTCGATCATTAAACCATTTTACCGTTCCCTTACTTTTCATGATGTCCCCTCCCCATTTAAAGTTCCCGTGGATATGATATTCAAAATTGACCGTGCATGGCTAAAAGAAAAAGCCGAAAAAGGAGTTGATTCCTTTTTCGGCTTCCCAGCGTAGTGTTCTTTTCACTTCTTTAACCTTTACAAAAACGATAAGGGTGTAGCACAGTTTGAAAAATCTGTCAATAAATGACAAGAGGAAAATCATTCCCTAATATCTCGCAAGGGTGTTTTTCTGCTCATTATTTCAGGGTGATTTTGTGGGCAGTATTTCTACTCAGTAGGCATTTCTTGACCCTTCCCACTAACTATATGTTCCGTCCAATACGTTGATCAGACTTCTCGATCGATACATTTTTGTTGAGCTGCTCCGCCCGTTTTTGACCAGTCTGACCGGACTCTGTTTCATTATTTTCACGAAGGAAATGTTACGCCTGGTTGATTTAGTCGTATCCCGGGGGATCAGTTTGGCGGCCTTGGGGTCGATTGTGTTGCATTTACTTCCTTCATTTTTAGTCTTGACACTTCCCATTGCATGCCTCATTGCCTCGATTTCGGCGTTTAATCGCATGTCGTTTGACAACGAAGTCATTGCTATTCGAGCAGCGGGGGTTAGTTTCTTGCGAATCAATCTCCCTGTAGTGGTCTTTTCAGGGGCAGTGTTTTTTTTGACGGTGTACCTTTCTCAATGGGGCCAGCCTTGGGCCAGTGTGTCGTTAAAGACCTTGGCGCTTAGTGTCATTGAGGATGAATTGACTCTCGCGGTTGATTCCGGGGTGTTTAATGAACCGATTCCCGGACTCATGGTGTATGTTCCCAATTGGGAGAATTCCTCCGGGCACAAGGGGGTATTTATTGCAGATCAGCGAAATCCGGAGCAACCTTTGATTATTGTTGCAGAGAAATTTCAGATGTTGAAACAGAATGAACGTCAGCAATTTGGCATTCGGCTGTTTGACGGGGCCATTCATCAAATTCCCAAAGAGATCTATAGTTATCACCGGGTTACCTTTGGCACCTATGATTTTTGGCTACCTTCGCCATTCAAATCGGTTAAAGACAAGACGCAAAGGAGAACCTACGAGGACCTTATTCAGGAATTAGAGAAATCCGGGGGAAATGATACTGGCGCCCTTCGTCGCTTAATGGAGTATTACAAAGATACGGCCTTTCCTGTTGCTACATTTGTCCTGGGGTTATTGGGAGTCCCGGTCGGAATTGTGTCGAAGCGGTCTGGAAAAGCAGGAGGGTTTGCGATTGGGGTTCTGGTGATAATCGGGTTTTATTTATTTAATGTGTTGGGGGAATTTCTGGTGACCAAGCTGGTTATTTCTCCCTTTGTCGGGGCGTGGATGCCCAATATTGTTCTGGCCTGTCTGACGGGGTTTTTGTTGTTTCAAGCTCGGAAACAATAATTCAGGGTTCTCTTTACGGATTTGGTTTATGAAGAAAATTTCCTGGTACGTCTGTGGAAAATTCAGCCGGGCGTTTTTGATGTGCCTGTTGACGGTCCTGACGATTTACCTGGTTGTGGATTTTTTTGAAAAGTTAAGAAAATTCTTGAAATATGATGCCGATTTAACGGTCATCTTAAGTTTTTTTGCGTATCGGGTTCCTGAAATTGCGTTTTTGCTGGCCCCTCTGGCTGCACTGATGGCTTCGATCTTGACCGTTGGTGGGCTCAACCGGACTCGTGAAATAACCGCCATGCGCAGTTGCGGCTTAAGCTTTTTTCAAATTGCCGCGCCGTTTTTTGCCTTTGGAGCCCTCGTGAGTCTCGTGGCTCTAGGGTTGACGGCGGTATTGATTCCCTTGGCCAATATCAAAGCGGAATATGTCCAATCGGTGTTGATCCAAAATAAGCCGGAGCCTCTCTTGTTTACTCCGGATCGTTTATGGCTGCGGGTGGGAAGGAACCACCTCCTGCAGATTGATTCGGTGGAAGAGGATGGTTTTCATTTGAAGGGGATTCATGAGTATTCGCTGGGGGATTCCTTCAGTCTTAAGCAGGTTCTTGAGGGAGAACGGGCATCTTTTTTAAATTCTGAATGGGTGATGGAACATGTCATCCAGCGAACTTTTCAGGAGGAAGAGCGAATCCATGTGACTGAAATATCGCGGCAAGTGCTGCCCTTGTCTCTCACCCCCGATGATTTTCAGAATTGGCTGACCCAGTCTCCCGAGCATATGTCTTTGTATCAATTGCATGACTATGTTCAGCGTGTAGCGAAAGACGGGCACAGTCCGCGTCGATTTTTGACCGATTACTGGTCCCGTATTGCTTATTCGTTTGTTCCTTTGGTGATGACGCTGTTAGGGGTATCTGTGAGTTTTCGGGGAAGCGGTGTGCGTGGGGTGGGGGTGGCCAAAGGGCTTGGTCAAACTCTGGCAATCGGATTTCTCTTTTGGGCCGCGCACTCGGTTGGCATAGTTTTGGGCCGTAATGGGGCTGTGTTGCCGGTTGTTGGAAGTTGGATTTCCACAGTCATGTTTTTGATGATTGGGATCAATCTTTTTTTGAAGTTGAAATAAAATGACAATGACTTTTCGTCAAATGGTTATAGGTACAGGTTGAAATTTTTGTCATTCTTTACCTTTCGCTATAGCGGTTTACCTTAATGCCGCTCAATGTATGAATTTGTCATTTTTTCTCACGACCACTCAAGATTTTTTCTTAACTCCCAATGACCCGGATCCGATAACACAGGCACAGAGGAAACAGTCGAATGCCAGAAGGAAATGTGGCTCTAGAATGCAGTTATTTAATGAAGCATAAAATGCCTGCCAAATTATACGAGGGGTTAATTATAGGATAACAAATTAAACAGGTGACAAGGGCAAACTATCCGTGAGGGTAGGGCGCAAAGCCAAGAGACCCTGAGGAAATTAGTATTTCAGGGTTGGTCTGGTTACCGAACTGTGTGAGTATTTCCGTGCGTTCGTTCATGCGCCCATTCCTCGGAATTGGGCGTTTTTTTTGGTCACACTGGAAAGGCCGGAATTATGGACGAACACGCACAACATTCCACAGAGTTGGTAGTGGGTATCAGGGAAGTTGACCTATCCTTGTTTCAGGAGGGGGACTCTGAGGGAGAAGATCCTGCTGAGTTTCAGGCCCAGCTCGATCAAGAAAAAATCACCCAGATATTGCAGGAGTTTCTGCCAATGATTCGTCGAATGGCTGGGGCCATGGCCCTCAAAAATCCATTTTCGTTGGATGTTGAAGATTTGACCAGCGCAGGGGCAATGGGCTTGCTGTCGGCATTGAAACGTTTTGATCCAAGTCGGGATATTAAATTTCGCACATTTGCTGAATATCGGATTCGCGGGATGATGTTGGACGAAATTCGTGCGATGGATTGGGTTCCCCGGTCCGTTCGGTCTCGCCGGGACCAAATTAGGCAGATCGTGGAAGAGCATCTGCAGAAAAACGGCACACCACCGACGACTCAGGAATTGGCTCATTTGTTGGGAATATCTGCAGAAGAGATAGAGGGGATCGGGGGATGTGATCCCAGACTAATCAGTCTGGATGAGCCAGTCGGGCAAGGGGAAGAGGTGTGTACGCTCCGGGATGTCTTGCCTGATGTCGACCATCAAGATCCCTTCGTGGCCTGTGCTGATGCTGAAATGAAAAGTGCTTTAAATGCGGCCATTGTGACCTTGTCGAAACGCCAGCAAGAAGTCCTGAAATTATATTATCACACCGGCTTGACGATGAAAGAGATTGGCAGTCAGCTGGGCCTCACCGAATCGGGCGTCTGTCGAGTGCATTCCGGCGCACTCAGGCATTTACGCATAGAGTTGGAACGTATTGAGGACGGGGGTTCCAGAGTAAGGCGTCCCAAGAATTTACGAAAAATGCAGGTGCCCTAAATCTCATTAAATGGTGTGCTTGTTGAAAAATTCGTGCCCCCCAATTCTTGCCACTTTCCGGTTGACTTGAGCCCATCTGGGAGTTTTGACCAGTTGGGGATTGTAAAACAACACGGCTCCGTCCACGATATTCCGCCCATCTTGAACAAGTTTCCACGCTAATAAACTTTCCTGCATCTTTTGGTTTCTTGGGTCAAATTCCATTTCCTCCGGGTTACGCCCAATCCACGGTTCAAACTGTTTGGCACGGAGGACCGTGCCTTTTACAGTGCCATCGCTATGGTATTTGTGATGCATCCGATTGCGAATGACGGCAGCGACAGCTAATTTACCTGCAAAGCTTTCTCCACGCGCTTCTAGATAGATTGTTAAGGCTGCCAACGTATCGTCGTTTTGGATGGATTCCTCCACGTGGTTCTCGTCAGAGAGAAATGCTGGACGAAGCGTAGAAGACGAAAGAATGAATGCGACATCAGATGAATTGGCCGGGGTGGGTGCGATAGGGATCAAGCACAAGGACAGGGCTCCAATACCGATGATGATGGTAAAGTGAATAATTGATTTGTTGTGTTTCATTATGCCTCTTCTGGTGGTGATGACGCCCATTCTTTTTGCTCGTTGTCCGTTAGTTGAGTTTTTAGTAATCACGCGATCTCAATAACTTCTTTAATGGTCGCTGTTCGCAATGGGCATGCCAAACACCTTTTGCATTGTTCAATGACAGGCGTTTATGGGAGTCTTGTCGATTGGGTGAGGAATTGATGCTCGTCCGTTTTTGTTTGGGCATGGTCCGGCAGTCACCAAAATGAATTGTTGTCGTTGTTCGGGGACAGTTAAAGGAAGGCTGAATCAGGTAGGTAATCAAAAGTGATTGAAACAAGGGATGTTTCGAGAATAGTGTGTTGATAAGAAATCTGACATTTCGTAATAGCGTCTCGAAGGCTAGAAGTTAGGATTACGAAATAGCTTGAAGTTCTTAGCGAGTCAGTGATGTTGAATGGTATTTGTGACGGAGGGGAACATGAATGCTTCATGGATGCAGAAGAGAGTATGGGAGATGGTGATTTGGTTAGGCGTGGGAGCTGTTCTTATAGGAGCGTTTCAGTTTTCCAATAGTTGGGCCCAAGCAGATCAGACTCCTGGAGAAATGAATGACTGCCTCGCGCGGGCCAAGGTTTATTTAATGGCAGGAGATTATCGACGAGCGGTGGAGGCATCCCAGCGAAATATTGATCTCAATCCATCAGTTGAGGCGTATGTATATTTGGCGTATGTCTACCAGGCGATTAATGGGTATTTAGACTCACTGGTGAAACAGGAAGATTATGTGAGAGTGGAGCAATTGTCCTTGAACCTGACGGCACGGGAAATCATTGATCTCATTGATCCGCCCAATGTGATGCCCCGTATGGCGCAAGAACTCATTCATGAAGGCATTCGTCAACAATTTGATGTGACGGCGGCAATGGCCAATCGGTTGAATCGGGCGCGAACGGATGAATTATGGGCCCAGCAAACTCTTTGGCGGGAAGCAATGCCTGATTCCTGGTGGGCGGGTGTGCCTGGCGCGTGGAAGTGGTGAAAGCTTTCTGTGAATTGTACAAAAATAGTTAGGAGCAAGCAGACAAAGCAGTTCGCCCATGGCAAAACAGACATGTCGCATGAATCAGTTGACAGGCCCCCAAGAGCGGTTTTAGGATGCCAGGACAGTTTAGCTATTTTGTCCTACTTTTCCAAGGAGGCAGTCAGTGTCTGATTTAGTGGCCAAAGCAGATGCAGCGAACTGGGACGGGGAAGTGCTTAAGTCCCCAGAGGTCGTCATGGTGGATTTCTGGGCAGTCTGGTGCGGACCCTGTCAGATGGTGGCCCCTATCGTTGATGAACTCGCGAAGGAATATCAAGGCAAACTGAAAGTCATGAAGCTGAATACGGATGAAGCCCCCGAAGTGGCGGGACAATATCAAATCATGAGTATTCCCAGCATTCTCTTCTTTAAGGGTGGGCAAGTGGTGGAAAAAATTGTTGGCGCAAGACCAAAGCAACAATTTAAACAAATCATTGACTCGCTCCTCGCTCAATCCTCTGCTACCGCCTGACCAGAGGTGCGGATAACTCGGTGTTATGCTAACCGAGCTGAGAATTACCAACTTCGCCCTCATCGATCAACTCCATTTGGAATTTCCCCCGGGGTTTCTGGTGTTTACGGGGGAAACCGGAGCGGGAAAATCCCTTCTTATTGATGCGCTGGAATTGCTTGTCGGTGGACGAGCTTCTGCCGAACATATCCGGTTTGGCGCTGATGAAGCTCTCCTGGAAGCCTGTTTCGTTCTCCCATCAACTCATCCGCTCGTGACCAGGTTGCAACAGGACGGCTATCTCCTACCCGACCAACAGGAGATCATTGTTCGCCGGATATTGTCTCGGTCCGGGAAAAACCGCAGTTACCTGAACGGGCAACTCGCCCCGCTTCAAACGATTCAAGACATCGGGCAGCAGCTAGTAGACATTCATGGCCAGCATGACCAGCAATCGTTGCTTTCATCTAAGACCCAGCTCAAACTTCTGGATGCGTTTGGAAACCTTGAGGAATTCGTGGCCCGTTATCAGGGGAAGCACCGGGAGTGGGTAGAGAAAAAAACGGCCCTAGACGAATTTCTCCAGAAGCTACGGGATCAAGCGAATCGTCAGGATATCCTTCAATATCAATACGACGAGTTGACCAAGATGCAGTTGCAGACTGGAGAAGAAGAGGCTCTTAGTCAGGAATATCATCGATTGAAACACAGTGGACGATTGGGAGAGTTATCGAATCAAGCCTTTACCGCGCTGCATGAAGGAGAACGGTCGATTCTGGATCAACTGGGGGAGGTGACTCAGTGGATTCATGAGCTTGCGCAAATTGATGCCCAGGGAGAATCATGGGTTCCGTTATTGGACACGGCCACCATCGCATTGCGGGAGGTTACCGATAATCTTCGGGATTACCGGTCACAGATGGAATATGACCCGGAACGAATGGAAGTCATTGATACCCGGTTGGCTGGC
>Ga0224505_10000891_pt1 | contig 20025 bp, 15 predicted proteins | sample SF_Jan12_sed_USG_FD_169102 | JGI IMG/M metagenome (GOLD analysis project Ga0224505, IMG submission 169102) | Sediment microbial communities from San Francisco Bay, California, United States - SF_Jan12_sed_USGS_4_1 | ecosystem: Environmental > Aquatic > Marine > Sediment | place: USA: California... | reverse complement strand
TTCGCCGGAGACGCCGCTCGAGCTGGCGGCGCGTGCCGGTGCACCGTTATTCGATGGCATGGGCGATCATCACCACCCGATAACCACTGCCGATCCGGCGGCGCAGCGCTATTTTGATCAGGGCCTGATCATCGACTTCGCTTTCAATCACGCGGAATCGGCACGATCGTTCCGGGCAGCGCAGAATCTCGATCCGAAATGCGCCATGTGTTTCTGGGGCGAAGCGCTGGCGCTCGGGCCGAATATCAACGTTACGAGCAACGGCAAGGCCGTGATGTCCGATGACGAACGCAAGAAAGCTTTCGCTGCCATACAGAAAGCGATCGAGCTAAAAGATCACGCAAGCGAAAAAGAACGCGATTACATCGACGCCATGGCGGTTCGTTATAACGGCGATCCGTCGACGCCTCGCGAACCACTGGACGAGGCCTATGTCCAGTCGATGCGCGCGCTGCATCAGAAATATCCTGATGATGATGATGCTGCATCGCTGTTTGCCGAAGCCATCATGAACACCATGCCCTGGGATTACTGGCTCGACGGAGAAAATCCGAAGCCGCTGGCTGCCGAAGCCATTGTGGCTCTCGAAACCGTATTGAGCCGCTCACCGGCCCATCCGATGGCGATCCATCTCTACATACATGCTGTAGAAGCGTCGTCCAGCCCGCAACGCGCGGAAGGTCCTGCAGACATGCTGGCCAACCTGGTTCCGGGCGCCGGCCACCTCGTGCATATGCCGTCGCATATCTACTGGCGGGTCGGTCGATACAATGACGCTTCAGAAGCCAATGTAAAAGCCGCAGCCGTCGACGAAGCCTACATTGCAGCCTGCAACGCGCAGGGTTTTTATCCGGCCGCCTATTACCCGCACAACATTCACTTCCTGTGGGCGGCGTCCAGCATGGAAGGCCGCAGCGCGGTAGCGATAGAAGCCGGTCGCAAGGTTGCTGCCAACGTGAAGCTTGAAATGATCGAGCAGTTTCCCGGTGTCGAATTTTTCCAGACGATCCCGTTGCTGAGCCTGGTGCAGTTCGGTCGATGGGAAGAAATCCTGGAAGAACCGCGGCCGCCGGAGAACCTGGAATATTCGAACGGCATCTGGCATTACGCGCGTGCCGTTGCCTTTGCCAACCAAGGCGATCTCGAATCGGCCCGTCTCGAGCATCTGACACTGGTGCCACTGCGCAAGGCTACAGACGTTGTTTTCCTGGATTCGATCCTGTACCCGGCCACAATGCTACTGGAGATTGCCGACGAACTGGTGCAGGGAGAAATCGCTATGGCGGAAGGCGATTTCGAGAAAGCCGTTTCGCACTTCGAGATTGCGGTCGGCGTGCAGGATCAGCTGCCTTATACCGAACCGCCATTCTGGTATTACCCGACCCGCCACACGCTCGGTAAGGCTTTACTCGCGGCCGGCGATGCAGTGACGGCCGAGTCGGTGTACCGCCGCGACCTGGAAATCTACCCGCACAATGGCTGGGCGATGTTCGGGCTCATCCAGAGCCTGAAAGCCCAGGGCAAGGATGCGAGCGAACAGGAGGCGATGTTCAAGCACATGTGGGGTCGTGCCGACGTCACGCTGACGGCCTCTCGATTGTGATTTGTGTCGAGTCCGGCGAACTGTCGCCGGACTCGACTTCACCCGCAGCTCAGCCGCCCAATGCGCTGAGTTTCGCGTGCACGGATGCGTTGCCTCCCAGCGCCAGAATGATGACCAGGTCGCCAGGCTGTGCCCAGGCCAGCGCGGCATCCTGCGAATCGCTTTCCTCTTCGAAATAAAGAATCTGCTCATCACGGGCGCCGCATTTTTTCAACTCGTCACGCAACAGGGCATGTACTTCGCCGTGCGGACGGCCGCGCGCATACGCAGCCAGTTCGGAAATGATCACTCGCTCCAGGCCTATTGCCCAGGCGCTTCGTGCAAGCTGCCGAATCTGTGCGTCCGTTCGATCGCCTGCCTGACCGAAACACAGCACGCGCCGCTTTGCCGGCACGGCCCGGGCCATGTCGAACAATGCCCGCATCGCGTGCGGGTTGTGCGCAAAATCGACCAGGACCTTGAAATTCCGGATGTCGTACAGATTGCAGCGGCCCGGATTGCTGTGCGGCGACATGCTTGTCAGCCCGGCGCGAACCTGCGCAAGTGTCGCGCCCAGTCTGCAGGTCACGGCGGCGGCGGCGAGCGCATTTGCTACGTTGTGTCGCGCAGCGCCGCCTAGAGCAACCGGGATCTCGTTGATTCGGCAGATCGTGTCCCGCCGACCCGCATCGACGCGTACCAACTCCTCGCCGGCAAGTACGAACGCTCGCCCGTCCGAGTCCGTGTGCGCTGTTACGACTGGATTGTCGATATCCATGCTGAACCAGTCGATACGTCTGGAATAAGCAGCAGACCGGGATACGAGCAGCGGATCATCGGCATTTAAAACCAGGGTCCCGTTGACTTCGACCGCCTGGCTGACGATCCACTTGATATCCAGCAGCTCGTCCATATTCTGCGAAGCAAAATCTCCCAGGTGGTCTTCCGCGATATTGGTGATTAATGCAACTTGCGCCTGCCCGACGCCGAGTCCGCGCCGCAACAATCCGCCGCGCGCGGTTTCCAGGATCGCAACCTGCACTTCCGGGTGGCGCAACACGGCCCTTGCGCCTCCCGGACCGGACCAGTCGCCTCGATCGACGACTTGCCCATTGACCGATATCCATTCCGTCGAGCTGAGGCCGACGTATTGGCCCGCTCCGCCCAGAATGTGTGCGGCGAGGCGCACCGTAGTGGTCTTGCCATTCGTCCCGGTTACCAGCGCAACGGGAATCTCCTGAAAGAATTTCCAGTCCAGCGTGTCGACTTCCGGCAATTCGCGAACCGGCCAGACCTGGGAGTGCTGGCCGTGACCTAAAGATGCCAGCGCGTCATCCCACAGAAAAGCCGTGTGATGTTCGATGGCCGCCCGCTGCAAACTCAGCAGCGGCGCATTGGCCTCGGCCGCGGCCTCTTCCACGATCTCGGCACACATCGCATCGAAATCCGGCGCATCACTGCCGTCGAGTTCTGCGTTACAGAGTGCCCAGGCCCGCTCGCTGAGTGATGACGCCGCGTAGAGCACATCGATCGGTGCCGCAAAAAACAAACTGATACCGCCGGCGAAAAGCCGATGTCGCGATTCCGAACGCTGCCAGCCGACCGCGTCGAATATCCGCGGCAAATTTTTCTCCCAGCACTCGAGCAGGCGTGCCGCTTCATCTGCGGAACAGCGAATGTCGAGTATCGCGCCAGGCTCGTGCCCGAACAGGTTCGGGCCCGTCAGCCTGCGTGCGTCGAGTAATTCCATGCCGCCGTCAATCGCCTTCTTCGCGCGCGATACGGACGCCCCGCTCGTCGCTGATCAGCTCCAGGCTGGCATCGAGCTCGAAGGAACCTGTTTCCGGCAGGTCGACGACGGCCGCTTTCTTTTTCGCCACGAACTCGGCTTTCGCGCCGGAATTGAAGTAGATGATCTGCTTCCAGGTACGCTTGATATTGTCCGCAAGAATCAGTATCAGATCGCCGGGACCGGCCAACTCGAGCGCACGCGACGTTGCGCCCTGTTCGTCTGGAATAACATTTATCGCATCGGCAGGAACGCCCTTCTCGAGCAGCCGCGTCCTGAGCATTCCGGCAACTTCGTCTTTGCCGCGGCCTCGTCGATTGTCGTCGCAACGACAGATGTAATGATCGAAGTGTCCGGCCGCGATATCGCCAATCTCATTTATGTCCTCATCGCGCCGGTCCCCGGGTGCCGCAAGTACGACTATGCGGCGACCATCGACATCGAATCGGTCGACCATGTTGCACATGGCGCGAACGGCGGCAGGATTGTGCGCATAGTCGAGAATGACCTTGAAAGGGTGCTCGTCGTAGATATTGGTGCGGCCAGGAGCCTGGAAGAAAGTCGCGTCGAAAGTACGCAGGCCATGCCGGATATCTTCGAGGCTGATTTTCAGGTTGTAGGCCAGCGCGGCAGCGAACATGGCGTTTTGCACGTTGTGCATCGCCCGACCTTCGATGCTTGCCGGGATGAGATGCGTCCACAGCAGCGGGATATGCCGCTCCTTGTCGTAAATCGTGATCATGTGGCCGTTCATGCCTTCTTCGAGCACGAAAGCCTGTCCGCCGGCGCGAATGTGTTGTTTGACCAGCGCATGGCTCGGATTCATGGTCACGTAACAGAGGATCTTTGCCTCGGTATAATCCGCCATCTGCAGGCAGTTCGTGTCGTCGGCATTCAGAACGGCCGCTTCCGTCGCTACTTCCAGCGGCACACGTTTGACTTCCGCAAGCTGTTCCAATGTATCGATGCCGCCGAGGCCCAGGTGGTCGGCGGTCACATTCAGGCAACAGGCTACATCGCAGCGCTGGAATCCGAGTCCGCCCCGCAGCATGCCGCCACGCGCTACTTCGAGCACGGCCGCATCGACCGAGGGATCACGCAGGATCATCTTCGCGGAAACGGGACCGGTCATGTCGCCCGAAACGCTCAGCTTGCCGTCGATGTATACGCCGTCTGTCGACGTCAGTCCGACGGTGAAGCCGCGCATTTTCAGAATGTGCGCGAGCATGCGTGATGTGGTTGTCTTGCCGTTGGTGCCGGTGATAGCCGCAATCGGGATTCGGCTCGGCGTGCCTTCGGGAAACAGCATGTCGATCACCGGGCCGGCAACATCGCGCGGCGTGCCTTCACTCGGTGCGACGTGCATGCGAAACCCGGGGCCCGCGTTGACTTCGCAGATGCCGCCACCGGCTTCGCGATAGGAGACAGAAATATCGTTGGTCAGGAAATCCACACCGCCGATGTCCAAGCCGATTGCATTTATCGTGCGCACGGCCATTTGCAGATTGTCCGGGTGAATGATGTCGGTCACATCGATGGCGGTACCGCCGGTGGAAAGGTTCGCGGTCAGGCGCAGGAATACGATTTCTCCTTCCGCCGGAACGGTCGTCCGGTCGTAACCGAGCTTCGCCAGCAATCCTTCTGCCTGGTGATCGAATTCGAGTCGCGTCAGCACCTTCTCATGTCCTACACCGCGGCGCGGATCCTTGTTGACGATATCCACCAGTTCCTGGATGTTGTGTTTACCGTCACCGACGACATGTCCCGGCATGCGCTTGGCCGCCGCCACCAGCTCGCCGTTGACAACCAGCAATCGATGATCGAATCCTTCGATATAGCTTTCGACCACGACAGAGCGGCCATGCTCACGTGCGTTTTCGAAAGCGACTTCGATTTCCTCGGGCGTTTTCAGGTTGATCGATACACCGCGCCCGTGATTGCCGGCCAGCGGCTTCAACACCACCGGATAGCCGATTCTTTCCGCCGCTTGTTTGGCCTCTACGGAACTGCGCACCAACCGTTGCATGGGCACAGGCAGGCCTAGATCGCGCAGGATGCTGTTGGTTTCTTCCTTGTCGGAGGCGAGTTCGACGGCGATGTTGCTGGTTCGCGTCGTGGTCGTCGCCTGGATTCTTTGCTGGAACCGGCCATGGCCGAATTGCACCAGGCTCTGTTCGTTCAGTCGTATCCACGGAATGTCCCGCTCTTCCGCCGCGCGCACGAGCGACGCGGTACTCGGCCCGAAAGCACGGCGCTGCGCGTAACGAATGAACTCGTCGCGCGCCATCGCGAAATCCCAGTCGGCGGGCGGCGCCTCCGGCGGTTTCAGTTCTTCCGGTAACAGGCTGTGCAGCAATTCGAGCGCCAGCCGGCTCGACTCGCGGCCGACCTCGGCGTCGTGGTACTGGAATACCATGTTGTACCGCCTGGGCTGGTTGTCGAGCGCCCGCGTCCTGCCGAACGTTACCGGTGAGCCCGCGACATTCTGCAGCTCGATAGCGACGTGCTCCATAACGTGGCCCAGCCAGGTCCCCTCGTCCTCGCGCATCCTCCTGACGAATCCACCGGCCTCCCGGTAAGAACAGCCGTGTTCGAGCAGGCCGGGGAGTTTTTCCAGCAGCGGCTCGACGAAGGCGTCGCCGAGACGGCTGGTCGGCCAGTCCTCCAGCTCGCCAAGATCCAGGACATGGCGGATGACCGGGAAGTGCGCGTAAATATTGGGCCCAACGTAGACGTTGGTACTGACAATCTTCATTTTGCTGGCTCCATTGCTGCGGACTGCTTCGGCTCTTATTCTGCTGTGGCGTTCTCCGCGAAGGCCTTGCGGGACCGGATTTCAAACTTGCCGCCTGCAATGAGTATATGCAGTTTGACGTCGATCAGACTAACCGGGTCACCGCGTCGGGCCCGATCCATTGACGAATAGCTCAGGTTGCTCGGGTCAATGATCGTGATTCCGCCGCTGCCGACGACCTCGAGGTTGTCGCCGGGCCGGATGAAAGCCGCCGTGTCCTCGTCCAGTCCGATGCCCACGGCGAAGGGATTGTATGCCAGCGCCGTCAACAGCCGTCCCAGCCGGTCGCGCTGGCGGAAATGCTGGTCGATGATGAAATTGTTGGTCAGACCGAGACCCGGTGCCATCGTCACCATGGCCGGGCTTGGCGTGCTGCCCTCGTCACCGCCGGCGATCATGTGTTCCGGCATGAAAGCCGCGCCGGCCGAGGTGCCGGCGACATGCATGCCTTTGGCATTGCGCCGCCGGATCATCTGCGCAACCGGCGTGCCGCCCAGTGTCGTCGACAACCGCAGCTGGTTCCCGCCGGTCATGAACACGCCATCGGATTTCTCGATGTAATCCAAGTGTTCGCTGGCCTGGCAGTCTTTGCGCGTCAGGATCTGCAGCACTTGTGCATGCTGGATGCCGATCTTGCGGAAAAGCTTCTCGTAATTGCGGCCCGTTTCTGCCAGTTCAGAGGCAGTCGGAATAATGGAGATGCGCGCCTTCTTGCCGCCGCAGATGTCGATGAAGCGATCGAGAATCTCCGGGTTGTCGAATTTTTCCTCGGCGCCGCCTATCGGCACGATATAACCGCGCGAGGAGTTTTCTGAATTGTGGTTGGAAGGGCTCATGCCGGGGTCGACGTCCTCTATCAACTTTGCTGTCGTTCGAATTGCCCGTATACCTGCTGCTGCCCGTCACGGACGTGCCAGATGCCGGCGACCATGACGTCGTCAATACGGTTATCGTCGCCGAGCACGACAAGGTCTGCGGCGAGACCGGTGGCAATCCGGCCGCGATCGTGAAATCGCAACAGCGACGCAACGTTCGATGTGAACGCGGGCAATACCGCCTGCAGTTTCGCGCCGGCTTTCAACAGGTCCTGAAGGGTTTTTGTCAACATGGCCGGGCGCCCGACGTCCATCTCGGTAATTTCGCCGCGATCGTTAAACACCGGTAAACAACCGCCGCCGTCCGAGCTGACGGTTACGAGCTCGGCAGGAGCCGCAGAATCCAGGTAGCGCAGGAGCGCAACGTCGGCAGCCCATGCGTCTTCATTCTCGCCGACCGGAAACGCGGTGATGTCAACGCTGCAGCCGTGCCGGGTCAGCGCCAGCGCTTCGTCGAACAATGCCTTGCGCCGGTTGACATGGGTCGGATTGAATACGCGGCCGGGAATTTCGCTTTTCTGCAGTGCCTGGCGAACCAGGTCGAGCCCGCGCGAGCCGTCGCCGAGGTGCAGATGCACGATGCCCGCCTTGCCGGAAATCATTCCGGCGACGTGTGCGTCGCTGGCCAATCGCAACAGCTCGTCACAGGTCGGCTGGCTGGAACGGTGGTCGCTCAAGGCGACTTCACCGACACCGATCACCGGATCGAGAAACACGATGTCGTCGCGAACGCTGCCTGTCAGCGTGACCGGCGGCAGGTGGTAACCGCCGGTGTGGCACCAGGCACCGAGTCCTTCTTCGCGAAGACCGCGTGTTTGCGCCAGCAAAGAACGCGTGTCACGGGTCGTGTCATCGGTACCCAGCACACCGACTACCGTGGTGACGCCAGCGCTCGTGAATCGTCCGATCGGCTGCGGAGGCACGCGGCTGGCGAAACCCGATTCGCCGCCGCCCCCGGTGACGTGCGCATGGCCGTCGATGAAGCCCGGGATCAGGCGCCGGCCGCCGACGTCGACAACCGTCGCACTCGCTGTGGCCAGCCCGGCAGTTTTTTCGGCCACGGCCAGAATGCGGCCGCCGCCGACCAGCAGGTGGCGGATTCCTGTGTCAGCCGGTGCAAATACACGGGCATTGGTCAGTAATTGCAGCAAGCGGGTCGTCCGGGTCAAAAAAGGCCGTTATATTACACCAGCCGTCAAGGCGGGAGCGGCTGCATTTCCCCACCACCCGTTTGAATTGCCGGCAGACGCCAAGAGCATGAGCCGATCGACCGAAAACCCCTTGGGAAAAGCGACCGCGTATCCGCGAGGCTATTCCCCGCAGCTGCTGCACGCGGTGCCGCGCTCCGAAGCGCGCCAATCGCTGCGGATGGGCACAAGCCTGCCGTTCCACGGCGAGGACCTGTGGAATGCCTGGGAGCTGTCCTGGCTGGACGTCAGCGGCAGGCCCTCGGCAGCAACGGCGGAAATTCGGGTTCCGGCCGAATCGCCGAATATCATCGAATCCAAGTCGCTGAAGCTGTACCTGAATTCGCTGGCAGACAGCGTCTACCCGGCTGCCGATGCCGTGCGGCTGCGCATCGCCGCCGACCTTTCCGCCTGCGCCGGGGGCGAAGTCTCTGTGCAGCTCGGAAGCGTCTCCGACATGGGCCGGTACGAAATCAAAGCACTTCCCGGTTTCTGCATAGACGACGCCGATGCCAGTTTCGGACTGACGTCGATTGATGCGGGCACCCTGAAATCAAACCGTAGCGAACTCGTCAGCGAAGAACTGCATTCGCACCTCCTGCGCAGCAATTGCCCGGTCACGGGCCAGCCGGATACCGGCAGCATTCTGATTCGTTACAGCGGACCGAAGATTCAGCGGGGCAGTCTGCTCGGCTACCTGGTCGCTTTTCGCGAGCACGAAGCGTTTCACGAAGCCTGTGTCGAAAAGATATTCGTCGATCTCAAGCGTCGCTGTGCACCGAGCCGCTTGACCGTTTACGCAAGGTACAACCGTCGCGGCGGCATAGACATCAATCCGTTTCGCTCCGATTTCGAGGCACAGGCAGAAAACCTGCGACTGCCGCGGCAGTGATGGCTTTCTTGGTTCATTCGGCGATTGCTTCGCTACGCTCGCAATGACGGGCGCGGGGTTCGCTCGCAATGACGGGCGCGCCGTTCAGTCCTTTTCCAGGTCCGCAGGCTCCAGCAGGTGGCCCCAGTCCCGTTTCGCTGCCAGGTAACGCCGGTTTGCATCACCGACACCCGTAACATGCTTCACAGGCGTTATTCGATCGAGTCCCAGCGCGTTGAGGTCATCCAGTTTCTTCGGGTTGTTGGTGAGCAGGCGAAACGGCTTCCCGCCCAGGAAATGTTTGAGTAACACGGCCGCATCGCTGAAATCCCGGGAATCGTCCGGGAGACCGAGCGATCGATTGGCTTCATAAGTATTTTCGCCGGCATCCTGCAGCAGATACGTCGCCGCCTTGGCCCACAGCCCGATTCCGCGTCCCTCGTGGCCCGACATGTAGACGATCATGCCGCCCTGCTCGTCCGCAGCGATACGCTCCAGCGCGGCGACGAACTGCGGCCCGCATTCGCATCGTTGCGAACCGAACACGTCGCCGGTCAGGCAACTCGAATGCACGCGGACCAGCGGGTTCTCCCATGTCGACGGATCGCCGAGCAGCAGGACGCTGTTGACCGCCATGGACGACGCCAGCATCGAGAAGGAGCGCTTCGCGTCCTGTCCGACCAGGCTATCGGCGAGCTGCTGCACCTTGTGAAGTTCGGTATGGCGCACCGCCGCGTGCCAGCTCGCCGTGAAATGGCCGCCCTCGCGCTCGAGCGGCAACACAATGGGGCCGAGCACGCTGATGACCGGTGCCGTGCCTGGCGACGCCGGCCGGCCGTCATTGTCGAGGCCAATCAGTTTGCCGCTGGCGACCAGCTTCTTGCGCACCGCGGGATCGAGGTAGGTAAACATCGCGAGAGCCTACCATTTCCGCGAGTTTCGTCGGCAATGCGTAGAAAGCACTTGCTGACTCCTCGGTCATTAACTAGAATAGCTGACCTGTTAGTCAGCAACAGGGCATGTGATGGCCGAACCCCGTTTTCGCCGGCGCAAGGAGGACCGCCCCGCAGAGATCACCGCGGCAGCGCTCGCGGAATTCTCCGACAAGGGCTATGACGCCGCGCGCGTTGACGATGTGGCCAAACGGGCCGGCGTCAGCAAGGGCCTGTTGTACCTGTATTTCCGTACCAAGGAAGAGCTGTTCAAGGCGGTTGTTCGCAGCTTTGTCAGCCCGCGCATCCAGGCACTGGAAAACGGCATACGCGATACCGAACTATCGGCGGAAGCTTTCCTGCGCGGCCCGTTTCTCGAATTTGCCAAGCAAATACCGAAATCGCCGGTGCGCGTCCTGGTACGGCTGATAATCGCCGAGGGACCGAAATACCCGGACCTGACCAAGTATTACTGGGACAACGTCGTCACGCACGGCTTGAGTGCGATACGCCAGCTCATTGCTCGTGGCGTTCGTAACGGCGAATTCAAAGCGTCGGCGCTGGATGAATTTCCGCAAATGCTGGTGGCGCCGGTACTTTTTTCCGTGGTCTGGACCAGCGTATTCAGCAAGCAGCATTCTCTCGACAGCGACCGATTTATCGAAACCAATCTTGAAATCATCCTCTCCGCCATTCGCGACACGGCGTGACGCCGGGCCCGGACTTTTTATGAACACGACAAACAACTTTCTCCTCGGCGGCGCAATCGCTTTGTTACTGCTGGGTGGCTGTGATGCCTCGGACGATGACATGCGCATCGTCGGTCAACTCGAGTCCGATCGCGTAGAACTCACGGCGGAAGTCGCGGAGACTATTCGTGAGAAACGTGTCGTCGAAGGGCAGGCTGTGGTCAGCGGCGAACCATTGATCGTGCAGGACAAGTCGCGCATCGATAATGCCATTGCGGAAGCAAAAGCAGCGCTCGCCCAGAGCCGTGCTAGACAGGACGAATTGATTCGCGGGCCGAGGCGCGAACAGATTGTCGCCGCACAGGCGAACGTCGCCGGCGCCGAACGCGAACTGGAGTTTCGCCAGGGGCAGTTCGAGCGGGCAGTGCAACTTTTCCAGCGTGATCTCGCATCGCCTGACGCACGCGACCAGGCAAAAGCTGCGTTGGACGGCGCAACATCGGCGCTCGAATTTCATCGCGCACGATTGTCGGAATTGTTGAGCGGCACAACGGTCGAGGAACTGCGCCAGGCTGAACAGAATGTGCGCCAGTTCGAAGCCCGGCTGGCGGCACTCGACATCGATCTGCAACGCCACACGATAAGCGCACCCCGGGATGGCCTGGTCGACAGCATACTTTTCGAGCCCGGCGAGCGCCCTTCGCCAGGACAGGCGGTAGTCATCATGCTGAGCGGCGAGCAGCCCTACGCGCGCGTCTACATAACCGAGGCATTGCGCGTGAAAGTGCGCCCCGGCACCGCTGCCCGTGTCCATGTTGACGGCATCGCAACGCCGTTCAAAGGCAGCATCCGATGGGTCGCCAGCGACGCGGCGTTCACGCCCTACTTCGCATTGACAGAGCACGATCGCAGCCGGCTGTCCTATCTTGCCAAGATCGATATTCTCGACAGCAAGGAACGATTGCCGGATGGCGTGCCAGTCGAGGTCGAACTCGACATCGGGCATGGAATTCCCTGATGGCCGGCAACTCCGAACTGGCGATACAGGCACGCGGCCTGTCCAAGCATTTTGGCGAACTGGTCGCCGTGAACAAGCTGGATCTCGATGTCCCGAAATCGCAGATTTACGGATTCCTCGGACCGAACGGCTCGGGGAAATCGACCACCATTCGCCTGCTCTGCGGTCTGTTGACGCCGACGCATGGCGGCGCGACGGTGCTCGGACTCAGGGTACCGGGCGACGCTAACGCGCTGAAGCCGCGAATTGGTTACATGACGCAGCGCTTCTCGCTGTACGGAGATCTGACGGTTTACGAGAACCTGGAATTCATTGCCGACATCTACACCATTCGCTGGTCGCAACGAAAATCGCGCATCGATGAACTGCTGCAACAATTCGACCTGATCGCGCAGCGAAAACAGTTTGCCGGCACGATGAGCGGTGGACAGCGGCAGCGACTCGCGCTGGCTTGCGCCGTGTTACACAAGCCGGAATTGTTGCTTCTCGACGAACCGACCAGTGCTGTCGATCCCAAAAGCCGACGCGATTTCTGGGCGAAACTGTTCGAGCTCGCACACGACGGCACGACCATCCTGGTTTCCACGCATTACATGGACGAAGCCGAACGTTGCCACCGGCTTGCCATTCTCGATCGGGGCACCAAGGTTGCCGACGGATCTCCGGCGGAGCTTCAGGCCAGCACCGGTATGAATATCGTCGAGGTCATTGCCGACGACCCGGTGGTCGCTCAGGGCGCCCTCAGCGAATTGTCCGAGATTGCCAGCATCACACAGCTTGGAATCCGCCTGCGTGTCCTCGTGCCGCAAGCCATCGATGAGCCGCTGGGGTTGATCGAAGGCAAACTGCGGCAGCGCGGCATAACGGCGGACATATCAATTGTGTCGGCATCGCTCGAAGATGTGTTCGTCGCCGTGACGCAAAAGCCTGCCGCTGCTCGAGCCGCCGCATGAACTCATTACGAAAGCTTTTTGCTGTAATCAAGAAGGAGTTCCGTCAGCTGAGCCGCGACAGGATCACCTTCTTTATGATCGTCGGCGTGCCGATCGGCCAGATCCTGTTGTTCGGTTATGCAATCAACACCGACGTACGAAACCTGAAGTCAGCCATTGTCGATCAGGCGGCCACCCACCTGTCTCGACAATTCGAAGCCGAGCTGCGACAAACCCAGGTCCTGGATATCAGGTACACGGTGAACACGCCCCAACAGATCGAGGAGCTGATGCGCATGGGGGAAATTTCGGTAGGCGTTTTCATTCCGCCGGATTTTGATCGCCGCAACCTGGATTCTCGACGCCCCGCTGCCCAGCTGCTGGTCGACGGCGGCGATCCGACCATACTCGGCGTCGCCAATCAGCTGGCGCTAATGCCCTTCGGCCTTGACTCGGACAGAGTGCAACGACCGCAGCGCACGTTCGAAGTCCGCCCTTTTTACAACCCCGAACGACGTACGGCCGTTAACATCATTCCGGGACTGATCGGCGTCATTTTGACGATGACAATGATGTTGTTTACCGCGGTCGCCATCGTGCGTGAACGCGAGCGCGGCAATCTGGAGTTGTTGATCAATACGCCGGTCAGCACGGCCGAGCTGATGATAGGCAAAGTAGTGCCATACATCCTGATCGGATTGCTTCAGCTGGCGCTGATCGTCGCGGTTGGTCAGCTGCTTTTCAAAGTGCCTGTGCGCGGCAGCATGACAGACCTGTATCTAGCAGCCTCAGTCTTCATTGCCGCCAACCTGGCGCTCGGATTGTTCGTATCCACGGTCTCGCGAACCCAGTTCCAGGCGATGCAGGTTACGGTTTTCCTGCTGTTGCCCTCGATACTGCTGTCCGGGTTCATGTTTCCCTTCGACGGAATGCCTCGCTTCGCCCAGTACCTCGGCGAGGTGCTGCCGAACACGCACTTCATTCGACTTACCCGCGGCATCATGCTGCGCGACGCAACGCTGGGCGACCTGCGGCAGGAGCTGTTGGTGCTGGCTGTTTTCGCCGCCGTTGCGCTGATCGCCGCAATTCTTCGCTTCTCCCGGCGCCTGGACTAGCACCTATTACAGAGGAATTCGCAACTCGACTACACGCTGCCGCGTATACGTGATAAACATAGCCGCCAGCATTATTTTCCAGGGATCATTCAGGAATACCTATGACTCAGGGTGCGTCAGCAAAACCGACGGTTTACATAGTCGATGACGATCAGTCGATTCGCCATGCCATGGAGCTTTTGATGAGATCTGTTGGCATGGAGTATGCGATTTTTCACTCCGGCAATGAATTCCTTGATCAGTATTCGAACGGCTTTGCAGGTTGCCTAGTACTCGATATACGAATGCCCGGAATCGGCGGACTCGAATTGCAGGACAAGCTGATTGGCCTCGGAAGCACCTTGCCGATTATCTTTATCACCGGCCACGGTGACGTTCCCATGGCTGTCGAAGCAATGCAAAAGGGAGCTGTTGATTTTATCCAGAAGCCGTTCCGCGACCAGGAATTGCTCGACCGGATCGGGGAGGCCATGCAGACAGATCAGCGACGCCGCTCCGAGCAGCAACAAAAAGCCGATGTGATGGACAGGATTTCGACACTGACCAATCGGGAGCGAGAGGTGTTCGACCTGGTCGTAACCGGCAAGCCGAACAAAGTCATTGCCTACGAACTGGGCGTCAGCCAGCGAACCGTGGAAATTCACCGTGCGCGGGTCATGGAAAAAATGCAGGCCAGGTCCCTGGCGGACCTGGTCAAAATGCATATTGCCGCCTAGCCTAGACCTATCGTCTCCTGGCTTTTTCGTCCAATGTTGCGCAATCGATGCATTCGACTGCGTAAGGATAGGCGGTCAATCGCTCCCGGCTGATCGCGGACCCACAGTCATCACAGATGCCGAATTCACCGCTGTCCATTTTTTTCAGTGTAGCCGCTATTCTTCCGAGCTCCACGCGCGCCTCATTACCCAGCGCGTCAACCACATCACTGTCTTCCAGCTGCTTGGCGCGTTCCTTCGAGTCCGATTCGAGACCCCGTCGCAGATTGGCCGTTATTCGCTCGAGCCTGGCATTCAGCTCATTCTTTTTCTGCAACAGTTGCTCGCGCAGCCCTTTGGGCCAGTTACCTTCCATCAGCTGGTGACTCCCGACGTTTCGATTTGCAAGTTTCGTGAATCCGGCCCTTCCGGACCGAACGACTAAAGCGTACACGGTCGCAAGACCCGCCGCGACAGAATACACCCCCGCACGGCTCCGGCGAAAATCCGTACTTGCACGTACCGCCGCCGGTGCCGGCCGCGCGGCCCACGTAAGTACATTCCGATACTTACTAGGCATGAGGCCTTATTGGATGCCAGCTGCGATGGAAATACGCTCTGGGACCATCCCCCAAATCTTGCTGCGAGAGCTATTTCCTACAGGTGCTGCAATGCAAAAAATCAAGCGGATCATGTGCGTTATTGATCCAACCACGAAACGGCAGCACGCCATGGAACGTGCCGCCTGGATTGCCGGCAAAGTCGGCGCCGAACTCGAACTCTTCGTTTGCTACTACAACGAATACCTCAGTGGAGACAGGCTCTTCGATTCACCGTCCCTGGAGAAGGCGCGCAAGGAGGTCATCGACGGCCACGAGAACCGGCTGGAGAAAATGGCGGAACCCCTTCGCGCCGGCGGCATGGTCGTCAAGACGGCTGCGGTCTGGGATCACCCGCTGTACGAGGGCGTTGTGCGGCACGCGGCGGCCACCGGCGCCGACCTGGTGTTCAAAGACACCCATCATCACTCGGTCGTCTCCCGCGCGTTACTTACCAATACCGACTGGCACCTGATTCGAAGCTGCGCGGCTCCGTTGTGGCTCGTCAAGCCGCAGGAGTTTCCAAAAGACCCGGTCTTTATTGCGGCCATTGACCCGATGAACGAACATGACAAGCCGGCGGCGCTCGACGACGAGATCCTCGTACTGAGCAAGACGCTGGCCGAAACCTGCCACGGCACCGTTCGCGCGTTTCATTCATACGACCCACGAATTGCAGTCGCAACAGCGACCGCCAACGCCTACATCCCGGTATCGCTGCCGTTCGACGAAATCGAAAAGCAGATGCGGGAACAACACGAGAAGCGTTTCAACGAGATCACGGCCTTTCACGAAATCGCGGACGAGAACTCCCACCTCGTTGCCGGGCTGACTCACGAAGAACTTCCTGCACTGGCGAAGGAACTTGGCTCCGCTGTGGTCGTCCTTGGAGCTGTCGCGAGGAATCGCTGGAAGCGTTTATTCATCGGCGCGACCGCAGAACGTACGCTGGATCACCTGCCGTGCGACGTGCTGGTCGTCAAGCCTGACTGGTTCCGCACACCGCCGGAGATTTCAAAAGAACGAGCTGCGTAGCGGCAGCAGGATCGCGGGTCGCCTGCAATGCAGGCTCCTACAGGTCATTCTCGACTTCATTGTCGCCTGCATCGCAGACTCATGGAATGCGAAAAGCACTTTTGTAGGAGCCTGCACCGCAGGCGACCGCTAGAAATCGGCGGTAAGCATGATCCAGTACTTGTTGACGTCGACAAAGGACGTGCTGTCAGCGTCGAAGAATGCTCCCTTCAATAACACGCCATAGCGATCGCTCAGCTTGCGGCCGAATGACAGGTCGAATTCCTTGCCCCAGTCAGCACTGCCGGCCTGCGCCGATAAATCGTGATAAGTCAGTTGCATGTTCCACTTAGCGTAGCTGTACATGATCGTGCCGTAGAGGTCTTCGACGCCGGCATCGGGCGTACTCAGAAATTGATCGGCCCAACCCTGGAACGCATGCAAGGTTGCCAGCGGCGTACGGAACGATGCGCCCGCGACGTTTTCGTCCCCGCCGAGTGACTCATATCCAATTCCGAACGACAAGCCGTTCTTCATCGCCCAGGCGGCGTCGAAGTGTGCGTAGTTTGCGCGGAAGTCGACCGGCCCGTTGGCCGCGTCAGACTGGGTCGCGTATTCGGCAACCAGAGCGATGCTGCCCTCACCCGCGGGAATTTTGCCGGCGAGTCGTGCGCCGAAAGTGGCTGTTGAGAATGCAGGCGTATCGTCGCTGTCGATGTAGTAGACGTAAGGAAAGAGCGACCAGCCGTCGGGCAGGCTGATTTTCGCGTTGAGCAGGTGCGTATTCTGGTCATCTTTACCCGACGGCGAGCGTTCACCGAAAATCCGGTTCACCTGCGAGACATAGCTGTAGCTCAGCTCGGTATTCGGCAGGTTCTTCAGGTTCAGGTTGACGGCATCGTAGGTCTGCTCGTTCTGCCGCCAGCCTACGTTTCCGACAAACCTATGATTATCAAGAAGAATCCGCTGCCTGCCCAGGCGCAGGCGGATCGCCTCGCTGGCCGCGTAGTCGAAGTAGAGCTGATTCAGGTCAGCGCCTTCCGGGTCGGCCACCACGGGATACTGGACCCGCTCCGGGCTGGTACCGGCTCCGCTGTTGAAGTCATCGATGAATACCTCGCCGATGTAATCGAACTCGGCGAAGCCGGACCAGTGCCGCCAGTTTCCCGTTGCGTAATTCAGGCGAAAGCGCAGTGTCGACGCATTCGCATCGTCTGCGAAGTTTTCCTGATCAACATGCTCGAAGCGATAGCGGAGATTCAATTGAGCTTTGCCCGAGGTCAGTGCATCGGCTAGTCCCTTCTCCTCTTCCTGCGCGCCCGCGGCCGCAGCCGCGAGCGCCCCCGTCAGTGCGAGTACGCACATGACGGGAACTGTCTTCACTTTCATCATCGGTCCTCGAATCGTCTTCGCGCTGCCATTCGACCGGCATCAGTAAACGTCATGCACAGTGTTATTGATATTGAACTTACCGGTCGGTGTGATCATTTTCGGGCCTTTGAGGACGTGCTTCAGTTTGCGCGTTTTGTCATCGACCACCACTATCGCGGATTCCTGCTCCTTGCCGCTCCAGACCGAAAACCACACTTCGTCTCCCGCCATGTTGTACTCGGGTTGCACGACGCGTTTCGGACCTTCACTGAGTTTCGCCCATTCGGCGATTGGCAGTACTTCGAAGCCGGCCTCGAGATTGTTGATATCGAACACCGCGATACTCTGGCTGATCGATTCGTCCGGATTGAGCGGCGCATCGACCCACAGGTTCTTCGATTTCGGATGCGATTTGACGAACAACGAGCCGCCGCCCATACCGTCGAGCACCCGAACGACCTTCCATGCATTCTGCGGATGCCCCTCCGGATCCGTTCCGAGGAACGTTATGTTCGCGTTGCCCAGCGCGCTCGTAACCCAGACCGGTCCGTAATCGGGATCGTCGATGTTCGCGCCACGTCCCGGGTGCGGGATCTTCTCGACGTCGACCAGCGCCGCCAGAGTCCGATCGCGTGAGTCGACAACCGCAATCTTGTCCGACTGATTCGCCGCCGTCAGGAAGTAACGCTTGCTGCGATCCCAGCCGCCGTCGTGCAGGAAGCGCGCAGCTCCGATGTCCGTAACGCTCAGGTTGTCGACGTCTTCGTAGTTGACCAGCAGGATGTGCCCGGTCTCCTTGACGTTGACGATGAACTCCGGATGCTCGTGCGACGCGACGATTGCGGCAACGCGCGGCTCGGGGTGGTATTCCTGCGTATCGACGGTCATGCCGCGCGTCGAGACGATCTTTATCGGCTCCAGTGTGTCGCCATCCATAATCACGTATTGCGGTGGCCAGTAAGCGCCCGCAATCGCCAGTTTGTCTTCGTAGCCCTTGTACTTCGAAGTTTCGACGGAGCGTGCTTCCAGCCCGATCTTGATTTCGGCAACGATAGCAGGCGGGTTCATCCACAGGTCGATCATGTCGACTTTTGCATCACGGCCGATCGTGAATACGTAGCGACCCGATGCAGAAGGACGCGAGATGTGCACCGCGTACCCGGTCGGGAGAATGACGACGATCTCCTTGGTATCGCCGTCGATAATGGCTACCTGTCCTGCATCACGCAGGGTCACGGCAAAGAAGTTTTCAATATTGCGTTTGTGTTGCCTGGACTTCGGCCGGTCTTCCGGCATGACCATGACTTTCCATGAGGCGCGCATGCTTTCCATACCAAATTCCGGCGGCGCAGGCGGTTCCTGCTGCAGGAAACGCGCAATGATATCGATCTGGGTCGCCGTCAGTTCGCCGGAACTGCCCCAGTTCGGCATTCCGGCCGGCGAGCCATAAGTAATCAGCGCTTTAAGGTATTCGGTACCCTTTTCTTTCGTGATGTCGGGTGTCAGCGGCTTGCCAGTCGCGCCCTTGCGCAGAACGCCGTGACAACCGGCGCAACGCTCGAAGTAGATTTGCGTTGCTGTCTGGTATTCCGCTTCTGTAAGCGCAGGGCCTTCGGCGCCCATGATTTGCCTGGTGTCCTCCGGCGAGATTGCCGATGGCGTTCCCTGGTAACGCAACTCCCCTTCGGTCGTACCGGTGTGCCGCTCCCCGGCGGCGCGGTCCTGTTGTCCGAGCTCTTCGCGCAGCGCTGCTACTTCGGCGACGCTGACAGCAGTACCGCTGTTTCCCCAGGCGTTAAGCACGTAGGTCAGCGCATCGGCCAGGTCCTGGTCACCCAGATAACCCATGCTCGGCATGACGCCGTTGTAGTCCTTGCCATTGACCGTTATGGGCCCTGACAGGCCGAAAAGAGCGGCCGACAATACCTGCTTGCGATCGCCTTTCAGGTAGTCGGAACCGGCCAGCGGAGGAAACGCACCGGGCAAACCTACGCCGGTAGGCTGGTGACACGCGGCACAATTGCCGAGATACACCTTCTCTCCTCGTGCCAGTACATCGGCCATTCCGCCCTGGGCCACTTCCGCCGTATGCACAGCCGTGTCTTTGGCAGCAGGACTTGCGGGCTCCTGCGAACACGCGTTCAGCGGGATTGCTATCGTCGCGACTACTGCTGCCCAGGCAATCTTGTATTTGGAAACACTCATGACTAACGCTCCTGCGAGGTTCTGCCTTTATCTGTCAATCGAAAACTACCAATGCATGTTCAGGCTCAACGATACGCTGCGGCCTGACTGCGCCAGATACGGAATAACGGGATCGTCCGGTGACAGACCGCGTATGTCGGACCAGTTCCAGTAGGTCCTGTCCGCCAGGTTCAGCAACCCGGCGCGAAGGGTCGTTCGCTCGCCGATTGCCTGGGTGTAATAAAAGTCGAACACGGCGTATCCGGATGGTTTGAACAACGGCCCGGCGCTTTCATCACGTTCGTTCCAGCTTTCCGTCAAAGTGGCCTGCACGCGAAACCGGTAATGACTGTCCGCTGCGGTCCAGCTGGCGCCGAG
>Ga0224505_10000889_pt1 | contig 20041 bp, 18 predicted proteins | sample SF_Jan12_sed_USG_FD_169102 | JGI IMG/M metagenome (GOLD analysis project Ga0224505, IMG submission 169102) | Sediment microbial communities from San Francisco Bay, California, United States - SF_Jan12_sed_USGS_4_1 | ecosystem: Environmental > Aquatic > Marine > Sediment | place: USA: California... | reverse complement strand
AACGACGACCAGGCCTTCTTCTGGGAGGGGCTGCGGCAGGGCGAGCTGCGCATCCAGCGGTTCTCCGACGACGGCACGCTCATGCATCCGCCGGCGAACGCCAACCCCCGGACGGGCTCGTTCGAATTCGACTGGGCGGTCGCGTCGGGACGAGCCACCCTGTACAGCTACGCCATCCCGCACTACCCCAAGGTGCCGTCATTCGACTATCCCCTCATCGTGGGTCTCGTCGAGCTCGAGGAGGGGGTGCGCCTGGTGACCAACATCGTGGGCTGCACACCCGACCAACTGCGCATCGGCATGCCGCTCCAGGTGGGCTTCGTCGACACCGATGACGACGTGACGCTGCATCAGTTCCATCCTGCCAACGTCGACCGGGAGACCACGACCCGATCCTTCGAATCAGTCGACGAAGGCGACGAGTTGCCGCTCTGTGCGATTCCGCTCGACCCGCTACTGATCGTCTCGACCGCGCTGGCCACCCGCGACTTCCAGGACGTCCACCACGACCGGGACGCGGCCGTCAAGAAGGGGTCGAAGGACATCTTCATGAACATCCTGACCACGAGCGGGTTGTGCAACCGCTGGATCGGCGATTGGGCCGGCGACGACGCCACCTTCAAGAACCTCAAGATCCAGTTGGGAGCGCCCAACTACCCGTACGACATCATGACCATGTCGGGCACGGTCACCGGCAAGCGGACCGAGGGCGACGAAGGCATCGTCGAGCTCGGATTCGTCGGACGCAACAGCCTGGGATCTCACGTCACCGGTGCCGCCGAGCTGGCCCTGCCCCGGAACGGAGCCGACCGATGACCCTGCAATTCGCCCGCCAGACCGCCATTGCCGGAATCGGGGCCACCGAGTTCTCGAAGGACTCGGGCCGTACCCCGATGCGGCTGGCCACCGAAGCCTGCCTCGCCGCCTGCGCCGATGCCGGCGTCGACCCCGGTCTGGTCGACGGCTTCGTCACCTACAGCGCCGAGAAGAACCCCGAGATCGAGCTGGCCCGCAACATCGGTGCCAAGAATCTCACCCATTTCAGCCAGATCCCGCACGGGGGCGGCGCCGCGTGTGGCGTGGTGGCCCAGGCCGCCATGGCCGTCTACAGCGGGGCCGCCGACTACGTGCTGTGTTACCGAGCGTTCAACGAGCGGTCCTGGCATCGGTTCGGGCAGGGAGTGCAGAACCAACACCTGACCCCCGAGGCCTTCGACATCAGCTTCAGCTGGACCTCCCCGTTCGGACTGCTCACGCCGGCCCAGTGGGTCGCCATGTTCGCTACCCGATACATGCACGAGTACGGCGCCACGTCCGAGGACTTCGGACGGGTTGCCGTCACCGACCGCACCCACGCCGCCAACAACCCGGCGGCCTTCTTCTACGGCAAGCCCATCACCCTGGACGACCATCAAGAGAGCCGTTGGATCGTCGAGCCCCTCCACCTGCTGGACTGCTGCCAGGAGTCCGACGGCGGTCAAGCACTGCTGGTCACCAGTGCCGAGCGGGCGGCCGACCTGGCTCAGCCGGCCGCGGTGATCGCGGGAGCGGCCCAAGGGGTGAGCGAGGATCAGCACATGATGCGCAGCTATTACCGCGAGCGCATCACCGGACTGCCCGAGATGGGCGTGTGCGCCGACCAGCTGTGGGCCGCCAGCGGCCTGGGTCCTGATGACATCCAGACCGCCACCATCTACGACCACTTCACCCCTCTCGTGCTACCCCAACTCGAGGAGTTCGGCTTCTGCGCCACCGGTGAAGCCAAGGACTTCATCGCCGACGGCAACATCGATCTCGGCGGTCGCCTGCCGATCAACACCAACGGCGGTCAGCTCGGCGAGGCCTACATCCACGGCATGAACGGCATCGCCGAAGGCGTCCGTCAGATTCGGGGCACGTCCGTGAACCCGGTCGCCGATGTGGAGAACGTCCTCGTCACCGCAGGAACCGGCGTGCCGACTTCGGCTCTCATCCTGAGCCAGCCGGCCTGAACCGATCGCCCTCGCTCAAACCGATGGGGCTGAGCATCTCCGTGACATACCTGGTCTGACGACTCTGGAGCAGGAGCCTGCCGTCGGGCGTCCAGACCTCGGCATCCTCGTCCACCATGCCCCGACTGCACTGCCGGGTGACCAGGAGAACCAGGAGGGGGGTTCCCGGGGCAAGATCGACGGGCAGCGGCTCCCGGAAGTGCAGCGTGATGTCCACCGACACCGCCACCATCGGGTGCGTCCAGCGCCGGTAGGTCGCCGGCATCCACAGGTCGGCCAGCACGGTGAGCAGCATCTCGTCGATCGGGCTCTCGAAGCGGGGCCGCACCCACCCGCCCGCCTCGGCCCGGTCGGCCAGCTGCTCCCCGGGAGTGAGCGCCCCGATGCGGGGAAAGAAGTCGAACAACTCATGGGTCGGTACACCCACCATCGATGCGGTCGGTCGCTCCCCCGACCCGATGGCGGCGACATCGGGACGATCGGTCGGGACGAATCGGCTGGACTCGACGTCGCGCTCGGTCCCGAAATTGGCGATGGCCAGACCCATGATCTTGCCGCCGGCCTCGGCCCGGGCGAGCACATTGGCCATCGACCTCCCCTGGCGGACGATCTCGACGCTCATCCCGTTCGGCCCGTCCTGGAAGGGGCGCACGAACTGCATGCTCATCGACCGAACCGGCATGGGGACGGTCCCCGCCGGCGCGGCTCGAGCCAGCTCGGCCTGCATCCCGGCCAGGACCATGGCCTGGGCGTATCCGCCGAACAGCGCATTGTGTCCCCACCACGTGCGATCGGCGGTGAGCGCCCAACCCGATCCCTCGGGTCGGACGGCGAGGTGATCGTGGAGCAGCCGCATCGCTGGTTGTCTATCGACGATTGTCCGCCACCGGCCAGCTCGGCCGGGTGGCTACGGTGAACGTGGTGACTGACCGGCCCGACTTCTACGATCTGATCGCACGGAATCGCCGAGCCACCTGGCTGCTGGCCACCGCCTTCTTCCTGCTGCTGGCAACGGTGGCCACGGTGGTGTCGCTCGGCGTGGGCGGCGGAACCGTCGGCGTGGCCGTCGGACTGGCCATGGCGCTCGGGCTGTCGTTCACCAGCTACTTCTCGTCGATGTCACTCGCGCTGAGCTCCACCGGCGCCAAACCAGCCAGCCGCGATCAGTACCCGCAGCTGTACAACGTGGTCGAGGGGGTGTCCATCGCCGCTGGTGTGCCCATGCCTGCGGTGTACGTGGTCAACGACCCGGCACCGAACGCCTTCGCCACCGGCCGCAAGCCGGAGAAGGCGGCCGTGGCGGCGACAACGGGCCTCCTCGAGAAGCTGAACCGGGATGAGCTCGAGGGTGTCATGGCCCACGAGGTCGCCCACATCCGGAACCAGGACATCAAGGTGATGACCCTGGCGGTGGCCACCGCCGGGTCGATCGCCATCATGACCGACATGTTCTGGCGCCTGCTCTGGTTCGGCGGTGGACGGCGGCGGGGAAGCGGCAATGACAACAACCCGATCGCCATCATCGGGATCGTGGTCGTGGCCGTGCTGGCCCCGCTCGCGGCGGCGATGTTGAAGGCTGCGGTCTCCCGGCGGCGAGAGTCCCTCGCCGATGCCTCGGCCGTCGAGATCACCCGGTTCCCCACCGGCCTCCGCCGCGCCCTCGAGAAGCTCGACGCCGACACCACCGTGGTCAGTCGCACGTCGCACGCCACATCCCATCTCTGGGTTGAGTCTCCCGATGACCACCGGCCGGGGCACAAGGGCCAACGCATCAACAACATGTTCGACACCCATCCACCGCTCCGAGACCGGATCAACCTCCTGCGGCGCATGGAGGGCATCGAGCCCTACGAGGGGCCCGATCCGGAATTGGTGGAACAGCTGTCCGAACAAGAGCCCGGGGGCCGGCTCGAAGCCGACGCTCATCCGGAGACCCCGGCGGGTTGGTACCACGACCCCGCCAGCGGCCAGGGAACGGTTCGCTACTGGGATGGGAACCAGTGGACCGCCAACGTTCGGTGACCGCGCTCGGTGAGCGAGGCGGCGTCGGGTGGCTTGCGGTCGTGGCCCTCCTCGTCGTCACGGCCTGCTCCAGCACGCAGTTGCCGGAGCTCGACCAGACCGCTCCCACTCAGCCGGCCACGACGCTTGCCCGGCCCTCCACCACGACCACACCCGACTCCCCCGCGGATCCCAGCGACCAGACGCGGCCGGCCGAGCTCCTCGAGATCCCCGGTCGCTTGGCTGCTCTGGGCCCCGCGGGCGAGCTCCTGGTGCGAGCCGGGAACACCGACTGGGAGCAGTGGTCGGCCGACGCTCGCCTCGTCACCCAATTCGGTTGGTCTCCAGACGGTGCTCGGATGACCTGGACCGAGGCAGGCGATGACGGGACCGAGCTGGTGGTCGGCGATGGCCGCGACCGCGCCCTCGTCCCGCTCGAACGTCCGCCGTTCTTCGTGTGGTGGACTCCTGACGGCAGCCGGGTCAGTCACCTTGGGGCCGCCGGCGATCAGATCACACTTGCGCTCTCACCAATCGACGGACAGGCCGATCAGGTGCTGGCCGAGGCCAGCCCGCTGTTCTACAGCCTGTCGCCATCGGGACGGGTCGCGGTGCATGAAGCCGGCACCGACCTCGGCGTGGTCGAGGGGGCGACCGTCGATCTCGTGGCGCGCACGTCAGGCGGGTTCCAGGCGCCGGCGTGGCTCGATGACGAGCGCCTGCTGGCGGTCGTGCAGTTGGAACGAGGCGACGCGTTCGCCATCGTCGACACGACCGACGGATCGGTGACGCCCTTGTTCGACGTCGACGGGTCCATCAGCTTCGCCGTCTCGCCCGACGGCCGGCGGGTCGCCTATCAGATCCTCCAGGGGGCCCAGGCCGACGATCGGCCGGTCGGAAATCGGGTAACGGCTCAGACCACAGAACCGGATCCGCCCGACGTACTGGTGCTGGATCTGGAGACGCAACAGGCGACGTTGGCTTTCATCGGACAGGCCCGGTGGCTCGACTGGTCGCCCGACAGCCGCGCGCTGGCCGGTCTGATCGATGCCGGCGACCTCACCTGGCGGGTGTGGGACGAGCAGGAGTTGACCCGCTCGGCGCCGGTGGAGATCTCGCCCGTGATGGCCGAGAGTTTCGTGCCCTTCTACGACCAGTACACCCAAGCACTCACGGGTTGGTCTCCCGACAGCAGCCTCTACGCCTTCGCCGCGAGCATGAGCGGGCGTACCGGAGTGTTCGTCCAGCCGGCCGAGGTGGGAGCGGAAGCCTCGTTCCTGGGCCCCGGGGTCATGGTCGCCTGGGCCCCACAGGCGGGCTGAGGCCGCCTCGCCGAACGCCGGGTGTTGGTTCAACCAGCGCGTCAGGCCATCCGATGCTCAGAGAATGGTGTTCCCCCCGACCACGGCGTCGAGCCGACGTGACTACAGGCGCGACCTCGCCGTGCGGCTCGACCCGGCGACCGTAGAGCGGATCTACCAAGCCGTCTGGTACTTGCATCCCGGTGTCGACATGGCCGCGGCGGTGACCAGGTGGACGTTCGAAGTGGCGGTCACCAGAGTCGAGCATCTGCCCGCGCCAGAGCTCACCGACGCCTGGCTGATGACCATCGCCGACCGCGAGCTGCGCCGGGTGCGAGCTGCTCGTGGGCACCAGGCATCCTGGCTCAGACCGGCCGACACCAGCGCTCGCCACGACCTGGCCCACCGGCTGGCCGATGCGCTCCAGGTGGTCGATGACCGTCAGCGCCTGGCGCTGGTCCTGCGATATCGGTTGCGACTGTCCGACACCGCGCTTGCGGCCGCCCTCGATCAGAGTGTCGCCGACGCGGCACGAAGCTGCCGCGCCGCCGCTCGGCGCGTGGCCGCGGACGCAACCGCACCGGTGTCGTCGCTGGCCACGACATCCCCTCCGATCCCGCCTGCCCTGGCCTACGAGGTCGCCCCGCTCGATCGCCAGGACGGCCGCAACCGACTGGACTACGCGTGGCGTCCCAACGGGTTCCCCACCGGGACCGCCTATGACAACCCTCGGCGGCGGTGGCTGTATGCAGCGGCCGCCGCGCTGGCCCTGCTCGCCGCGGCGATGATCGGGCTGGGCATCCGACCGACGAAGGACCGCCCCCGACTGGTCGACGAGCCGACTCCCGATGTCACGTCCACGGTTGATTCCGCCGAGCCTGGTCACGCTTCCTGATCCTGCCGTCGACACCCGAGTGCCAGCCTCTACCCTGAGCGGGTGCGTCGACGACCGAGAGTGCTGATCGCCGGGCTGCTCATGGCAGCGGTCGCCATCGCCCCACTGACGCCTGCTCAGGGCCAGGTCGACGAGAAGGAGCTGTCCACCCTTCGGCGGCGGATCGAGCAGAACGAGCCGCGGATCGAGGAGCTGACCGACCAGATCGACAAGGCGAACGAGGACATCGACTTGCTCGACACCCGTATCGCGGCACGCGACATCGAGGTCGAGCTGCTCGCCGATCGCTTCGCCGACGCGGTCAGTGACCGCGACCGTCCCATCCGGGTGTCCCAGGCCGCGGCCATCGATTCCTACGTCCAGGGAGACCCACGGTCTGCGGCCGTACTCGAGGAGATCCGAACCCTCAACGGCGACCCCTCTCATCAGCGCCAACGCCAGCTGTACGACGTGGTCATCGGCACGGCGCTCGACCAGATCGCGGCCGCCGAGGACCGCCTGCAGGAGCTCCAGGAGTCGTCATCGGAGCTGATCGACACCCTTGCCGGCCTGGAGCAGGAGCGAGCCACCGCTCGCTCCGCCCGCACGGCCGCCCTGGCCGAGCGGGCGGGGCTCATCAAGGACACTCGTGCCCTGCGGCTGCGCCTGGAGTGGTTGGAGTCGCTCAGCGAACGCTGGGTGCTGACCGGTGAGCTCGGATGGGACGGCACCACTCGTCCGGCTCTCGCCGTGAAGATCGACAACGTCGGGGCGGCCCGGCCCCAGTGGGGCATCAATCAGGCCGACGTCGTCTGGGAAGAACGGGTCGAAGGCGGCTTCACCCGCCTCGTTGCCGTCTTCCACTCCCAGCCGGCGGAGGTGGTCGGGCCGGTTCGCTCGCTCCGCACGTCCGATCCCCGCATCCTGACCAACCTCAACCACCCGCTGTTGGCGTCATCGGGTGGCAATCCCGGGTCTCTCCAGACCCTGGCCATCTCCACTCTCATCGATGTCGGCGCACTGGCGAACCCCGAGCGGTACTGGCGCGAGTCCAGCCGTCAGGCGCCCCACAACCTGATGTCGTCCACGTCTGGCCTGTGGGAAGCGGGCGGCGACCGCGGTGGCATCCCACCGCCCGTGTTCCGGTTCCGCGAGCCCGGCGACGGCCTGCCAGACGATGCCCGGCCGATCAACAACGTGAGCATCGACTACGGCGAGACAACAGTCGGATATCGATGGAATGGTGAGGGCTGGGTTCGCAGCCAGGACGGTGCCGATCACACCGACGTCGATGGAAACCCCATCGCTCCTCCCAACGTGATCCTCCAGTTCATCGGGTACAAGCCCAGCCAGGCCGACCTCGCCTCGCCCGAGGCCGACGTCTTCGGCGAGGGCATCGCGTGGGTGTTGATAGACGGCCACATCATCGAGGGCACATGGACCCGCCACAATCCCAACGGACCGACGACCTATCGAGACAGCGCGGGCGAGTTCATCCGGCTCAATCGCGGTCGCACCTGGGTTGCCCTGCCCCAGGTCGACTCCCCGGTGACGGTCGGCTAGCGGCAGCGGTGGGCGACACCGAGGCCCATTCCGACCATGTGTTGATCGTTCGGGCCGGGCGGTAGGTTCAGGCGCCGTGCCCGGCATTCACATCCGCCTCCCCGATCCCAACGGTTTCGCCGATGCTCTCGATGATCTCCGGGCCGAACTGGGCGTGCCCGCGGCCTTCGGTGCGGATGTACTGGCCGAGGTCGAACAATCGATCAAGGCTGGGCCGTCGCTGCCGCCCGGCGCAGCCACGCGGGAGCCGATCGACGCCCTCGACCTGCCGCTCGTCACGATCGACCCGCCGGACGCGCTCGACCTGGACCAGGCGTACGCCGCCAGTCGGTCGACCAACGGCTACCGCCTGCACTACGGCATCGCCGACGTGTCCGCCTTCGTGGACCCCGGTGGAGCGGTCGACCGGGAGGCCCGCGAGCGCGGCGTCACGCTGTACGCCCCCGATCACAACACGCTCCTTCACCCACCACAGCTGGCCGAATCCGCGGCCAGCCTGCTTCCCGGCGAACAGCGGCAAGCCGTGCTGTGGACGATCGACCTCGATGTCGATGGTGACCCGACGGCCGTCCGGGCCGAGCGGGCCCACGTGCGCAGCCGGGAGAAGCTCTCCTATGCCGCAGCCCAGCGGAAGATCGACGAACGCACCGCTGACGAGTCCCTTCAGCTCCTTGCCGAGATCGGACAGCTGCGACAGGCCCGCGAAGCCGAGCGAGGCGCCGTCAGTCTGGACCTGGCGGCCCAGGAGGTGCGGCGGCACGACGACCACTTCGACCTCGAGTACGACGAGAGTCTCCCGGTCGAGGGCTGGAACGCCCAGATCAGCCTGCTCACCGGGATGGCCGCCGCCCAGATCATGGTCGAGGGTCAGGTCGGTCTGCTCCGTACCCTTCCCGAGCCGTCCCGAGACACCATCGCCGAGATCCGTCGGTCGGCGCTGGCCCTCGGCCTGCACTGGGATGAGGGGGTCTCGTACGCCGACCGGGTACGAGGCATGCACCCTCACACGCCGGCCGAAGCGGCCTTCCTCCATCAGGCGGCGAGGGGCCTGCGCGGCGCCGGGTACGTCGCCTTCGCCGGCCAGCTCCCCGACTACACCCGCCACGCAGCCATCGCCGCCGAGTACGCCCACGTCACGGCGCCATTGCGGCGGGTCTGCGACCGCTTCGCCAACGAGGTGGTGTTGGCGCTGTGCGCCGATCACGCCCCTCCGGACTGGGCGGTGCAGTCCCTGTCCGATCTGCCGTCGATCATGGGCCGTGCCAGTAGCGCCGATCGGGCGCTCGAGCAGGGGGTCATCGATCTGGCCGAGGCGCTGGCGCTGGCCCACCGAGTTGGTGAGGTGTTCGTCGGTACCGTGGTCAGCGTCGACGAGCGGCGGGCCAAGATCCAGGTACGTCAGCCGGCAGTGGTCGCCTTCATCGATCCCGACGCCCGTGAACTGGGCGAGTCCGTCGAGGTGCGGCTCACAGCAGCCGATGCCCGCACCCGCCTGGTGCACTTCGATCCGGTGTGATGTGACGACACCGCGCCCGCGCCAGATCGCCGTCGTCGGCGCGGGAATCACGGGCAGCGTGCTGGCCATGAGGCTGGCCGATCGTGGGCACGCGGTCCATCTGCTCGAGCGGCGACCCGATCCGCGCGCCATGACGGCGGATGGTGATCGGTCCATCAATCTGGCGCTCTCGCATCGCGGTCTCCAGTCGCTCGAGAGAGTGGGGCTGGCCGACGCGGTTCGCGCCAACGGCATCCCCATGCGGGGCCGCATGATCCACGACATGAGCGGAAGCCGGACGTTCTCGCCCTATGGCATCGTGCCCGAGCACCATCTGCTCTCGGTGAGTCGCAGTGGGCTCAACCGACTGTTGGTCGAGGCCGCCGGCCAACGCCCCGGCATCGAGCTGTCGTTCGACCACCACGTGACCGACATCGACCTCGACGCCGTCGAGATCGACGCACAGGTCACCGGCGGTGGGACTCGCCGGGCCCGCTACGACGCCGTCTTCGGTGCTGACGGGGCGTACTCCGCGGTGCGTCAACGTCTACAGCGCACGGCGTCGTTCGATTTCGAGCAGGACTTCCTCGAGCACGGGTACAAGGAGCTGACGGTGCCGGCGGACGCCGAGGGGGCCTTCGTCATGGAGCCCGAGGCGCTGCACATCTGGCCCCGCGGTTCGTACATGCTCATCGCACTTCCCAATGTCGACGGCACGTTCACCTGCACGCTGTTCTGGCCCCTGGAGGGACATGGTTCCCTGGCCACCGATGCCGACGCGGCGCTGGCGACCCTGCGCCGAGACTTCGCCGACGCCGTGGGACTCATGCCGCAGCTGGACACGGAATGGCGCGAGCACCCGGTCGGCACGCTGCTCACCACCAGGTGCGAGCCATGGAACCTCGGCGGCCGTGTGCTGCTGTTGGGCGACGCCGCTCACGCAGTGGTGCCGTTCTATGGCCAGGGCGCCAACGCGGGACTCGAAGACGTCACGTTGCTGATGGATGACCTCGATCGCCACGACGACTGGGCCCAGGCGTTCGACCACTTCGCCCGGACGCGCAAACCTCATGCCGACGCCTTGGCCCAACTGGCACTGGACAATTACGTGGAGATGCGTGACCACGTGGCCTCGCGCTGGTTCCTCATGGGTCAGTCGGTGGAACGGGGTCTTCACCGACTCCTCCCCCACCGGTTCATCCCCCTGTACACCATGGTGACCTTCACCAGTACCCCCTACGGCGACGCTGTTCGCCGAGCCCACCGGCAGATGATGGTGATTCGCCTCGCTGCGATCCTGGTGGGGTTGGTGGTCGTCGCCGTGATCGCCCTACTTCTCAGACTGGTGCTCTGACCCCTACGGTGACGCAGGTGACCGAGGAGCAAGAGCAGCTGCGCTACGCCAACTACCTCGAGCTGGAGACGCTGCTCGGGCTCCAGCACCCGCGCTCGGACCCCCCCGAACACGATGAGCTGCTGTTCATCGTGTTCCATCAGATCTCCGAGCTGTGGTTCAAGCAGCTGCTCCACGAGATCGATCGGGTGAAGCCGGCGTTCACGGGTGGGCACACCTTCACGGCCATCGGGTTGCTCACCAGGATTCGGCGCATCCTCCACGCAGTGGTCAATCAGATGGACATCCTCGAGACACTCACGCCTCTCGGCTTCTCCGCCTTCCGGAACCGACTGGACACCGCCTCCGGCTTCCAGTCGATGCAGTACCGCGAGCTGCAGTTCTCGCTGGGCATGAAGCGAGCGGGAGCGCTCGACCACTATCCCCACGACATCGCCGGTATCGACCGGGCCCGGCAGCGATTGGAGGAACCGTCGCTCGTCGATCACTTCCACGACTTCCTGGAGCACCATGGCGTCGAGATCCCCGAAGAGATCCGCAACCGACCGGCCACCGAGCCGGCACCTCCGAGCCCCGTCATCCAGGCCGGACTCCTCGACCGGTACCGAGCCGATCGGGAGCTCCGCATCGTTTTCGAGCTGCTGACCGATATCGACGAACTGCTCCAACAGTGGCGCTATCGCCATGTGAAGGTGGTGGAGCGGACGATCGGCAACAAGCCGGGCACCGCGGGGAGTCTGGGCGTGGCCTACCTGAAGGAGTCGCTCTTCCTGCAGGCCTTCCCGGACCTGTGGGCGATCCGGCATGACCTCTGATCGACGACGACCACGCCCGATCCGATTCGACCTCTCGCCGCCGGTCAGCCCCGCATTGGGGGTGTGGCCCGGAGACAACCCTGCCTCGCGGGAAGTGCTGGCCGAGCTGGACGCCGGCGACCATCTCACGCTGTCGACACTGCGGACCACGGTGCACCTCGGCACCCACGCCGATGCGCCATCGCACACGCAGGCCGGGGGCGCCACCATCGACGCGGTCGACCTCGATGCCTACCTCGGTTCGTGCCAGGTCATCCCTCTCGACATCGAGCGGGGGGAGCTCATCGAACCGACTGATCTCCAGACTGCGATCACCCAGCCACGGGTGCTGCTGGCCACCGGCACGTTTCCTGATCCGACCCGCTTCACCACTGACTTCGCGGCACCATCGGTCGCGCTCGTCGCGTACCTGGCCGCCGCAGGGGTGGTGCTGCTGGGCACGGACGCTCCCAGCATGGACCTGTTCGGTTCGAAGGACCTGCCCTCGCACCGCGCGTTGGTGCAGAGCCGCATCGCCGTGCTCGAGGGCCTCGTCCTGCACGGGGTTCCCGCAGGCGACTACGAGCTGGTCGCCCTGCCGTTGCCGTTGGTGGGCTTCGACGCCAGCCCGGTGCGAGCCGTGTTGCGGGATCGGGACTGATGTTCAGTCTCGCTCGGTGTGCCGCGGCAGCCCCTCGAGGTGGGCCGCGTCGTTGAACCGCATCAGCATCCACTGACCGGTGGGCGCTCCGTCATCGTCGAGCAGCCGCCGGAACTCGGTGATGGACGTGTTCAGCGACCACAACCATTCGGACTGTTGCGAATACCCGACGAGTGATCGGAAGGCGGCGTCGATCACCCCGCCATGACAGACCACCATGATCGAACGACCCGGCGCCCGGTCGGTGAGCGCGAACAGTGCCCGCCCGACGCGATGGTGGAAGCTGGCCAGTGTCTCGCCGCCCGGCGCGATTGGCCGATGGGGCTGCGCCCACTGGTCGAACGATCCGAATCGCTGCTCGTACTCGGCGAACGGCGTTCCGTCGGCTTCGGGACCGGGTCGGAGCTCCTCGAGGTCGGGGTCGGTCCGCACCCGGAGGCCGCCGATCGACGGCGCGACGACCTCGGCCGTCTCGATCGCCCGGGGCAGGGTCGATGCCCACAGTTCGTCGATCGCGAGATCGATGGTCCGGTGCAGTCGGTCCCGGAGTGCCTCGGCCTGACGAACGCCCAACGGTGACAAACCGGTGCACGCCGTCGCACCCCCGAAGACCTGACGCACGGTGACCTCGGACTCGCCATGTCGCACCAGGGTGAGGGTGGTGTGTCGGCTCACACGCCGACCGCGGGCCAGGCCCGTGGGAACTCGGGGTGATCGAGTGGAGTCCCGGGCTGGGGCCGGCGTTCGACCAGCCACGGAAAGGGCGGAGACGTGGGTCCCGGCCGGATGGCGTAGACGGCATCGTCGCCGAGCCATCGGGTGGTGAACGCCCGCCGGCGGCGGTGCAAGGACGGAGTACCGGCAGCCGCATGCAGGGTCCGCATGTGGAACACGATCGCATCACCCGCCGCCACGTCGAAGGCGGTGATCTCGGGGCGGTCGGGGTGGTCGGCCGGCAACCTGGCCAGCCCCTCGATGTTGGGCACCGGAGTGAACCCGACCGTGTCCTGGCCGGACCAATAGGGTTCGGCGTCGAGGAATCGCCGAGGGAGGTGGTAGCCACCGCGGTGCGAGCCCACGACGAATCGGAGACCGTGATCGGCGGGAACGTCGTCGAGTGACAGCCACACGCTGCACACCTGATCGCCGTCGACGCAGTAGTACGGCTGATCGTGGTGCCAGGGCGTCTCTTCGTCGGTGCCCGGTTCCTTGACCAGCACGTGCTCGTGGAAGAACCGCACCTCGCGGCTGTGCATCAGGCCGGCTACCAGCTCGGCCACTCCCGACTGGAGTGCGAAGTCGCGATAGGCCTGGAATCGCTCCCAGTTGCAGTAGTCGCCCCAGAAGCCGCCTTGGCCGCCGGGCTCGGTGTACTCGCTGTGGTACGGCCCGGGTGCGTCACGGTTGGCGTCGATTGCGTCGGCCAGCGACTCCAGCTGGCGTCGGTCGGCCAGACCCCGCACCAAGACCGCACCGTCGGCTTGGAATGCGTCGACGAGGTCGGCGCCGGCTCTCATAGGTAGCGGTCAGCCGCGCATGCGCCGGAGTCGGTGAGGGTCATGACCTCACTACCGGCCTCGGTGACGATGAGCGTGTGCTCGAACTGGGCGCTGCGCCTTCCGTCGAGGGTGACGGCGGTCCAGTCGTCGTCCCAGAGATAGAGGTCGGCCGTTCCGAGGTTGAGCATCGGCTCGATGGTGAAGCTCATGCCCGAGAGCAGCTCGAGGTTGGCCCGGGATTCGTAGTAGTGCGGAACCTGGATGACGCCGTGGAACTCGGTGCCGATCCCGTGACCGATGAACTCGCGCACCACCCCGAGGCTGTTGGCGTCGGCGTGCTGTTCGATGGCCCGGCCGACCTCGTTGAGCACCGCTCCTTGGCGCACGGCCGCAATGCCGGCATAGAGGGCTTGGCGTGTCTCGCGCACGAGATGCTCCGAGTGCTGGTCGACATCGCCGACGAGGAAGGTGCAGTTGGTGTCGCCGTGGACCCCGTCGAGGTACACGGTGACATCGACATTGACGATGTCACCGTCGGCCAAGGGGCGGCTGTCGGGGATTCCGTGGCAGATCACTTCGTTGACCGATGTACACGTGGACTTGGGGAAGCCGCGGTAACCCAGCGGGCTGGGGTAGGCACCACGGGCCACCGTCGCGTCGTGGACGACCGCGTCGATCTCATCGGTGGTGACACCAGGAGCGACGCTCTCACCGGCGATCAGCAGGACCTCGGCGGCCGCGGTGCCGGCCCGACGCATGAGGGCGATCTCCTCGGCCGATCGCACCAGCGGCGCCCGCGCCGGACCCGGCTCGCCGCCAGGGATGTACGGGGGCTTGGGGATGGAGCGGGGCACGGGACGACCGAGTCCGACGAGCCCGGGACGCACCTGTGGCTCGCTGGGGGGCGCCAACACAGCGGTACCCCCTCGTCGTCTCTTGCGCTTGGCCATGTCACCTCCTACCGAACGGACTCTTCATCGTAGTGGGCCCACCGGTCAAGCTCTCGCGGCCTCCGAGTACAGTCGGCCACCGGATTGCCGAGCCATGGAGTCGACGTGACCAGAAGGCGGCTGCACCTACTTGGCGCCGCGCTGCTCGTGGCCGGCGCATGCTCGTCGAGCGAGCCCGACTCAGGTTCGACGTCGACCACCGCGGCGCCGGCATCGTTGGCGGCGCCAACCAGCCCGGCGATCCCCACCACCACGGCGGCGGCGGCGGTCACCTCATCGTCGGCCGACCCGGAAGTCGATCCGGTCTCGTTCCAGACGGCCGGACCACACGAGGTCGGGATCACCACGCTGGCCCTACCGACCGGCAACCTCGTGGAAGTGTTCTATCCGGCCGATGACACCGTCGACGGCCAGACGGACTCGTACCAGGTCCGTTCGTTCCTCCCCGAGGCCATCCGCGCCCTCATTCCCGAGGAGACCGCTGACCGCTACGAGATCGAGGCCGCCCGTGACGGGGCAGCATCGCCGGAGGGGCCGTTCCCTCTGGTGCTGTTCAGCCACGGCGCCGCCGCGTTCCGTTCCCAATCGACCGATCTGGCCCGCCACCTCGCATCGTGGGGCATGGTCGTGGCTTCTCCTGATCACCCATCCCGCAACCTCGAGTCGCAGCTCTCCAACAGCGAGGTCCGGCCGCAGCCGGCGGCCGATGACCTGCGAGCCACACGCGAGCTGGTGACCAGTGCGGCCGAGGGACCCCTCGCGGGACTGGTTGACCCGAACCTGGTGGCGGTCAGTGGCCACTCGGCCGGTGGCGGAACGACGCTCGAGGTTGCCACCGATGACGGGATCGCCGGCTATGTGTCCTACGCATCAGGAGCATTCGATGACACGGAACTGCCCACAGTTCCCTCGCTGTTCATGGCCGGCGCCCTTGACGAGATCGTAGAACCGGAACGAACCGCCGAGGCTCATACGGCGGCCGCCGCGCCGAGTTGGCTGTGGGTCATCGAGGAAACGGGCCACCTGGCATTCAGCGACATCTGCGCAATCGGAAACGACGAAGGCGGTCTCATCGGGCTGGCCGAGTCGGCCGGTATCGGGGACCTGGTCCCGGCGGAACTGCGCCGCCTGGCCACGGACGGCTGCGAACCGCCGAACGTCGAGGTGACCTCGGTCTGGCCGGCAGTGAACCAGGCCTCGGTGGCGTTCTACCGCTACACGTTCGGACTCGATGACGAACCGCGAGGATTGGACGCCATCGACCTGGACGGCGTCACGGTCGAGATCGACGAGCGCCTCAGCTGATCGCGCACCCATTCCCAACCGCCCGAAGCCCTTGCCATAGCGTGTCGGGGGAGGTAGCGACGATCCGTGGTCAACCCAGACAAGCGACAGCGTCGGACCAGACGTGAGACACGCCAGCTGATGCTGGCGGCTGGAACCGAGCTGGCCCTGGACCGCTTCACCGCATCGGATGACGTCGAGCTTCTTCCCCACATCCGTGTGGTCGAGGTGGCCAGTCGGGCGACCGCGATCGTCCGACGGCTGGATCCCGATGCCCCGGCGATCACCACCGGGTCGATCTATCCGATCTGGCCCGACCAGGCCGCCTTCCAAGGTGACTTGATGGTGCATCTGCTGGCCGATGACCACCTGGGTGTGGCCCCCGAGTGGAACGAGTTGGTCGCCTACCTCGAGCAGACGAGTGACGATGTCCACGCCGTGGTGGCCACCTTCGCCCAGATCGGTTGGCGGCACGCGCGCGATCATCGGCGGCTGTGGGTGGTCCTTTCCGAAGCACCCGCGGTGGCGTCGTCACCGTTGCAGACGGAGCTCTCCGCCCACTACGACCGGCTCTGGGACCAACTGGTGCCGGCTTACCAGCTCATCTGCAGTCGCTTCCGCTATCGCCCGCGTGCTGGAAGATCGTTCCGGGATTTCGCCCGGGCAGCGGCCGCGCTCGTGGATGGATTCGTCGTCCAACATCTTGCCGACGGTGAACAGCTGGACGAACGCGACGATCACTTCGCCGGCCTAGGTGGCGAATCGTGGACCCTGCTGGGCGATGCCACGGTGGCGCTGTTCGACCGGTGGTTCGAGCCCGAGACCGACTGACCACTAATGCCCGAGGCGCGACACGGCCGGCCGACTGCTGGCGGGATAGCAGCCGACCGGCCAGAGGGAGCCGCCGCTCGCTGTCCGATCATTGTAGACTAACTACGAACTTTCGGTCAAGTAACATGTAATCCATTTCGATGACATGAAGACCGAAGTCCTGTTGGGAATCAGTCATGAGCAAGACCCCGCGTTCGAAACGAAGTCGAGAGGAAACCCGTGAGTTGATGCTCGATGCGGGCGCACAACTGGTCTACGAGGCCTTCCGCGCGCCGGCGGCTGCCGACTGGGCGCCGGTCGCACACGTGCGCCTGACCGACGTGGCTGCCCGTGCCAGTCGCATCGCCAATGCCCGGACACCGATCACCACCGGCGCCATCTACCCGATCTGGGAAGACCAGGACGCCTTCCGTCGCGACCTCATTCTCCATCTGCTGAGCCCACAGCAGGTGCGCAACGCCGATTTCTGGACCGACTTCACCGACCTCCTCACATCGGAAGAACGACCAAGGACCATCGAGGAGACGACTGAGCTCATCGCCAAGCTCGACTTCGCCGAGGTCGTCGCCGATCCGTACTACTACTTGTTGTACGTCGTCATCCCCTACTGCGACGACCCCGTCATCGGCAACGCCACACGGGAGTACATCCAGGCCGAACAAGGCCACCTGCTGAGGTTCTTTCGATTCACGCTCATGGCCTACGGCCGACGGATCAGGCCGAGCCTCACCGAGGCCGACGTGTCCCGGGCGCTCACGGCGCTGTTCGACGGCATCGTGTTGTCGCACCTGGCCAATCCCGACCAGGTGGGCTACGCCGGCCTGGCGTTGCCTGACCTGTTGGCGGAGGCGGCCACGGCCATCCTGCTGGCCTTCTCCGAACCGATCGAGGAGTGACGCTCAGGAGATGTAGCGGCTGACGGTCTCGATGACGGCCGCCGGCTTGTCTTCTCCCTCGATCTCGATCACGACGCGGGTGACCGCCTGCACCGCTCCCTCTCCGAGGTCGTCGACCTGCATCACCTCGCCTCGGGCCCGGATGCGAGCGTTGACCAGCACCGGGCTGGGGAACCTGGCCTTGTTGACGCCGTAGTTGATGCCCATGGACAGGTTCTGGACCTCGATCAGTTCGGGCAGGAAGTTCGACGCCAACGACAGGGTCAGATACCCGTGTGCGATCGGGGCGCCGAACGGTCCGGTGGCAGCTCGCCCGGGATCGACGTGAATCCACTGGTGGTCACCCGTGGCATCGGCGAACCGGTCGATGCGGTCCTGCTCGATGGTCAGCCAGTCGGTGGGGCCGAGCTGCAATCCGACGTTGTCCAGCAAGGCGGTCGGGCTCTCGATGATGGCGGGCAATGCGACTCCTGAGATGGTTGCTGCAGCGTAGGCACGCTGACCGTCGGTGCGACAACGGGCCATCCCCGGCCCGGGTGGCGCTGTGCTGGAGAATCACGGTTGTTCCGAGGGCGATCCGACGGGGAGGACTGATGTCAGGAGGAGGCGGCACGAAGGCCGTCGTGGCTGCGCTGCTCGCCAATCTGGGCATTGCGGTGGCCAAGCTGGCCGGGTTCATCATCACCGGTGCCTCGTCGATGCTCGCCGAGGCGGTGCACTCGTTCGCCGACTCCGGCAACCAGGTCCTGTTGCTGTGGGGCGCAAAGGCGGCCCGACGAGAAGCAGACGATGAGCACCAGTTCGGCTACTCGCGCGAGCGATACTTCTGGTCGTTCGTCGTAGCCTTGGTGTTGTTCACCCTCGGTGCCCTGTTCGCGACATACGAAGGCATCGAGAAGATCCGGCGTCCGCACGAGCTGGATGCGCTCGGAGTCGCCATCGGCATCCTCGTGTTCGGCATCCTCCTGGAGGGCTGGTCCTTCCGCACGGCCATCCGAGAGGCCCGGCCGCTGAAGGGCACGGCATCGTGGGCCGGGTTCATCCGCCGGTCGCGACTGCCCGAGCTGCCGGTCGTGCTGCTCGAGGATTTCGGCGCGCTGATCGGCCTGGTCCTGGCGCTGTCCGCCCTCGGCATGAGCGAGATCACGGGCGATCCCGTCTGGGACGGAGTCGGCACGCTGGCCATCGGCATCTTGCTGGGAGTGATCGCCGTCATCCTGGCCATCGAGATGCGCAGTCTGCTCATCGGCGAGGGGGCCACGAAGGTGGACATGGCCAAGATCCGAGGTGCCATCGAGGGCGCGCCCAACGTGGTGCACCTGATCCACATTCGTACCCAGCACCTGGGGCCCGAGGACCTCCTCGTGGCCTGCAAGGTGCACTTCACCGAAGGGCTGTCCGTTCCAGAACTGGCCGAGGCCATCAACGGCGTCGAGTCACGTGTTCGCGAGCTCGTACCCTACGCGAGACCTATGTACATCGAGCCCGACATCATGCGCAGGTAGTTGCCGCCCCGATACCTAAGTGTGTGAACCAGCAAGCTCGCTCGAGCGTCTCCCGAGCACAGCCGTGAACTCCGCGGCCGGCATGGGCTTGGCGAACAGGAACCCTTGGCCACGATCGCAACCAAGTTTCACCAAAGCCTCTGCAACTTCAGGGGTCTCGATGCCTTCGGCAACTGTGTATGCATCGAGCCCCCGTGCAAGCCCGACAATCGCGTCCATGACCTCTCGCCCGCGCTCGTCTTGGCCCGCAAGCCCGGCGACGAAGGTTCGGTCGATCTTGACGACGTCAAACTGGAACCGATTGAGATAGCTCAGCGAGCTGTACCCCGTCCCGAAGTCATCGATCGCGAGCGCCACGCCGAGAGAGCGAATGCTCGTCAGCCTTTCGGCTGTAGTTCTGGATTCATCAACCAGCACGCTCTCCGTAATTTCGACGACGAGTCGAGATGGGTCGACTCCGCTCTCTGAGATGGCCTGTCCAACCTGTTCTGCTATCGCCGGGTCGCGGACCTGGATACCACTCATGTTGAAACTGAGGACAAAATCGCCCAGGTCCGACGTCGCTTCCCATTTCGACAGCTGATGGCAGGCCTCGTTCATCACCCATCTGCCCAGGCGGTTTATCAGGCCTGAGTGCTCCGCATGCGGGATGAACGACGCCGGTCCCAGCACCCCGCGTTCAGGGTGAAGCCAACGGACAAGCGCTTCGGCGCCGATCACCCGCTCGGTCGCTAGATCCACGATTGGCTGGTAGCAGAGGAACAGCTCGTCGTTGTCGATTGCATCGGAAAGCTGCTCTGTGAGGCTGAATCGCTCAACAAGCGATGCCTGCATCTCAGCGGAGAACATCCTGATGTCCCGCCCCGGGTCCTGATCGGCCAAGTAGAGCGCGGTGTCGGCGTTGCGAAGGAGAGTGAGTGCGTCTTGCACATCGTCCGTCGTAACCGCCATTCCCACCTTTGACGAGAGCGTGAACCGCCTTCCCTGGACCTGGATTGGTTCGGCAACAATCTCTCGGATGCGGCTTGCGATTGCATCCATC
>Ga0224505_10000887_pt1 | contig 20080 bp, 16 predicted proteins | sample SF_Jan12_sed_USG_FD_169102 | JGI IMG/M metagenome (GOLD analysis project Ga0224505, IMG submission 169102) | Sediment microbial communities from San Francisco Bay, California, United States - SF_Jan12_sed_USGS_4_1 | ecosystem: Environmental > Aquatic > Marine > Sediment | place: USA: California... | reverse complement strand
CACCATCACCTGGATGGGGAACGGCTCTTCGATGCCGCGTGCAGCGAGCGTATCGATCACGGCGTCGGTGACACCGAGATCGCGGAACGAGCGTGTCGAGCCAGTCATCTGGCTAGAAGGGTAACGGTTCCGCTACAGCTCGAGGGCACCGTCATGCGGACCGGTGAGGTGGCTCACGATCAACAGCTGCACCAGGGCCAGCGCTTCGCTCCGGCTCTCGTCGAGCCCCGGAGTCCGCACGATGCCGATGCGGTCTCGCGCCAGTCCGACGTCGGGATGCAACGACGACCAGAGCACTTCCTCGATCTCTGCGCCGATGTCCGGAGGACAGTTGCCGTCGATGTCGAGCACGCTGAGCGGGCCTCCCCCATCGTGGCCCGAGGACCATCGGATCGGTGCGAGGTCGTCGGAGCGAAGCGACCCCACAAGTTCCCGCAACCCGGAGAACGGCAGCGTCGGGCGCACCGTGAGCCGTGCAGAGAGCGGTTCGTCGAAGGATGCATCTGGTCGTCGGTGGAACGCGACGACGACGTCGGCGAACACGCGCTGGGGTCGCACGTAGGCCTCGGCATCAGCTTCCCTGCGTCGGATCTCGTCGACGACCTGCTGCGCGGAATACCCGCGGTCGAAGACGTCGCGTTCCAGCTTCCACCGGCGACGGAGCATCTCCTCGGGCTCGAGGAAGACGGCGACATCGATCGCATCCCTCGTGTCGCGATCCGCGAGGGGCAACAACCCCTCGACGACCACGACCTCACCCGGCTCGACGGTCTCATCGGGCCCGAAGGTGCCGGTGAGGTGATCGTAGGTCGGCTTGCTCACCGATCGGCCGGAAGCCAGCGCACGGAGGTCCGCCGCCATGCGATCCATGAAGTTGGCTTCGGGGTGCAGCGGCGTGACACCGAGGCGTTCACGCTCGGCTCGATCGAACCGGTGGTAGTCGTCGGTGCAGACCCTTCCGACCCGCTCCTTGCCGAGCACGTACTCGATGCCTCGCGACAGCGTGCTTTTGCCCGAGGCGCTGTCACCCGCGAGGCCGAGCAACAGCGGGTGGCGCCCGTTCCTGACTCGCAGCCGGACGTCGGTCGTGCTGGCCGGGGTGGGATCGTCCATGACTGCGACGCTACCGCACGCGCGGGTACGCTTCGGTCACCTGCCACGAGGGGAGACCATGGACGACCGAATCCAACTTTGGAACGATCTCGCAGCGCAGATCGGCGTCGACAGCATCCGCTGTACGACCGAGGCGGGGTCCGGGCACCCCACCTCGTCGCTGTCATGCGCCCACCTGCTCGCCGTGCTCTATGCCAACCATCTCCGCTACGACGTCGAGGACCCGAAGTCGCCTGCGAACGATCGGTTCGTCATGTCGAAGGGTCATGCCGCGCCCGCGCTGTACGCCACGCTCAAAGCGATCGGCGCGATCTCCGACGACGAACTCCTCTCGCTGCGCCGGTTCGGCTCGCCGATCCAGGGTCACCCCGCCCCAGTACCCGAGTTGCCCTGGGTCGACGTCGCAACCGGCTCTCTCGGTCAGGGCCTGGCGGTGGGACTCGGCATGTCGATCGCGATGCGACTCGACGGCACGGGAGGCCGGGTCTTCGTGCTCATCGGAGACTCGGAGGCAGCCGAGGGATCGATCTGGGAAGCCATGGAAGCCGCCGCGTTCCATCAGGTCGACGACCTCGTTGCCGTGCTCGACATGAACAGGCTGGGGCAGCGCGGTCCCACGATGCACGAGTGGAACGGCGACCTGTTCGCGCGCCGGGCGCAGTCCTACGGCTGGCGCACGATCGAGATCGACGGGCATGACGTCGCCGCGATCGACGCCGCGTACACCGAAGCGGTCGCCGCCGATGCACCGACCATGATCGTGGCGCGCACCGAGAAGGGTCACGGCGTCTCTTTCACCGCCAACCGCGAGGGCTGGCACGGCAAGGCGATGTCAGAGGAGCAGGCCGCGCAGGCGATCGAAGAGCTCGGCGGCATCCGCTCGCTGATCGTGAAACCGCCTTCGCCTCCCGACATCAAGCCGCTCACGCTGGGCGAGCTCCACGCCGAACCGGCGCCGGTCTATGCCGAGGCGATCGCGACCCGCAAAGCGTTCGGCGAGGCCTTGGCGTGGCTGGCGGGTCACCGCGCAGATCTCGTCGTGCTCGACGGTGAGGTCGGCAACTCGACACATACCGAGGATTTCCAGGAGGTGGCTCCCGAGCGGTTCGTCCAGATGTACATCGCCGAGCAGGCTCTCATCGGCACGCAGACCGGTCTCCAGGCCCTCGGCAAGACGGCGTTCGGGGCCACGTTCGGCGCATTCCTGACCAGGGCGTACGATCAGGTGCGGATGGGTGCCATCAGCCGGGCCGATCTTCGACTATCCGGCTCGCACGCCGGAGTCTCGATCGGCGAGGACGGACCGTCGCAGATGGCGGTCGAGGACATCGCGATGTTCCGAACGCTGCACGGCTCGACCGTGCTCTACCCGGCCGACGGTACCGCCACGGTGAAGCTCGTGGCCGCGATGTGTGACCTGCCGGGGATCTCATACGTGCGCACCACGCGCGAGGCGACCCCGGCTCTGTACGGCCCCGACGAGGCCTTCCCGATCGGCGGATCGAAGACGCTGCGGAGCAGCGACGGCGACATCGCCACCATCGTCGGTGCCGGTGTCACGGTGCGCGAAGGTCTCGCCGCCGCAGACGCACTCGCAGCGGACGGCATCTCGGTACGTGTGATCGATGCCTACAGCGTGAAGCCGATCGACGCCTCGACGCTGCGACACGCCCTCGAGCAGACAGGCCTGGTGGTCGTCGTGGAGGACCACCGGGTCGAAGGCGGGCTCGGCGACGCCGTCCTCGACGCGCTCGCCGCGACCGGACCCCTCAACGGGCGCGTCATAAAGCTCGGCGTGCGCGACATGCCCGGGTCCGGTACTGCCGACGAGCTGCGCTCCTGGGCCGGCATCGATGCAGACTCCATCGCCGCCCGCATACGGGAAGCCCTCGCCTAGCAGACGAGACCGGGAGGCACGGGAGCTGCTGCGTGGGTCAACCGCGCCCGGCGACGACCGCGCCGAAGGTGCCCCCGCGAACTCCGCCGAGTGCATACGCGACGATCTCTTCGGGCGGGACGGGCTTGGAGAACACGAAACCCTGCCCCAACATGCAATCGTGCCGACGCAAGAAGTCGAGTTCCTCGGGCGTCTCGATGCCTTCGGCGAGCGTCGCGATGCCGAGTCCCCGCGCCAGCTCCAGGAACGCCGAGACGATGCTCGCAGACTGCTCGTCGGTACCGACGTTGCTCACGAAAGATCGGTCGATCTTGAGCACGTCGACGGGCATCTCCCGGAGTCGTGACAGCGAGGAGTACCCGGTGCCGAAGTCGTCGATCGCGATGCGGAGCCCGCTGCGATGCAGCTCCCACAAGATCTCCTGTGCGCGATCGGGATCCATCATCGCCGAGCCCTCGGTCACTTCGACAACGACGTGAGCCGGGTCGACGCCTCCATCAGCGATGCGACGCAGTATCCGATCCGAGAGATCTGGTTGCCAGAACTGACGAGGCGAGAGGTTGAACCCGACCTCGAGAGCGATGTCGAGCTCGCGCCACGCCTGCGACTGGAAGACGAGCTCACGCACGACCCAGTCGCCGATCAGCTCGATCAGACCGAGTTCCTCGGCGAGGGGGATGAACTCGTTGGGCGGCACCATCGTGCCGTCGGGCTCGATCCAGCGGATCAACGCCTCGACGCCGACCATTCGCCCGGTCGCGAGCTCCACCACCGGTTGGTAGTGCAGAGTCCATCGCTGGGTGTCGACGGCCTTGCGCAGCCTGGTCACGAACTGCAACTTCGCGCCCGAATCGAACGCCCCACGCGAGGAAACCGCATAGCTCGCCGGACCGATCTTCTTCGACTCGTACATCGTGGCCTCAGCGTTCCGCTGCAGGCTGTTGGCGTCCTTCGCGTCCTGGGGGAACAAACTGATGCCCATGCTCACAGAGACGTAGAGCTCCGTACCGTCCACCATGATCGGCGCGACCATCGAGTCTTGCACCCGCTGGGCAGCCGCCTCTGCTCGAGCGACCGCGGAGTCCATGTCTCCACTCGCGTTTCGGTCCAGATCGGCGATCAGGAGCTGGAACTGGTCGCCACCGCGGCGCGCGACCAGGTCCGTCCGCGCGATGCTTCTCGGAGTCGGTCTGCGACCACCTTCAGGATCTCGTCCCCTCCTCCGTGCCCGAGCGAGTCGTTAATCAAGCGGAAGTCGTCGACATCGACGGCGATCACCGCAACCGCAGCGTCGTGGCGTCGCGCGCGTGAGATCGAGAGCTCGAGCAGCTCATCGAACATCGACCGACTCGGCAACCCGGTCAGTTCGTCGTGGTACGAGAGGAAGGCGGCGTTCTCCTCGCTGCGCTTTCGTTCGGAGATGTCCATCATCACGCCGTGGGAGAAACGGGGCACGCCCCGCTCGTCACGCACCATCGTCGCCTCGTCGTGAACCCATACGACACGTCCGTCCCGATGGATCATTCGGTACTCCATACGGAAGAGGTCGCCGGTCTCGTTGTGGCGCTCGTTCTCCGCGAGCGCGCGAGCGCGATCATCCGGGTGGAGCAACCTCGGCCACAGCTCCGGGTCATCGACCCACTCTTGGGGCGCATAGCCGAGCAGCGCCTCGATCTGCGGACTGATGTAGATCGAGGAGGCGTTCTCGTCGGTGGCGTCGATGTAGCTCACGGCTGGACCGTGTTCGACCATCGACCGATAGCGATCGTCCTCGAGCGCTGCCGTTCGTTCGGCGAGCTCACGGCCGAAGAAGGCACCGAGGTCGCCCGCGATGGATCGCACGAGATCGACCTCTTCATCGGTCCAGATCCGCTCGTGCCGACACTCGTCGAGACCCACGTAGCCCCACCACTCGTCACGCACGAACACCGGAACGGAAAGCACCGACCGAACGTGCTCGGCTTCGAGCACCGCTCGCTCCTCCTCTGGCAGGTTCCGCACGAGCTCGGCAAGCACGTCGCCACGCCAGTAGAGGTCGATGTGGCGCGTGAACGCGGGCGCGTACGGATGCAGATGGTTGTCGGGGTCGTCGAAGATCTGCCGGATGCCGGGGGACGTCCACTCGGCTCGCAGGTCCATCCACAATCGACCTTGAGGATCGCGCACGTTCTGGAACAGGTAGGCGCGATCGGCGTGCACGCCAGTGCCGAGGTGCGTCAGCACCTCCTGGAGCCAGCTCGCGGCCGCGCCCCTCTCACGAAGCAGCCGCTCCGCGGACGACGCGACGTCGGCGAGCGCGGCTTCGTCCCGAGCCGCGGGAACGTCCATCTCTCCTCAGCTATCGGTGCAAGTCGGAGGCGGCTTGACGCCTGTTACCCTTGCCGGCGATGGCTGACTATCGAGAGATCCTGCACGAGCGCCTGTATGTGAAGGTGCCCGGCACCGACAAGCTCCGCAAGACCGCCGCCAACCGCCAGAAGCACCTGCTGGCGAACGGATGGCGTGAACTCGAGCGGCAGCAGCGAACGGATCATGTGATGGTGTCGTTCGAACGCACCGGGCACGCGCCGATGAAGGCTCGCGTGCCGAAGCCGGTGGCGGAAGTCCGCGTCGAACGCCGCCCGCGCCGAGATGACAACCGTGGTGGCGGCCGTCGCCGCTGACCCTGGGCGCGATCTCCGAATCCCTGACGCCGGATATCCTTCGGTTCTCGCCGTGTTCTGACGGACGTTCTTCGGTTACCCTAGTCATCTATCGGAAGAACATCGGTTCAGGTGCACCTGATTCCTCGGGTGTGGCCTGCAGCTCGGCACGCACCAGGAGGTGGTCCTCGTGAGCAACGAACGCGACCCGAACGACTCCCGCCCTGCACATCGCGAGGCCCACGCGCACGCCGCCGAAGACCAGCCGTTCCACTACCCGATGCAACGGGAGTACGTGGAACCCGACTGGACTCGACTCCCCGGCTACCGGGACGTCACGAAGGAGCAGTGGGAGTCCGCTCAGTGGCAACGCGCCCACTCCGTCAAGAACCTCAAGGAATTCCAGGCCGCCCTGGGTGCGCACCTTACCGACGACCTCCTCGAAGACATCAAGCGCGACCAGGAAGAGCGCGCCACGATGTCGATGCTGATCCCACCCCACATGCTCAACACGATGGAGGTCGAGGACCTCCGCGGGGATCGAGTGCGGCGCTACATGGCCCCGGCCTTGAGCGACCGCCAAGCAGAGTGGGCGTCGCACCCGATGGCTTCACGCGACTCCTTGCACGAGGCCGACATGTGGGCGGTCGAGGGCCTCACCCACCGCTACCCGACGAAGGTGCTGGCGGAATTGATCCCGACGTGCCCGCAATACTGCGGTCACTGCACGCGCATGGATCTCGTCGGCAACGACACCCTCCAGGTGCTGAAGTACAAGTTCGAGATCAAGCAGAACGACCGGTGGGACATGATGCTCGCCTACCTCCGGAAGACGCCCCAGGTGCGCGATGTGGTCGTCAGTGGGGGCGACATGGCCAACGTGCCGATCAAGCGCCTCGAGGCCTTCGTGATGTCGCTGCTCGACATCGAGAACATCCGCGACATCCGCCTGGCGACCAAGGGACTCATGGGCATCCCGCAGCACTTCTTGCAGGACGACGTCAAGCAGGCATTCGCGCGCATGGGTTCACGCGCGGTCGAGCGTGGCGTCGACATCGCGTTGCACACCCACGTGAACTGCGCGCAGCAAGTAACGCCGCTCGTCGGTGCCGCATCACGCATGGTGCTGGATGCCGGCTTCCGGGACGTGCGCAATCAAGGCGTGTTGCTGCGGGGCGTGAACACCTCACCGGGCGATCTGCTGGAGCTGTGCTTCATGCTCCTCGACCATGCGAAGGTCATGCCGTACTACTTCTACATGTGCGACATGATTCCCAACGCTGAGCATTGGCGAACCTCGGTCGCCGAGGCGCAGGACCTCCAGTACCAACTGCTCGGGTACCTGCCGGGATTCGCGACCCCACGTGTGATCTGCGACGTGCCGTTCGTAGGAAAGCGATGGGTGCATATGCTGAAGAGCTACGACCGTGAGCGGGGCATCTCGTCGTGGACGAAGAACTACCGCACCGGCATCGAGTTCGACGACCCTGAGGCGCTCAGCCGCGAGTACGTGTACTTCGACCCGATCTACACCCTGCCCGAGCAAGGACAGCAGTGGTGGCGCGACCAGGTCGCGAACGACCTGCCCGATGCGCATTGGGTCGAGCCTCCGGCACCCGTCGAGGCGGCCGCGCCCGACGTGGCGACGCCGAGCGAGGGCCAGCCTGCCCCGGTCTGACGCCGCCGCGAGCCGACCACGACGCTGCTAGCGTTCTCGGCGTGACCAGACTGCTGCACGTCGTCGGGGCGCAGATCTCGCCGATCGCCGGCGACCCCGGTGCCACCCTCGAAAAGTTCGCCGAAGAGGTGCGGACGATCCGTGGTTCGTTCCCGAAGGCGCAGCTCTACCTTTTCCCCGAGCTGTACCTGGCCGGTGAGATGCCGTTCCGGACGCACGCGCCGATCGCCGAGAATCGGCACCGCGTGCCGGGACCGCTGACCGAGCGCATCGGGGCGATCGCTCGCCGCGCCCGTCGATGGATCCAGGCGGGGTCGATCTACGAGCGCGCAGGCCGCAAGACCTACAACACGGCCCTGTTGTTCGCCCCCGACGGCACGGTCGTCTCGACCTATCGCAAGCTGTTCCCGTGGATGCCCTTCGAGAGCACCGACCCCGGGGCGTCGGCACCCCCGGTCGTCGACATGCCCAGGATCGGCAAGGCCGGAATGATGATCTGCTACGACGGCTGGTTCCCGGAGGTACCCCGATCGCTCGCGCTCGGCGGAGCAGAGGTGCTCCTGCATCCGACGCTCACGAGCACCTCGGACCGTGAGGAGGAACTCGTGCTCGCTCGGGCCAACGCGATCGCCAATCAGTGCTACGTGCTGAACGTGAACGGTTCGATCGAGGTGGGGGGCGGTCGCTCCATCGGCGTCGACCCCGAGGGGCGCGTGCTGTTCGAAGGCGGTTCGGGCGAGGAGTTCTTCAGCGAAGTGCTCGACCTCGATCGCGTGCGCACCGTGCGAGAGCGAGGCACGCGAGGCATGAACAGGCTGCTCTGGCAGCTCGCGGAACATGGCCCGAAGGCAGCCGATCCCGACTACCGAGGGTTGCGGCGGCGCAGGGCCGAGTAACCTAGAACGAGCACCGGCACGGACACGATCACGGCGAGCATGGGCCAGGGCCATCGCTTCTGATCGTTCCCGCCGATCGAGCCTTGGTTCGAACCCCCTGGTGGCTCGAACGAGAGCGGCACCAGCCGCTCCGAGGGTTGCCGGCTCCCGAAGAAGTCGCACGATCGTTCGTCGCGAACGACCACTCCCCATCGGAGTCGATCAAGCTCCGGTGAGGTCCCGGTCTCATCCTCGTCTGCCACCAGGGTGCGTCCCGGCACCTGCATCACGAGGGTGTCACCGTCGATGCTCGGCGGGATGAACCGGCTCTGGGCGCCCTCCGGCACCAGCAGGATCGTGGTCACGGGATCGCGAACCGCGTCATACCGGAGGATGCGGTTCACGCCGCGATACAACCCAGCATCGACCGGCGGCACCGTCGGGTCCAGCATCACGATGTCGATCCGGAACGGACGGCCGTCCCGATCGGGAACGACCAACGGATCGGCGAACCGCAGTGTGAACACGACCGATGTGCCGAGCTCGGCGATCTCGCCCGTCGCATCGACGAGGTCGGGTGCGCTGCGCTCGATGCCGGCGTTCGGTCCACCGGTCATGCCCGGGCACAACGCGACGTCGCTCGCCGGATCGGCGGCTGCGATCAGCAACGGAACCAGCGCCGTCGCCAGCACCAGCAGGCCAGGCCTCACGAATTCGGGCAGTCGCGCGGATCGAGGATCAGCGGGTCGAGCCTCGGCTCGGCCGTGAAATCGAAGGCGCCCGAGAGGGGGTCGGCCCGCTCGTCCCGATCGGTCATCGACTTGAGCCCGTGCAGCTCCTCGATGAACTTCAATACCGATGAGAATTCGTAGACGTTGTCGTCGATGGCGCCACCGTCAGGGTTGTCGCCACGTCGTGTCCAGGGCGAGATGATCAGCGCCGGCGTGCGCGGACCGAGCCCCATGATGTCGTAATGGGGCGGGGGCAGATGGTCGTAGAACCCGCCGAAGTCGTCCCAGACGATCACGACGGCCGTGTTGGGCCAGGCCTCGCTGCGCTGGATCGCGTTCAGGTAGTCGACCGTCCAATTCTCGCCCTCGCACACGTTCGTACCAGACCCCGGGTGCTCGTTGGGCTGCCCCTCTGGGGGGATGAGCCACGACACCGCTGGCAGCGTGTCCTGCTTCAGATCCCGCAGGATCGTCTCCGGGTCCTGCACCTTCTGCCACATCTCCCCGAACCGCACGTGGCGGATCGCCTGCAGGGCGTTCATCCATTTGTCGGGCAGCGCGTAGTACTTCCAGCTGATGTCCTTGCGCTCGAGCTGATCTTGGATGACCTTGATGTTGATGCAAGTCCGCGTGCTCTCCCAGTACTGCGCGATCTTCAACAGCTGGCCAGGCGCCGCCGTGATCTTGTCCTCGAGTCGCATGATGCGCTTGACGTCGGCGTCGGTGAGATCCTCGAGCGGGAACCGCTGCGTGTACTCAGTGTTGTCATCGCAGTAGTTCCCCTCGACGTTGGTCGTCGACTTGTTGTCCACGATGCCGTAGCTCTGCGCCGCGACCGTATAGAGGTGCTCGGGGAACGTCGGACCGTACATCGAGGTGAAGAAGTGGTCGGCGATCACGAACCGGTCCGCGTAGGCCCAGTAGGCGGGCAAGGAATCACGGTCGTACTGCGAGTAGCCCACGAGGTCCTCACCGAGCGCGATGCAGTTGAACCCGTTCATCTTGCCGCCGTTGATCGCGAGCAAGCCCGGGTAAAAGGCATGGCCCAGGTCGTGGGGCTGCACGAGCGGGGCGTTCTCCAGCTTGACCGTCCCTGCGTCACGGAACGACGAGCAGTCGAGGGTGCCGCCCTCGGTCGCACCCTCGACACCGGGGTATCGGCCGAAATAGTGGTCGAAGCTCCTGTTCTCCTTGACGAGGAAGATCACATGCTCGATCGGGTTCTCGCCAGGCACGACCGCGCCGACGGCGTCGCCATCACCATCGCCGGCGCCTTGACCATCCGCTCCGTTCCCGGCGGGGCTGGAGTCCCCCGCTGGTTGCGCGCCGTCGCCATCGGGCCACACGGTCCAGGCCAACACGACGATCAAGACGATGATGGAAGCCGCGAAGGCGCGGCGGCGCGCGATCTGCCGACGGGTCGGACGCGGGCCGTCGGCACGCATCTGGGTACGCGGCGGCTGTTGCACGATGCGGCAGTCTAGCGTCAGGGAAAGTCCGCGGGCGGGCGCTCGCTCACCAACTGCGCCAGCGCGCCGGCCAGCTTCCGTCGGATCGACCCGTAGGCGGGGTCGTCGGCGTGGTTCCACAGCTCGAAGGGGTCGGGGGTACCACGTCGCCCGCCGATGTCGTAGAGCTCGACCGAGCCGTCGCTGTGCTCGACATAGCTGAACGTCGCGGTGCGCACACCCCGCCACGCAGGCACCTCGTCGTCGCCGGCCCATTCGATCAACACCGCGTCACGCGCAAGCGACCCGAGTACGCGATCGTCGAGTTCGGGGCGCAGGCTGACGCCGTCGAACGCTTCCTCCGGGCCAGGTTCGCCGATCACATCGAGGATCGTTGGCGCAAGATCGACGTTTGAGACCGGGGTGGACACCGTCCCAGCCGTCGTCCATGGCGACCGCATCACGAGTGACGTTCGGGCGCAGGCGTCATAGGGACACCGCTTGCCGACCCACCGGTGGTCACCGAACGAATAGCCATTGTCGGACAACACGATGATGAGCGTGCGATCGAGGGTTCCCTGTACCTGGATGTCATACACGAGTGAACGGATCGCGCGATCGACCGCACCCAAGGTCTCCAGCATGCGGCGACGTTGCTCGTCGAGGGCTGCGGCGGCGGATGCATCGATCCGAGGGAGCGAGCGCACCCAGTCCGGCTTCCCCCGAACATCGTTCAAACGCCCCGTCGTCGTCGAGAACGACACATCGGAGAACCTCCCCGCATCGACAGGAGCGGGCGCCCACGGCTCGTGTGGTGCGCTCGGCGCGAATACGAGGAACCATGGCGTGTCGGTCGGAACCCCTCGCAAGAACGAAGACGCCTCGCGGGAGAGGAGCGAGGTTGCGTACGAAGCGCCACTCGTTCCGGCCGAGAGCGGCACACCCTGATCGATGAAGGGATAGCCCTCGTAGGTCGTCGACACATCGGGATTGCGCTTGGCGAGGAACCGGTCCCACCCGACAGGAACGTACGGCCCACGGTCCCACGGGTATCCGTTGAGGTACTTCCCGATGAACGCTGTCCGGTAGCCCGCGTCGTCGAGCCACGTCGCGAGCGTGGACGACTCGTCGAGGTCGTACCCGTCGGCATTGCGCTCGACACCGGAATGTACCGCGTACCGCCCCGTGAGGATCGACGCCCGCGACGGACAGCACAGCGGCACGTTGAGGAAGGCGTTCGTGAAGCGTACCCAGTGATCCGCCCCGTCTTCGAGACGCGTTTCCAGCCACGGCATCGCGGGAGGACCTTCCACGGTAGGGAGCGTGTCCCACGGTTGATCATCGGTGATCACCAGCAAGACGTTCGGCGGTCGTTCGACGGGATTCGACGCTCCGGACGAGGGGAACACCGCCACGATCGCGGACGTGGACAGCGCGACGACCGCGATCGCAAGAGCTCGGCGGCGGCGACCAGCGCCGCCCAACGCGATGCTCATGTCAGCGGTCGAGCCATCCTCCGTCGCGATCGTGGGCATCGGCGAGGACCCCAGCAGCGATCGAGAGCGCGATCGCCTGCGCATCGCTTCCTCCAAGGTCGAGCCCGAGCGGAGATCGCACCCGATCGATCTGGTCGGAAGCGAACCCCATCTCGCGGAGCGCCTCGACGTGGCGCCCGACGTGACGGCGGCTCCCCATGACCCCGACGAAGCGGGCAGGCGAACGGATCGCGACCGCGAGCATCGACACGAGGTCTGGCGCGTCGTGATCGGTGAACACGACGACGTCGTCAGCACCGAGGGCGACGTCGTCGATGGCTGGGAGCACGGGGCCGTCGGAAGGCGCCACACGGTCGCGTCGAGCTTCGACCAGGATCACGCGGTATCCGACGCGATCGAGGTGCGAACGGAGGGCCCGAGCCACATCGGTCGCGGACACGATGATCGCGGTGGGCACCGAGGTGCTCGGCTCGAAGTAGACCTCGATGGTCCCGAGCTCGTGGGTCAGGGTGCGGATGCCGGGCATGCCCGTCGACATGATCTCGGCTGCCGCGTCGATCGCCGCTGTGTCGAACTCGGCACATCCCAGTGTGCCGTGGACCTCGCCTCCGACCACGATCGACATCGTCGATCCGACTCGACATGGTGGCGCGCCGTGCACGCGAACCGCCTTGGCTTCGACCGTCGGGGGTGATGCCGGCTCCGAGCCGGCCATAGGAGGGGCAACGCCGGGCGAATCGTCTCGATCCTCTGTGTGCGCGGTCGGGTGTTCACCGGTGGCACCACCGAGGAGCTGCATCGCATGCGGGAGCACCGGCGCGATCGCGGCGAGCCCCTCCCCGACAGCCTTCGGAGAGCCGGGAAGGTTCACCACCAGGGCCGTGCCGATCGTGCCAGCCACCCCTCGGGAGAGCGCGGCCATCGGCGTCTGTACCCGCCCCTCGGCTCGCATCAGCTCGGCGAGTCCCGGCGCCTCACGATCGATCACTGCACGCGTCGCCTCCGGTGTGACATCGCGGGCCCCGAACCCGGTACCACCGGTGGTGACGATCAGGGAATGTGAGGACGCCAGGTCCACCAGCACTCGCTCGATGTCTGCTCGCTCGTCCGCAACGACCGTCCTCGAGGCCACCTCGTATCCGAGGTCGCCGAGGGTCGCAACCGCAAGGTCACCCGATGCGTCGACGCGAGTTCCGCTCGCGACGCCGTCGGAGACCGTGATCACGGCTGCCGTGCCCGAAGGTTCCACGTTCCCATCCTCGCAGCTCGGGAGCCCTCCGACCGGCAACCTGGCACGTTCGGCATGCCGGAGGGTACGCTGACTCAGATGCCTGACCGCCCCGACTCCGCCCCCTCCTCCGGCCCGCTGATCGACACGTTCGGCAGGGTCGCGAGCGACCTGCGCATCTCGGTGACCGACCGATGCAACTTCCGCTGCACGTATTGCATGCCTGCAGAGGGACTCGCATGGCTGCCGAAGAACGAGATCTTGACGTTCGAGGAGCTCACTCGGTTGCTTCGCGTGTTCGTCGGGCTCGGGGTGGAGTCGATCAAGGTCACCGGCGGTGAGCCGACGGTGCGGGCTGATCTCCCGACGCTGGTCGGCATGTTCCGCGACGTCGGCCCCGAACTCGACATCTCGCTCACGACGAACGGGGTCTTGCTCGAGTCGCTGGCCGGTCCACTCGCACGGGCCGGTGTCGACCGGGCGACCGTGTCCTGCGATTCCTTGCTGCAACATCGATTCGCGGAGATGACACGTCGCGATGCGCTCGAGAAGGTGCTTCGCGGCCTGCGGGCGGCCGAAGAAGCAGGCCTGACACCGATCAAGATCAACTGCGTGGTGATCGGCGGCACCAACGACGACGAGGTTGTGGACTTCGCACGATGGGCTCGCGAAACGAGCTACGAGGTGCGGTTCATCGAATACATGCCGCTCGATGCTCAGCATGCGTGGGAGCGGCGAAAGGTTGTTGCCGCCAGTACGGTGCTCGAGCGCATCGATGCAGCATTCCCGCTCATCGCTCACGGTGGAAACGTCGAACCGGCGACCACCTACGGCTTCGCCGACGGTTCCCCCGGCCGCATCGGTGTGATCCCCAGCGTCACCGAGCCGTTCTGCGATTCGTGCAACCGCATGCGCCTGACCGCCGAGGGGCAGTTCCGCAATTGCCTGTTCGCGCTCGAGGAAACCGACCTTCGCGGACCGATGCGTGCAGGCGCGACCGACGGGGAGCTCGTGGATCTGGTGCGTGACGCGATGTGGAACAAATGGTCCGGTCATCGCATCGATCACGCAGACTTCGTGCAGCCTGCGAGAAGCATGTCGATGATCGGCGGCTGAGCGGAGGCGGCACATCCGATCGGAACACGACGGAGGCCGGGGACGAACCCCGGCCTCCGTTCGGTGTTGCGGTGTGTCCGACCTACGCCGCGGGCTCGACCGCGAAGTGGTCGAGTGCCGCCATGTACCCCCACTCGTCATAGGAGTAGTTCACGACGTTGGGACCGATGATGTCGGTCTGGTTGGTGTACGTGCGGGGCACCCACGGAACGATCTCCTCCATGAGCTTCACGTCGAGGTCGGCCCAGCACTGGAACCGCTCGTCCCCGACCGGCAGGGCTGAGCAGGCGTCGAGATCGGCGTCCACGCTCGGCACGGAGGTGATCGAGTATCCGAAGTCCTTCATCTGCTCCTCGGAGGCTCCGAGGGCTGCGTAGTTGCAGCAACCCGGGTACAGCCCCACGCTGCCGAACAGGCTCGGACCGAAGGTCCATGCGTCTGGGTAATCCTGCAGCCAACCGACCGACAAGCAGATCGGCACCTGCTGGTTGAGGTCGGTGCACTTGGCGTACATCGGGGTCGTGGCGAGACCCTTCACGTTGAGCTCGATCCCGATCGCCTCGAGATTCTGCTGCCAGAGGGCCGCGACCTTGCGACCGGTCGCACTGTCGGAGTTGTAGAGCGCCAGGACGTCCTTGCAGACGTCGTCGTCGCAGACGCCGTCCTGGTTGGTGTCGTACTTGGACTTGGCCATCTCGGCCTTCGCCAGTTCGGCGTCGCCGCTGTCCTCAGGCGTGGCGTACGGGTCATAGTCGATCAGGATGTTGTTCAACAACCCGTCGGGGATGATGTGCCCCGCGTTGGTCCCCACGAGCGGACCACCCGCGAGCTGCCTGCCGCCCGCCTTGTCGTAGGCGAAGTTCACGGCCTTCCGCACCTGCACATCGTCGAAGGGCGGCACGGCCAGGTTCATCGAGGTGTACGAGGTTGCCGGCTGCGGGTAGACGAACAACCGATCCTGCAGCTCGGGGTCGGTGCTGTAGGTCTTCAGCGTTTCCGCTTCGGGCGGGTCCATCACGTAGTCGAGCTCGCCGGCCTCGACCTTGTTGTAGAGGTCGGGCACCGATCCGCCGATCTCGATCGTGATCTCATCGGCATAGGCGGGTCGCAGGTCGTCGGTCTCGGCGCTCCACGAAGGGTTGCGCACCAGCACGATCGAACGACCCGGGATGTACCCAGCCACGGGCTCTTGTTCGTCGGCAGGCACCGAGAAGTCGAGCGCTTCGCTGCCCTCGAACATGTACGGGCCTGTCGACACGAGGAATCTGCCGTAGTCCTTCGTGTGACCCTCGGCAGCGCCGAGCGGCGCGTCGCCGTTGGGCGGGATCGGCGTCATCGCCGGCATCGCCATGCGCCAGCCGATGTCGCCGGTTGGCTCAGAGGTGACGATCTGCAGGGTGTGATCGTCGACGGCTGTGACGCCTGAGATCGAGTCGGCCTTGCCTTCACCGAACTCCGAGAACCCTTCGATCGCGGTGTAGAAGCCGATGTATCCGCCGGCGCTCGCCTTCTGGTCCGACTCGCGCTCGAGCGCCCGGATGAAGTCCGGCGCCGTGATCTCGACATCCTCGAAGGGCGGGCCGTACATGACGCCCTGTTTGATCGGGAACGTCCACGTCAGCCCATCCTCAGCGACACTCGGAAGGTCTGCAGCGAGGTCGGGTCGCAACTCGGTGCCGCCCTGGTCTGCCGGCAGACCGTTGGTCTGGTAGAGGGTTCGGGCGATGCAGCACTTCAAGATCTCGAAGGAGAGCTGATAGTACTCCTTCGCCGGGTCGAACGCGGCGCTGGCCGGCTCCGATGACACGGCGATACGGACCGTGCCGCCCCGCGGGATGTCGCCCGTGTCGGCGGGAGCCGACGAAGTCGGCTCATCGTTGCCACCGCCACCACATGCCACAGCCACGACGCCGAGTACCGCCAGCACGGCGATCCATCGCGCGTATCTCCTCATGCGAAAACCCCCTCTACTCAAATGGCAGCCAGATGTTCCCACCAGATGCACTGACCGTCCAACACCTCGGTATACGCAGCCTTGGCCACACGGGGTTTCGACTGGCATGACCTTGATGAGCACGCGCTGATGCTCACGGAGACGGAAACCGCTACCCGCGCTGGATCGCGTCGAGGCCCGACTCGATGGCCCCTTCGGCGGACTCACCGATCGTGACGGCGCGGACCGCCCCGTCACCACCCACGTAATAGACGGTGGGGAAGCTCGAAACCCCGAGACCACGCATGAGGCTGCCTGCCTCGTCGTCGACCGCGGTCGCAAGATTCAGCCCTTCCGCCTCGAGGAAATCAGCCGGGGCGGGCCCTGGTTCCTGCCCGACGGCCGTCGTGACGCTGAGCAACGCGATACCTTCTCTCGCCTGGGTCGCCGGCACCAACACGGGGAGCTCGGCTTGGCAATGAGGACACCACGACGCCCACACGACCAGCACGGCGGGCCCATCGCCGACGTCGCGCCAGGACACCGTGCCTCCGTCGAGGCCAGGGGCAGAGAAGGCCGGCACCTGCTCACCGATCTCGAGCTGAGGCCCGGGCGCCCGGTCGATCGAGACCGCCTCGGCGCGAGCCGGGCCCTCGTCACCACCGCTCTCGCCGCCGGCCAGCAGCCATGCCCCGGCCACCGAGGTCACCGCGACGATGGCGACGCCGAACCAGAGCACCCGCTGTCGAGCCGCCTTCCGCTGCGAGACACGACGGCGCTCGGCACTCGTCTGTCGTCCCGGCCGGCTCTTCGATCTCGTCGCGTTGGTCATCGCCGGTCCATTCCGGGCCCCTCGGGGGGCCCCACGACGCATGTTCGGCCGGATCGGTCGGCATCCAGTGGGCCGTTCGGCCCGCGGCGTGCATGACCGCTTACCGAAGGTGTTCGATCGCCAAAGCCGGAGCATCTCCCGCCGGCTCGAACCCGAGCACCTGGCCGTAGAACGAGAGCTCTGCTTCGTAGGCACGCTCGATGGTCGCGGCCCTGCGGAACCCGTGCTGCTCGCCCTCGAACAGCACATACGCGTGCGGCAATCCCTTGGCGCGCAGCGACTCGACCATGAGCTCAGCCTGCGATGGAGGCACCACCGTGTCCTCCGTCCCCTGCAGCAGCAGCATCGGGGTAGAGAGTAGGTCCACCGAATGGATCGGGCTCCGAGCTCGATACAGATCGACCGCCTCGGGCCATGGTCCGACGAGGGAGTGTGTATACCGTGACTCGAACTTGTGCGTGTCACCGGTTGCGAGCGGCTCGAGATCGCTGATGCCGTATCGGCTGGTGCCGGCCGCGAAGTCGTCGTAGAAGGTCAGAGCGCACAGGGTCGTGAACCCACCCGCGCTCCCTCCGCGGATCGTCAACCGGTCACCGTCGACTTCACCGGTCTCCACGAGGAAGCGCGCCGCGTTGACGCAGTCAGCCGTGTCGACGACTCCCCAGTTGCCGTTGAGCCGTCGACGATAGGCGCGACCGAACCCGGCGGAGCCTCCGTAGTTGACGTCGACGACGGCGAACCCGCGACTGGTCCAGAACTGCACGGCGAGGTCGAGGGTCGTGTTGGCCATGCCGGTCGGCCCGCCATGGCTCATCACGATCAACGGCGGAAGTTCGCCGGCCGGCGGCTCGAAGTCTGGATTCACCGGACGGTACAGCTGTGCGAACGCGGCCAGCCCGCAGTCGGTGGGAAACTCGTTCTCCTGGGGCACCGATACGAAGGAGCGATCGAACGATACGTCGAGGCTCTCGCGGAGCACCTCGACGGCTCGAGATCCGAAGTCGAGCCAGACCACCTGCAAGGCAAGGTCGGGCGCCCCTGCGATGAATGCGAGCGTGTCGCCCGCCGAGTCGATACCCGGGCCCCGGAACGATGTGTAGGGCAGGTCGAGGTCGAGGAGCTCATGCGTCTCGACGTCGAGCACACCGAGGTGCTGAACGCCTCGCTGCCCGTACCAGCACGCGATGCGGTCGTCGTCGAGGAACGTGAACGACGAATTGCCGAACACCCACTGCGGGAAGGCGAACTCGGCATTCGCCTCGCGCAGCGTCGCTCGCTCGTCTTCCCGCACTCGCTCGAGGTTCCACCATCCCGAACGGTCGCTCGCGAAGACGAGATCGCCACCGGGGCTCCACGTCGGTTGGACGATCGATTCCTCGCCGTCGAGACCGGCGACTCGGCGTTCGTTCGAGATCGAGCCCTCAGGCGTCAGATCTCCCACCCACAGCTCGCATCCGTCCCACGGCATCCACGGCAGGTTCCAACTCAGCCACGACAGGCGCGAGCCGTCGGGTGCGACACGTGGCGCCGCGTAGAAGTCCCGGCCCTGAGCGATCACGCGAGGATCTGCCGACCCGTCGAGCGGGACCAGCACGAGCTCGTTCACGACCTCGGCGGCGCTGCCCGACTCCGAGTGCCGCTCTCGCACCCCGATCCACAGTGCACCATCGAAGACCACGCGCCCGTCGGCGAACCGGTGAAGGCCGCCGGTGTCAGGGGTGATCGGTTCGGGCCGTGCCTCGTGGGCCTGCCGGTACAGCCTCCGATCATCGTCGTTGGAGAAGATGACCGTGCCCCCGTCGACCGTCCACCCACCGCCCCCGTACTCGTGGACACGCGTTCGCACGCTGAACCCGGGCGGCGTGACGTCGGTGGGCGACGACCACGGGCTGCCCCGCACGATGACCCCTCGGCCCTCCTCGGCGGGTCGGACCTCATGCCAGTACACGTCTCCCTCATCCATCCACGGCTCAGAGAGCATCACCGACGAGGCCGCGAGCATGCTCGGGGTCACCGGCGAGACCCACGAGCCGTAGGGTGCGACCCGCCGGTCGGTCACCTCGGCCGCCTGCCGACGACCACCCGCGTCACCTTGAGCTCCCCACCCTTCGTGCTCTGGACGTCACGGAACCCGCCGGCCGAATACACACGCTTGACCTCCTTGACGCGGTCGGGGCTCACTTCCATGAGGAGCCAGCCGTTGGGTCGCAGCCACCACGGGGACTCAGCGACGGTGCGCCCGATCAGGCCGAGGCCGTCGGTGCTCCGGTCGGTGAGGGTGTGGGCCGGTTCCCAGTCGCGTACCTCGTCGGGAAGGTCGTCGATCTCCCCTGCCGGCACGTACGGCGGATGCACCGTGACCACGTCGACGGATGCACGGAGCCGCTTCGGGAGTGGCTCGAACATGTCGCCGATCCCGAACTTCGCTCGCAGGCCGAGCGCCTTCGCATTCTTGCGAGCGAGTTTCACGGCGTCACCGGCGATGTCGGTGCCCCACACGACCGCGGTCGGCACCTCGTCCGCGACGGCGAGCGCGATCGTGCCTCCCCCGGTCGCGAGATCGACGCACACGGGGTGCTTCCGGCGGCGAAGACGTCTGATCGCCTGTTCGGCGAGGAACTCCGAAGAATCGCGGGGCACGAAGACCCCCGGTCTCGTCAAGATCTCGATCCCCCGGAAGTCCGCGTACCCCTTGATGTACGGGATCGGCTCACCGCTCATGCGACGGTCCACGAGGGCCTCGAACCTCCGCCTTTGTTTCCCCGAGAGCTCGTCGTCGGGTTCGGGCTCGTACCCCAAGACGTGCATCAGCAGATCTTCGGCCTCGATGCGCTCCCGACCCTTCTGCCAATGGTCGATCGCCGGCGAAGTCTTCAACCGTTTCACGGCGCGGGAAAGCGCCCGCTTGGCCTCCATGGCGAGGCATCGTATCGGGTGCCCGCTGGTTACACTCCCACTTCATGGCGGAGCCCTCGTCGAAGGACGTCACGTCGAAGAAGCCCGCGAAGCGGAAGCCTCGCACGAAGAAGATCGCCGACAACGCCTCACTCCGTCTCACCGGCGATCGGTTGATCGCGCGCACTCCAGGCAG
>Ga0224505_10000885_pt1 | contig 20116 bp, 15 predicted proteins | sample SF_Jan12_sed_USG_FD_169102 | JGI IMG/M metagenome (GOLD analysis project Ga0224505, IMG submission 169102) | Sediment microbial communities from San Francisco Bay, California, United States - SF_Jan12_sed_USGS_4_1 | ecosystem: Environmental > Aquatic > Marine > Sediment | place: USA: California... | reverse complement strand
GCCGGCGCCCGAACACATCGTCGCGGGCACAACACTAAAAGGGGAAGCGGAGTCAGTGGTGCCATTGCCTGGCAAGCCCTGTTTCCTCGACCAGGTACACGGCACGAACGTCGTAACAGCAGGTGATTTCGAAACCCGGCCGCGCGCCGATGGCTCGGTCGGGAGTGGCTTCGAACAGGTGTGTGTGGTCCGGACGGCAGACTGCCTTCCCGTACTGGTTTGTTCGGCCGACGGCCGCGTCTTCGCCGCGGCGCATGCGGGCTGGCGCGGCCTGGCGGCTGGCGTCATCGAAAACACGATTAGCAAACTGGCTATCGATCCCGCCGAGCTGCTGGCCTGGCTGGGCCCGGCAATATCGCAGCCGTCATTTGAGGTTGGCGACGAGGTCCGCGCGGCCTTCGTTGCCGCGGCGCCTGACGCTGCCGAGTGCTTTGCCCGGAACAGCCGCGACCGCTGGCAGGCCGATTTATATGGCCTCGCGAGGCAAAGGCTCCGATCAGCCGGAGTGCATCATATTTACGGCGGCGGATTCTGTACCTACCTTGACGAGCAGCGCTTTCACTCCTACCGGCGAGACCCGGCTTGCGGCCGAATGGTGAGCTTCGTCGGTGCAAAGTCCCCTTGAAAACAGCTCTCAAGGCGCAACCTAGATTGCAGTTCCGGGATTCGCCGATTCGCGGCGCAGGTGATTCAAATGCGTTTAGACAAGCTGACAAGCAAATTTCAACTGGCCCTGGCTGACGCCCAGTCGCTGGCCATCGGTCAGGACCATCAATTTATCGAGCCCGTGCACGTTATGGTGGCGCTGCTGGACCAGCAGGGGGGCAGTGTCCGTGGTTTGCTGACCAAGTCAGGTGTGAATGTGAACCTGTTGCGCTCACAGCTCGGCGATGCGCTTGATCGCCTCGCAAAGGTGGAGGGTGCCGCCGGTGAGGTGCATATCAGTGCGGAGCTGACGAGGCTCTTTAATATCACCGACAAACTGGCCCAGCAGCGCAACGACCAATACATTTCCAGCGAACTATTCGTGCTCGCCGCCCTGGACGGCAAATCGCCGCTGAAGGGCTTGCTCGAGCAGGCTGGCGGCGTCAAAGGGGCCGTCGAGAAAGCGATTGACGACCTGCGCGGCGGCCAGCAGGTTAACGATCCGAACTCGGAGGAAACGCGCCAGGCCCTGGACAAGTACACGATCGATCTGACCGAGAGAGCTGAACAGGGCAAGCTGGACCCGATCATCGGCCGGGACGATGAAATCCGGCGCACGATACAGATTCTGCAGCGGCGCACGAAAAACAACCCGGTACTGATTGGCGAACCCGGTGTCGGTAAGACCGCGATTCTCGAGGGGCTCGCACAGCGCATCGTCAACAACGAAGTACCGGAAGGACTGCGCGGCAAGCGAATTCTGTCGCTGGACATGGGCGCACTGATCGCTGGCGCCAAGTTTCGCGGCGAGTTCGAGGAGCGGCTCAAAGCCGTCCTGAATGATCTCGCGAAACAGGAAGGCCAGATCATTCTCTTTATTGACGAGTTGCACACGATGGTCGGCGCCGGCAAGGCCGAAGGTTCGATGGACGCGGGCAATATGCTGAAACCGGCGCTCGCCCGCGGCGAACTGCATTGCGTTGGCGCAACGACACTCGATGAATATCGCCAATACCTTGAAAAGGACGCGGCGCTCGAAAGGCGCTTTCAGAAGGTGCTCATTGAAGAACCGACCGTGGAGGATACGATCGCGATCCTGCGCGGCCTGAAGGAACGTTACGAGGTTCACCACGGCGTTGAAATTACGGACCCCGCGATTGTCGCGGCGGCGATGTTGTCGCATCGTTACATCAGTGATCGCCAGTTGCCCGACAAGGCAATCGACCTGATCGACGAGGCTGCATCCAAGATTCGCATCGAAATCGATTCCAAGCCGGAAGCGATGGACAGGCTCGAGCGCCGCATCATTCAGCTGAAGATAGAACGCGAAGCGCTCAAAAAGGAATCAGATGATGCCTCGGTGAAGCGATTATCCGACATCGAAACGCAGCTTGAAGGACTGGAGCGTGAGTTCGCGGATCTGGATGAAGTCTGGAAAGCCGAAAAAGCTGCAATGCAGGGCGCGACACATATTAAGGAAGAACTCGAACGTGCACGGCTTGAACTTGAAACAGCGCATCGCGCGAACGATCTTGCCCGCATGTCCGAGCTGCAGTACGGGCGTATACCCGAGCTCGAAAAACAGCTGGCTACTGCAGCACAGGCGGAGCACAAGGAAACCACGCTGCTGCGCAACAACGTTACGGAAGAAGAGGTCGCTGAGATCGTTTCGAAATGGACGGGTATTCCGGTCAGCAAGATGCTGGAAGGCGAGAAGGAAAAGCTGTTGCAGATGGAGTCCGTAGTGCAGCAACGCGTAGTGGGTCAGGGCGAGGCGGTGACGGTCGTGGCAAACGCTATTCGACGGTCGCGGGCTGGATTGTCCGATCCGCGACGCCCGATAGGCTCATTCCTGTTTCTTGGGCCGACCGGCGTCGGCAAAACCGAATTGACGAAAGCACTGGCGGATTTTTTGTTCGATACGGACGAAGCCATGGTGCGCCTCGACATGTCCGAGTTCATGGAGAAACACTCAGTCGCTCGCCTGATCGGAGCGCCGCCAGGTTACGTGGGCTACGAGGAAGGTGGATACCTTACCGAAGCAATTCGTCGCCGTCCGTATTCCGTAATACTGCTTGATGAAGTCGAGAAAGCGCACCCGGATGTTTTCAATATCCTGTTGCAGGTTCTTGACGATGGCAGGCTGACGGATGGCCATGGCCGCACTGTCGATTTTCGAAATTCGGTCATCGTCATGACCTCGAACCTCGGATCGCAGCTGATCCAGGAGATGGCGGGCGAGGACAATTACGATGCGATGAAGAGTGCAGTTATGGATATCGTTGGCAGCCACTTCCGGCCCGAATTCGTGAATCGTATTGATGACCTGGTTGTGTTTCATCCGCTGGCACGCGAGCACATTCGCAAGATCGTCGACATTCAGCTCGCGTATCTTCACGAGCGTCTCGCGGAACGCGACATACGCATACACTTGTCCGACGCGGCGCGCGACAAACTGGCCGACGCTGGATTCGATCCGGTGTATGGTGCGCGGCCGTTAAAACGGGCGATTCAGCAGCAGGTCGAGAATCCGCTGGCGCAGGAAATTCTGAAAGGCAGCTTCAAGGCTGGCGACACAATTGAAGTCAATGTTGCCGAGGATCAGTTGCAGTTCCTCAATGCCGCGTGATCGCCAACCTCAGGGCGAACTGAGCTATAATCGCCGGCTTTCGGCGATACCTATTTAAGTACGGAGTTTCAGCAGATGCCGATATACGGTTATGCCTGCGATAGTTGTAAGCACTCATTTGATGCTCTGCAGAAGATGAGTGACCCGAAGTTGGTCGATTGTCCCGAGTGTGGCAAGCCGTCGTTGCGGAAGCTTTTATCCGCACCGAAGTTTCGTCTGAAAGGCGCAGGCTGGTACGAGACTGACTTCAAGACCGGTGACAAACGCAATCTTGTTGGCGATGCCGAAAAGTCCACAGCGGCTGCCACCGAGAAATCCGTTGACGCCGACAAGGCCGCCGCAGCGGATAAACCGGTAAAGAAAGACGAAACCAAGTCTAAAGAGACGAAGTCCGAGACGAAAAAGCCGTCGGTGGACAGTAAAGTGAAGTCCGCGTGAAGCGGTTCCGACGCTATCTCGTCGCCGGACTCCTGGTCTGGATACCGCTGGGCGCGACCCTGATACTCGTCAAGTTTGCGGTCGGGCAGATGGACAGGTCCATCAGCTTGCTACCGCATAAATTTCAACCGGGCGTTATGCTGCAGAATTGGCTGGGGACCCAGAACCCGGTCGAAATTCCCGGTTTCGGCGTCATCCTGATTGTCATCGTTGTACTCCTGACTGGAGTACTGGTCGCCAATTTCGTCGGCCGTGCGTTCGTCGGCGGTTGGGAGTCCCTGCTGGATCGCATACCGGTCGTGCGTGCCATCTATTCGGCGGCAAAGAATTTCGCCGAGATTGTTTTTTCCGATTCCAGCCAGTCCTTCAAGAAGGTGCTCATGATCGAGTACCCGCGCAAAGGTCTTTATAGCCTTGCATTTCAAACAGCGGACAGCCTGGGAGAGATAGACGGGCGAACGGGTGACGAAGTAATTTGCTGTTTCCTGCCGACGACGCCGAATCCGACCTCGGGCTTCATCATCGTGGTGCCGAAGAAAGATGCTGTTGAGCTGGATATGACCGTCGATGAGGCACTGAAGATGATCATTTCCCTGGGCGTCGTCGTGCCGGTCTGGAACAGGGATAGCGCCGGCAAACCTCCTGTCGACCCGTCGATCCCCGCGGGGAGGCCCGGGGATTAGCTTGCGCGAGTGATCCGCGCCCCGTACCATTCCGCCTCTTTTTTCACGGGTTTTTTCGAGTTTAGCGATGCGTAGTCATTATTGCGGTGAGATCAACGAGTCCCTGCTGGGTAAGGAAATCGAGGTTTGCGGCTGGGTGCACCGGCGCCGCGACCACGGCGGTGTGATCTTTATCGATTTGCGCGATCGCGAAGGCTTGTTACAGGTCGTTTTTGACCCGGATCGCGCCGAGATTTTTGAGCTGGCCGAAAGAATCCGCTCCGAATTTGTGCTGCGAGTGAAGGGCCTCGTGCGTGCACGTCCCGAGGGCACTGTGAACCCGAACATGCGCACCGGCAAAATCGAGGTTCTGGCCCAGGATCTGGAGGTTCTGAACAAGTCCGAGACACCGCCGTTTCACCACGACGAACAGGCGAACGAGGATATCCGGCTCAAGTACCGTTATCTCGACCTGCGTCGCGAGAAGATGCTGGGTAACCTGATGTTGCGCCACAAGGTCACGATGGCGATGCGCGATTTCCTTGATAACAACGGCTTCGTTGATGTTGAGACGCCGATGCTGACACGTGCGACGCCGGAAGGCGCGCGCGACTATATCGTCCCGAGTCGCACCAATCCGGGTAAATTCTTCGCATTGCCGCAATCGCCACAGATTTTCAAACAGCTGCTGATGATGTCCGGATTGGATCGCTACTACCAGATCGTGCGTTGTTTCCGAGACGAAGATTTGCGTGCCGACCGGCAGCCGGAATTCACACAGCTCGATATCGAAATGAGCTTTGTCGATGAGACCGCGGTGACCGGAACCGTGGAGCGCATGATTCGTCACGTCTTCAAAAAGGCGATGGGCGTCGATCTTGCGGATCCGTTCCCCCGTATGACGTATGCCGAAGCAATGCATCGCTATGGCTCGGACAAGCCGGACCTCAGGATCGATCTCGAACTGATTGAAGTCAGTGATCTCATGAGCGCTGTCGAGTTCAAGGTTTTTGCGGGTCCCGCGGCTGACCCCGAAGGTCGCGTAGCAGCGCTTTGTGTGCCAGGCGGCGCCGATATCAGTCGCAAGATAATCGACGACTACACCGCCTTCGTCGGACGCTATGGCGCCCGGGGTCTCGCCTACATCAAGGTCAACGACGTGGCAGCAGGTCGCGACGGCCTGCAATCGCCGATACTCAAGTTCTTGCCCGACGACACAGTCACAGGAATCCTCGAGCGTACCAATGCGAAAACGGGCGACCTGATCTTCTTTGGTGCCGACAAGGCACGAGTGGTTAACGACGCGCTGGGCGCCTTGCGCCTCAAAGTGGGCGAAGACCGGGGCATGGTGGCCGAGGGTTGGGCGCCGCTTTGGGTCGTCGATTTCCCCATGTTTGAAAAGGATGTTGCGACCAAGCGCTGGAGCGCTCTGCACCATCCATTTACGGCACCGTCGGTGAACGATTCCAAGGCGCTGCGGGCGGATCCGGGCAATGCCCTGTCCCGTGCTTACGACATGGTCCTGAACGGTTCGGAAATCGGCGGCGGTTCGATTCGTATACACGACCAGTCCATGCAGGCCGCCGTGTTCGACATCCTCGGCATCAGCGACGAAGAAGCAGAAGAAAAATTCGGATTCCTGTTGCAGGCATTGCAGTTTGGATGTCCACCGCACGGCGGCGTCGCTTTCGGGCTCGATCGCATCGTCATGCTGATGGCCGGTGCCGAAAGTATTCGCGATGTCATCGCTTTCCCGAAAACGCAAACGGCCAGCTGTCCGCTGACCAATGCGCCTGGCGAAGTGTCCGAATTGCAGCTCAAGGAAACCGGCATCCGCCTCCGAGCTCCGCGCACTGAGTAAGCCGCTCGAATCTGTAACCTGCGTGCATGGCTACCTGTCGCATGGCGCCGGCATGTACCTCATCAAGCGGCGGCTCGAGCGTGAATACGGCATGCGGGTTGCCCTGTTCAGCTACCCGTCGGTACGTGGCACCCTCGATGATAATGCGGCCGCGCTGGCGCGATTTATCCGCGCACAAAATGTTGATATTGCCCACATTATTGGGCATAGCCTCGGCGGCGTGCTGGCGCTGAGGATGCACGCGAACCATCCGGAGTTTCTGCCCGGCAGGGTCGTCTGCCTGGGTTCGCCGCTAACCGGGTCGCGCGCCGCAAGTTTCCTGAACGCGCTCGAGTGGGCCGAGGACATTATTGGCAAATCGGTTCCGGAGGCGATGATTCATTCGACCGCCAATGACTGGGCCTCGCAGCTCGTTAAGCGTCGCGATATCGGTGTCATAGCCGGGACCGTCCCCCTGGGCCTGGGACGCTTGTTCACGGACTTCAACGAAGACAATGACGGCACGATCAGCGTCTCCGAAACCCGCTTGCAAGGCGCCAGGGACCACTTGATCCTGCCAGTGAGTCACAAGGGCATGCTGGTCTCCGCCGACGTCGCCGATCAGGCCGCGGCTTTCCTAAAACGCGGCGAATTCCTGATATAAGGTCACTGTCACCTTATATCCGATATAAGGTGACAGTGACCTTATACGGAGAGGTCTTTTAGTTTGTAGAGTGCGGCGAGCGCTTCGCGTGGTGTCATAGTATCCGGATCCAGCGCCTGTACCGCGTCGCGAACAGGGTCATTGGCCGGCTCTTCGACACTTAGCGCCAGTTGACCTTGCGGACTGTTGGCCTGCTGTAACTGCTGCGACTCGAGTGTCTTGAGGAAGGACTTCGCACGGTGAATCACATCGCGAGGGACGCCGGCGAGTGAGGCCACCTGCAGGCCATAGCTCTGGTTGGCCGGCCCGGCTTTCACGGAGTGCAGGAAGACGAGCTGGCCGTTGTGCTCCGTTGCATCGAGGTGCACGTTTTCGCAGCCCGGCAGTTCCTGTGCGAGCGCCGTGAGTTCGAAGTAATGGGTGGCGAACAGCGTGAAAGCGCGAACTTTCTCGCCCATCTGATGCGCGGCCGCCCATGCGAGCGACAGGCCGTCAAAAGTACTCGTGCCGCGCCCGACCTCATCCATCAGCACGAGGCTGAGCTCGGTCGCGTTGTTCAATATGGTCGCGGTCTCAGTCATTTCCACCATGAAGGTGGAGCGCCCGCCCGCGAGATCGTCCGAAGCACCGATGCGCGTGAAAATTCGGTCGATAGGGCCAATCTTCAAGCGGGTCGCCGGTACGTAGCTGCCGACGTATGCGAGTATCGCGATGAGGGCTGTTTGTCGCATATAGGTCGATTTGCCGCCCATATTGGGTCCTGTGATAACCAGCAGCTTCCGCTCGTTGCAAAGCGACAAATCGTTCGCGATGAACGGCGCATCGATGACCTGCTCGACGACGAGGTGACGTCCGCCTTCAATCTCGATACAGGGCGTACTGCTGATCTCGGGTTGCGAAAGGTTGAGGCTCAGTGCTCGTTCCGCGAAACAGGTCAGAACATCGAGTTCGGCAAGACCGGCAGCGCTCAATTGCAACTCACCGAGTACGGTATGCAGCTTGTCGATCAATTCTTCGTACAAGAATTTCTCGCGCGCGAGAGATCGTTCGCGCGCACCCAGGACCTTGTCTTCAAACTCCTTCAGCTCCGGCGTGATGTAACGTTCAGCACCCTTCAGCGTTTGCCGGCGCAGGTATTCAACCGGGGCTTTGCCCGCCTGCGCTCTGCTGATTTCGATGTAGTAACCGTGTACACGGTTGTAGCCGATTTTAAGCGTCGCAATGCCGGTGCGTTCGCGTTCGCGCGACTCCAGGTCGACGAGATATTGGTCGGCGTTCCCGGCTATCGCGCGCAGGTCATCGAGTTCGTCGTCGTAGCCGGGCGCAATGACACCGCCGTCCCGTATGATCATCGGTGGATTGTCGATGATCGCTTTTTCGAGCAATCGTCTTTGCGCCTGGTGCTCGCCGATTTGTCCCGCCAGTTCCGCAATCAGTGGTGCATCGATTGCGCGCGTCTGTTTCTGCAGCTCCGGAAGTCTCGACAACGCAACACTGAGCTGACGCATATCCCGAGGCCGGGCGGAACGCAAAGCGACACGCGCCAGTATGCGCTCGATATCGCCAATGCCATCAAGCGTCTGCTGCAGTGCGCCAACAGATCCGGTGCCGATCAATGCATCCAGCGCCTGGTATCGCGACTTCAGGACAGCCGAATCGCGTAGCGGTCTCTGCAACCAGCGGCGCAGCAGTCGACTGCCCATCGTTGTCTGGCAGCGGTCCATGACGCCAGCGAGTGTGTGCTCGTGATGCCCGCTCAACGAGGATTCGAGTTCCAGGTTGCGTCGCGTCGGGCCGTCCATAATGACCGCGTCGCCTCTGAGTTCGGCTTGTATCGACTGCAAATGTGGCAAGGCTGCCTTTTGCGTGTCATTCATGTATTGCAGCAGGGCCCCGGCTGCCACGATACCCCGCGGCAGGTCTGCGCAACCAAAACCGCCCAGATCGCGAGTACCGAACTGATTGCAGAGCAGCCGCGTCGAACTGTCGAGTTCGAAATGCCACGGTGGTCTCCGGGTAATGCGCAGTCGTTCGTCGAATGCCTCACCGAAGACCTTGTCATTATCAACGAGGTCCTCGTCGACGATCAGCTCGGCGGGATGCAGGCGTTCGATCTCGCCGAACAGGGCCTCAAGGTCCGGTACCTCGGTCAGTCGAAACCGACCCGCGGACAGGTCGAGCCACGCCAGGCCAAAAACGCCGCCGCTTTCACAAACTGCCGCAACCAGGTTGTCGCGATGGGCCGAAAGCAGCGCTTCATCGGTCAGGGTCCCGGGAGTGACCACTCGCGTGACCTTACGCTCAACGGGGCCCTTGCTGGTCGCCGGATCGCCGATCTGCTCGCAGATTGCAACCGACTCGCCTTTGCGCACGAGTTTTGCGAGGTAGCCTTCAACGGCGTGGTAGGGTACGCCACACATCGGAATCGCATTGCCGCCAGACTTACCGCGGGCTGTCAGCGTAATATCCAGCAACGTTGCAGCACGTTTGGCGTCATCGTAGAACAACTCGTAGAAGTCGCCCATGCGATAGAACACGAGCATGTCCGGGTACTCGGATTTGATCCCGAGGTATTGGCGCATCATCGGTGTATGGACGGAAGAGACTTCGGACTTCATTATTATTGTTGTATGAGTGTTATTGGCGCGCGATGATTATCAAACCGTGAAAATACTGCATGTCGAAACCGGGCGCCATTTTTTGGGTGGGCCACAGCAGGTTGTCTACCTGATCAATGCGTTACGCGAGCGCGGTCATGACAACATCCTGGTTTGTCCGCCCGGATCCGGCATCGACGGTGTCGCACGACTGGCCGGGATTCGTGTGCAGAACCTCTTTTGTGCAGGCGATCTCGATTTACCGTTCGCGTACCGGCTTTCGCAGTTTCTGAAAGACCAGGCGCCGGACATTGTTCATTGCCACAGCCGTCGAGGCGCTGATCTGATGGGTGGGCTCGCAGCGTCTTATGCCGAAATCCCGTGTGTCGTCTCGCGGCGCGTCGATAACACCGAGATTCGCCTGCTGGCGACGCTGCGCTACAAGCCGTTTCGAAAGATCATCGCCATATCGGAAGCGATCGCGAACGTGCTGCGTGAGCACGGCGTGGAGGAAGAGCGCATTGCCGTAATCCGCAGCGCAGTGGATGCCGATACCTTTGCACGCGAGCCGGATTGCGAGGCATTTCGTGCGGAGTTCAACATCGATCCGAACGCGTTTACGATCGCGGCGGCAGGGCAGCTGATCCCGCGCAAGGGGCATCGCTACCTGCTGCAGGCCGCCACCGAATTGAAGCGCAGCAATGTGTCTTTTCGATTACTCATTTTTGGCGAGGGCTACCTCAACTACCAGTTGCGGGCGCAGGCGGCTGCACTCGGACTGGGCGGCGTCGTTCAGTTCCCGGGCTTTCGGGATGACCTCGACAACTTCATCGGTTGTTTCGATCTGTTTGCGCACCCGGCACTCTCCGAGGGGCTGGGCGTTGCCGCATTGAAGGCGGCCGCCGCTGGCGTTCCCGTCGTCGGTTTCGACGCAGGTGGAATGAGCGAGGCCGTGGCGCATGGCGAAACCGGCTTACTGGTAGCACCGGAAGATTCGGCAGCATTGCGAAGCGCGATTGAAACACTGATCAACGACGGGCAACTGCGGCAGAGAATGGGTATCGCAGGCCGCGAACGGATGCAAAAAGAGTTCTCGATCGCTACGATGGCTGAAAAGCACATCGCACTGTATGAGTCTGTATTGAATGGCTGATCACGAATCGATTCGAAAACTGGCGGAGGCGCTTGTCACAGAGTTGACGAAGTCCGGCAAAGCTGTTGCAACGGCCGAGTCTTGTACCGGCGGCTGGGTGGCGAAAGCCATTACCGATATTCCTGGCAGCTCGGTCGTTTTTGGTTACGGCGTCGTGTGCTATGCGAACGGCGCGAAGGAATCCATCATCGGTGTGCAGAACAAGACGCTTGAAAAACATGGCGCGGTCAGCGCCGAAGTTGTGGAAGAAATGGCCAGGGGAACGCTGCAATTGAGCGGTGCGGATATTGCCGTTGCTGTCAGCGGCGTTGCGGGTCCCGGCGGCGGTACGACGGAAAAGCCGGTAGGTATGGTCTGGTTCGGCTGGGCGGTTCGGGACGGCACCAAAGCCGTGCTCGACTCCAGTTGCGAGAAATTCAAGGGTGACCGGGACCTGATTCGGGAAGCGTCTGTGGCCTATGCATTGCAGGGCGTACGCGAGCGCATCCGCTCGTGACGACGAAACGCCTGTTTTTTGCGCTGTGGCCGGACAACCGGCAAAGAGACCAGCTTCGTGACGTCATCAATTCTGTCGCCAAGACCGTCGAGGGCAGGGCCGTGGATCGGCGCTTGTGGCATGTGACCCTCGCCTACATCGGTGAATTCGAAGAGCGCCGTATCCCGGAATTGCAGTCCCTGGTAAGCCAGGTGCGGATGGAACCGTTTCGTCTGGGTTTTGACCGCCTGGAATTCTGGGCGCGACCCCGAACGGCATGCCTCGTGGCAGCCACTGTACCGGTCGAGCTGGAAAGCCTCGTCGCCTCACTGAATCGGGTGATCGCGGAGGTCGGCGTCAGTCCGGAAGACCGCAGCTTTCGACCGCATATCACGGTCTCGCGCGGTGCGCGGTCATTTACTACGGAGCGACTGACGCAAAGGATGACGACAGAGTGGTCGGGCTTCGAGTTGATGGAGTCGGTTTCAGGACCCGGCGGCGTCAACTATGTGCCATTGAAACAGTAACTTCGGGCTGAATGCTCGCAAATGTGGTGACTTTGCCCGGAAATTGACCCGGCCAGAGGCGCCTATTGACGCGGGTTTCATGCGATAGTACTGTGTATATCAACAGTATCCCCACACGGACCAAAATTATGGATGACAATCGCAAAAAAGCACTCGCACAGGCCCTCGGCCAGATCGAAAAACAGTTCGGCAAGGGTTCTGTCATGCGCATGGGCGATGGCACGGCGATCCGCGATATCGAGGCAATTTCGACCGGATCCATCGGTCTTGACGTTGCTTTGGGCATTGGCGGTCTGCCCAAAGGGCGAGTGGTTGAAATTTACGGCCCGGAATCCTCGGGTAAGACGACCCTGACGCTACAGGTGGTCGCGGAAGCCCAGAAACTGGGTGGCACGGCCGCGTTCATCGATGCCGAGCATGCACTGGATCCTAGCTATGCCGAAAAACTGGGCGTCAATGTCGACGAATTACTGGTGTCGCAACCCGACACCGGCGAGCAGGCGCTGGAAATTACCGACATGCTGGTACGCTCAGGCGCCGTTGACATCATCGTCATCGACTCGGTTGCTGCGCTGACGCCCAAGGCAGAAATCGAAGGCGAGATGGGCGATTCGCACATGGGTCTGCAGGCGCGCCTGATGTCGCAGGCACTTAGAAAACTGACAGCCAACATCAAGCGTTCGAACGTCATGGTGATTTTCATTAACCAGATACGTATGAAGATCGGTGTGATGTTTGGCAGCCCGGAAACCACTACCGGCGGCAACGCACTCAAGTTTTACGCGTCGGTGCGCCTCGACATTCGCCGCATCGGCGCCATCAAGAAGGGCGATGAAGTTATCGGCAACCAGACCCGTGTAAAGGTGGTGAAGAACAAGGTGTCGCCACCATTCAAACAGGCCGAATTCGAAATTCTGTACGGCGAGGGCATTTCGCGCCTGGGCGAACTGATCGATCTCGGCGTCCAGCACGACATCGTCGGCAAGGCAGGTTCGTGGTACAGCTACGGTGATGACCGCATTGGCCAGGGCAAAGACAATGCCCGGGAATTCCTGAGAGCCAATCCCGCGATGGCCGACGAGATCGAGCGCAAAGTACGCGCCGTGCTCATGCCGCCCAAGGTTGCCGTGGTTCCCGATCCTGTCGTTGAGGAAGCGGAAGACGACGACGAGGCTGTCGCCTAGGCTAGTCACGCGGGTTGGCGAACGCGATGCAGGAGTTGCACGAGGAAATCAGCGATCTTCTCTCCGATCAGGGGGAAGATCGTTTTTCTTGTCCCCTGGAAGCACGCAAAAAGGCGATGGATTTCCTGGCACGCCGGGAATACGGCCAGGCGGAACTCATCAAAAAGCTCGCCGGCAAGGGTTACGACCGTAATGTGGCAGAGCAGGCGGTTGTCAAACTCACCGCTGAAGGCCTGCAAAGCGATCAGCGATTTGCCGAAAGCTTCGTGCAATCCCGAATCAACCAGGGCAAGGGTCCTGTCCGGATTCGCCTCGACCTGGGACAGCGCGGCATTGCCGACGCCGTGATCCATCAGGCGATCGAACAATCGGACGCCGACTGGCGAGCGCTCGCCCGTGACGTTCGCTATCGAAAATTCAGCGCTGCCGTACCTGCCGACTTCAAAGCCAAGGCCAAACAAATGCAGTTTCTGCAGTATCGTGGTTTTGAGCAGGACCAGGTACAGGCCGCTTTCCGCAGCGAATAAGGCTTAATCCCGAAGCGCAAACCCCGTACACTAGCGCGGTTGAAACTCACCGCGTGACCCCGACCAATACACAATGAAATCGATGACGAGCAATGAGCTGCGCCAGGCGTTCCTGGATTTTTTCCGTGACAACGGTCATGAGGTAGTCGCGAGCTCTCCACTGGTGCCGGGCAATGACCCGACCCTGCTGTTTACAAATGCCGGGATGGTGCAGTTCAAGGACGTTTTCCTCGGCGAGGATAAACGCAGCTATTCGCGTGCGGTAACGTCGCAACGCTGTGTGCGGGCGGGCGGCAAGCACAACGACCTCGAAAACGTGGGCTACACAGCACGGCACCACACTTTCTTCGAGATGCTCGGCAATTTCAGTTTTGGCGACTATTTCAAACGTGAGGCGATCCAGTATGCCTGGGATTTCCTGACGGGCACCCTGGGCCTGGCGCCGGAACGGCTTTGGGTCACGGTTTTTGAAGACGATGACGAGGCCGCGGATATCTGGCTCAAGGAAATGAAGATTGACCCGAAGCGCTTCTCGCGCCTGGGCGCGAAAGACAATTTCTGGGCCATGGGCGACACCGGTCCCTGCGGTCCCTGCAGCGAGATTTTTTACGATCATGGTGCCAACGTGCCGGGCGGACCTCCGGGCTCGCCCGACGACGACGGTGATCGCTACGTCGAAATCTGGAACCTGGTCTTCATGCAATTTGATCGAGCTGCCGATGGTTCGATGAAGCCGCTGCCGAAGCCGTCGGTGGATACGGGCATGGGACTCGAACGCGTGTCCGCGGTCATGCAGGGCGTGCACTCCAACTACCAGATAGACCTGTTCGCGAACCTGATCAAGGCGACGGCCAGGATCCTGGACGTGAAGAATGATCGCTCGAGCTCGCTCAACGTTATCGTTGACCACATACGTGCCTGTTCATTCCTGATCGTTGATGGCGTGTTGCCGGGTAACGAAGGTCGCGGATACGTGCTGCGCAGAATCATTCGTCGTGCGATTCGTCACGGCAAAAAACTCGGTACCGACGAGCTGTTTTTTCACAAGCTGGTTGCGCCCCTTGTGAAGGAAATGGGCGACGCTTATCCGGAACTTATTGCGGCCAAAGCCCACGTCGAAAAAGTACTGAAGAAGGAAGAAGAGCGATTTGCCGAGACCCTGGATCAGGGCATGGAAATGCTCGATGCTGCGATCGCGAATCTCAAAGGCAAGCGTATTCCGGGCGAAGTGATTTTCAAGCTCTACGACACTTACGGGTTTCCGGTCGACCTCACCGCGGACATCGCACGCGAACGCGGGCTCAGCATTGATGAGAAAGGTTTCGAATCCGCGATGGATCAGCAGCGCGATCGAGCGCGAGCAGCGAGCAAGTTCGGTGCAGCAGCCGGAGACACACTGAAAACGGATGCGGAAACTGAATTCCTTGGCTATGACGGCACCGATGGCAGCAGTGAGATAGTCTCCCTATATAAAGACGGCAAAGCTGTCGAAGTCTTAAGTGCCGGCGAGGCGGGTGCCGTTGTGCTTTCAGCGACGCCTTTCTATGCCGAAAGCGGTGGCCAGATCGGCGACACGGGCATACTCGTTTCGGATGGTAAATTGTTTGCCGTCGACGACACTCAGAAAAGCGGCAAAGCGAACGTGCATTTCGGCAGCGTTGAGCAAGGCGAGCTGAGAATTGGCGATGGCCTGGTGGCTGTTGTGGATGCAGACCGCCGACAGGCGATACGACTCAATCACACGGCAACGCACTTAATGCACGCTGCATTGCGACAAGTACTCGGTGACCATGTAACGCAGAAGGGTTCGCTGGTTGCGCCGGACAGGTTGCGTTTCGATTTCTCCCATTACGAGGGCGTGAGTAAAGAGCAGCTGCAAACCATAGAAGATCTCGTCAACGACGAGATTCGAAAAAACAATGCGAGCGATACTGATCTCATGAGCTATGACGATGCAATCACGTCGGGTGCGATGGCTCTTTTCGGCGAAAAGTATGGCGACAAGGTGCGAGTTCTTCGTCTCGGCGATTTTTCTGTTGAGCTGTGCGGTGGTACCCACGTCGACCGTACCGGTGATATCGGTGTATTCAAGATTACGTCGGAAGGCGGCGTTGCTTCGGGCGTACGCCGCATCGAGGCTGTCACGGGTAGAGGCGCCATGGAGTGGATTGCCGCCAACCAACAGACGCTTGAAAACCTGGCCAGCGCTTTGCGCAGCCAGCCGGATCAGGCGGCGGCCAAAGTCGAACAACTAATTAAACGCAACAAAGAGCTGGAGAAGGAGCTTGCCGCGGCCAAACAGGCCCTGGTCACCGGAAAGGGCTCTGACCCCTTTGGGGATGTACAGGAAATAGGCGGGGTGAAGGTGATGGCGGCCAGGATGGACGGTGCCGACGCCAAAACCCTGCGCGATGCGGTTGACCGGTACAAGGACAAGTTGGGCAGCGCCGTGGTCGTCCTGGGCTCGGTCGAGGGCGCCAAGGTTCACCTCGCGGCCGGCGTGAGCAAGGACAACATCGGCAAGATCAAAGCCGGCGACCTGATCAAACCCGTCGCGGAACAGGTGGGCGGCAAAGGCGGTGGTCGACCCGATTTCGCCCAGGCAGGCGGCACGGACACCGGCGCGCTGGACCAGGCGCTCGAATCGGTCGGGCCATGGGTTGCTAAACGACTGGGTTAAATCCGGGCTTTTATCGGCGGCGAGGGACAAGCGGCCTGAAAATCAGCTAGAATTCCAACAGTTTATGGATTAACACGCGCATAGAACGGGGCTCTGCGCCCTGTCAGGCAGGAGAGGAAGTCATGCTGATTCTGACGCGAAGAGCGGGCGAGACTGTGATGATCGGGAGCGATGTCACGATCACTGTGCTCGGGGTAAAGGGAAACCAGGTTCGCATCGGAATCAATGCGCCGAAAGACGTATCCGTGCACCGGGAAGAGATTTACGAGCGAATTCAAAGTGAGAAAACCGGCGCAAGCGGGGCGCCTGCTGCGGACGACAAGAAGCAAGAATAGTCGGTATTTCCGCTTTACCTCGCACAACACGGACAGTACTATGTCGGGCGTTTTGAGGCCGGCGAATGGTCGGTCCTGCTATTTTGGAGAGATGGCTGAGTGGTCGAAAGCGCTCCCCTGCTAAGGGAGTAAGGGCTAATACCCCTTCGAGGGTTCGAATCCCTCTCTCTCCGCCACACAAAAATTCAGGGCCCCGATGGGGCCCTCAATTTTTGTGCGGCGGCAGAACGATGGAGATGAGAGCCCATCTTCGACTCACGCAGCACCGAAGGTGCCAGTGAGCACGCGCAGCCGCAGGCAAGCGTGAATCCCTTCCTGAAGCGCGCAGCGCCCATCCCTCTCTCTCCGCCCGCCGGCCTTTGCTAAACCGTCCAGATATTCGCATTCAACCTGAACAAATTCGTCGGGTCGTACGCTTTCTTGATTTTCAGCAGACGTGGGAAGTTCTCCCGATAGGTTTGGCTCACTTTCTCCTGGGATTCGTCATACTGGTCGTTGACATAGAACCCGGTAGAAAGCGCTTCGACATGCGACCAGTGCGACTTGATGTACTTCACATGCTCCGTTCCATCTTCACCGGTATTCCAGCTGACGAACGACAACAGGTCGTAATTCGAATCCCGGTGTGCGAACGCGGTGTCAGCGTTGGCAACGCGACCAATCGCGCCGCCCGTGCGCCCGAAGCCAAAGCGCGTGGCGCGATCGGGGCGTGGTTCGAAATTGTCGATGAGATTATCGATCATCCCGCCCGTTATGGACTCGAAGAAACCCGATTTCATATGGCCGGTAAACGCGCGCGTGTCATCAATGTCGCCGGAACGCTGCACCGCGACATAGTCCATCGTGCGAACACTTTCGAAAACAACAGTGCCAGCCTTGCGTAAGGACTCCAGTACTGGGTCGGCCTGAGCGGCATCGCCACTCCAGACGAAGTTGATGCCGACGCCGGGCTCCTGGCCCAAGCGGCTGCCCACGCCAACACCCAGGCCCAGTTCATCGGGAATGTTCGCGGAGTATTCCGCGTAAAACCTGAGAATCTGCTTAGCTTCGGCAAGCGGGTAGGCGATGTAGCCTGTGACGACGTCGCGCTGCATTTCGTGCAGCTGGAACAGGAATGAGGTCACCACGCCGAAATTGCCGCCGCCGCCGCGCAAGGCCCAATACAGATCCGGCTCGTTATGCGGCCCCACGCGCCGAAACTTGCCGTCCGGGGTCACGATATCCATTTCAAGAACGTTATCAATCGACAATCCGTAGCGCCGAGCCAGCCGGCCGAAGCCACCGCCCAGCGTCAACCCACCGACGCCGGTATGCGACACCGAGCCCGCCGTGGTCACGAGGCCATGCGCCATCGCTTCGTGATCGAGCTCGCCGAGCAGACTGCCGCCGGCGATGCGTGCGGTTTTAGAGGCGCGGTCGACGCGGGCATCGCGCAGCTGCGATAAATCGATCTGCAATCCCTTGTCGCAACTGGATTTGCCGGCTGCGCTGTGGCCACCGCATTTCACGGCCAGCAGGAGCGAGTGGTCACGCGCAAAATCGACCGCGCTCTGCACGTCCGCGGCACCGGTCGGCTGCACGATCAGTGCCGGATGCCGGTCGTACTGCGGGTTCAGCAACCAGCGGGCGTCGTCGTAACCAACATTGCCGGGCAATAGCAGCCTGCCCCTCAGGCTGTCGCTGAGTTCCTGGACCGCGGCCCGCTGCAGCGTAAGTTCTGCACCGTCGCCTGTAATGGCCTCGATATCGGCGGGGACGCTGGTAGGCATGTGCAAGAGGGAGGTGGCAAACGCGTGTGTGCCGGGAATTGCGGCCGCAACAGCTGCGGAGAGAGACGAACGTAGGAAACTTCTGCGATTCATGAGTGCTGCGCCTTGGCTTATTGTTGTTTTGAAATACTGTAGCGGCGCTCATCAGGGAATGCCACTACTTGCTGATGGTCCGGGCCTGCCTATATAGTGCGGTGCCCTTATCCTGCCCGACGCTGCCGCAGCGACGGCGCCACTAATGAAGGACCCGAAAAAGTGATCAGTACAGATGTCGTCATTGTCGGCGCCGGACCTTGCGGATTGTTCCAGGTGTTTGAGCTGGGCCTGCTCGGGCTTAAGGCGGAAATCATCGACTCCATCCGCCAGCCCGGCGGGCAGTGCTCCGAGCTGTACCCGGACAAGCCCATCTACGACATACCGGGTATCCCGGTGTGCACAGGCGATGAACTCACCGAAAACCTGCTCAAGCAGATAGAACCATTTCACGCCGGCATGCATCTCGGCGAGGAAGTGACGGTCGTAAGACCGGAGGGCGACGGCTTTTTCGTAGAGACCGATATGGGCAAGCAATTTTCGGCCAAAGCCGTTGTAGTCGCGGCGGGTGTTGGATCGTTCCAACCGAGGGCCCTGCGCGCGACCGGTATAGACGAGGTTAACGAAGACTGCATACAGTATCGCGTCCGCAACCCCGAACAATACAAAGGCAAGAAGCTGGCTATTCTGGGGGGCGGCGACTCGGCCCTCGATTGGGTCATCGAACTGGCGCCGATCACGGCCCATATCACGCTCGTACATCGACGGGACGAGTACCGGGCGGTTGATGCCTCCGTGGCCGCCATGCGGGAACTGGTCAAGGCCGGCAAAGTAACAGCGATCGAGAATGCGAAAGTCAGCGAACTGGTACATGACAAGGGTGTCCTCAAAACCATCAGGATTGCAGGCAAGGATGACGAAACCGTCGAAGTCGATGTGGACCAGATGCTCGTGTTTTTCGGTCTGGCGCCCAAACTCGGCCCGATCGCCGAGTGGGGCCTCGACATCAATCGCAAGACGATCAATGTCGATACGGAACGCTTTGAAACCTCGACCCCGGGCATCTACGCGATAGGCGACATCAATCACTATCCGGGCAAGAAAAAGCTGATTTTATGCGGGTTCCACGAGGCAGCGCTGGCGGCCTTCGCCATCAAGCAGCGGCTCGAGCCGGACAAAAAGGTGCACGTGCAGTACACGACCACCAGCCCTGTCATGCACGAGCGATTGGGCGTAAAGGCCGACGAGGAATAGCTTTACCTGCTGTGCCACTATGAGTACCATGTGCGGCCTTTGCGGGAGGCCGAATGCCGGATCCCGCCACCAAGACCTAAGCGCCCGTAGCTCAGTTGGATAGAGTACCTGGCTACGAACCAGGCGGTCGGGAGTTCGAATCTCTCCGGGCGCGCCAAAAACCTAAAGGCCCCTTTACGGGGCCTTTTTGTTTTTGCCGTGTCTGGATCCAGATGAGAACTGCTGTTCGAAAAATCGCGCCAGCGATTTAGACACACGAAGTGCGCCCCAAAGGGGTCAAAACAGCCCCAAGGCTGTTTTGATCAATCTCTCCGGGCGCGCCAATTAAATCAGAGGGTTACAGTTCTTCTGTAACCCATTTTTTGGTTGGATTCCCAAAACGATTCCCAAAAAACGCTCTACAGGTGCCAACTGGGAAGCCCTTTTCTTTTCAACCCAGCGAGTTTTTTGGGCTGGCGAATGAGAAAAGCCTAAGGTCAGCCAGACGTTGTTAGTTAGAGTATGTAGTCGGAACACCATCGGGCGGCAACGCCCAGCGTGATCAAGCGGCATGATTACGCCAGTCATGGCACGATCAACCCGACGGGCGTGATTCCGATCGGGCCCCAGATAAATTTCGAGGAACCACACGGCTGTACCTGATGCATCTGAACGCAGACTTTTCCGAGCGCGTAGTGATCCGCCCCGACGACTATGCATGGGTG
>Ga0224505_10000884_pt1 | contig 20133 bp, 19 predicted proteins | sample SF_Jan12_sed_USG_FD_169102 | JGI IMG/M metagenome (GOLD analysis project Ga0224505, IMG submission 169102) | Sediment microbial communities from San Francisco Bay, California, United States - SF_Jan12_sed_USGS_4_1 | ecosystem: Environmental > Aquatic > Marine > Sediment | place: USA: California... | reverse complement strand
CGCAAGCTGGAATGGCGGGGCGAGATGCGGGGTGGCCGGTTTGTGAATGGCTTTACGGGGGAACAGTTCGCGTTGCCGGAGGCAGTGGAATCCTTGCGGACGGTGCGCCGTGATGCTCAAGCCGTGGCGCAAGAAATACGTCTTTCGCCAGCTGATCCGTTGAATCTTGTTGGAATTCTTTTGCCGGGGGAACGCATCTCGGCCCACACCTCCAAACCTATTCTCTTCCGCAACGGGCTGCCGGCTGGTGACAGAGCCTTGGTGGTGAGTCTGGCTTAATCGGCGGAATTGTGACAAGTCGAACACACCAAGAATCCAATCCGCGATCCCTTGTATCGCGGTTGACGGTCCCTGGTCTGTTGGTAAGCCTCTTCGGGTTTATGATGCTCCTTTGGATTCCAGTTCCCTCTCATACCACCCTCTGGAAAGCCTTCAATAATTTTTGTCACGTTCCCTTGTTTGGTGGCGTGGCTATCATTGTGTTGTCTCTGGCGCGTCGAATTGGTGAGCCACGGGAGTGGTCTGTGGGCAGCCACTATGGCCTGGCTTTCATGGGGGTGGTCCTGCTGGGCGTAGTGAGTGAAGGGGTGCAATCCTTGAGTTCGAGTCGTCAGGCTGAATGGTCGGATCTTCTCCTTGATGTCGTGGGGGCCATCTGTGCCTTGGGATTGTACGCGACGTACGATCGAAATCTTACGGGAAGGTCGGTTGTGTGGCGGCAGGCTCCAAGGAAATATATGGTTCACATCGGAGTAGGACTGGTGCTGGTCGTAGCCATGAGTCCGGTATTTATCCGGGCCTATGCCAATTGGGATCGTGCGGCCCGATTCCCCTCACTCTGTCAATTTTCCTCTGTCTGGGAAATGATGTTTGTTCAGGAGATGAACAGTGCATTCCAGATCGTTCCTCCGCCATGAGGCTGGGGGAAACCTCAGGCCGATACCGTGGGCCAGATAGTGTTTCATCCGAAACGCTATCCTGGCATTCGAATACACGAACCCTATGCGGATTGGCGGGGGTTCTCGCGTTTTCGCTTTGATGTGTATTCTGAATTGGCGGTAGCGCGATCGCTGGTCATTCGAATTGATGATGTGCATCATAATCAGGAACATGCTGATCGGTTTAATAAGACTGTCACGATATCGCCAGGTCTCAACCATATTCACATTCCGATGGACGACATTCGCCTAGCCCTGGTTGGCCGGGAATTGGATCTGAGCGCGATCAAGACCGTGATACTCTTTGCCGTATCCCCGCCAGAAGAATTTGCGCTGTATATCGATAATCTGTGGCTGGAATAGTTCAGATCCCAAGTCCTTGAAACCCTTTCTTTGTCATTCCGGCTGTTCGTGGCCTGAAGTTCTTTTTACCTACCGTTTTGGCCGGAGATGGCTGCCAACCACAAGCAGTTATGACGAAAATGGAGAGAGGGGGGAAGATTTCTTGACCCATCCCTAACCCTTCGCTAGAATTACCTTATGCCAATGCCGCCGTTTCCCATAGGTCCCCGGCCAAAGCCACGGATGGGTGGGGGGTCTTCATCTGCTCCTCAACATACTGACAGACAATTCCAATCCCTTCGGGCTTCGTTGCTGTTTTGCTCTACGTGCCAGACGGCAACCCCTGCTCGTGAACGCCTCCTGCTTGTGCTTCCAACGGGAAGTCTCTACGAATATCTCTGCGCCCATTGCGGGACCTCCACCGGTTCTAAAACCGATCAAGCTCAAAGCGAAGTTCGGCTTATCACTCCCTAAATTCCGGTTGCCTCGTTTGTATTTCGGTTGATGGGTTCTTGCGATGCGCTCGGTCACCTGTTCAATTTGTCAGGCGGGATTCATCTTTGAAGGGGATAGATCCCTGAATCTGTCATCCTCAACCATTCGACTTGGCTCATCTATGAAAGTTTTGTCAAGCGCTAACCTGTATGCCGTCATGTGCCCCCATGCCGTTAACCATCCCTCCTCTCGGTCGACCCCCTCGTCGCCTCCCGATGATCTCGGACTCATCTATTCGCCGTCTGTTGCGGCAGAGAATAATGTCCCCACGGTGTCGCAATCAGAATCCGGGGCTCAAGGGCCCCATGAGCGCATCGCGCTTACCGTGGTGTGGACGCCATCGGGGCCCGATAGGGCTCGCCCTTCGTCAACATCCAGAAACTCGCTTCCGCCAGGTGCCGGGCCACCGCCACCTTCGCTTTGCCATGCCCACGACGTGCACACAGACGGTCATAGAGCTGGCTGATATGCGTATAACCACACCGCGTCCGATTCAACACGGCACTATTGGCGGCTTCCACAAAGGCCCACTTCAGGTACTGATTCACATCGCGGCGGACCGCACCAAAGCGCACCTTGCCGCCACTCGAGTGCTCACGCGGCACCAGCCCGCTGTAACTGGCCAACGCCTCGGCGCGAGAGAAGCGCGCCAGCGTCCCGATCTCCGTCCAGATGACGATGGCCAGGAGAGCGCCCACCCCCGGCAACGTCTTGAGCCAGGCCGTCTGGGACAGGGGGCAAACACCGCCCGCATCTGCCGTTCCAGGAGCAGGAGCGTCGCTTCCACCTGATCCAGTTGAGTCAGGAGGCAGGTGACCGCCTGTTGGGGCTGTGGCGGCAATTGAGGCACCAGCGTGCTCAGGAGCTGCCGTCCCCGTTTGCCAAACGCATCGCTGACACCCTCGATCACCAGCCCATACTTGCCCACGGTGGACAGGACCCGATTCTTCAGCTGCGTGCGTTGCCCACTGAAGACCATGCGCGTGCGCGGCAGCTCCCGGGCATCGCGCACCACCCCCGACGGAATCCACACGGTCGGCAGCGTGCCCGCGCGTTGCAGCCGGTTCAACCCCTTCGCATCCAGCCGGTCACTTTTGTTGACGCTCCCGCTCATCAGTTTGGCCAAGCGGGCGTTGACCAACTGCGGCTGGCCGCCGCCCGCCTCGATCTCATCGACCACCCAATACCAGTTGCCCACGGTCTCCACCGCGACCGGCGAGCCGGCCGTCCATTGTTGCATAAAGGCCTGAATCGCCCCGCGCTGATGGAGCACGCGCTGTTCGGTCACTCGGTCGCCGTGACTATTCTCGACGCGAGCCCAGGTGTACCGCTTGTGAACATCCAGTGCAATGTATTCCATGATACGATTCCTCCTTGCTCCCGCATCGTACACAGGGGGGCCAGGGAATACACCACTTTCATAATAATCAGAATGACAAGATTGCTCAGGATGACATTGTCTACCAGGACATGTTTTATTAGCTCAAAGTTCAACATTCATTAGGTATTGCCTTCCCGATGAAGCACAGTTTTTGAGATATAAGTTTTTAAAGAACATGGACAGAAATGGTTGACGGCTTTCTCCTTTTTACGATCCTAGATGTGTGGCGGATGGTGTTGCCTTTAGGCTTGACTCTTATTCTGTTTGTGACGGAAACGCTCAAGAGGTGGCATGGGGATTCATCTTATCAGGGTATCCGTGATGTCCTTAGCCATTTGGTCTTTCGTCTGACACTGAGCTTATTCCTTATTTCTGGAGTTGTGGGCCTTTTTGTGCCCTCAGTTCTGGGATATCCTGTGCCTGAATCCCATATTGCCGTGGGGCCTTGGGGGTATGAAGAAATCTGGGGTTTTGTGTTGGGAGGGGTGTGTCTGTGGCGAAGTTGCCAGGGGGATGCTCGCGGAATGCATGCCAGTCTTGCATGGATTGGAGCTGCGGCAGTGGTGTTTTTAGCGGTTGGCGTGTTCTGGATTGGACGATGGGATCTGATGGCCAATGAGGGCAATGTTCCAGCCGGGTGGTTTATCATGGAAATTTCCACTTTGGATTGGACTCGTGTGATTCCAAAATCGTTTCATCTTCTGTTTTCCAGCCTGGCTGCCGGGGGAGTGATGGTGACGTTCTTGGGACTACTCGGATGGTTTGAAGGACGGGCTGGGGCTACATCCTCCATTCCTTGTTTCCGGCCCATTCCGTCTCCTGAGATCATTCGGTACGGCGTTGGCTGGATCTTGTCGGGTGTGGTTCCGCAAATGCTCATTGGTCCCTGGTTGTTTTTAGTATTGGGTGAAGTGCCGAGAGGAGGCCTTATTGATGGGTCCGGGTTGGCTTCCGCGTTATTCTTTGTAAGTGTGATGGCTGCCCTGGTGGCCTTGGTGTTGTTGAATGCCTCTTTTATGGTGCCGCATGTCACAGGCATGGTGTGGGGTGGGCTTATCAGTGTCATGATTACTCTGGTGTTGATGGGGATGATCCGGTATGTGATGTTCGTGGCCACCCTGTATTCGAAGGGGATTCCTGTCGCTATCGGCAGTGTGACTCCGTTTCACTTCCTGGCGGTCCTGGTTCTGACTGCCCTTCTGGTCGCGATTCTCTATCGATGGTGCGTCAGGCCTCTTCATGCTCTCTTTCCTCGTTCCCCATCGACAGAGAGACTAGACAAAGGCCTTTCGGCGATTTAAGGTATGGACATGCATATTTCTGAGGTGTTACGGAAACATAATCCCGCCATCAGTTTTGAGTTTTTTCCCCCGAAAACCGAGCAAGGCTTTCAAGAACTTTTTAGGACGATTTCGGCTCTCATGCCCTTAAAACCGGCCTATGTGAGTGTGACCTACGGCGCCGGCGGTTCAACCAGGGAGCGCACGCATGATTTGGTGGTGAAGCTGCAACGGGAAACCGATCTGACGATTGTCTCTCATTTAACCTGCGTGGGGTCCGGGCGCGAAGAAATCCATCAGATTCTGTCGAAGTACCAGGGGAGCGGTATTCATAACATTATGGCGTTGCGGGGAGACCCTCCCAAGGGAAGCACGGAGGTGCCGATTCCTTCCGATGGCTTTCAGTATGCGTCTGAATTGGTGCAATTTATTAAGCAGCAATTTCCCGATATGGGCGTGGGGGTCGCGGGGTTTCCCGAAGGTCATCCTGGTACGCCAAACCGGTTGATGGAAATGGACAATCTGAAACGGAAAGTCGACGCCGGAGCCGATTATATTTGTACGCAATTATTTTTCGACAATCGCGACTTTTTTGATTTTTGTGAACGCTGCGAGGTTGTCGGCATTAAGGTGCCGATTATCGCAGGCATTATGCCGATTGTTTCTCGAAAGGGCATGGCTCGAATGTCCGAGCTGGCGCTCGGGGCTCGCATTCCTGCGAAACTCTTACGCGCCATGGATCGGGCGGAGAATGATGCCTATGCGGAACGGGTCGGTATCCATTGGGCGACCGAACAGGTTGTGGACCTCGTCGATCAGCGGGTGAAGGGAATCCATTTTTATACCTTAAATAAATCTAAGGCCACCCTGAAAATCTATGAGTCTCTCGGTATTCAAAGCTCTGAAAGCCTCCAACATATGGGCACGTAATCTGCAATCCGCCCTCCATTTTCCAGCCCGAATGTGCTCACAAGACAGTTCTCTCCGCTGGAATTTTTTTCATGCCTTGAATTTTTTGAGAAAATCAGTCGGGTAAAAATATAACATTCCTTTTTGGGAATTAGGTGGGAACATTCTATGCAGGGACCCGTGGGACTGCTTGACATTATTCAAGCAATCTGTCCCAATACACAAAACTAATGGAACAAAGCCACCCTCAAAAACTGGCTGTACGCAGCAAGGGCGTTTGTTCCGTTCCTTCCTTAGGTTTTGAGGAGAGGTTGAATGAATGTCATCAGAGGCAGGATAGATTGTCCTCTCAACGTAACCATTGCGAGATCAGAAGGGCTCGCCAGTAAGCTTCTCTCCCCCCTGTTGTTGCCTCTTTGATCTCTCTCGCTTCGCCCTTTGACCGGGTCGGCCTGTCTTTAAATCGAAAGGATTGAATCTTGAGTCTCAACAATCCTCAAATGCCAATTGCCTCTTCTATTCTAATCGTGGACAAGGATCCTGAGAAAACTATCCCTGTTATTCGGGAAGGCGAAGAATATTCCGTCGTGATTGTGAATAACGGGCAAGAGGCCCTCACTCAGGTCAAGCAACGTTCCTATGATGTTGTGCTGGTGGATGGGAATCAGCCGGATAAGGAGGCGTTGTCCCTGCTGGGTTCATTGAAACAATCAAATCCCCATTGTCCGATTGTCATCCTCAGCAGCGTGCTGGAAACCAAGGACAAATCCGAATTCCTCAACCATGGTGCCTTTGATTTTCTCAGAAAGCCCTATACGGCGGATGAGTTCAACGATACTCTCCGGCGGGCGTTGGATTTTAAAGCCGCTAGAGCAATAACGGAGAATACCATGAGCGGACCGATTGCGAGTGCAGAACGGTACCGTGCCATCGTCCAGACTGCTCAGGATGCGATCATTTTGGGAGATCAGGATGGGCGCATCCTGTCCTGGAATGAGGCTGCGCAAAACATGTTTGGGTATACCGCGGAGGAGGTCGTCGGCAAACCCCTTACCCTCCTTATGCCCCCTCGTTATCGTCAAGCCCATCAACAAGGCCTGGAGCGGGTCCGGTACACTGGCGAAATGCGGGTGGTGGGGAAAACGGTCGAACTGCACGGTTTGAAAAAGGGAGGAGATGAGTTTCCTGTCGAGCTTTCCCTCTCTCGTTCAGTTGAAACAGAAGAGGGTTTTTATTGTGGCATCATTCGTGACATAACTGAGCGGAAGCTCGCGGAGCAATCCTTGAAAGAGAATGTGGACCGTTTGCGGAAAATCTTTGCCACCTCGAACGATGCGATTTTTGTGTTTGATCTTCATAAGGGCAGAATCCTTAATGTGAATCCCAGGGCCTGCGCGATGTTTGAATATTCCCATGAGGAATTATTGTCCCTGCCGTTCTCTGCTATTCATGGGGAAGCAATCCACAAGTTCCACGCGTTTTGTGATTCTGTAGGCGAGAAAGGGCAGGGGTGGACAGATGAGTTGACCTGCATCACCAAATCGGGCCGTCCTATTTTCTGCGAAATTTCAGCGTCGATCATGGGATTTGATGGCAGTCAATGCATGGTGTTTTTTGTGTGCGACCAGTCTGCTCGAAAAAAGGTGGAAGAAACCCTGGCGGAGCGTGAAAATCGTTTTCAATTGACCCTCGATAATATCAGCGATGCCGTGTTTTATGCAGATTTATCCGGGAAGATTCTTTGGGCGAATCAGCAGGCCCTCAGCTTATTTGAACGGTCTTCGGAAGAGCTTATCGGGTCCCCTCTCATGGAATGTCTCTCTCCGGAGGCCGGGGCTTTGGCAGAATCTCGGCTTGCGTCTATCCGTGCGGGCGCCTTGGTGCCTCCACTGGTAGAGTTCGAGGTGGTTCGACCGGACGGTTCCGAAAGATGGATTGAAGCCAATGTGAGCAATGTGACTCAAGATGGGAAAGTCATTGGTCGGATTCTGGCGGGACGTGACATTACAGCCCGCAAGCAGTCAGAGCTCGCACTTCGGGAGGTCAACCGTTTGCTGATGGTAGATGCCGAATTAGGGAAAATTATTAATCAGAATTTAGATTTTCAAGACATTCTTCAAGACTGTACTGAAGTTCTGGTTCATCATCTCAATGCTGCCTTCGTTCGAATTTGGCTACTCAATTCCGATACGCAAGTGTTGGAACTTCAAGCCAGTGGCGGTCTTTATACGCATCTCAATGGTCCCCACAGTCGCATCCCTGTGGGTCACCTGAAAATCGGGCAGATTGCTGCGGAGAAGAAACCGCAACTGACCAATGCGGTCATCGGAGATCCCCGAATACCAGAGCAGGAATGGGCAAAACGAGAGGGATTGGTGGCCTTTGCGGGATATCCTTTGGTGAGAAACCAGGACGTGGTTGGCGTTATCGGGTTGTTTTCCAGGCACATGCTGACGGACATGACGTTGGATAGCCTGAGAAGAGTGACAGACCGCATCTCTATGGCGATTGAACGTCATCAAGCTTTACAGGAATACCAAAAGCTTGCGAGGCACAACCAACAGATTCTTGCTTCTGCCGGAGAGGGGATTTACGGGGTGGATCATGAAGGCAAGACGACCTTTGTCAATCCCGCTGGGGCCAACATGCTTGGTTATGAAATCAAAGAACTCATTGGAGTGTCTATGCATGCCACAATACATCATACGAGGCTTGATGGATCCCCCTATCCAGGAGAAGAATGTCCGATTTATGCCGCTTTCAAGGATGGCCGGACTCAGCATATTGATGACGAAATTATGTGGCGGAAAGATGGCACCAGTTTCGAAGTTGAATATACCAGCACACCCATGTGGGAGGATGGACGACTGGTTGGAGCGGTGGTGACGTTTCAAGATATCACTGAACGAAAAATCCTGGCTGCTGAATTAGTGGAGAAAACCAAGCTGGCTGAAGTCACTCAGGTGGTGGGGGATATTGGTCACGATATGAAAAATATGCTTATGCCTGTTCTTAACGGGGCCAAGCTTGTGGAGGAGGAGCTTCAAGAGCATTTTGCGACTCTAAGCGGGATGCCGATACCTATGAAGGAAGTGGAAGCCAGTAGGAATTTCACGAAGGAAGCGCTTACAATGGTCGTGGATAACGCTCGCCGTATTCAAGATCGTGTTCGCGAAATCGCTGATACAGTGAAAGGCATCACCAGTCCTCTCCGGCTTGCACCTTGCCTGGTCGCTGATATTGTAGAAGCCGTCTTTGCGGCACTGCGACTCTATGCCACAGAGAAGGGGGTTTCCCTGCGTGTCCAGGGACTTGATTCACTTCCTATCATTGAAGCGGATACCAATCGGTTGTTCAATGCCTTGTACAATCTGATCAATAACGCGATCCCTGAAACACCCGTCGGTGGATCGGTGACCGTTGTTGGTTCGCTAGGGTCTGAGGCCCAAACGGTTGTGATTCGTGTTGCCGATACAGGAGGGGGGATGCCTCCTGAAATCCGTGATTCCTTATTCACCAAGGGGGCGATTTGCGGAAAAGCCGGAGGCACGGGACTGGGAACCAAAATCGTGAAGGATGTGGTTGATGCCCATGGAGGAACGATCACTCTTGAGAGTGAACAAGGGAAAGGCACCACCTTCACGATGGAGCTGCCTGTTCATCACTAAACCGGTTGAGGTGATATCCCACGACTCAAACGGATTCTATACTTAGGGGATCCCTGCTCGAGAAGAATAATCGCATGGCGGCTTTCTGCTAGAACGAGGATATTGAAGCGAAACGGTTGCATCGAAACCCCTTAAGGATCCGGGCAATGGGCCGTTGGTTCGCTTGTGTAAATTACATCCTGTTTTTTCATCCTACCTCTTAAGTTCTCCTGCTTATTCACCTGTTTCCCAATATGTGTGCGACTCACCGCACATGGGCGGCCCAGGATGCTGTGTCAACATATCCGGAATGTCTTGGAGGCTCACGAATCATGCGGATGTTGAATGGTTTCATCTCCTGGTTGAAAATAGATTCAGGATTTGTGTATTTAAGGTGGCCTAAGGCTTATGATGCACATTCGAATACTCTTGTATTTTCACTTTCAACTAAGACCCTTCAAGTTTCCCTCGCCCCGTTGGGGAGAGGGGTGAGTGAAGGACAAAGTCCAGTTTGAAAGTTAAAATACGAGAGTCTTTCTCTCAGCTGGGTCTCTTGGGTAAGATGCTTTCGTTTATTATGAAGGAGAAACATGTATGTCTAGGAATGCAGGATTTCAACTGACCTTAGATTTGGAAGGTCGTCAATGCCTGGTGATCGGTGGTGATGAGGAGGCTGTTGAAAAAGTCAATCGGCTCCTTGAGGCCGGGGCCAAAATTACGGTGGTCAATCCCACGCTTCATGTGGAATTGCGGAAACTCACTGCCTCCGGAAAGATTATCCATCGTGGCCGGACCTTTCGGTCTACGGATGCTCCAGGCGTTGTGTTGATTTTGAATGTGTTGAAGGACGATCTGGACCTGGCCAAATCCTTATATGAGTTAGCGAAAACGGAGCGGTGCTTGGTGTGGTCTATGGACCAGCCTGATTATTCAACGGTCACGATGCCTGCGCTGGTGAAACGAGGGAATCTCAGGATTGCGATCAGTACGAGTGGAACCGCTCCGGCCCTGGCAAAAGTGCTCCGCCAGAATTTTGAGGCCATTTTTGATGATGAATTCGAACAGTTTCTGGATTGGTTGGGCGCTCTGCGTGAGGAATTGAAAAACACGGAGGTCAGCGATCTACGGCGGCGTGAACGTTTGACCCAAGCCGTCAATGGGTTTCAATTCAACGGGGAGTTGCAGTACCCCAATAGTTGGAAACTCTCAAGTGAGGCGCAGGTGGAAGAGGTGGAAGAGGTGGGAAAGGAAGGTGGGTAATGGTGTTGTTGGAATTTAGTATGTCGCCCCTTGGCAAGGGGGAAAGTGTGGGGAAATATGTGTCCCGATCGTTAGACCTGATTGATAAAAGCGGTGTGGATTACCGGCTTAATCCCATGGGTACGGTGTTGGAAGGGGAGTGGGATGACGTGTTTCGAGTCGTGAAACAATGTTATACCAGGATGAAAAAGGACTGTCCACGGATTTCTTGTGTGATTAAGGTGGATTACCGGCGTGGGTCCAAAGGCCGCTTGTCTGGAAAAGTGGTCAGTGTTGAAAAACGCTTAAAACGCAAATTGAAAACGTCTTAACCAGCAGTCTGTTCGTGCTGGCGATTGTATGCGGTTGTTCTTGTGATGAGGATGGACCGGCCCGTTATTCCCGGACATCTTTTTCTGAGTGTGGTAGTAGGATTGGGTGGGTAGTGTTCAGTGGGTGGTGAATATAAATCCGGTTGGCTTTGCCTCCGATCCCGCATAGTACTTCATAGGGAATGGTCTTCAACCAATCCGCATAATCTTCGGCCGTAATTTCCCGCGTTCCCTGCCTTCCCAATAACACGACTTCTTCTCCGATGGTTGGGTTGGGAATGTCCGTGACATCTACCATCATCATATCCATACAGATCTTTCCAATAATGGGGGCTGGTTCTCCTTGGATCAAGACATGTCCCACTCCTGTGAGGTGACGGGGGAAGCCGTGGGTATAACCCACCGGCAGGACGGCAATGTGTGAAGGTCTCCTCGTGCGAAAGAGTGCGTTGTACCCGACGATTTCACCAGGCTGAAGTGTGCGAAGATGGGCCACATAGGTGGTGGCCTCCATCACGGGTTGGAGTTGGATGGACGGGGAAGGGCTTTCCTTTCTTGGAGCATAGCCATACAGCATTAACCCGGGTCGGACCATTCCCAAGTGGGAGGTCGGATGAAAGAGAATTCCTGCGCTATTAGCCATATGAAGAATTGGCGCGTGAACTCCCAATCTCTTCGTCTGGTCGATAAACTCCAGAAATTTGTGGATTTGCTGATTGGTCAACGTGGGATCATGGTTGTCGGCATCGGCAAAATGGCTCATAAGTCCCTGTATTTTAACCGGGGAAGCTGAGGTGTTTAGCCCGGCGAGTAAAGAAAGAGCCTGATCGGTTTCGAACCCTAGCCGGTGTAGTCCGGTGTCGACTTTGAGATGAACAGGAAAGGGATTTTTGTGGAGAGGAAGTTGTTCAATAAGTTTCTGAAAAATTTCAATACGGGAGATGACCGGAGTTAATTGATGGTGAATGATTTCTCTCAAGTGCCCGGGTAAGAGAGGGCCCATCACTACGATGGGGCAGTGAATGTGATGTTCCCGAAGGGCAATGCCTTCCAGGACGGATGCCACTCCGAATCCAAAAATCCCCAAGGGTTCCAAGGTCTGAGACACAGGAATCGCCCCGTGGCCATAGGCATCCGCTTTGATTATGGCCAGAATTTTCGTGTGCGGAGCGATCCATTGACGGACCTGTTGGAAATTTAATGTTAACGCATCAAGGTTGACGGAAACGGTAATTGGAGAGGGGGGCCGTGGAAGGTCGGAAAATGGGAAAGACCGGATAGGTTTCACAAAGGATTCCTCAGATGGCGAGTATTTCCTCCTCTTTTTTCTTGATCAATTCATCGACGGTTTGTATGAATTTGTCCGTCAGCTTTTGGTTTTCCGCTTCCAGCCGGCGAAGAGCGTCTTCGGTCAGAGAGCCTTCTTTTTGAAGACGTTTAAGTTCATCATTGCCGTCGCGGCGGAATCCTCGAATTTGCACTTTGGTTTCTTCACCGTATTTTTTGCTGAGTTTAACCAAATCTTTCCGGCGTTCTTCGCTCAGCGGGGGGATCGGGAGACGGATCAGTTTTCCATCATTTGACGGAGTAAGGCCCAACTCCGAACTAATGATGGCTCGTTCGATTTCTCTAATCTGTGACGTGTCCCACGGTTGAATGGTGATCATTCGGCTTTCAGGGATCGCGAGATTGGCGACCTGCTTGAGTGGAGTTGGCGTCCCGTAATAATCAACTGTGATATGGTCGAGTAACCCCAGGGATGCTCGACCGGTTCGAAGGGCCATGAATTCTCGTTTTAAGTGCTCGATGGCTCCCTCCATTCGTTGGGTGACTTTTTGAATGGTTGGATCGCTCATAATCATTCCCCACGTTAGTTGACAGTGGCATTTTTGGAGACAATTGTGCCAACGGGATCTCCCTCGATGATTTTCCGGATGTTCCCCGGTGAGGTGAGATTAAACACTATAATGGGCAGATCGTTATCCATGCAAAGCGTAATGGCTGTGGCATCCATCACTTTCAGGCTTTTATTGAGTACTGACAAAAATGGTAATTCGGTGAAACGCTTGGCGGTTGGCGTGGTCATGGGGTCTGCGTCATAAATGCCGTCGACCTTGGTGCCTTTCATGATCACTTCTGCTCCGATTTCCATGGCTCGCAGAGCGGCGGCCGTATCGGTGGTAAAGTACGGATTTCCCGTCCCAGCGGCAAAAATCACCACGCGTTTTTTTTCCAGGTGCCGAATAGCCCGACGACGAATGTAACTCTCGGCCAACTGTCGCATCTCAATGGCGGATAACACGCGAGTGGGAACGGCTTTGCTTTCTAAGGCGTTCTGCAGCGCCAGGGCATTCAGCATGGTGGCCAGCATACCCATATAATCAGCGGATGCCCGTTCCATCCCCGAAGCACTTGCGGCGAGCCCTCTAAAAATATTGCCACCACCGATCACAATAGCGATTTCTATGTTCAGAGTCAGGACGTCGGCAATTTCGTCTGCGAGGTTCTGTAAAACAGAAGGTTGAATGCCGTAGGCTTGTTCCCCGGCTAGCATTTCTCCACTGATCTTTAAAAGGACGCGACGATATTTGAGCGGCATTAGTCCTGGCCGAGTTGGTATCGTGTAAAACGGCTGATTGTGAGGTTTTCGCCTAGTTTCGAGATTTTCTGCGAAAGGAGATCTTGAATGCTGATACTGGGGTCTTTAATAAAGGCTTGTTCGAGCAGACACTGCTCTTGGTAAAATTTTTCTAATTTCCCCTTGATGATTTTTTCCCACGCTGCTTCAGGTTTTCCTGATTCCTTCATTTGTGCGAGGTAAATATTTTTTTCCCGCTCTATTAAGTCTTGGGGGATGTCTTCGCGCTTTATGAACAGGGGGTGAGAAGCAGCGATTTGTAAGGCCACTTCCTTCACAAAGGCTTGAAATTCTTCATTGCGAGCGACGAAGTCTGTCTCGCAATTGACTTCTACCAGGACACCGATTTTTGCCCCTGAATGGATATACGATGAAATGATTCCTTCTTTTGTTTCCCTGCCGGCCTTCTTTTGGGCGGCAGCCAACCCTTTTTGACGCAACAGATCAATGGCTTTTTCGACATCATTTCCTGTGTCTTGAAGGGCTTTTTGACAATCGAGGATTCCTGCCCCGGTTTTGCCTCGCAGCTCCTTCACCAAGGCACTCAGACTAGACATACGCTTGCTCTCCTACAGAGTAATGTGAATGGATGATCAGATGGACGCAGAGCCATTAAACAGGCTGAGCATTCTCGTTTGCCTCAACGGATGATTGGCCTGGTCCGGCGTTATCGGGAAGAAACCCGTCTCCATTGGCTGCTGATTCTTGGCGTTTCCGACGAAGTTCCATGCCCTCTATGCAGGCGTCGGCAATTTGTCCTGTAAATAATTTAAGCGATCGAATGGCATCATCATTTCCCGGAATGGGATAGTCTACTCCTTCAGGATCGCAGTTGGTGTCCACTAATGCGATAACCGGGATGCCAAGGCGATTCGCCTCTTTGACCGTAATATGTTGAATCCTGGTGTCTAAGATGTAAATGCACCCTGGAATATCGTTCATCCCTTTAATGCCACTCAAATATTTTTCAAGTTTGGCTTGTTCTTTTTTCATACGAACGATTTCTTTCTTTTTGAGTCGTTCGTATGTGCCGTCGGTTTCGGCAGCTTCAAGCTTCTTCAATTGGTTGATGCTACGTCGAAGTGTCTGGAAGTTTGTGAGCATGCCACCCAGCCATCGTTGGTTGACAAAAAACATCCCGCAACGCTTGGCTTCTTCTTCCACGATATCCATGGCCTGCCGCTTGGTCCCCACGAATAACACGGATTCACCGGCTGCAACAGTGTCTCGAGTAAATTCGTAGGCTTTTTGAAAGCATTGGAGCGAAATTTGAAGGTCAATGATATAAATGCCGTTTTTTTCACCAAAGATATAACGTTTCATCTTCGGGTTCCATCGATTTGTTTGATGCCCGAAGTGAACCCCAGCTTCTAATAACGATTTAATCGTGACCATAACGGACCTTCCCACCCCCTTTCAGAGATATAAGGATTAATACAAAACCGTGGTTTGTTTAGCAAAACTCAAGACAATATTTTGATTTTGACTCAAATGGGACCGGCAGGAGACAATAATGTTGGATTGTCTGATCAGGCAGGTTGTTCCAAGTGAAGAGACATTCATGCAATGATGTAGGTTCAATAAATTTCCTTTAAACCAACGGAGGTTAGCACAGTTTGAAAATCTAATTCAAGCCCGACAATTTTTTGTTGTTCATGAATCCATTTCTGAATCGCGTATGGTTCCATCTCCTGAGGATGCCTAATAGCTGCGAATTTTCTTTTTGAATCAATGATCTTTTTTGACTCTATGAGACTTCATGGCTATAGTCAATCTGTCTTTTTAGGAATTTTTTTGACAAGGAGTGCGAAGGATGGTTGAAGTTCCATTGAAATTATACGTGCAAGCTTTGTTGAAGCGAGCCAAAGATACTGCTCGCCAGATGGCTTGTTTGTCTCCCCATGAGAAAAATATGGCCTTGCAAGCCATGGCCGATGGGTTAGAGGATCATACTCAAGAAATTTTAGAAGCCAATGAAAAGGATCTCGATGGCATTTCGAAGGAAATTGGTCAGCAAGCCCATCGGGAAGCCACAGAACGAATAAGAGTTTCAGAAGAAACGATCCATCTCATGAAGCAACGGTTGTTAGATTTACTGACCCTACCGGATCCGATCGGAGAGGTGAGCCGGGCTTGGATGACCCCGGACGGGTTGCAGGTTCACACGGTGCGTTCCCCTCTTGGTATTGTCGCGGTGGTTTCCGACATGGGACCCCTTGTGACGGCTGAATCGTTCGGGATGTGTTTGAAGACTAATAATGTCTGTGTATTTCGCGGGGGAACAGAATGGTTGCATACCAATGGTGCGTTAGTGCGAATTCTCCAGCAGGGGGCGGCAGCCCATGGTGTCCCTGAAGGGGGGCTGACTTTTTTAGACCGGAGTTCCCCTGAAGCGGCGTTGGAAATGGTGCGATATCCCCAATACGTCCAAGCGGTCATTACACGGGGGAGTGCCGGTCTTCGAAAAGGGATATTAGACCAGGCTAGGGTTCCGGTGATTGGTTTTGACGGAGGCCTGTGTCATGTCTATGTCGATCAAGATGTTGATATTCCATTAGCTCAAACGATTACGGTGAATGCCAAGGTTCAATCGCCAACCGCGGGTAATGCCTTGGACACCCTTCTGGTGCATCAGAATGTTTCGCGGCATCTATTGCCAGGATTGACTCGAAGACTCCTTCAGGAATATCGGGTGACTTTGAATGGATGTCCCAAGACCGTCTCCATGTTAGGAGTATTGGAAATGACCGGACATTTAGGGATTAAAGAGGCTGGGGAAACCGATTGGGAGAAGAAATATCAGTCGTTAACCATGAACATTAAAGTTGTAAAAGATAGCCAGGAAGCGATTGATCATATTGCGAAATTTGCTCCAGGGCATACCGATACTATTGTGACTCGGGATTATCAGTTAGCCATGCGATTTGTACGGGAAGTCGATTCGAGTGCCGTCATGATCAATGCCTCAACCCGTCTTCATGGGGGAGAGCAGTTTGGTCTTGGCCCAGATATCGGGAGTAATAGCACGCATGTTCATGGTCGGGGCCCTCTTGTCCTATCCAGGCTCACTATTGAAAAGTACATGGTATTTGGGACAGGGCAACTCCAACAGCCGCACCCCGTGCCTCAGACCTACCAGGACGCTATGATGTTATCTGCCAAGTTCTAGAAGGCTATCGGACCTAGGGGAATCCGGCTGCAAAATTGTCTAAGAAATCAATTTTCCCCAGCTTTGAATTGAATCATAGTCCTCACGATGAGCCGGCCAAAATATTAAAGGCTGGGCTTGCGTAACATTTTCGTGGCCAATCGGTCCCTCAAGGCCAACAGAATCTTTGCGAATCCAGCCGTACCTGGCATCTGAATTGGGTGTTTACTCAGTGTTCTTACTACCTTCCATCATCTCTTTTATTCAACTATCGTAAATGCGGTTATCCTAAACTGGTTTGTAATGGGATACGGACGGGAAGAGAGTCCCGAGCGCAATCTGGATCTTATCCGTTACTTGCAATCCTGGGGATTGCGAGAATTTCGTGATGAGGCTTCTTACTACCAATGGCAACGCTCGATCCTTTCCGAAGAGGAATTGCGGGACCTAGGACGATTGATCGAACATCGCCATGGTGGTGAACAAGTAGACTGCGACATTGAATTTTATGATGTGTTGGCACGTCCAGATCTTGTCCCAGTTCTCTATTCGCAACGATTCAATTATTTTTTGACCCTTGGATCGTCCATCTGTAGCCGGATCCCACCGGCAAATCGCGTATTGGATTTTGGATGTGGTGTGGGGATCCTGACCTCATTTTTTGCTCAACAATATCCTGGCGTCGAATTTGTGGGAATCGATCGATCTTCTCGATCAATTGAAATGGCTTGTCTGGAGGCAGAAAAACGACAGCTCACAAATATTCGTTTTGAGGTTTCCCAAGTGCCACAATATCAGCTTTCAGGAACCTATGATCTCATTCTTTCGACACAGGCATTGTTTCAGGCAGAACGGGAACCAGGGCTTCCTAGTCGAAGCTGGAGAACGTTTCAACGTGAAGGAGATTTCAAACGGCAGGAGCAACTTGAGATTCGTACGGGATTGCAGGGTCGTTTGAATGCATTACTATCGGCATTAGAGCCCGTGGGGCGAATGATCATCTTTGAAAAAACCTGGAATCTTGGCCGACGTATTTTCTTTCAACGAGCGTTAGGTGCGAGAGGCTTACGTCCCATTTCTGCCCCAATACCCTGCCGGTATTGGTCACTAGATGAAGCAGTCATCGATGGACCTCTGTATGAGGTTTCTCGGCTTTCCAAGGGCGAGTCCTCGGTATGGAATGAGGAGCCCTATCGTGAGCCTGGTGAAACGCTCTATCGGTGTGTAGGGCTATCCGCCCACCGAATGGGCCTGGAGTTGGCCTTAGATCGAGTGCTTGAGACCGCCTCGGGAATTCACTCCCGTATGGGATCCTGGATTTTTCGTTTCGGTTTATGGAATCAAGTCCTGGTCTGGGGTTTTTATGAAAATTCTTCTGGTTTTAAAGGTCTGGTTATCGGGGGGGAGGAAGATAGGGATCTGCTGCATCACGTATTTGAAACAATCAAACAGATTCAAGAGCCTGATTTCGAGCGATTGGTTCGAGACTTTTGGGGACATCCTGCTAATGCCAAGTATGATAGCGCAATTCCTTGTTATGAAAATCATCATTCCAGCGCTCAAAACATCTATGAGGCTCTTCCCTCCAAACATATCCAACAGGAATCGACGTTTCAGAATGGAGAGGGAAGGGAAATGCATATCGAATTAGGGGCCACGAAAAGCTTGGCTTATCTGTATTGGGCCAATACTTTCGATCAACGGCAACTTGTCCTTATGGATGAAGAAAGAGCCCATATTCTTAAGGCATACTATCGAGAGTCCCTCGAGAGTCCGCAAGGTCCACCTGCCTGATCTCTTACCCACTGAGTTTTGTGCAAGTTCGTTAGAAGTCCTGTCGGATTTAACATGATTCGGCTGCGCAAATGCATAATCGGTCCATATTTCGTCGGACTCTTTGGCCATAGTCATACTTTGGGCCGATGAAATCATCAAAATCCTGCCCCGCTTAGCGGCCTTTTTGCTATCGATCCACCAGGTCAGACGTATTCCTAGGGTGTCTTAATAAATTGAAATGCGCGCTGTTGTGTTTTGGCATAGCAGGCTACGGCTTGATATGTGCCGTGTTGAATGTCAGAAGGCAGGGTTGACCATTGCGGGGTGAGGCCGACGGTAAGCATTTGGCCATTATCTCTAATTCCTGTAATCCTTCCTGTATGTAAATAGGCCAGGAGAGTTTCTCCGTCGCCTTTTTCTGAACAGGATAGAACAGCGGAATTGGTGTTGGAGATCCGGTTGCCATAATTGATCGAGACTGTCCCTGCCCAGAGGAGAAGCCCCAACAGGAAAAAAATAGTAAGGCGCATATCAATTCCCCCAATAATGTTGGGAGTGTGTCTGAGATGAAAAGACAGGTAAATACCTCAAAGGTGGGTGACTGGAAGTGGCGGAAATACTAGTTGTGATCTTTTTTAGGGAGGGGGCAAACCGTAAGAAAAGTATCCAAGGAGGGAAAGAAGAAGCGAGGGTAAATGAGGCATCTTTCTTAAGCTTAAGATGGTCGGAAAATATTCCGACAAGGGAAGTGATGTTATGGATTTTACCTTTAGGGGATTATTAGGTGGTCTGTGTTCAGCAGTTTTCGCCATAGCGGAATATTCATATGCCCCTCTAATCAAGGTACCGACTCTTAGCCACTCGTAAATGAACGAGAAGCCACAAGGCATCACAAGGGAAGGAAGTCTTAGATGGACACTGAATCAATACTCTATGGGTTGTTAATAGCCACATGCCTGGTACATTGGTTGACCGTCTTGTTGCTTGTTCGTCGAGTACGGTCAACCGAAAAACCTTTGGTGTGGAATCTATTGGGCTTTGCTGTTGGCCTCCTAGCCATTCAAAAAACCTACGTCCTGTATATCCAATTCGTGGAAGTCAGTCCTCCTGCACTAAGTCTCGTGAGTGTGGTGCTTGGTCTGTTAGTTGCCGGATTATTGTTAGGCGGAATCGTGTGTTTATCTCCTTTTCTCCACCTTCTGCAGCGCAACAAGGAGCTGTTGTCAGTCATTGAAGAGCGGAATGTGATTATCCATCAATTTCATGAACGAATTGCCCGTGCCTTGCATAAAATACAAATCGCCATGGAGGTCGGGAAGCCCGCCAATTTTATTATTGAACAGGTCGCAGAGATGTCCCATATGCTTCAGGTCTTTCTGGAAGATCTCAAAGCCGGTGTCCTGCTGGGAAGCAAGTTCGAGGTGGCACTTAAGACACTCGTAGAAGATTTGAGTCGAGACGCCTCATTTCCGATTGCAGTTCGCGTTGATGCATCTTGCGAAGATAATATTTCACGTGAGCAGGGGGCAGAGTTTTTACATATCTTACGAGAGGCCATTTCCAATAGTGTGCAATATTCTGAGGCCACGAAAGGTCTCGTGTCCGTGAAGATGACCGCCACCGATATGATCTTAGAGGTCTCTGATAACGGGAAGGGCTTTGAGGTGGATCTTGTCGGGGCCCAGGGGCAGGGGATAGGAAATATGGTTAATCGGGCCAAAAAGATCGGGGCTAGACTGAAAGTTCACAGTCAACTTTCCAAGGGGACTTCCGTGTTTATTGAAGTTCCATTGAAGGGGAAGCCGTCTGACGGTCATTATTCGGTCTCCTCCTCCCCCTCAAATTCTTTATTAGACGCGACTCGAAAAGTTCCGGTGGGCTAGCCTCCTGTCCAAATGGTGAAGGCTGGTAACGTGGACGAAGCCCAACTTCGAAAAACCGGATTTTCCTCTAATTATTCGACTCATGGGCATATAAGTCCGTCGTTTGCTGAAATTGTGATGTGCGT
>Ga0224505_10000883_pt1 | contig 20160 bp, 26 predicted proteins | sample SF_Jan12_sed_USG_FD_169102 | JGI IMG/M metagenome (GOLD analysis project Ga0224505, IMG submission 169102) | Sediment microbial communities from San Francisco Bay, California, United States - SF_Jan12_sed_USGS_4_1 | ecosystem: Environmental > Aquatic > Marine > Sediment | place: USA: California... | reverse complement strand
ACACATAAAGCGCGCGCGTCAAATCCAGCCCGGCCATGTAAACTTGCATCTGAACGAAATGCTGCCACTTGGAGGCGCGAACGCCTTTGGCCACCAGATCGTCGAACGACTTTTTGCCGTGCGTCTTAAACTCAAGCAAATGCTCCGTCTTAGGGGCTTCGGGAATGCCAACACCTATTCCGTCAATGCTGCCGCTAACATGCGCGCCAAAATCGACGCGGTTTTGCTGGCCATGCACGGTAATGCCAATGGCTTCCAGATCGGCGATAATCGTCGCTTCCTCGCTATGGCCACGGCGGAACAAGCGCAGGATGCGGCCTTCGAATTGCTCAATGACAGCCCAGCGAAACGATAGCCACAACCACCGATCACAATGGTGGCCAAGCAGGCTTGCGCCAAGGTGCTGGCGTGGCCGTTCACGCTTGGCAGCGTGGTGAGCATCTATCATGCTTGCAACGGCACTTTGATCGGCTATAATGACTTCCGGCAGCTTTGCCATGTTGTGTCTCCTCCCGTGACAACTTGGGGCTGGTGATGAGCCAGCCCCATTTTTTGTTGTTACTTTGCCCAGGGCGGTTTTGCGCTAGATGCAGCCGGTGCGGCGGCAGCCTTGGAAGCAGACGGCGCAGGAAGCCCACCGCCGGCAAGAGCGCGATAACCGCCCACATCGTTGCGGGCTTGGCTATAGCCGCGCGCCACATCATCCGGCGAAGGCTGGCGCACCTTCACCTTGATCTGCAACTGACCACCAACAAGCTGGTCGCTATCTTCAAGGCGTGGCAGGCCGATGGCGCGCATGATCTCGCCAAGCTGTTGCCGGCCAATTTCCTCTGCCTTGGCCGATTGGTTGCGGATGTTGATCGCCGCAAAAATCACCCGGCCCTGATGTGTCGGCCCGGTGATGTCGAGGCGCAAATCAATCTTCGTGCCGGTGCCGGATTTGGTCTGTCCAACTTCTGCCTTGGCGATCATGGCCGAATAAAGCCCTTCCGGCAGCAGTTCATATTCGCCAGTGCTGCCGGTGGGCAGTTCATCAGCGTTAAAGCTTTCTCCGAGGTTAGCCATTGTCTTAATCCTTTCGTGTGATGGTGAAGCTAGGGCGGCCAGGCGTTGACGTGATGGCGTCAAGCAATGGCTGGGTGATAGTTGCAGCGGCAGCTTTCCATGCCGTCGCGTTGATTTCCGGCTTCCACCGGAAAAGGCTGGGCAGATGATCGGCTAGGCCATGCTCTGCCGCCAGCGATTGCAGCTTGTCGGAATCAATCTTGCGATTGATGCGGCCAACAACCTTCACCGCATAGCCATCGCGGTCATAATTGCTGGCGCCGTCAAGATTGGCCGGCAAAGCCAATTCGAACGCCATCGCATCTTCCAGATCGCGGCGCGTCTTGATGGCGGCTTCCTCAACTGCCTTGGCGTTTAGCCATTGCTGATAGATTGGCACGGTCACTGCATAGCCTCCATTGCAAGGACGTAAGCGGTCACGCTAAACAGCAAGCAGGCAAATATGCTGCCCCATGCTGCACTGACGTGCCGATCACGAATGTTGCCATTGATCACCGGCAGAGCGCCGATGGCGAATATCGCTTGTGCGATGGCGAGGGCGATTAGCATGACGCACTCCCAATCTTGGCAATGATCGCGCCAAGGTCTGGCGCTTCCCACTGGGCCAGCTTGCCGGAACGGTCTTTAGCCTGCCAAAGCCCGTCACTGTCGGTAAGCAGCGCACGGTGAGCGTTGCCATCGGCATCGCGTTCGACACGCAAGGCCATGACGAGATCGAAGAAATAAGGCAAACCCTGTGTCAGTGACTTACCCGGCATGGAGGCATTGTAAAGAATGCGGCCCATCTCATCCTGTGATTTTTCCAGCTTGGCAGACATATAAACATGTTTGCCCGGCAGATCACGGAAGGCACGGATTAGCTCATTCATCTTTGTGCTAAGTTCACCGTATGCCGCGCGGCCATCTTTGTTGGCTTTGAGTTCAGCGTTCAGCACCACTTCAGCAACTTCTGACAGGCTGTCGATAGCCACTGATTGGAACGCCTTGGCTTCCTCGCTGCTGGTCAGCCACGCATAAGCATCGTGCAGATCGGCCAAACTTTTCACTTCGATATAAGGCACGTCTGCACCCGCAATCGAAAGCAATCCGCCTTCCGCACTGATTGCCACGACATTGGGCAAAGTCGAAATCAGGCTGGTTTTGCCAGCGCCTGCCTGGCCATATACGCACATTTTAACACCATTGGCAGATAGGCCGCCTGTCCTCTTTAGGTTGATAGCCATTGTCTTTCTCCAGCACCGCAGTCGGCTGATCCGGTCGCGGTGTGATTGAGGGCTTTACAGCCATCCAATGCGGATGTAAAGCATGAAAATGCGGCGACGGGCCGTGACGGAGAAAAAACGCATGACGCTTGAAAAAGTGCGCGAGGCGCTAAAGGATCGGCGCATTGATGTAGTGGCAAAGGCAACCGGCCTGTCAAAAGATGCCATTAGTGACATCCGCAACGGCAACAGCACCAATCCGCGCTATCAAACGGTGCAGCGGTTGGCAGATTATTTGATGGGTGGTCTCAATGCGAATTGAGACGATAGGCGCGGCAACGCTTTATCTAGGCGATTGCCTTGAAATTATGACCCAGCTTGATGCGGTTGATCACATTATTTGTGATCCACCATACGAAGCATTTATTCATAAAATGAAAAATGAACTTGCAAGGCGGATTCGTGCTGACCGTGGCCCCGACTTAAAGCCATTAGATTTTGATTCAATTGATAGCATTCGATCAGATGTGGTTCGCCTTGGCGCAGCTTTGTCCAATGGTTGGTTTATCGCATTTTGCACTCCTGAAGGAGTTTGGCTGTGGGCAGATGAGATTAATCACAGCACGATGAAATATAAGCGCGCTTGCGTTTGGGTGAAGCCTGACGCCACGCCACAACTAAATGGACAGGGGCCGGCGCAAGGCGCTGAAAACTTTGTTTGTGCATGGGCCGGTGATAGCTATGCGCGGTGGAATGCAGGAGGCAAGCGTGGTGTGTATACACATTGCACCAACAATTCTGAACGTGAAGGCACACACCCTACAGAAAAGCCCCGCCGTTTAATGGCTGAAATAATAGGCGACTTTACTATGGATGCCCAAACCATCCTTGATCCCTTCATGGGCAGCGGCACCACTGGCGTTGCTGCCGTTCAGATGGGCCGCAAGTTCATCGGCATTGAGCGCGAACCCAAGTATTTCGACATTGCCTGCCGCCGCATTGAGCAGGCACAACGTCAAGGCGATATGTTCATTGAAAGGGCGGGCTAATGGCTGACCTAACCAAAATCCTAGATGGCCCGTGGACGCCACCAGCGCAACCGCAGTTTGACCCGCCAGAGGTGCAGCTTGCCGCCGCGATGGAACAGGCGGGCATCAGGCCACCGGCTAACATTAAAATTGATGGCAAACTGCATCGCTTTGACAGCTACACCAAAGGCAAGCCGGGCCATGACACATCGGGCTGGTATTGCGTGTTCCCAGATGGCGTTCCGGCTGGGCGGTTTGGGTGCTGGCGGGCGGCCATAGATAACCCATTCCGCGCAGACATTGGCCGCGAATTGACGATACCAGAGCGCATGGCAGAGGCCAAACGGCTGGCCGAAGCCGTCAAGGCGCGCGATGCTGCCAAGGCCAAGATACAGGAATCCGTTGCAGACGTGGCGGAAACCATTTGGTCAAGCCTTGCCGGTGCGCCTGATTGGCATCCGTATCTGGTGCGAAAAGGTGTCAGCCCCAACGGCGCGCGGGTGACAGGTGACGGGCGGCTTGCCTTGCCTATGTATGACCCAGCCGGCCACCTTGTCAGTCTGCAATATATCGACGGCGATGGCGGCAAACTCTACCACGCCAGCGGTCGCGCCACTGAGGCGCAATGGATCGTGGGCGATGACAACGGCGGCACTATCTACATAGCCGAGGGCTTCGCCACCGCAGCCACGATCACAGAGGAAACGGGCCAGGCTTGCGCGATTGCTTACAGCGCCAGCAATCTCCCAGCCGTGGCAAAGGCGTTGCGGGAAAAGCGCGGCAGCTTGGCTGACATCGTGGTCGTTGCAGATCATGACAAAGGCGGAATTGGCTTTAAATATGCCGATCAAGCCGCTGCTAAGTATGGCGTCCGGGTGGTGCGGGTGCCGATTGAAGGCATGGATGCCAACGATTTTAAGGCGGGCGGCCATGATCTAATGGCCCTGTTAAGCCCTGCAGTTGATAGCGGCTGGCTGGTGCCGGCTGACACATTCTGCACGGAACCCGCGCCGATCCGCTGGCTAGTCAAGCATTGGCTGCAAGAGCAAGCCTTGATCATGGTTCATGGCCCATCGGGCGGCGGCAAGACGTTTGTGGTGCTAGATTGGAGCCTCCACATCGCAGCCGGGCTAACCGAATGGCATGGCCACAAGGTCAAGCCTGGCCCTGTGGTGTATTTGGCAGGTGAGGGGCATCATGGCTTGCGTTCCCGCGTTGCCGCATGGAAACAGCACAACAACGCCGGCAAGCTGGATATGTGGGTGTCAAAAGCCGGCTGTGATCTAAACACACCGGAAGGCTATCAGAAAGCCGTTGAGGCCATTCGCGCGCTGCCCAGCCCGCCCAGCCTAATTAATGTAGATACATTGCACCGCTTTCTAGCCGGTGATGAAAACAGCGCACAGGATGCCAAGACGATGATCGATGCTTGCGCCGGTCTGATGCGCGAGTTCAATTGCAGCGTTTGCTTAGTCCACCACACTGGCGTGAGTGACGAAGCCCAGCACCGGGCGCGAGGTTCATCAGCATGGAAGGGCGCGCTGGAAATTGAGATTAGCGTTGTCCCTGGCAAAAATGAGGGGCCGATGCAGATTGTGCAGCGCAAATCCAAAGACGCCGAGGAAGCCAAGCCGGTTTATGTGACGCTGCAATCAGTGCCGATTGCCGGCTGGTTTGATGAGGATGGCGAACAGGTGACAAGCGCAATCTTGGCGGCTGCGGAAGCGCCAGCGGTGCCAGAAAAGCAGGGGCCAGAGAATAAGGCGTTTACGGCGTTTACGGCAGCATGGTGGAACAGCGGCGCGGAAAATCCAGACGGCTGCCCCTACATCAGCCGCAGCGCATGGCTGGCATATCTGGAAAAAAATTCGCCCGGCAAGGCAGAGCGCACATTGCGGAATCGCATTGATCCGAGTCGGTCTGACAGCCTCACAGCGATACTCATTCACGCCGGAATCATGGAGCGGCACAGCGAAGGCTATCGCATCATTTCGGAAAATCATGCCGGCCAATTGAACCTGGCCAAGCAGTCAGACATGGCCCCTAATGGCCCCTAAACCGGCCCCTGGGGAAATAGGGGCCAAGGGGGCAAAAAGCCGCTTTTCCGGCCCCTCCCTGCCCCTATATTCCTTAAGGAATAGGGGCAGAGGGGCCAAGCGGTGCGGCATCAAATGAGGTGAGCAATGACCGATCACATAAACCCAAACCACTACCGCCAAGGCGATGTTGAATGCATAGACGCTCTGGCGGCTGCTACGGCGAACCTTTACGGCATTGAGGCCATCTGCACAGCCAACGCGATCAAATATCTTTGGCGCTGGCGTGAGAAGGGTGGCGCTACAGACTTGAGCAAGGCGAAGTGGTATATCGAACGGCTCATCAGTGAGCTTGAGAAATAGGGGGGGGGTATGCCATCTGTGAAAAATCAGACTGAAGCCAAAGCCAAAGGGGGCGAAATGAATTGGCCAGCAGATAAGGTCGAACGCAGGCAAGTTGCATCGCTGATACCATATGCCCGCAACAGCCGAACCCATAGCGATGCACAGGTGGCGCAAATCGCCGCCAGCATCAAAGAATGGGGATGGACACAGCCTGTCTTGATTGAGCCTGATGGTGGAATCATTGCCGGGCATGGTCGCGTTATGGCAGCGCAAAAGCTGGGCCTAGCCGAAGTCCCTTGCATGGTGGCAGAAGGTTGGAGCGAAGCGCAAAAGCGCGCCTATGTGATCGCTGATAACAAGCTGGCGCTGAATGCGGGCTGGGATATGGACGCACTTAAAATTGAGATGCAAGGAATTGATGCACTCAAATTTGATTTGACGTTGACCGGCTTTGACGTTGGCGAAATGGCTGCGTTGTTTGATGAACCAGATTTTGCGCCTGGCACAGAAGATGATCAGGGCAAGCTAGACGAACTTGCACCCAAGATGGTCAACTGCCCGCACTGCGGCCAAGATTTTGATTTGCGTGAACATGGCCAAGGCTGATCTTCGCATTGATTGGGCAACCCATACGGCTGCTAAATATGCCTGTGAGAATTGGCATTATAGCAAAAGCGTTCCGGTGGGAAAGTTGGTTAGGGTTGGTGTCTGGGAGCGCGGCAAGTTTGTGGGTGTTTTGCTTTACGCTTGGGGCATGAACAAAAGCCTCGGCGCACCCTATGGCCTTGCAATGCAAGAGTGCTGCGAACTAGTGAGAGTTGCGCTTAACAAGCATGACGCGCCAGTATCTCGCATGATGGCTTTGGCATTGCGCTTTCTTAAGCAGCAGTCGCCGGGCCTACGTTTGGTCGTTTCATTTTCTGATCCAGCAGAAGGGCATCACGGGGGAATCTATCAAGCCTGCAACTGGATTTATTCAGGACAAAGCGCGGCAAATTATGAATGGCGGCTAGATGGTAAGCGCCTGAATAAGCGGGCATATACTGGTCACAACTTTGGCGCTCCGAAAATGGCTGTTCCTCTTGGCGCTGTCAAAGTCGCTTTGGCCGGCAAACACCGCTACCTAATGCCACTGGACGAAGAAACCCGATCACGTATAATGCCACTTGCAAAACCATATCCCAAGCGTGCGAAGCAGGCGATGGCCGACGACCAGTCGGAACAGCGGCAGGGCGGCACTGACCCGCACGCTCCAACAAATGAGGCGACCAATGGCTAACGGAAAAGCTGGACGCCCGGCCAAAACATTGAACGACGAACAGCGCGCCCAGGTTGAGGCGCTGGCTGCCTATCTGTCACAAGAGCAAATCGCGGATTATTTCGGCATTGCCCGCAACACGTTTGCGGCGATGGTGGAACGTGACCCCGACATTTCTGAGCGGTATAAAAGGGGCAAGGCCAAGGCCATTGGCGCAGTGGCGCAAGGGCTGATTCAGCAAGCGCGCGAAGGCAACATGACGGCGGCGATCTTCTACCTTAAGACGCAAGCAGGCTGGCGGGAAACGCAAGCGATTGACCACATGTCAAGCGATGGCACCGCATTTAAGTTTATCGTTGAGCGGGCCAGTGCGACAAATAAAGATTAAGCTAACAGAGCCACAAGAGGCGTTTGTGTTTAGCGATGCCCGTCACCCGGCGATGGTGGCGGGCTTTGGTGCGGGCAAGTCTGAGGCTGGCGTAGTGCGTTTGGCGCTTAAGGCGATCCAATATCCAGGCTTATCATTTGGCTTTGTCGAGCCAACCTTCGATCTAATCCGCCTGATTGCATGGCCGCGCTTTTCCAATATCTTGGAAAGGTGGAAGATCGGCTTTGAATTGAACAAGAGCGATAACACAATTACTTTGCAAAATAAGTCGCAGATCATCTTTCGGTCGGCTGATTCCCCTGAAAGGCTGGTTGGCTTTGAGCTTGCGGACGGCGTGATCGACGAAATCGACACGCTGAGAGAGGCACACGCAAAGGACGTTTGGGACAAGATGCTTGCCCGGTGCCGCCAGATCAAACCAGACGGCAGCCGCAACACGCTTGCCGCAGTGTCAACGCCGGAAGGGTTTCGCTTCGTCTACAAAACTTGGGGCCGCGATCCGAAGCCCGGCTATGAATTGATAAAAGCGCCGACTAACTCAAATCCATATTTGCCTGCCGGCTATGTCGAACAGTTGCGGGCCGCCTATTCATCGGCGCAGCTTTCCGCATATCTGGACGGCGACTTCGTCAACCTTGTCAGCGGCAGCGTATATTCAGAGTTTGACCGGCAGGAAAACGGCACGTTTGAGACGATCCGCGTTTCTGAGCCGCTGCACATCGGCATGGACTTCAACGTCGGCAACATGAGCGCCGTCATCGGCGTGATGCGTAACGGCAATCCAATGGCTCTTGATGAGCTAACCGGCATCCGTGACACGCCAGCCATGATCGACACGATCAAGAGCCGCTACAAGGGCCACGCGATCAACATCTATCCCGACGCCAGCGGCGGATCGCGCAAGTCGATCAACGCCAGCCTGTCGGACATCGTGCTGCTGCGGAACGCTGGCTTCACGGTGCTGGCCCATGCGTCTAACCCGCCCGTCAAGGATCGCGTGCTGGCGCTTAGTCAGATGATACATAACCAAGGCAAGCGCCGCCTTTTAGTCAATCCAGATCGCTGCCCATCGTTGACTGAGGCGCTAGAACAGCAAGCCTATGATAAGAACGGCGAACCGGACAAGGCAAACGGGCTTGATCACTTAAATGATGCTCTAGGCTATTTCATATTCTACAAATATGGCATATCACGCGGGCCAGTTCGCTTCGCGCAGATCATGGGCGCTTGATGCCTTTGCCGCGCGGCGCACCTTGTGCTAATGTGGCGGGCGCAATGTATCACCGGGGCTTGCCTAATGGCCGTCAATAACACGCACAAACAATATGACGCTTATCGGTGGCGCTGGCGGCGTTGCCGTGACGTGATCGCAGGCCGCGATTCCGTGCTGCAAAATGGCCGCCAAGGGCAGCGGTTCCAAGGCAGCCTTTACGATCCGGTTTTTACGCAAGAGATTTATTTGCCGCGCCTTAGCGGGCAGTCGGAATCCGAATATCGCACTTATGCTGAACGTGCGGCGTTCTTCAATGCCAGCGGGCGCACAGTGGACGCATTGACCGGCCTCATCTTCGCCAAGAATCCGCAGATGGAATTGCCGCCCGCGATTGATCGCTTCACCAATGACATCACGCTGTCCGGTGACAACTTGCGCGAGTTTAGCGAACAGGTGGTCGAAGAACAGACCGCCGTGGGCCGTGTTGGCATCATGGTGGATTATCCCGCCGATGTGCCGACAAACCTTTCTGTGGCCGCCGCAGAGGCGCTTAACATCCGCCCATTCATGCGGCTGTATAAAGCCGAAACGATCCTCAACTGGCGCACGGCGAATGTCGGCGGTGTCAAAATCTTGACGATGGTCGTGCTGCAAGAAACGCATGACGTGCCGGAAGATGACTTCACCACGCAAGAGGTGACGCGTTATCGGGTGCTTGACCTGACAGAGCAAGGTTATCGCGTTCGCCTGATGACCCAGCAGGGCGAGACGGTTTCCGAAACCTATCCACTTATGCGTGGCCAGCCGATGCGGCGGATTCCGTTCATTGTGCTGGGCGCGAATAGCTCTAGCACGGACGTGCAAAAGCCGCCGCTGCTTGACCTGATCGACGCCAACATCGCGCACTATCGCAACAGCGCCGACTATGAGCATGGCTTGCACTTCACCGGCTTGCCGACGCCCTACGTTGCTGGCGTCCAGCTTGACGAAGGTCAGACGCTTAATCTTGGCAGTAAGACCGCTTGGGTGTTTCCCGATCCGTCTGCCAAGGCATCGTTCCTTGAGTTTACCGGCCAAGGCTTGTCAACAATCCGCGAGGCCATGAAGGACAAGGAAACGCGCATGGCCAGCCTGGGCGCGCGTTTCTTGGCTGATGACAAGCGCAGCGGTGAGGCGTTCCAGACGCTTGAACTTCGCACTAGCGGCGAACGGTCAACGCTGGCCAGCATTGCCCGCGCGGCATCTGATGCGCTGTCAAAGGCGCTTAACATCATGGCGGCTTGGGTGGGCGCGCCCGAAACGGCGCGCTATGATCTAAACACCGAATACGTCAACAGCACCATGTCACCACAAATGTTGCAACAGCTAGTGATGGCCTATCAGACCGGCGCAATGCCGCTGTCTGTGCTGTTCCAGAACATGCAGAAGGGCGAGATTGTTTCGGACGCCATGACGTTCGACGCTTATCAGGCCCAGCTTGATGATGCCGGGCCAAGCATGGCGAACGACGATGATGAAGATGATGCACCGCCGATTGAAAGCGGGACATTGGCGGCAATCAGGGCGCGGCTTGGGCTGTAATGGAACCGGAGATCATCGCAAGTTTGGTCGAGGCTGTTGCCGCGCTGAATCGGCGCGTCAATGATCTGGGCAGCTTTGAATTGATCGCAGGGCCGCAAGGCCCAGCCGGTGAGAATGGTGAGCCTGGCCCGCCGCCGACTGATGAGGCGATCCGCGATGCCGCTACGGCTTGGCTGTCGGCTAACATCACACAGCCCGCCGATGGCCAGCCGGGCGCGGAAGGGCCGCAAGGGCCGCAAGGTGACATTGGCCCGCAAGGCCCGCAAGGCCGCCCGCCAACAGAACAGGAGATCGAACTTGCCGTCTCTATCTGGATGGAAGCAAACCGCGCGGGATTGCGTGGAACTGATGGCCGCAGTGGTAATGACGGCGCTGATGGCCGTGATGGTGCTGATGGTCGGCCTGGCCCTGCTGGCCCTGTTGGCGCTACTGGCAGTCAGGGAATTGGCATTGCGCTGGTGGAACAGCGTGACGAAGGATCATTCTGGATCACGCTAGACGATGGCCGCGAGTTCGAGATTGAACTGCCCAAGGTTGCAAAGCGAATCATAGGCGGCGGTGGTCGAGAGTTGCCGGCTTATCTGTCGGCTTATAGTAGCACAACGCAAACCGAAGTTCCCAACACCGCCGCGCCGATGCGATTCGAGAATGTCGTTGAAGGCGTTCGCATTACGATCACCGATGATGTGAAGGTGACGTTTTCACAGCCTGGCATTTACAACATCCAATTCAGCGCCCAGTTGGTCAACACGCAAAGCCAAGAGCATGACGTTAGCATTTGGCTGATGCGTAACGGCACAGCGGAACCTGATAGCTGCACTGACATTACGGTGCCGGCAAGGCATGGCAACGTTAATGGTGCAGCGGTTGCGGCATGGAATCTGTTTTACCGTGTCAGTGCCGGCGAATATTTTCGGCTGATGTGGTCTGCGAGTAGCGCAAACGTGACGCTTGGCGCGATACCGGCGCGCATTGATCCGGTGCGCCCTGCCACTCCATCTGTCATCTTGACCGTTCATCGGGTGGCACCATGAACGCCGCCGACCGCTTGGCTGATCTTTACACGATCCGCCAGCTAATCCTTAACCGGCTGGCGGCTGGTGAACAGGCGCGGCTAAATCGCCAGTTGCTTGAGGTGTCACGCGAGATTGAAAAGCGGATCAAGAGCGGCAAGCCTCTAACCAGCTTTCAGGGCAAGCGGCTGGATCGCGCCATTGCTGACTTGCAAAAGCTGGTGAAGATCACGCAACCGAATCTAGGTGACTTAGCGGCGCTAGAGGCGGCGTTTGCCCGGCAGGCGTTTGCCACCATTTCCATTGATGCCGTGTTGCCTGGCGCTTCTGTGATCGACCGGATCGCCAGCACAAGCCTGGTGCAAGGCGCAACGACAGGCCAATGGTTCCGCCGCATCCGTGATCAAATCGCCTTTGACATCGAGCGGGCCGTTAAGACCGGCGTGGTGCTGGGCGACACCAATGAACAGATTGCCCGATCAATTGTTGGCAATGGAATGCGCGGGCCAGAAGCGTTTCCGCGTGGCCGACGTGACGTTATGGCGGTCACCCGAACGGCGGTGCAGACGGTGGCCAATGATGCCCGGCTTGCCACGTTTGAGGCCAACACCAACGTGATCAAGGCGGTGCAGTGGATCAGCACCCTAGACAGCCGCACTAGCGACATTTGCATTGCACGATCCGGCCTTGTTTGGACGCTGCCCGGCTATAAGCCGCAGGGCCACAACATCGAATGGCAAGGGCCGCCGCCCGCGCATTGGGCTTGCCGATCCACCATTATCCCGATCACCAAAACATTCCGCGAACTTGGCCTAGACATTGATGAAGTGCCGGCATCCACTCGCGCCAGCATGGATGGGCAAGTTGCCGCCGATCTGACTTTTGGCGATTGGCTGAAAGGCAAGCCCGTTGAGTTCGCCGATGAGATGCTAGGCAAGGGCCGCGCGCAGCTTTGGCGTGATGGCAAGATCACTTTGCAGGACTTGCTAAACGCGCAGGGCGTTCCGCTAACGCTGCGGGAATTGCGTGAGAAATACGGCTAATCCGCCACCTTGTTATTGACATCATAGTTTGTTAAAGTATCGGCGCTTACAGCATGGGTTGCGCCCATGTTGGAGTTAACGGCCAGTGGCCATCTGTCCAGAGGACGCCAAGAATGAGCGAAGGCAATAGCGAGATTGAAGAACTGAAAGCGGCGGTAGACGCACTGAGTGCGAAAAACCGGGAACTGCTGGGCGAATTAAAGACGGTCAAAGCGAAGGCGCGGGGCGCTGACATTGATCCGAATGAATTTGCAGCCTTGCAAAGCGCCAATGAGGAACTTTTCGCCAAGCTAACCAAAGTCGAAAAGGAAAGCGGCAAGACAATCGAAGGACTGCAAAAGACGTTGCAGACCAAAGACACCACCTTGCAAAGCTATCTGATTGATAATGGTTTGTCTGATGCCTTGCTAAAGGCCAACGTAAGGCCCGAACTAATGCCGGCAGTGAAGGCGATGCTTCGTGCAAATGCCAAACTGGCCGACGAAGGCGGGCAATACAAAGCCATTCTTGGGGATAAGCCGCTGTCCGATGCCGTTATGGAATGGGCAGCCACCGACGAGGGCAAGCACTTTGTTGCAGCGCCCGCAAATGCTGGTGGCGGTGCATCTGGGGGCAATTCGGGCGGCAACAATATCCAGCCCAAGGGAAACCTTGGCGGTGACAAGACACAAAGAGTCAACGCCATCGCTTCCCGATTCCCCGAACTTGCCAATAATGGCTAACTAAGGATTACGTCATGTCTCTTTCGCAGATGCAGGTTTTCAACCAGTATGTGATGCCAGCGACCATCGAAACGCTGGGCCAGATGGTTGACAAATTCAACGCCGCTTCCAACGGCACCATCCGTCTGACCACTGCCGGTTTCGACGGCGATTTCTTGCAGGAATCGTTCTTCGCCGCCATCCACTCGGCCCAGCGCCGCGTTGATCGCTATGCTTCGCAGGCATCGGCCAGCCCGACCGATCTGACCCAGCTTAAGCATGTGTCGGTGAAGGTTGCCGGTGGTTTCGGCCCGATCCGCTTTGAACCGTCGCAGTTGACTTGGCTCCAGAAGCCGACCGCTGAAGGCATCGAAGTGGCCAGCCGCAACTTTGCCGAAGCCCTGCTTCGTGACCAGCTTAACACCGCCGTTGCGGCGCTTGTGGCTGCAATTGAAAATCAGGCGACTGCCACGAATGACGTGTCGGCTGGCACCAATGCCATTGTGACTTACAACGTCATCAACGGCGCACATGCCAAGTTTGGTGATCGTTCGATGGACATCCTGGCCAACGTGATGACCGGCTCCATGCTGCACAAGCTGGTTGACCAGAACCTGACCAACACCGCGCGCCTGTTCTATGCGCAGGGCGTTCAGGTGGTGGACATTCTGGGCAAGGCCGTGATCGTGACCGATGCGCCTGCCCTGTCCGTGGCCGGTTCGCCGGGCAAGGATAAGGTGCTGGGCCTGGTGTCTGGCGCTGCGACCGTGTTCGACGGTGGCGATGTCATCAGCAACATCGACACCAGCAACGGCCAGACCCGCATCGAAACGACGATGCAGGTCGATTACAGCTTCGGCCTTGGCCTTAAGGGCTATGCTTGGGACGAAGCCAACGGCGGCAAGTCGCCGACTGATGCCGAACTGGCGACCGGTTCCAACTGGGACAAGGTTGCTACCGACATCAAGAACACCGCTGGCGTTATCGCCATCGGCGACATGTCGTAAGACGTGAGGGAATGGGGCTGGCAGGAAGTGGCCAGCCCCAAACCTTTGAGGGGCGATGAATGAAGATTGCATACGAACCGCACCCGGTGAGCGCAGCCCGCAAGGCTGAATTGCGCGCTGGCGGTTACAAGATTTTAGATGCCCGCTACAAGCCGCCCGGCGCTGTTGTGAAACAACCGGAGCCTGTGCTAGAAGCTAAGGCAGAGCCGATCACGCCAGCACTGGCACCATCCCCGATCAAGCGGGGCAGGCCGCGCAAGGGAAGCTAAAAGATGGCGTTTGTTGTCGAAACCGGAGCCGGCCTTGCAAACGCTAACAGCTTTGCCAGCGTGGCGGCGGCTGATGCCTATGTTGCGGATCGCGGCATTACGGGCTGGACAGCTTTGACAAATCAGGTCAAGGAGCAGTCGCTAATCCGCGCCACTGACTTTCTAGAAGCCACCTATCGCAGCGCATGGAAGGGCTTTCGGAACACCGAAGCGCAGGCTTTGGCTTGGCCGCGTTATGACGTTTGGGTGGAGATGTTCCTTGTCGATAGCGACACGGTGCCATCTGCTGTGGTTCGCGCCACGATTGAAATGGCGCTTAAGGCGACGACTAACACCGATCTGATTCCCGACACTGGCCGCACGATCACCCGCGAAAGAGTGGACGTGATCGAAATCGAATATAGCGAGTTTGGGCCGCGCGGAACGCAATTCACAGAGATTGCGCGCATCCTGTCACCCTACACCAATTCAAGCAGTGGCGGCGCGTTTGCCTCTGTGACGGTGATCCGCACTTGACGGGCATTGCAGAACGCGCCGCGCTTTTGCTTGCCCGCGAGGGCGAGACGGTTAGCATTGCGTTTCCCGGCACACCGGCCTTTGATCCTGTGACCGGCGCAGCACAGACGCCAACGGCTGCAACGACTGTGACCGGCAAGGGCTATCCTGGCCAATACCGAAAAAGCGAACTTGACCAAACAACCGTGCAATCTGGTGACATTCGCTTGACGCTGGAAAAGATCACGCCGCGACCGGAAGTCAATTGCACCGCAACCGTTGACGGTAGAACATACCGCGTTATGGACGTGAGGCCGATCCGCAAGGCCGGCGCTGATGTGATTTACATTTGTCAGTTGAGGGCAAACTGATGATTGATCATGATGATGGCGAGATGCTGCAAGTCGGCGGCGACATTTGGTTCCCGGTGCAATGGGAGCGCGGCACCGTGGAAGCTATCATTGCAGAAGGCGATGAGATCACGACTGTCCTAATCCGCAAGGCTGATGGAACGCAGATCGCGCTTGATTATGCAGACGGCGAAACGGTGACGGTGCAATGAGTCAAGCCACGATCAGCGCCGCCCTAAGCGCCCGCCTTAACACGCTGGCGGGCTATCAGGTGCAATGGGAAAACTCGCCATTTACGCCTCCTACTGGTGTCTATCTGGCAGAATCATTCCTACCGGCTGCCACTATGGCCGTGGGCATTTCCAACGCATCCAGCGACGAATATAGCGGCATCTATCAAGTGAGCGTGATGGCACCCAAGGGTGCGACCAAAGGGCCGCCAAGGGTGGCCGCTGATGCTGTGCTGGCGTTGTTCCCGCGTGGCCTGCAATTGACGCGATCCGGCATTACCGTGACGATTTTGCGGGCCAGCATGGGGCCGGCGCTGATGGATGGCGACCGATACGCTGTGCCGCTGTCAATTGAATATCGGGCATTCGCATGAGCGCGGGCAGCGACTTTGCGCTTGATCTAAGCAAGTTTGCCGAAAAGGCAGGCGAAGCGGCTAATGCACAGATTAGCAAAATCTGCCTTGATCTGGCTTATGCCATTGTCTTGAAAACGCCGGTTGACACTGGCCGGGCGCGGGCAAACTGGCAGGCCAGCATCGGGCAGCCCGTTAGTCATACTATTGAATTTAGCGGTGACACTGGCAGCAATGCAGTGGCCCCCAACAAAAGCCGGGCATCCGAATTTGCAAAAGCAAACGCAGAGGCGGCGGCGTTTCAGGCACCCGGCAACGTCTTTTATATTAGCAACAATCTTCCCTACATCGCTTCGCTAGAATTTGGCCTATACCGCCCAGGGCCAAACACAGTTGGTGGCTTTTCAAAGCAGGCTCCAAGTGGTATGGTGCGGATTAGCATTAACGAAATCAGCCGCGCGCTGCGACTGTAGGAGGTCGAATTATGTCTGACGTTGTTTCTTCTGTTGGCACTATCGTTTCGGTCGCCAACGCATCGCCGGCAACCTATAACTCTGCCGGCTTTGCCGCGCTGACTTGGATTGCCTGCGGCGAGCTTGCAGAACTGCCCGCCTTCGGTGCAGAAGCCGCGCTTGCCACTCACACCCCGCTGGCGACCGGCATTGTTGCCAAGCGCCGTGGTTCGCTTAACTACGGCTCCGTAGCTTTGACGATGGCCGTGTCGGATGACGATGCTGGCCAGACGATCTTGCAGGACGCTGCCGAAGCGGCTGCCGGCACCGACGCGCAGGTCGCCGTCAAGGTGTTGTTGGTGAACGGCGAAATCCAGTATTTCACCGCCCAGGTGATGAGCTACAAGGTGAACGTGGGCAACGCCGACGCCATCACGATGGCCGAAGTGACGCTTGAAATTGATAACAAGGTTATCAAGGTCGCCGCCCCGTAACATTACCGAACGCCAGCGGCTAGGGTAGCACCCGAAAAGCGGATCGCCCGCCGCCTGCCGCTGGCACTTTCGGGCTGACATGAAAGGGCAACCATGGATTTGAACACGCTTAAGGCCGTGAAGGCCGACGAAGGCGCTACGCTGCAACTGGTGCATCCGCAGACCGAAGAACCGCTTGATGGCATGACCATCACGCTTCTGGGCCAGGACAGCGCCGCTTATCGCAAAATCCAGATGGCAAAGCAGCAAATGGCCTTGAACCGTCTTGCCAAGGGTAAGCGGGCAACTGCCGATCTAGATGCCGAAAAGCTGGCGGCTGAGATGATTGACGATCTGGCCAAGATGACCATCAAGTGGACGGGCTTTGATTTGGATGGCAAGGCGCTCAAGTGCGAAAAGGCTAATGCGGTGACAGTTTACACCGATTGGCCGTGGATTCGGGAACAGGCACAGGAGTTTGTCGCTAATCGCGCAAACTTCTTTCACGGAAACGATTGAAACGCTGTCGATTTACGTCAAGCAAATCGCTTGGCTAAACACCATCCCCGAAAAAGAAAAGCGGCCAAGGCGTGACACGGTGGGCGGCGATCTGCCGCCCATCACCGCTGGCGCTTATTTGCTAGAAATCCTGTTCGAGATTGGCCCAGCCCAGCCGCTTGCCATGAGTAGCCCGGTGGCAATCAGTGAATTGGAGATAGCCGCTTGGCAGACCAATCGCGGCATCAGCCTATCAGCGTGGGAGGCCGGCACGATCCGCCGCCTATCGCATGATTACGCTTCGGCGCTGTCAAAGGCCAGTCAGGCATCTTGCCCGCCGTTCTATATGTCACCGGAACGCATGACCGCAGATCGGCGCGACAAAATCAGCAAGGCGATGTCGTCCTGGGCTGACAAAGTGAACGATGGTAAGGGCGCTTTGCAAAAATAGCCGCGCTGTGGCATAGATAGCATGAACAGAATGGGGCTTGCTTAATGGCCGAACTTGCAAGGCTTCGGATCGCAGTAGACAGCACAAGCGCCAAGACCGCCGAACGCGATCTTGAAGGGCTTGCGTCTGCCGCTGGAAATACTGGCCGCGCTGTTGATGCGATGATTGCCAGCCAGCATCGCATGACCGAGGCCATGCAATCGGCCCACAAGCCGACGCTTGATGCGGTGCGCTATCTGGATTCGCTTAACCGTGAGCTAGAGACGGTTGGCAAGTCATCGCTGCAAATCAAGGCGCTGGAAATTAAGGTGGCCGCTGCCGCCGCACCTACGGCGGAACTAGCGCGCGAAATCCGCAGCATGGGCGCGGAACTGCTTAAGGCCGAACGCGCGGCCATGACTACTACGCCGCACATCGGCAACATTGGCAACAGCAGCAAGCTGGCCGGGCATCACGCGCAGAACCTTGCATTTCAGTTGCAGGATGTTGGGGTAAGTTTGGTCAGCGGCCAAAATCCGCTGATTGTTTTCGCCCAGCAAGGCACGCAGATTGCCGGCATCATGGGCCAAGCCGGCCTTAGCGTGCGCGGATTGGCTATAGAGATTGCAGGAATGACGGGCCGCGTGGTGGCTGCCGTTGCGCTGAATCCGGCGTTCTTGGCGTTTGCCGCTGCGGCTGGCACGGCGTTCGTGGCGTTCAAGGACTTTCAAGCGCAAGTCGGCAAGACCGGCGAACTGGAGAAGTTCCAGCGCAGCCTTGGCTTGACCAAAAAGGAATTGAAGGAACTGGAAAAGGAAGTCGGCCCGGCTGCCATCACAATGGGTGATGTGTTCAAGGGACTGGGCAAGACCATTTCGGACGCTTTGAATTTGGACAAAGCTTTCGACATGTTCAAGAAAGGCTTTTTTGCCACTTTCCGCTTTGTGGCGGAATTGGGCAGCGATGTCGCGGCGGGCATCTATGCGGCGTTTGTCGGCGGCTTCCGTGGCATTGTTGAAGTGTTCAAGAATCTGCCGGCTGTTTTGGGCGATCTGACCATTAGGGCGGTGAACAACGTAAGCCGCGCGATTGAAGTTTTCCTGAATGGGTTTATCGCATCAACGAACACGCTGCTTCGCAAGCTGGGCATGGAAACGATCAAAACGATTGTTGATATTCCCGAACTGGAAAACAAATACAGCGGCGCTGCCAATGCGGCTGGCAAAGCGTTCACCGGCCAGATCAAGCAGGCTTTTGGCGAAGCCAAAGATGGCTTTCGCGCGGCTGGCGACACACTGAGCGCCAACATCATTGACGCCGCAAAGCAGCGTATGCAGGGCGGTGCAGATACGATCCTTGACGAACGCACATTGAAAGCGGCGGCGCAGAAGGCTGGCAAAACGCTTGGCGAGTATATCGCTATCGAAACCGGCCAAGCCATCACGGCGCTGGAAAAGTCGTTCAGGTTTGATGATAGCGTTTTCAAGGACGCTGGCAAGCGCCTGCAAGAAATGGCTGACATTGGCAGCAACGCACGCGCAGAGGCCGCAAGGCAAGCCGAGGAATACACCCGAAAGAGTCTGAAAACCTTTAGTGATGTTATCGGCGGCGTGGCTGATGTTTTCGGCGGCAAGATGGGACAGACCATTGATCGCCTTGGCAACCTGTTTGAGCGTGACTTTCCAGAATTTAGCAAGACGATGGGTGCTATGTTTGACTCCATCGGTGCAAGCATTGATGGCGTGCTGTCTCAAATCGGCACAAGCATGGGCCAATTGGGTGCCAGCCTTAAAGTTGGCCTAGAAATTGGCAACGCCCTTGGCAGCAATAGATCGGAAAAGCGCGGGGCTGCTATTGGTTCAACTGTTTACGGAACAGTCGGTGGGGCTGTTGGTGGGCCTGCCGGCGCGGCAATTGGTTCTATAATTGGCTCACTTCATGGGATGTTAATAGGCGGCCTATTTCACCGCAATCCTTATGCTGATGTGACGTTGAGCGGCACCGGGCCGGGCAATGTTTTCGCGTCTCGCGGCAAAGACAGCGCGGACTTTGGCCTTCTTTTGGGGCAGGCATTTAGTGAGCAATTAGGCACTATTGCCGCTGGTCTTGGCGGAAATGTTCGTGGCGGTGGAGGATTTGGAAGCATCGGCATTAGCGGCGAGCAGTTTTATTTCAACGAAAGCGGCGGTGATTTCCGATCACAGGGCGCGCAGAAGTTTGCAAGCGCAGAGGAGGCCATTGCAGCCGCCATCAAGAGCGCGGTGGGCAAAGGCGCATTTGAGGGATTGAGCGAAAGCAGCAAGATTATTGTTGAGAAAATTGCAGGTCTTGGCACTGAGGAAATCCTAAAAGTGCTGGAACAGATCAGCACCGCCCGCAATGCGCTGGCCGATGCCTATAACCGCGAGGCCGCTGCTATCGGCGCGACGATTGAGAAGTTTCAGGCCATGACGGCCAATCTGCAAGCGTTCCGCGATACGCTGGCACAGCAGTTGATGACGGCGGAAGAAATCTATACCGCCGCCCGCAGCAAGTTTGAGGAAATCAGCCAAGCAGCTATCGCCGGCAATGAGGAAGCGATTGGCCAGCTTGTCGGCGTTAGCCAAAACTATCTGGATGCGGCAAAGAGCTTCCTAACGCCGGAAGAATATAACCGCGAAATTGAAAACGTGATGAAGGCGGTTGATCTTGCTATTGAGCAAAGCAAGTCGCTGGAAGCCTACGCGCAGG
>Ga0224505_10000882_pt1 | contig 20163 bp, 20 predicted proteins | sample SF_Jan12_sed_USG_FD_169102 | JGI IMG/M metagenome (GOLD analysis project Ga0224505, IMG submission 169102) | Sediment microbial communities from San Francisco Bay, California, United States - SF_Jan12_sed_USGS_4_1 | ecosystem: Environmental > Aquatic > Marine > Sediment | place: USA: California... | reverse complement strand
GCGGTGTCGCCGAAGTCGCTGCGGATCTCCCAGTGCGGGGAGGTCGGGCCGAGATAGACCACCCTGACATGACCGACCGGCGGCGTTCGCTCTTCCTCGATGACATCGGGCATGGGTCGGCTCCTGGAGAACGGGGGAGTCGTCAGCCTAGTGCCCACCCCACCATTCCCGAACGGGACGGGTCATGCCGCACGGATGGTCGTGTCACCCCACGGCCAACCGGCCGAACTCTCACTTAATGTGCAGAAACACCCACTCTGCGTGGTACTCGGCGGGATTTCGCGAAGATCTCGCCTTTACGGGAACTTTCTGATCGTTCTGGGCGTACTACGGATCGAGAGCGGAGGTACTCGCTCGCGAGATCGTCGGGATGCGGCCGGCCCGCTTCCCCCACGGAGGTTCCATGGACACGAGCTGGATGGCCCAAGGCAACTGCGCCGACAAGGACCCCACACTGTTCTTCCCCAACGACGGCGTCGGCGTCATCCGCGCCCAGCGGGTCTGCGCCACCTGCCCGGTCAAGACCCTGTGCCTCGAGTACGCGCTGCGCAGTGGCATCGACCACGGCGTCTGGGGCGGCTGCTCCGAGCGAGAGCGGCGCCGCATCCTCAAGCGTCGGCGTCAGCAGACCCGGGTCGCCTTCGACGCGATGCCCGTCAACGCCGAGGCGGGCTGACCTCTCCACTTCCCACCCACACCCACCGAAGCCGGCGACACAACCCCTCCAGTGTCGCCGGCTTCGCGTGGCGGGTGGCCGCCGCTGGCCGGCCAGGCGCGCCGATCCTGTCCGGGGGTAACGCCCACCGTGGCCCGGCTCGGCGGTCTCGGCCGTGTGGCCGGCGGTGGCTCAGGTGAGCTGACCGAACCAGCGGCGGATCTGTTCGATCACGCTCCGGTCGGTGGCCGGTACCGCATCGGCCGCAGTCATCACCATGTCGTGGTTGGTGAGATCTCCGACGACCGTGAACACGACGCCGTCCCGTTCGATGATGATGATCTCCCGCTCGGCGTCGACGAGGTAACGGGCCATGCCGGCCTCGGTGGGCATGGGCTCGGTGCTGGGCAGTGAGCCGGCGTCGAGGGTGCCCTCCTGGCGGAAGACCGAGACCGGCCCGTGGTCGGTGTCGTACAGGAACTGGATGATCCCGTCGGCCTGGTAGACGGCCACCATCGGCATCTCGGGCATGGCCGGACCCATGTCGTCGATGTCCTCGACCTCGGGCATGAGCTCGAACGAGCCGTCGACGACGGCATCGGGCATGGCCTCTGCGGCCGCAGCGTGCTGGTCCACCAGGTCATCCACCGGGGGCACCACGTCGGCGACCCTGGTGCCCGAGGCGAATCCGAGCACGAGGAAGAAGATGGTGACCGCGGCCACCGCGAGCAGCCCGCGGCGCCGACGATGACGATCGAGGGGCACGACCTCGGCCAGGCCGTCGGTGGCGCCGCCGCTGGGGGCGAAGACGAAGTCGGCCGGAGGCTCGACCGGCCCCAGCCCCCGAACCAGCTGGCGACTGTGGCGCACCGCTTCGAGCTCGGCCGCCAGTGCCCCATCGTGGCTCAGTCGAGCTTCGAGGGCGCGCTGCTCTGCGTCGTCGAGCTCACCGTCGAGGAAAGCCGACAGGCGATCATCGCTCATCGGTCGTCCCCCAGTGCCGTCCGCAGCTGGAGCCGGCCGCGGTGCAGACGGGAGCGAACCGTGCCCACCGGAACGCCGAGCGCCTCACCGATCTCGGCGTAGGACAACCCGACCACGTCACTGAGCACGACGACGGCGCGGTAGTCGACGGGCAGGGCCAGCAGGGCTTGCTGGAGGTGCTCGGGGAGCCGGGCCGCGGCGAGGGCCTCATCGGCGGCCAGTCCGCCCTCGATCACGCGATCGGCGTCGTCGGGCAGAGCCTCGGTGGGACGACGCTTGGTGGCCCGGACCTGATCCAGGAAGACATTGGTGGTGATGCGGCTCAACCAACCGCTGAGGTTGCCGGGCCGGTAGGTGACCAGTCCTCGCTGCACTCGAAGTAACACCTCCTGCACCAGATCCTGGGTGTCGTCGTGATTACCGGTGAGCCGGTAGGCCACCGTGTACAGGAAGCGCCCATGATCTCGGGCAACCTGTTCCCAGGTGGGTACCGAGCCAACCGGCGGCTCCGACGACGTAGGCGATGTCATGAACGGGTGTCGACGAGGCTGACGGTCAGCGACTCGTCAACACAACGACGGGAGCACGCGAGCGGTTCCCGGCGATCGGGCAAAACGCGCGATCGTCGGATCAGACGGTGTCGTCGTCTTCGACGGGTTCTTCAGTGCCCTTCTTGAACTCTTGCTGCGCTTGGCCGAGCGACCGAGCCAGCTTGGGCAGCTTGGAGCCACCGAAGAGCAGGAGGACCAGCACCAAGATGATGATGAGTTCGGTACTGCCGAGGTTCATGTGAACAGCGTACCGGTCGGGACCCGACGATGGATGCAGGGGGCCATCCCCGCCCAGCCGGTACCGGAATCGGCGATCAGGCCGTGACCGAAGACTCCTCGGCGGCGGCGCGCGCCAGCGCCCGTTGGCGGCGGATTCGCCGGCGCTCACGCTCGCTCATGCCGCCCCAGATGCCGAACTTCTCGCCGTTGCGCAGGGCGTACTCGAGGCAGTCCTCCTGCACCACACAACCCCGGCAGACCTCCTTGGCCTCGCGGGTGGAGGCGCCCCGTTCGGGGAAGAACAGGTCGGGATCGACGCCCAGGCAGTTGGCGTAATCCTGCCAGACGGGTTCATCCGGTTCGGGTAGCACTTCTCGCATTGGTTCCCCTCCTGCGCCCCGCCGGCGTCGGGTCGGTACGTTCGTGGCGGTTGGCCAGCACGGACCGAACCAGCTCTCAGTGGTGTAATTACAACACTGTGGTTCGCTCATGTCCAGCGGAAGACCACCATTTTCCCGGGAGGACAGACATTGGGTGTGCGTGTCGTGCAGGCCGACATCACCACTTTGGCGGTCGATGCCATCGTCAATGCGGCCAACGGCACCCTCCTCGGCGGGGGCGGAGTGGACGGCGCCATCCACCGGGCGGCCGGGCCCCGGTTGCTCCAGGCCTGCCGGGCCCTCGGGGGATGCGACACCGGTGACGCCAAGACGACCCCGGGTTTCGATCTACCGAGCTCGTGGGTGATCCACACGGTCGGACCGATCTGGACCGGGGGTGACCATGGCGAACCCGCCCAGCTGGCGTCGTGCTACCGGCGCTGTCTGGCCGAGGCCGACCGGGTGGGGGCACGATCGGTGGCCTTTCCCGCCATATCCACCGGCGCCTTCGGGTATCCGGCCACCGAGGCGGCCGCCATCGCGGTCGAGACGATCACGGCCCATCGGGCCACCCGGACCCAGGTCCTGCTGGTGGCCTTCGACCGCCCCACCGAGGACCACTACCACCAACTGCTGGACCCATGACCGCGGCCGACGCCCGCGCCACGTTGACCGTGGCCGAGCACCGCGCTACTGGTTGAGGCCAACGTGACCGAGCTCCCCCAGCCCATCTTCATCGTCGGCCAGTACAAGTGCGGCACCAGTTGGCTCCAGCGGAGCCTGGCGGCCCACCCCGACATGGTGGGCGTCAGTGAGTTCGACGTGGTGAAGGCCACCTGCGCACTGAGCCCGTCCGGGGCCCGTCTGCGGACCCCCGATCAACGTCTGGCCGAGTACTTCGATCGATCGGGTTGGTGCGCCCGATGGGACGGCGAGAAGTGGCTGCTGCGCGACACGGTGGCCCGCCTGCGCTCCGGCAATGCCCACGTTCAGGTGGCCGGCGACGACAGCGAGCTGCAGAAGTTCGACAACCTCACCCCCGAGGCGGCCGACCGCCTGTACCGGCGCGTGCGCGACGCGTCGCACGCGTTCGAGGCCATGGACGCGTGGTTGGAAGCCGTGTCGGAGCCGTGGCCCGACAAGCGCTACATCGTCCTCAAGGCCGCCGATCAGGTGGCCGGCTTCCGGGTGCTCCAGGCCTGGCGGCCCGACGCCCCGAAGCTGTTCATCACCCGCGACGGGCGGGATGCATCGATCTCCGAGGAGCACTACCGGTCGCTGATGTCGGAGCGGGACGCCCCTTGGTACCGCCACCGACCCGACCGCGACTACGAGCGGCGGCTGCACGTGTGGGCGGCCCGAGTGGCCCTGGCCGCCGAGCACGCCGGGCGAGGCGATCTCACCGTGCTGCGCTACGAGGACCTGTCGGCCGACTTCGCCGGCTCCATCGAGCCGATCCTGCGACGCCTGGGCGTGGCCGCCGACCCCGACACCGTGGCCACCATCCAGCAGCGAACATCTTTCTCTCGTATGGCCAAACGCGAACGGGGCGAAGAGGCCCGCTCCACCATGCGCAAGGGCGCCACCGGCGAGTTCCTCGACGTCCTCTCCGAAGACGAGCGCCAGCACGCGTGGGACACGGTGGGCAGCGCCCTGGCCGCGCTCGGCTACGGGCGAGACGGCAGCATCGAGCCCATCACCGATGCCTTCACCGCACCCGGCGCCGCCCCGGCCAGCGAGAGAAGCGAGTCGGACCGAGGTTGGATCCAGGCCCGTCCCAACCCCCGACCCGCCGAGGACGGGCGCCGCCACCGTGTGCGGATCCGCTGGTCGACCGTGGGCGGGATCCCCGGCTTCGTGGGCGTTCGGACCGTGCGCGACGGCGAACGGATCATCGCCCGCGGTCCGAAGGGATCGCGCAAGGTCGGCTGGATCCGCTCCGAGCGGAGCTTCGTGCTGACCCTCTACGCCGACGAGGAGGGCCAGGACCCCATCGCCAGCATCGTGTTGCGCCGCGACGACCCCGGCGACCTGTTCGCCACCTGAAGCCGCTTCGGAGACGGTCGGGTCCTCAGCGCCGACCCTGGATCAACCGTCGCCGCTGTTCGACGAAATCGACCAGCACGTAGTCCCCGATGTCCTGGTTGGTGGTGAAGAAGGCCCGCCCACCGTTCATCTGGCTGATCTTCTCGATGAAGGTGGTGAGGTACGTGGTGGCGTCGAGCATGAACGTGTTGATGCGGATGTCTTCGCGGGTGCAGCGGGCCACCTCCTGCAAGGTGAGCTCCACCGTGTGATGCGACGGGGGGTAGCTGAAATAGGGCTGGCCATCGGGTTCGAGATGGGCGGTGGGCTCACCGTCGGTGATCATGATGATCTGTTTGGTGCCCGTCTGACGGGCCAGCATCCGCCGGGCCAGCATGAACCCGTGCTGCATGTTGGTGCCGTAGTCGTAGTCCCATGACACGGTCGGGAGATCGATGGCGTCGATCTCGTGGGCCACGGCGGCGAAGGTGACCAGACCCAGGTAGTCGCGCGGATACTGGCTGGAGATGAGGGCGTTGAGCGCCATGGCCACCTTCTTGGCCGGCACGAAGTTGTCCCGCATGGGCATGGACAACGAGAGGTCGAGCATCAGCACCGTGCTGCTGCGAACCGACTGCTCGGTGCGCTCGACCTCGAAGTCGTCGGGAATCAGCCGGACCGGTGTGCCGCCACCCGACCGGGTGACCGCGTTGCGCACGGTGCGGTTGATGTCGAGGTTGAACGGATCGCCGAACTCGTAGGGCTTGGTGTCGTAGTCCCGCTCGTGACCGATCCCGGTGCTCTCCCGGTCGTGTTTGCCCAGCTGATCGGTGCGCAGCTTGCGGAAGATGTCACCGAGGGCGTTCTGGCCCAGCTGGCGGATGGCCCGGGCCGTCAGCTCGAGCCGTCCCTCGTTGCGCTGGACGTAGCCCGCGTCTTCGAGCATCTGGGTCAGCTCCGACAGGCGCTCGAGGCTGTGGGCTGCGTCGTTGCCGAGCAGATCGCGGGCCCGGTCGATGTCGACCTCGGCCAACGCCCCGGGGTTGCGGGCGCCCCGGAGCAGGTTCTCCAGCTGATCGAGGTCACCCAGCTCCTGGAAGAGCTCGGTGGCGGCCTGCATGTCGAGGGGATCCTGGCCACGGAAGTCGTAGCTGTCGTCCCATCCCATCTGGGGGAACATCTGCTGGAGGTTCTGCCCCAGCTGCTCGGCCTGCCAGCGCAGGTCCATGTCCTCGAGGAGCTGCTCGGACAGCTGCTGGAGCTGCTGGCGCTGTTCGGGCGTCATCGAGTTGAGCATCTGCTGCATCGCGGCCATTCGCCGGGCCATGACCTCGAGCAGCTCGTCGAGAGTCTGGGGGTTCTCCGGGAAGAAGTCGCCGAAGCGCTCCATGAAGCCGTCGAAGTCGGGCTCCTCGCCGGCCTGGCGCTGCTCGAGCATCTCGTTGAGCGCGGCCATCATGTCCTTCATGCGGGCCATGTCCTCGGGCGACATGTCACTGACCGCGCCGGCCATCTGGTCGACGTACTGCTGCATGAGCTGCTCGCGCAGCTTGTCCATCAGCTCCTCGAAGCGCTGCTGGGCCTCGGCCGAGGAGAAGTCGTAGTCCTGGAGCTGGCGTACCTGCCCGGCCAGGTCGGGCGGCATCATCTCGAGCTGCATGTGCTTGTCGGCGGCGGTCTGCTGAGCCAGCTCGGCGCTGCGCCGGTCGCCCTCGTCGGCGTCCTCGGCGAACGCGGCAGCCTGCCGGGACATGTCGTCGAGGGAGTCGCGCTCCTGCTGGACCAGCTCGCGCAGCTCCTCGGCGATGTCGTCGTACACCCCACCGAGGTCGAAACGATCGAGCGCCTCCTCGCGACGCTGCCGAATCTGGTCCATCATGTCGCGCAGACCCTGGAGCGTCTCGCCGTCGGGGGTGGTGAACCCGTCACGCAGCATCCGCGACAGGGCCGCGTTGACGTCGCCGTGCTCGGCCAACTCGTCGGTCATGGCCCGGAACAGGTCGTCGGCGTCGATGTCGAAGCCCACCTGTGTGCCATCCCAGGCGCTATAGGTGAATCGGGTCGCCTCCCGGCGACGGCGACGACGGCGCAGTCCCATGGACAGACAGTAGCGGCCCCGGTGGACCCACCTACCGTCGAGCCAGCCGGTGGAACGTCCCGACCGCTTCGGCCGTGATGGCTCCGTGCTGGGTGGCGTGGGCTTCGGTGACCACGCGCTCGTCCTCCAGCGACACGATCCGGGCCTCGAAGCGGACGGGCTGCTCGATGCGGGTCAGGGCCCGATACCGGATCTCGAGGTCCACGGTGAATCCCGCCACGCCGGCCCCGATGTTGGCCACGTTGCACACCTGGTCGAAGGTGGCGGCCAACACGGCGCCGTGCACGGCGTCGGGTGGTCCCTCGTACACGCGCGTGAACGTGGCCTCGGCCACGGCCACGGGATCCTCCCAACGAGGAATCACGGGCAGCGCCACCGGATTGCGCCGGCCGAAGACCGGATCGAAGGCGAACAGGCGCACCGGATCGAAGGGACCCGGATCGGGCGCTCCGTACCGCGAGGCCAGCGGGATCGCGTCGGCTTCCTCGAGCATGTCGGCCACCTCGTGCACGGACTCGGCCAGCCGGGCGGTGTCGATCGGGTCGGTGTGGTGGCTCACCGCACCCAGGATCAGCCGCCGGATCAGCTCGGTGAGGTCCTCGCCATCCTCGGGGCCCGCAACGGGATCCATCTCACCCATCGTCGACGCTCAGGCGGTGCAGCTCGTCACGTTCGAGGGCGATGAAGACGCCCTCGGCTCGGCAGGTGAGCACGCCCTCCTGCCGGAGCTCGCCGGCGAGGTGGAGCCGGCGCCCGGTCCGACCCACCTGCCGGGCCCGGAACTCGGCCGGGACATCGGTCCTGGTGGCCTCGTCGTACTGCACCTTCAGTGAACCGGTGGGCCCGCTCACACCGGCCACCACGTTGGCGCTGCTGAACACCATGTCGAAGGTGGCGATCAGCACGGCCCCGTGAACCCGCCCCGGCGGGCCCTCGTACGTCGCGTCGAACACCACCTCGCCCACGGCGTCGGGTGGGTCGTAGCGGATGGTGACGGGCGGGGCGATCGGGTTGTAGAGCCCATGGATCACGTCGTAGGGCGCACCCGCATGCGGTACGTCAACCGGGTCGCCCAGGTGAAGCCGCGACGGCACCGGCTCGGGGACGCGAGCCTCGAGCGCCTCCACGATGGGTGTCAGTCGGGCGGCGGCTCTGGCACGGTCCTCGCGCGACAGGTCGCGGGAGTTGACCACCCGGATGAGTCGTCGCACCCCGTCGCTGAGATGGCGGAGCTCTCGCTCTCGACCCGACACGGAGGGGTGCGGACAGGCGACGAAGGGCCCACCGGGCTGATTGATGCCGGACATGGCCCGCCATCGTCGCGCCGCCCCGGCTGTCGGCGCGAATCGGTCAGGACCAGGCGAACAGGCCGTCCAGCACCGTCAGCAGCGCCATCTGGGCCTGCACCCGGTCACGTCCATCACCGTCCACCAGTACCACTCGGTCCGGGAGGTCCATGGCCGATCGGATCTCGGCCAACGTGTGATCGAGATGATCGTCGAAGCGATTGACGATGACGCCGTAGGGCAGGCCGGCCCGCTCGACATGATCCAACGATCCGAAACCGGCGCCGATCTGGCGCCCGTCGACCACCACCGCCACGCCCAGCGCATCGGCGGTCAGGGCCGGCCACAGCGACCGATGGAGCCCGTCGGGCGACAGCGCCAACAGCCGAACGACCAGCTGCTCACCGATGTCGAGACGACCCACCTGGAACGGTGGCCGCCGTCCGGGTGATCCGGCGACCGAGGGCAGCCGATCGATGTCCGACGCCGACTCGATCATCGTGCGGACTCCGGCACCGCTCGGTCCCATCACCGTCACCGTCGCCGTCTGCTGGGACCGACAGACCGCAGTGCTGGTCATCGGCGAACCACCCGGCCGGCCAGCTCCCGGGCCACGTCGGCATCGAGCCGACCGGCCAGACGGTTCGCCAGCAGAGCCACCTCGTAGCTCACCGCACCCAGGTCGCCCCGCTTGTCGGCCACCACACCCAGCAGCCCCGCGGTTCCCACCCGCTCGACGAACAGGAACTCGCGGTCGAGCTCCAAGAGCTGCCGCTCACAGCGATGGCCGGCGAAGCACTGGGCAGCCGAGCTGCCGAGGGAGTCGAGGCCGAGGATGACGGCCGCGACGTGGTCGGCACTCTCCTCGGGCAGGTCGCCGGTCCAGACCAACGGTAGACCCCCGAGGTCGACCAGTACGGCCGCCAGCGCCGAGGGGGCGTCGAGTCGGAAGCGGTCGAACAGGTCGCCGATCTCGCCGGCGGTCGGCGACACCTGCCCTCCCAGCGATCCGAGCGCAATGGCGGTCACGGCGACTCCTCGGTCCTGCGCACCAGCACGATGTCGTCGGCCCCGTCGATGAGCGCCGCCCCGACGCCGCCGCGATACTGCTCCACCAATCGCTGCGCGGCGGCGGCCCGTCGCTCACCTTCGCTGAGCCCGGCGGGCAGCGTCCGATCGACCAACACGGCCGATGACCGGTCCACCGATGGCCAGGAGGCCCGCTCGGGTGTCGGCGCAACGGTCACCGGCACAACCGGCGTCGTCTGGTCGGACGGCGCGTCGGCGACGGCCTCGCGGCGTGGGGCGGACGGCCGCCCCTGACGTCGCTTCGTCAGTCGGGCCGAGAGTCGCTCGGCCGTGATGGTGGCCAGCGGGTCGGGATGGATGTCGGTCGCCGTCTCGGCGGCGGCGTCATCGGGTCGCTCGTCGGGCCCCGACGCGAGCAGCGCCGGCGACTCCACGAGGTGGCGAGCAGGAATGAACAGGCGCGCCAGGTTGCCGTCCCGGTCATCGGCGAGCAGCTCGATGTCGACGCCCGTCTCCCCGGCTCGAGCCCCGATCTCGGCCAGGCGACGGAGCAGGGTCGATCGGTCCCCCGGTGCCACGTCTCCGCCGAGGGCACCATTGAGCCGGCGGCGGCCGTCCTCGTCGATGCGGCCACTCTCGTTGATCACCCACACGATGTAGCCCAGTTCGTGGGACGCTCCGATGAGCACGACCGGCGCGTCCGGGGTGGCGTGGGCCAGGGCGGTGTCGAGCAGGGCCGTCACCATCTGGGTGACGTCTGCCGAGACGGGGCGATCGATGGCGCCCGGGTCGATGCTCTCGATCTCCACGTCCACCGGTCGGATGCACATCGCCCCGGCCGTGGCGAGGATGGTCGTGAGGTCGTCGGCAACGGTCGACGCATCGCCCCGGTGATCGACCGCCTCGCGCTCGGGGCTCTCGGTGAAGATGTCGGTGAAGCGGCGAACCGGCGGCGACCGGAGATCGCTGTCGACCGCGCGGGTGACCCCCACGAAGATCGGCTCGTCCTGCGGATCGAGGGCGGACTCGCGGCGGCCGACAGCCGCAGCCACCGTGGTCGTCTCGGGGCGGTGGTCGACGTCGTCGGGTGCCGCGTCGTGATCTCCCAGGTCGGTCGGAGGGAATGCTGCACTGTCGTCGGACGGTGGCGCCTCGGCTTCGGGGTCGGTGGACACGAGCAGCTCGAGGCCCAGCTCCTCGGGATGGGCCACCGGTGTCGCCGGCCAGCGTCGGCCCACCCACACCAGGCACAACAGGACAGCCAGCGCACCGGCCAGGACCGCCAGCGGCGCCAGCTGGGCTCGCAGGCCGGCGTCATCGCGGGACGCGACCAATCGTTGCCAGATCTCGGCGTCGGCGTCTGCCACGATGGCCGCCGTGTCGGCGTGGGCCTGAGCCCATGCTCTGATCGCTTCCGCCCCGCGATCGGGGGCTGGGACTCCATCGATCGCTTCCCGGATCTCGGTCAGACGAGCCGTGCCGGTGGCTGCTTCCAACCGGTCGGCCTGACCGGGGGCGGCGCTGAGGCGCAGGGTGGTGGCCCACTCCCCGGTTGTGCCCCGAACCTGGTCGACATCGGCCACCGGCCCGCGACCGATCACCGCCTCGAGCTCGGCGATCAGCGCCTCCCGCCAGCGGAGCAGATCCGCGTTGACCGTCGCCAGGGCCGCGTCGGTACCGTCCAGCAGATTCGGGTCGACGTGACCCGACCGGTCGAGGAGCTGCTGTATGGCCTGCTGGTAGCCACCGGCCGTGTCGGACGAGCGGGCCGCAGCCACGCTCTCCAACGTCCGGGCATCGAACTCACGCACCGCGATCAAGGCATCGGTCGCCGCCATGGCCCCTTCGGGGTCGTCCCCCCGCAGCTGCTGCCAGCGCTCGTTCTGGAGCGCCACGACCAGGGCCTGGTCGTCGAGACCGGCCGCGACCAGATCGGCCCGCTGCGACACGCTGTCAGCCTGGGCACCAGCCCGCTGGTGGACCAGCACGCCGACCGCGACCGCGGCAAGGACGACGAAGAGGCCCAGGAGGCCGAGGCGGGCATGAACGGAGCGGGTCAACATGGTGGGTGAGGCGGAAACACTTCCGCCGGCTCCAATCGGACGAGGGCGGGGCGAGTTGAGATCCCTGCCGGCCCGAGCCGCGACGTCCTCGAGCCCCGGGCTGCGCACCCTCAATCGGCGCACCCGGAGGCCGACAGGAAGCCCGGCCCCCCGGCCTCACTCCACATGTCTGTTCCTTCACCCTCGTCCGCACCCGTCCGCCCGTCGGCGCGGGGTCGTGCCAGTCGCCTGGACATCGGCGCCCTCCTCGATGTGGATCGGGTGATGGAGAGCCTCGAGCACATCATCGCCCATGAAGGCGATCAGGGCCTGGTGGCGGTGCTGGTCGTGCGGCCCGATGTGACCGGCACCCTCAAGGACACCGATGACGCCGACTTCATCAGCTGGGCCGGCGAGTTCGAACAGCGGCTGAGTCACGTCGATGGACGACTCCGACTGGCCTTCCGCTCGGCCGAGGAGGCCATCGGCTTCGTTCCGGGACTGTCGTCACGCCGCGAGATCGCACCCCTGGTCGAGCGGTTGGCCGCCGCGCTCGACGCGCCCATGGTGCTGGGGTCGGCCGAGATCTCGGTCGATTCACGGGCCGGAATCGCCGTCGTCGACGCCACCAATCCGGGCCTCACCGAGGCCCTCGAGGCCGCCGACCTGGCCATCACCCAGACCCAGCCCGATCACAAGGCCCGCTCCTTCCGGCCCTTCCGTCGCCTCCAACGCGACCGGTGGGATGCGTTGGAGGCGCGCATCCGCGCCGACCTCGAGTCCGGTGACGTCATGGTGCGCTACCAGCCGATCGTCGAGCTCGGCTCGGGAGCCGTCCAGGGCGTCGAGGCGCTCGCCCGCCTGCGGGACGGACGCCATGGCGAGCTCTCCCCCGGTGTGTTCCTCCCCGTCGCCGCCCGTCACGGACTGATGTCGTCGGTCGGCGCGGGTGTGCTGACACGCGTGGGCGAGGACGTGAAACGGTGGCGGGACCAGGTCGACGCCCCGCTCGCGGTGTGGATCAACCTGTCGGTCAGGGAGGTACTCGACCCGCAGGCCATGTCCTCCGTCGATCAGCTGACCGACCCGCATCCGCTGGTGAGCGTCGGCGTCGAGCTCACCGACACGGCGCTCGCCTCGGCCGACGATGTCGGTCGGGCCCGCTTCGAACTGGCCGACCGCAAGCTGCTGGCGGCGGTGGACTATCACGCCGTGCCACTCACGGAGGTGGCTCGACGAGGCTTCGACGCGGTGAAGCTCGACCGCCGGGTCATCCGCCACCTCGACGCCCGTTCCGGCGAGGCCACCCGGTCGCTGGTGGCGATGCTGCACGCACTCGATGTGACGGTGACGGCCGAGGGGATCGAGACCGAGGCCCACCTCCGGCCGGCCATCGCCGCGAACTGCGACCACGGCCAGGGCTTCTACTTCGCCCGACCGACCGATTCCGAGACCATCGATCGCCTGCTCGGGACCCGCCAACGGTCCGAGACCCGTCCCACCGAGCCGGCAACCGTCGCCCGCGACGCCGACCCGCCGGGAGTCACGGGCTGAGCGGCCCCATGCGTTCGATCACCAAAGGCGGCACCTCGACCGGGTCGCCGATCGACCAAGCCGGTTCGGCCATCGCCCGCGCCCGGGCCAACCGGCCTTCGTCGCGGTAGTGCAGGACCGCCATCGGATCACCCGCGGCCACCGGATCGCCGACCTTGGCCACCACCGTGATCCCCACCGCGGGATCGACATCGTCCTCCTTCTTCTCGCGGCCGGCACCCAGCCGCATGGCGGCCACGCCGATCCGACGAGCATCGCAGTGGGTGACCGTGCCGCTGACCGGCGCCTCCACGATGTGGTGCGAGGGCGCCACCGGCAGCCGCGTGGGGTCGTGGATCACCGCCGGGTCACCTCCCTGCTGCTCGACGACCCGGGCCAGCAGATCGAGGGCGGCACCCGACGTGACCGCGGTCTGCAGACGACGCCGCGCCGCATCGGCGCGGTCGGCCACCCCGGCCAGCACCAGCATCTCGGCTCCGAGCGCCAGGCTGAGCTCGGTGAGGTCATCGGGGCCCTCGCCTCGCAGCACGGCGACGGACTCGACCATCTCCGACGCGTTGCCCACCTCGTTGCCCAGGGGCTGGTCCATGCCCGTGAGCAGCGCCACCACCGGCGTCCCTTCGGTCGCGCCGATGTCCACCATCGTTCGGGCCAATGCCCGGGCGTCCTCCAGGTTGGTCATGAAGGCCCCTGATCCGACCTTGACGTCGAGCACCAGGCCATCGAGGTCCTCGGCCAGCTTCTTGGACATGATCGACGAGGCGATCAAAGGGATCGACGGCACCGTCCCCGTGGCATCGCGCAGCGCGTAGAGGTGCCGGTCGGCCGGAACGAGCGTCTCGGACTGGCCGGCCAACACCAGCCCGGTCCGGCCGAGGAACGATACGAACTGATCGGGCTGGAGGGCGGTGGTGAACCCGGGAATCGCTTCGAGCTTGTCGAGCGTGCCGCCGGTGTGGCCCAGACCCCGACCACTCATCATCGGCACGGCCACCCCACAAGCGGCCACCATGGCCGCGACCGGTATGGATGCCTTGTCGCCCACACCACCCGTGGAGTGCTTGTCGACCTTGGGTATCGCGATGCCGGACAGATCGAGGACGTCACCGGAGTGGAGCATGGCGTCGGTCCACACGGCCAGCTCCGGGCCGTCGAGGCCCTTGAAGAACACCGCCATGGCCATGGCCGCCATCTGGTAGTCGGGCACCTCGCCGGCGACGTAGGCCGCGATGAACCACCGGATCTCGTCCTCGGTCAGGGCACCCCCGTCCCGCTTGCGTTCGATCAGCTCGACCGCCGTCACGATGGGTCCTCCCCGACGATGTCCATGATGGCGAAGCTACCCAAGACCGGCCGGCCGGGCCGGGTCCGGTCACCGGCCTCCAATTGCAGCCGAGCGGGCTGAGTCAATAGCGTCGGACCGACCTGGATCGATCAAGGAGACCCCCCATGCCCATCAATCCCGACGCCGTCGGCGCCGAAGGCCACCCCGGCGAGTTCAGCTGGAGCTCCAAGGACAGCCTGCTCTACGCGCTGGGGGTGGGGGCAGGGGCGATGGATCCCACCGGGTCCGAACTGCAGTTCACCACCGAGAACACCAACGATGTGCCCCAGCAGGCGTTGCCCACCCAGGTGGTGACACTGGGCATGGGTGCAGGCAAGGGACCCGATTTCGGTGACTTCAATCCGGTGATGCTGGTCCACGGGGAGCAGGCCATCCGGCTGCACCAACCCCTTCCGGCCGCCGGTACCGCGGTGTCCACCACTCGCGTGGCCGACATCGTCGACAAGGGCAAAGCCTGCCTGGTGGTGTTGGAGAACAACGTGGCCGACACCGACGGCAACCCCATGTGGAGCTCCAGCAACACGTTGTTCATCCGAGGCGAAGGGGGCTGGGGCCACCAACGGGAGAAGCAGCCACCGGCCAACGTGGCGCCCGATCGCGACCCCGACCAGGTGGTGAGCTACCAGACCCGTACCGACCAGGCCCTGCTGTACCGCCTCAACGGCGACCGAAATCCGCTCCACAGTGACCCCTCGTTCGCCGAGGCGGCCGGCTTCCCCAAGCCGATCCTCCACGGCCTGTGCACCTTCGGCTTCACCGGACGGGCGCTGCTGCACGCCCTGTGCGACAGCGATCCGGCCCGTTTCGGTTCCATGGACGTGCGGTTCTCCAGCCCGGTGATGCCCGGCGACCAGCTCGACGTGAAGATCTGGAACGAAGGCGACGGCGCCATCTTCCAGACCTGCGTAGGCGACACGGTGGTCATCGACAACGGTGGCTTCGGCTTCTCGTGATCGCCTGAGCGCCATTGGGCCTGCCCGACGATTTCTGGTGGGGTTGCAGCTCCTCCTCGGTGGGCACCGAGGGGGTCGGTCCCACCGCGGACTGGTCCCTCTGGGAACGCGACGGCCGAGCGCCCCGTTCAGGCGACGGGTCGGGCTTTCTCACCAACTTCGCCGATGATCTCAGCGGTCTGGCCGAGCTGGGCCTGCGCCGACAGCGACTGACCCTCGAGTGGGCCCGCATCGCGCCCCGTCCGGGGGTGGTCGACAAGGGAATGATCGACCACTACCGGCAGGTACTGCAGGCCGCCCGCGATGTGGGCATCGAACCGTGGATCACGCTGGTGCACGGGTCGCTGCCGGGTTGGTTCAGCGACGACGAGCGGGGCTTTCGCGACGAACGCGGCGTGGCCCTCACCTGGGCCCGCCACGTCGACCTGATGGCCGAGTCGTTCGATGACCTGGCGGCCGGCTGGGTTCCCATCGAGGACCCGGTGGGCATGGCCCTCCGAGGCCACCTGTTGGGGACCCGACCGCCCGGGCGGCGCGATCCGGTGGTGGCCCGCGACGCCGTCCAGGGAACGCTCGCCGCCGTCTGGGAGGCCTGGCGCCTGCTCCGGTCTGGCCCTCGTCCGGTGATGGGGGTGTTCGGGCTCCCCACCGTGCGGCCCGTCCGACCCGAGGCGGCCGACGAGGCACGACGGTGGGAGCAGGTGATCTGGACCTCGTGGATCGGGGCGGTGCGCGACGGCGTGCTGCGCCTGCCCGGACGGGCAGCGATCGAACACGATGGGTTGGCCGACGCCTTCGATCTCATCGGCGTCGCCTTCGACCACCCCGTCGGCATCGACACCGACGGCACGTTCGGCCCCGTGCCGGCCGACGGACGCACCGATGGCTCGGGCTTCGTGCCCATACCCGAGGAGTTGGGGCTGGTGCTGCGTCGAGTGGCCGAGGAGCTGCCCGAGCGGGGCCTGGTCGTGGCGGCCACCGGCGTGGCCACCACCGACGACGACTGGCGCAGCCAGTTGATGACCGACACGGTGACCCAGGTGAGCGACGCCATCGACGACGGCGTGGATGTCCGTGGTCTCTTGTGGCACACCGCCATCGACGGCTACGAGTGGCTGAGCGGATTCGAGCACCCCCGCGGCCTGCTCACCGCCGACCGCATCGTCAAGCCCAGCTTCGAGGCCGTGGCCCGAACCATGCCCCGCCCGCCCACACCAACAGAGGATCCCGCCGACGGATGACGCGGCGCAACCGCACCCCGACCGGTTCGGCCGGGATGGTCAGGTGCGGGCGACGTACTCGGCCCGGGGGCCCGATCCGTGCTTGTTGAGGCGCTTGGAGAGGTGCAGGCCCTCGAGGATGAACTCGATGGCGCTGGCCAACATGCCCGGCGCGGCCCGCACGTCGGCGGCCTCGTCCTCGAGCAGCTCGTCGACCGGTAGCCGCAAGGCGGGGATGCTGTGCAGCAGCGCCTCGTAGTCGGCCGAGGAGATGTCCTCGCCGGCAGCCACGGTGACGCCCTCCTCGAAGGCGTCGATGATCGCCCGATGATGCCCGGGGTCCACCCCGTCGCGGAACGTGGTGAGGATGGCCGCCTTCACCAGATGGTCGAGCACCTCGCCCTCACGGCCGTCGTCGAGCATCTCCAGTTCGACCTTGCCCGACGTGGACGCAGCCAGGGCCTCGAGATCCACCACACGCGGCACCACCACGGACTCACCCTGGCGCAGGGTGCGGCGCAACGCGGCCGCGGCGAGGGCCTCGTAGTTGGTGACCGACATCCGGACCGAGACACCGGACCGCTGGTTGATGGATGCCGACTGCCGGGCCAGCTGGCTGACCTGGGCGACGACCTCGGTCATGAAGTCGGGCATGGCGAAGGTGACCCCCTCGATCGGCGCCACCAGCGCCTCCTGCTCGACGATGGTGATCTCGGTGTCGACGTCGAGGGGATAGTGCGTGCGGATCTGTGATCCGAAACGGTCCTTCAACGGGGTGATGATGCGACCCCGGTTGGTGTAGTCCTCGGGGTTGGCCGAGGCCACCAGCAACACGTCGAGGGGCAGCCGCACCTTGTAGCCCCGGATCTGGACGTCGCGCTCCTCGAGCACGTTCAACAAGCCGACCTGGATGCGCTCGGCCAGGTCGGGCAGCTCGTTGATGGCGAAGATGCCTCGATTGGTGCGGGGCACCAGCCCGTAGTGCAGCGTGAGCTCATCGGACAGGTAGCGCCCCTCGGCCACCTTGATGGGATCGACCTCACCGATCAGATCGGCGATGGCGGTATCGGGGGTGGCCAGCTTCTCGCCGTAGCGCTCGTCGCGGTGGATCCAGGCGATGGGGGTCTCGTCACCGTGCTCGGCGACGAGGTCGCGGGCCGGACGGGAGACCGGCGCATACGGATCGTCGTTGATCTCCGAGCCGGCGATGATGGGCATCCACTCGTCGAGCAACCCGGTGAGGGCCCGGATCATGCGGGTCTTGGCCTGGCCCCGTTCGCCCAACAGGATGATGTCGTGGCCGGCCAACAGCGCGTTCTCGAGCTGGGGCATCACGGTGTTCTCGTATCCGAGGACCGTGGGGAACAGCGCCTCGCCGGCGCGGATGCGCTCGACGGCGTTGCGGCGGATCTCCGCCTTGACGGGGACGGACTCCCAGCCCGAGGCCTTCAGCTCACCAAGTGTGGATGGTCGCGACATGGGGCGAGGGTAACCCGCATCGAACCGCCAACGGGAGTCGCCGCCGCGGCCTGGGTACCGGTAGCGTGCGAACGGTGGAGTTGTCGGGCACGTGGTTGGCACATCTCGCGGATGACAACCTCCGCCGTGACGTCCCCGATGTCGAGCTCGACGAGTCGGACTGGCAACCGGTGGCGGTGCCCGACCATTGGCGCAACTGGCCGGGGTTCACCGACAACGACGAACCGGTGTTCCTGCGCCACCACTTCGATCTCGACCCGTCCGACCCGGACCAACGCACCTTCCTGCGTCTGGACGGGGTTGCCTACCAGGGCGATGTGTGGCTCGACGGTGACTACCTGGGCGACACCGAGGGCTACTTCTTCCCGCACCAGTTCGAGATCACCGATCTGGCCGCGGCCCGATCAGACCATGTGCTGACCGTCGAGGTGAGCTGCCCGCCCATAGGCGATCCCACGGCCCGCCGCACCCTCATGGGTGCCCTGCAGGGCAGCCCGTTCGTGTCCGAGGGTTGGAACCCGGGCGGGATCTGGCGTCCGGTGCACATCGATCGCACCGGGCCGGTTCGCGTCCGCTTCTTCCGTCTGATCTGCGTCGACGCCGAGGAGGATCGGGCCACCCTCTTCGTCCGCGCCGTGCTGCACACCGACGAGGCGGCCGACGTCACGCTGCGGACCCGCGTGGCGAACGTCGACCACGAGCATCAACAGCCGCTGGCTGCGGGCGAGAACCGGGTGGAGTGGACCGTTCCCGTGACCGACATCGAACGGTGGTGGCCGCATGGCCTGGGCGCCCAGCCGCTGTACGACGCCGACATCACCGTCGAGCTGGCCGACGGATCGATCAGCGATCGACGGCAGCGGCGAGTGGGCTTCCGGTCGGTGCAGATGCGCAACTGGATCCCCTCCGTCAACGGCGAGCGCCTCTTCCTGAAGGGGGCCAACCTCGGTCCCACCACCGAGGACCTGGCCAACGCCACGGCCGACGAGGTCACCGGCGATGTGCGGGCCGCTCGCGAAACCGGCCTCGACCTGCTGCGCATCCACAGCCACGTGGCCCGACCCGAGCTGTATGCCGCGGCCGACGAGCTGGGTGTGCTGCTCTGGCAGGACATGCCCCTCACCGGCCAATACGCCCGCAGCGTCGGTGACCAGGCCTCCCGACAGGCCCGCGAGATGGTCGACCTGCTCGGACACCACCCCTCGGTGTTCCTGTGGTGCGGCCACGACGAACCCGACCCGATGCCGTCAACGTCGGTGTACCGGCCCACCGGTGGCATCATGCGCCGCCAGCGGCCCACGTGGAACCGCACGGTCCTCGATCGACGGGTCAAGCAGGTCATCGCCAAGTTCGACGAGTCCCGGCCGGTGATCTCCCACGCCGGCGTGCTGCCCCACCTGCCCCAACTCGACGGCAGCAGCAGCCACCTGTGGTTCGGCTGGCACACCCCCCGGGCCGCCGACCTGGCCACCTTCCTCGCCCGCCTGCCCCGGCTGGCCCGATTCGTGTCGGCCTTCGGATCCCAGTCGGTGCCCGAGACGGTCGACTTCATCGACGCCGACCGCTGGCCCGACCTCGACTGGGCGGCCCTCGAGCGCGACCACGGGCTCGACGCGGTGCTGCTCACCCGTATCCCGCCCGAGCAGCACGACACCCTGGCCAGCTGGCAGACGGCCACCCAGCGGCACCAGGCCGCGGTCCTGAAGACCTCGATCGAGATCCTGCGCCGCCTGAAGTACCGACCCACCGGCGGGTTCGCCCTGTTCCACCTGGCCGACGCGCACCCGGCCATCAGTCATGCCCTGCTGGGTCACGACCGGCGCCCCAAGCCGGGCTTCCGGACGCTGGTCGATGCCTGCCGGCCGGTGATCGTGGTGGCCGACCCGATGCCGGCCCAGGCCGTGTCGGGCGACGAGATCGCCCTCGACATCCACGCCATCAGCGACCTCCGCAAGCCCATCGCCCTGGCCCAGATCAAGGCCGTCCTCGATGTGGACGGCACCAAACGGACCTGGGTGTTCGAGGGCGAGCTGCCCGCCGACAGCGTGGTGCGGGTCGGGCAGGTGCGTTGGCCCGCGCCGGCCGGCGACGCCGAGGTGGTACTCGACCTCGAGCTCACCAGCACCAACGCCAACGCCACCGCCACCAACCGCTACCACGCGGTGGTGCGAACGACCCCCGCTCTCGGGGGTTCGCCCCGCTGACCAGCGCCTCGAGGGGCCGACGCAGGGGTCGAGAACCGCTCGGCCGACCAGGGTTGGGCTCACCGATCGGGCCGGAACTACCGTCGGGAACAAGGCCGCACACCGGCAGCACGCGACATTCGAGGACCCGATGGCAGAC
>Ga0224505_10000879_pt1 | contig 20188 bp, 19 predicted proteins | sample SF_Jan12_sed_USG_FD_169102 | JGI IMG/M metagenome (GOLD analysis project Ga0224505, IMG submission 169102) | Sediment microbial communities from San Francisco Bay, California, United States - SF_Jan12_sed_USGS_4_1 | ecosystem: Environmental > Aquatic > Marine > Sediment | place: USA: California... | reverse complement strand
GTGCGCGCAGGGCGTCTCCGTGGTGGGCATCGACAACGGCTTCGGCGCGGCCTGCGCGGTGCTGCGCACCCTCCAGGCGCCGCAGCCCGCCGCTTCCGGTCCCGCCGAGACGAGCGGCCGGCCGTGAGCGGGGTCGGCATCGGGCCCGAACCGACGATCGACGCCGGCGACGGCCTCGACGCCAAGTTGGACCGGCTCCGCGCCGGCCTGCGCGAGCTCGGTCGCGTCCTCGTGGCCTTCAGCGGCGGCGCCGACTCCGCGTTCCTCGCGTACGTCGCCCACGACGAGCTCGGCCCCGAGCGCGCCCACGCGGTGACCGCGGTGTCTCCGTCGCTCGCCGGGGACGAAGCGGCCGACTGTGCTGCGCTGGCTTCCGAGTGGGCGATGCGGTGGAGCGCGGTCGACACCGACGAGATGGCGAGCGCGGCGTACCGCCGCAACGACGCCGACCGCTGTTACCACTGCAAGGCCGAGCTGATGGCCGTGGTCGGTCCCATCGCCGGGCGCGAGCACGCCACGATCGTGCTCGGCGTGAACCTCGACGACCTCGGCGACCATCGTCCGGGCCAGCGGGCCGCGGCCGAGGGTGGCGCCCGCTTCCCCCTCGTCGAGGCCGGCTTCACGAAGGCCGACGTGCGCGCCGCCTCGGCCGCGTTGGGCCTGCGCACCTGGGACAAGCCGGCCGCGGCCTGCCTGGCATCGCGGGTTCCCTACGGCACGCCGGTCACGCTCGCCACGCTCAGCTCGGTCGAGCGGGCCGAGGCCGCACTTCGCCGTCTCGGCTTCCGCCAGCTCCGCGTCCGCCACTACGGCGACCTGGCCCGCCTGGAACTCGACGTCGACGATCTGGCCGCCGCGCTGGCGCAGCGCGAGCGGATCGTCGAGGTGGTGCGCCGCGCCGGCTACCGCTACGTCACGCTCGACCTCGAGGGGTTCCGGTCGGGCAACCTCAACGATGCGCTCGCCCCCGGGGCGCCGGGCGGTCTCAGCCCCGCTCCTCCAGCCAGCGGTTGAAGCGCGGCTCGCGCTTGTCGCGGAACGCAGCGACCCCCTCGTTGGCGTCGGGGTGCCAGTCGGTCACGGCTGTCTTCGAGGCGATCTCGTCGCACGCCTGCGCGAAGCTCAGTTCGGCGGCCGCCAACACCGACCGCTTCAGCATCCGCATGGCCACCTGCGGCCCGTTCGCCAACTCGGTGGCGAACTCCAACGTCCGGGCCTCGAGCTGGTCGGGCGCGCACACCTCGTGCACGAGGCCGAGTTCGAGCGCCTCGGCCCCCGACACGATGCGCTTGCGCATCAGGAAGTCCATGGTGCGGGCGACACCGAGGTGCTGGACGAGCAGCCACTGGCCGCCCTCGTCGGGCAGCAGACCGAAGCGCAGCGTCGCCGAGCCCAGCTTCGCCTCGGTCGAGGCCAGGCGGAAGTCGCACGCCAGCGCCAGCGAGAACCCGGTCTGGATCGCGAAGCCGTTCACGGCGGCGATGGTCAGCTTGTCGAGATCGCGTATGGCGCGGTTCACCCCCTGGGAGATGACCCGCAGGCCGTCGTAGGTGCCGATGGCGTTGTGGTGGCCGAGCGGCATCGGCGGCACCTTCTCGGGCCGGCGCGCCCCGTCGTTGTAGGCGCCGCTGAGGTCGTCACCCGCGCAGAACGCCCGCCCCGTGCCCGTGAAGACGACCACGCGCGCCGCGTCGTCCATCTGCGCCTGGTAGACGAACTCGACGAGATCCCGCTTCATGGCGCCCGTCATCCCGTTGAGACGCTCGGGCTGGTTGAACGTGGCCACGACGACGCCCGGATCGTGGATGGCGACGTCGAAGCCGTGGTACTGACCGGTGTCCATGGGTCCCCCTGTCGATGCGCTGGGCAGTCGCAGCCCTGGGCAGCGCCGGCCTGGCCCGGCGCTGCCGGGGCACACTACCGAAGGCTCCGCTCGCCCGGGAGCGGCCCGATCGCTCGGACTCGACGCATCCGGGACCACTCTGTAATGTGATCGCAATGGTAACGGCCGTTTTGTTCGCGTTTCGTGCGCGTGGCGGCCTCCGGTGTCACGTGGCGGGCGGTCACCAACGGAGACGAGAGCCATGAACTGGACCAACAGCCACCGCACCGACCCGCCGGCGCGTCGCCACCGGCGGCGGGTGCTGACCGCACTCGCGGCGACCGTGCTGGGCGCGGCCGTGGCCGTTCCCGCCGGGGCGGCCGTCCCATCCGACGCCTTGGCCGACGCCCCGGTCCGCGAGACGGCACCGGCCGCGGTCTACACACCTCCCGCCGCGGCAGCGGCCTCGCCCGTCCCCACGCCGGGACCGGGCGCCAAGCCGGCCTGGGGCACGGCCGGCAGCTGGGGCATGCAGAACTCCGGCTACGGCCCCGACGGCCTGGCCAAGGTAGCGGCCTCCACCAAGGGACTGGTCGTCACGGGCCGCTTCAACGGCGCGGGTCAGGAGTGGACGAGGGCCGAGGTCGAAGCGGCCAAGGCCAACAAGTGGATGCTCTCCTACATCGCCGTGGGCGAGGCCCAGCGCAGCGAGTGGTACTGGCGCCCCGAGTGGAACGCGAACCCGCCGGCGTGGGTCGTCGGCCAGAACCCCTGGTGGGCGAACAACGCCTATGCCGACGAGGGCAACCCCGAGTGGCAGCAGCTGGTCCTCGCCACCATCGACCGCATCATCGACCAGGGGTTCGATGGCGCCTTCCTCGACGTCGTGGACATCTACTGGTTCCCGGACTATCCGGGTGGTCCCAGCCGCGAGAACATGGCCAAGGGCGCCGCCATCGTCTGCCAGATCGCCCAGCACGCCCGCGCCCGCGTGCCCGGCTTCAAGCTGCTCGTCAACAACGCCGTCAACCTGTCCCGCGACTTCCCCGGCTACGCCGACTGCTTCGACGGCACGGTGATCGAGGCGCTGTGGTGGTTCAACGACACCACCCCGCGAGACGACTTCTACCGCAACCAGAAGATCGACGAGCTGCGCTACGTCCAGCAACTCGGCAAGCCCGTCTACGCACTGGACTACGCCCAGGCGTGGGACCGGCCCCGCGTCGCCGCCGAAGCCGCCGCGCTCGGCTACGTCATCGCCTTCAGCGACTTCGCGCTGGAGACACCGCTGACGTAGGCCCGGGCGCAGCTCACCGGCCGAAGAGGCGCTCGTTGGCGATCCGCGTGCCAGCGACGAGTGCGTCGAGCTTCAGCCAGGCCACCTCGGCGGCGACGTCGGCGAGGCCGGCGGCGGTCGCGAAGCCGCAGTCGGTACCCGCCGTCAGCCGACCGGGGTCGCCCAAGACCTCCGCCGCGCGGCAGAGCCGGTCGGCGACGACCGCTGGGTGTTCCACGTAGTTGGTCGTCGTGTCGACCACTCCGAGCACCACCGACCACGCGGGCGGCAGCTCGGGGAGCAGTGCGACCTCGTGGGCGTGGCGGGGGTTGGCCTGGGCCAGCACGAGCGCCCCGACCCGGGCTTCCGCGAGCACCGCGAGGAGGGCGTCCAGCTCGACGTCGAGCGTGTGCGGCCCGTCGTAGTTCCCCCAGCACACGTGGAGCCGGACCCGGGCCGGATCGAGGCCCGCGGTCGCCGCGTTGATGGTCGAGACCACGTCGCGGGCGAAGGCGAGGAACTCGCCGAGCGGCCGGTCGGCGAAGAGGGTGTGCCGTTCCATGGCCAGATCCGGCGCATCGATCTGCAGGACGTGTCCCCGCTCGACGATGCGGCGGTACTCGGGCGCGAGCGCCTCGCCGAGCGCCGCGAGGTACCCGCTCAGCGATGCGTAGTGCCGGTTCTCCATGGCGGCGGCGACGATGCCCGGCGAGGCGGCCGTGCAGAACAGCTCGGCGAAGCGGTGGGCGCCGGCCGCCTGTTCGGTCAGCGCCAGCTCGGCGTCGAGCGCCGCGGTGCCGAGGTGCTCGACCGGCCCGATACACGCCGGCGCTCGCATGAGGCGTACCTGGTCCGAGCGCATCGAAGCTCGCTTCAGCTCGACGTAGCTCGGCAACGTCACCATGTCCGCTGGTGGGCGTCGCCGCGACCGGTCACCGAAGCCGCTCAGCCGCTCGCGCACGTAGCTGAAGAAGCTCTCCCTCGGAGCCTCGCCGTTGTTCGCCACGTCGATGCCTGCGGCCGCCTGCCGTGCGACCACCTCGAAGGTGGCGCGCTCGACCAGCGCCCGCAGCTCGTCGGGGTCGACCGGCTCGCCACGGCTGGCCGCCGCGTAGGCCCGGTCGAGCTCGTCGCCGCGGGGCAGGCTTCCTGCGTGCGTCACGAGAATGGGCATGCGCCCTCCTTCGGGCTCGGGGTCACGCCGGGCGATGCCCCAGCTCGGACTCAGTAGAGGCTGCGGGTGCCCTCGGGGGCGGGCGTGTCCTTCGCGACCGACAGCTCGCGGCGCACCGCAGCGCTCATCGCGCCGAAGTCGGACGAGGCCGTGACCATCTGGAACCCCTGAGCGATCCGGGTCGGCGTGACCTGGGCGCTCGAGTGGATGCCGGGGGCGACGCCCTTCGCCTTGCAGGTCGACACGACCTTGGCCAACGCGGCCTGGTAGTCGGGATCGGGGTTGTCCACGCCCGGCTCGACGCCGTAGGTGATCGCCAGGTCGGCGGGTCCGACGTAGACCGCATCGATCCCCTCGACGTCGAGGATCTCGTCGAGGCGGCCGATCGCGTCGCGCGTCTCGATCATCGGGATGCACGCCACCTCGCGGTTGGCGTTCGCGTAGTAGTCGGCGCCGAGGGCCAGGCCGGCCCGGATCGGCCCGAAGCTGCGCGCACCGTGGGGTGCGTAACGACAGGCGGCGACCGCGGCGCGCGCCTCCTCCACCGAGTTCACCATGGGGATCACGATGCCCTCGGCGCCGGCGTCGAGCATCCTGCCGATGATGCCGGGTTCGTTCCACGGCACCCGCACGATCAACGTCGGGCCCTTGCCGCTCATCGCCGACAGCATCGTCACGGCGTCGGCGTAGTCGGCCATGCCGTGCTGCATGTCGATGCAGACGTAGTCGAAGCCGGAACGGGCCACCGCCTCGGCCGTGATCGCGTTCGGGATGGCCAGCCATGCCCCGTAGGCCGCCTCGCCCGCCCGCCACTTCGCCTTCAGACGGTTCTCCTGCATGTCTGCCTCGACCCCTCGTCTCGTCGCCCGGGCCGCGCCGGGCCGTTCGCACACCGCTGCCGCTGCGGCAGCGGGCGCACTGTACCGTGCCCGCATGGCCGGCTTCTTCGACGTGGTCCGCAGGCGGTGGCCCGGACCCCGCGCCCGCACCACCGGCCTGCCGCCCTCCGCCAACGGCGCGTCCTCGTTCCATCTCCGCTGGCAGCTGCCCGGCCCCTTCGTGGCCGCGGCCGCGACCCTCGAGGTGACCAGGCCGCCGGCGGTGGACCGGCTGTACTTCTGGGCGCTACAGGTGAGCTTCGTCGACGCCGCTGGCCGCCCCGGCGGCGCCGCCCACGTCGGCCTGCAGTGGCACCCCTCCCACCCGGGGTCCACCGCGGTGAACTGGGGCGGCTACGACGCCGCCGGCGCGATCCTGCCGGGGACCGATTCGCCCCTGCCGTCCGCGCTCGACAACGCCAACACCCGCGACTTCCCCTGGGTCGCCGGCCGGCGCTACCGCCTCGTGATCGCTCGCGCCGCCGAGCCCCCTCCCCCCGGCAGCGAGGGGCGATTCGCCTGGCAGGCGACGGTCGTGGACCTCGTCGAGGCCCGGGCGGTGGCGGTGCGGGCGCTGTTCGCGTCCGGCGACCGCCTCGCCGATGCGATCGTGTGGTCCGAGGTCTTCGCGCGCTGCGACGACCCAGCGGTCGAGGTTCGGTGGTCCGATCTGGAGGTCACCGACGAGGACGGCCGTGCCCGCCGACCGGAGGCCGTCACGACGAGTTACCAGAACCACGCGGATGGCGGCTGCGCCAACACCGAGAGCACCGTCGACGGCGGGGTCCTGGTGCAGCGGACGGCGACACCGCGATCGACCCCCGCGGACGCGCTGCTGTCGCTCGGTCCGGACTGAGCCGGCGGCCGGGCCGCTCCGGCGAACAGCTACGGTGCGGCGGTGCGCTTCGAGACGTTCCATCTGCTGTCCACACCGGAGATGGAGTCGGGCCACGACGTCTACCGGTTCGCGATCGACCAGATCCGCCTGGCGGACGACGCCGGGTTCGAGACCGCATGGTTCGCCGAACACCACTTCTCGAACTACGGCTTCTGCCCGAATCCTTTCCTGCCCATCGTCAAGGCCGCGGCGCTGACCGAACGCATCCGGTTCGGGCAGGCGGTCGCCGTGGTCCCTCTCTGGCATCCGATCCGCCTGGTCGAGGACATCAACGTGTGCGACCTGCTGTGCGACGGTCGCCTCTCGGTCGGGTTCGGCCGCGGCTACCAACCCTCGGAGTTCCGCGCCATGGGCGTCGACCTGGCCGACAGCCAGTCGCGTTTCGACGAGGCGCTCGACGTGATCATGGCGGCCTGGACCCAGCGCGACTTCACCTTCTCGGGCCGACACTTCGAGGTGCCGCGCCCGCTCACCGTGCTGCCCGAGCCGTTCCAGCGGCCACACCCTCCCCTGTTCCTGGCGGCGTCGAGCCCCAACACGTTCGTGCGCGCCGCCCGGGAAGGCTTCGGCGTGCTGTCCTCGGGCGCGAGCCTGACGATGGCAGCGGTCGTCGAGGCGTACGGGCGCTACGCGGACGCGCTGCGCGGGTGCGGCGTCGACCCGGCGACCCGCGAGTTCCACTCGCTCCGCTTCGTCCACGTCGCCGAGACCGACGAGGCAGCGGCGCGGCACGTGGCGTCGAGTCGGTGGCAGGGACGCGTCGCCGCGGCGCTGCACCGCGGCGACGACCACGTTGTCGCCGGCCGGGCCGGCGCGGTCCGGGCCGAGGGCGAGCCGGACGACGACGAGTGGGGCCGGCGCCTCGTGTTCGGCAGCCCTGACACCGTCACCCGGTCGCTGCGCACGCTCGAGGCGGCCGGGGTGTCCCACGTGATCTGCCACTTCGACTTCGGCACCCTCACCCAGGCCGAGGTCCTGCGCTCGATGGAGTTGTTCAGCGAGCGGGTCGCGCCCGGGTTCCCTGCGGGCTGAGCTGAGATCGGCGGCGACCTCGGGCTGGGCGCCAGCCCGGGCGACATCACCCCGGGCCCGCCCACGCGAAACGGCGCGCCAGCCCGTACGCTCGGACGACGGTGGATGTCGCGTCGCTCACCCTCCAGCTCACGCGGTTCTTCTCGGTGCTCGCCCTCGTCGCGCTCGCGGGAGCCGGCGTCGCGCTCGCGAGCGCGCTGCCGTTCGCGCCGACGGTGCGTCTCCGCGACGATCTGCGGCCCGCCGCCCTGGCGATCGCGGCCGCGGTGGCGGTCGTCGCCACCCTCGGCAGCCTCTACTACTCCGAGGTCGCCGGCTTCGTCCCCTGCCGGTTCTGCTGGTTCCAGCGCATCGCCATGTACCCCCTGGCGCCGATCCTCGTCATCGCGGCGCTACGGCGCGACCGCGAGGTCTGGCGATACGCGACGCCGCTCGCCCTCGCAGGGCTGGCCGTGTCGGCATATCACTACCGCGAGCAGCGGCTCGGCATCTCGAGTTCCGCCTGCAGCGCCGTCGGTCCCTCGTGCGCTGGCACCGACGGCGTGAACCAGTTCGGCTTCATCACGATCCCGTTCATGGCCGGGTGCGGGTTCGCGTGCATCGCGGCCTTGGTGCTGCTGGCCCGCCGCTCCTCGAGCCCGCTCGATACGCGCGCCGCGATCTCACCCGCCGTCGATCACCGACCCGCCCTCCAGGAGGACCCCCGCTGATGGCCGCCACCCCCGAGTCCCGACCAGGCCGAGGCACCGCCCGGCGGTTCCCCCTGTGGATCCCTGCCCTCATCGCCGTGGTCGTGCTGGCCGCGGGCGCCTACGCCGTGCTCGGCGGCGACGACGACGCGCCGCTCGCCACCGGTGCGTCGCAGGGCACGAGCGAGGGCGCGACGAGCCCCGACCCGTCCGCCGGCGCCTCCGGCGAGCAGGTTGCCGTGGCCGACGTCGAGATCACCGGCGCCGAGCTTCCGCCCTACGACTCCGCCGCCGACGACGAGGCGATCGGACGTACCTTCCCCGCCATCTCGGGCACCGGAGTGCTCCGCGGCGATGCGATCTCGATTCCGAATGACGACGGTCGGGCCAAGCTCGTGCTCTTCCTCGCCCACTGGTGCCCCCATTGCCAGGCCGAGGTCCCCGTCGTGCGCGACTGGTTCGAGCGGCAGGGACCCGACGACGTCGACGTCTACGCGGTGTCCACCGCGGTCGCTCCCGATCGGGGCAACTACCCGCCGGCCGATTGGCTGGCGCGGGAGAACTGGACCTTCCCGACCATCGCAGACGACGAGTTCTCCTCGGCGCTCGCTGCGGCAGGGGGTACCGGCTTCCCGTTCTTCGTGGCCGTCGACGCCGAGGGCAAGGTCGTGCAACGAGCGTCGGGCGAGCTGAGCGAGGCGAAGCTGGCAGGTCTGGTCTCTCAACTGCAACCCTGACGGGCTCGTCGGCTTCACTGTCATCCCATGACCGATGACGACCAGGTCCGGATCGCAGCGACCACGGTGCTGCTGCGCGACGCCGAGGCGGGACTGGAGACCCTGATGCTGCGGCGCAGCGCCCAGCTGTCCTTCGCCGCTGGTGCGTGGTGTTCCCCGGCGGAGCGGTCGATCCGGGCGACCGTCACCCCGAGGCGCCCGACGACGAGGAAGCCGCCGCCAGGCGCGCCGCGGCGCGCGAAGCGCGCGAGGAGGCCGACGTCGCGTTGGATCCCTCGTCGCTGGTGCTGCTGTCGCGCTGGTGCCCGCCGGTCGAGGCGCCGAAGCGTTTCAACACCTGGTTCTTCGTGGGCCGCGCGCCCGAGGGAGCGATCACCGTCGACGGCAGCGAGATCGACTCGCACCGCTGGATGCGACCGGCCCAGGCCATCGCCGAGCGAGACGCCGGTCGCCTCGAGCTGATCCCGCCGACGTGGATCACCTTGCACCAGCTACGGCCCTACGCCGATGTCGCCGGTGCCCTCGCTGGCATCTCGGCGTCGGAGCCAGCGTTGTGGGTGACCCGCCTCGTCGTCGCTGCGAGCGGGGCCCGGGTCACGATCTGGGATCCCGACGCTGCGTTCGAGCACGGCGACCTCGATCGCCCCGGACCGCGCAACCGCCTCTACCTCGACGAGGCGGCCTGGCGCTACGAGACGGGCTGAGACCCTTCGCCGACCGCTCGGCCCGCCTCAGCCCGCTCAGCCAGCCCCGGCCAGCCTCAGCGCCGCCCCGGCCAGCCCCGCCCCGCATCAGCCCGCGGCGAACCCGCTCGCCACGACCAGTCCGACGGTCTCCGCGATCAACCCGGCCGCGCCGAGCACGTCGCCGGTGTAGCCGCCCAGGCGGCGCCTCGCCAGCCCCACCACGAGCCCCCCGGCCAGCGCGGCGCCCGCGACCGCTGCCAGGCCGCCCGCGGCGCCGAGGGGGCTCAGCGCGACCAGCACACCGGCGATCGGCACCCCCACGACCACGGCGGTCATGCTCTCGACACGCGAGCGGAAGGGCGCGGTGAGCCCGGTCGCGCGAGCCGGCGGGACCAGGCCGAGCGTCGCCGCCATGACCAGGCGGGCGGTCACCCACAACGCGGCCACGAGGGCCGGGTCGGCGCCCATCGACGCGAACGCGGCGAATCGCAGGAGGAGCACGACGACGACCAGCGCCATGCCGAACGCGCCGGTGTCGGGCTTGGCCATGACCTCCAGGCGCCGGGCCCGTTCGAGCGGAGGAAGCAGGCCGTCCCCCGAGTCGGCCAGCCCGTCGACGTGGAGGAAACCGGTGAGCGCGAGGTCGACGGCCACCGCGATCGCCGCGGCGACGGTCCACGGCACGGAGCGCTGCGCCAGCCACCAGGCGGTCCCGACCGCGGCGCCGACGGCCGCACCAAGTGGACCGAACCAGCGGACCGCCCGCGACGAGGGGTGGCCACCGCCAGGAAGCACGGTGAGCAGACCGATGGCGGCCCGCAACCCACCCCACGGCGCGTCCGGTTCCCTCACCGGGACGACCCGGCCGATGCGACGATCGCGGCGAGCACGGCATCGGAGGGGTCGAGCCGCAGTGCGTGGCCCGCCGCCACGAACACGACATGGTCGGCTGTGGCGGCCAGGGCCCGGTTGGCGAGGCCGAGCGCGTCGCGGAAGCGCCGGCCGACGCTCGACGACGGATGGACCCCAAGACCGACCTCGTCGCTGACCACGACGGTGTGATCGCGCCGAGCGCCGAGGACCTGGCGAAGGGCATCGAGGTCCGGGGCGAACTGCTCGTGACCGGCGACCCAGGTGCCGAGCGAGTCGACCAGAGCGGTGCCGACCACGCCGGCCAGCGCGTCGGGAAGGTCGGGGCCGACCTCGAGCGTCGTCCAACCGGCCGGTCGACGTCGGCGGTGCGCAGCGACGCGCTCGGCGAAGTCCGGGTCGACCGATGGGTCGGGGGGCCGCGCGGTCGCGACGTAGGTGACCGCCCCGCCCAGGGCCAGCACGAGCCGCTCGGCGAACTCGGATTTGCCCGATCGGCTCCCGCCGAGCACCAGTACCAGCACCGTCGCCGGATCGTATCGCCGCGGTCCGGGCGAAAGTCCCTTGTGATCCTGTTCACGAGCCGGTACATTCAGCGCTTGCGCTTGTGCGCACGTTCACAAACTGTCGGAGCGGGACGCTGCGGGCTCCGGCCCCGCCCGTCCCGATCCGGACGGCGAACGTGGGCTCCGAGCGCGCTCAGCCCGACGCCCACCGGCGTCCCCAGCCACGGAGCAAACCATCATGTCCCGAGCGACAACGACGTCCCGGCCCTTGATCCGACCCTGCAGCTGCGGCAAGCCCGTCATGCGTTACATGACCGGCGAGGGCCTCAAGGCTGCCCCCTACTGCCGCGAGTGCGCACGCTCCGACACCCGCCTCACGCTGTCGGCCTGACGCTCACCCCAGCCGGGTAGATCGACCCAGCGTCGGCGGGCCGATCGATCCCGAGACTGGGTCGAGGGCATCGGACGGACCGAGAGCCGGCCGGTCGCCCACGTGCGGACGGACAACGTTCCTGCGACCGGCGGAAAGAGGCGGGCAGGCTCTCTCCGCCGGTCGTTGCCGCGTCCGCCGACCCACCGATCGACCGACACAAGGTATCGGCCCGGCCCAGCTGGCCCGGCGGGGCGAACGCGTGCATGGTGAAGGCCCGGGCGCTCGCACGCCCGGGCCTTCACCGCTTCCTCGCACCGACACCCGCCGCCGAGCGTGTGCGTCACCCCCGGCGCTCAGCCGAGACGGCGGGCACGGATGGTCAGGCCGAGTCCACCGAGCACGAGGCCGACGCCGCTCAGCGCCAGCGGCAGGCTCATCGGGCCGGTCACCGGCAGGCTGCGGGTGGCCGTCACCACCGGGGCGGCCGTCGTCGTTGGTGCCGGGGCCGCCGTGGTGGGCGTGGGCGCAGCGGTCGTCGGGGTCGTCTCCGATGCCGGCTCGACCTCGGTCGAGGAGCCCTCCTCCGTCGGGTTGGTCGTCTCCGTCGGAGTCGTCGTGCCCGTCTGGCCGGGGTCCGGCTCCTCGTCGGCCATCGCCGTGATGCCGACGCAGCCCACCTGCACGAGGTCGCCCGGGTCGACGCCGTCGATGATCTGGACGAACTGCATCGAGACCGCCGGTCGATCGAGCGTGACCTCGAACGTCGCGACCGCCTCGACGCTCTCCAGATCGTCGGCCAGCTCGGGCGTCTCACCCGTGGTGGTGATCACCGAGCCGTCGGCGTCGAGGAAGTTGATGAAGTAGGACTCCCGCTCGAGGTCCGCAGCGCGCCCGATGTAGCCGTCGAACGCGATCGTCATGACCTCGTAGGAGCCCGCGTCGAGGACGGGGTCCAGGCCAACCGTGGCGATGCCGGCAACGTCGCCCACCTGGGCCAGCTCGATGTTGAGCTCCGCGTACACGTCATCGCCCCAGCACTTCTGTGTGGTGCCGGCACCAGCCGTCGCCGTACCGAGGGTCAACCCGAGACCGCCCGCCACCATCGACGCCGCCGCAACCGCCGCGCGCTTTCGCATCGTGTTTCGCCTGAACGCCATGTCCGCTCCCTTGGGTCGACGGTGCCGCCGCCGGCTCGCCTCGTCCGCTTTCGAGCCGAACGTACGGACCTCACCCATACGGGGTACGGGCAGATGGGCCCAGCCGCTTCGCGATGCCTCCCGCCGGTGTCGGATCGCCAACGCTTCCCGCGGTAGGCGAAGATCCCTTGGATGGAGACCGTCCTCGAACCGACGAGCGGCCCCGGAGAACGGGCCCTGGAGCTGGCCGGCCACCACGCCGCTGCGTTCGAGGAGCTCGCCGCGTCGTGGGACGCAGCCCGACGGTTCCCCGCCGAGGCGGTCGCCGCCATGCAGGCGTCGAGCCTGGCCGCGGTCACGGTGCCGACTCGACTCGGCGGCGGCGGCGTCGACCAGCTCCGTGACGTCATGGCCGTCGCCCACCTGGTCGCCCAGGGGGATTCGTCGCTCGGGATCTGCACGAACATGCACCTCAGCTTCTGCTGGTCGCTCGCCCGGGCGGCAGCGAACCTCGACGAGCGCAGCAGCGAGCTGGCCGAAGGGCTGCTGCGAGGGGTCGCCGACGGCGCCGTCTGGTTCTGCGCCGCGGTGACCGAGGCCGGAACCAACTACTTCCACCCGGCGACGACCCTCGAGGCCGACCGCCACGGTGTGTGGCGCGTCCGGGGTACCAAGGTGTTCGCGACCGGCTCCCCCGTCGCCTCGCACCTGACGACGAACGTGCGGGTTCGGGGCGGGCCGCGCCACGACCACCTGGCCACCGTCATCGTGCCGACCGACCGAGCGGGTGTCGAGGTCGTCGACGACTGGGCGGGCCTCGGCATGCGGGCGTCGGGCAGCGGCCGCGTGCGCTTCCACGACGTCGAGATCGATGCGGACGTGCTCATCCTGCCGGGTGGACCCTGGGGGCGGTTCACCGCCGCCAGCGTCCAGGGCCGGGCGTTCGGCAACGTCGGCAACATCGCCGCCATGGGCGGCATCGCCTCCGCCGCCGCCCGCGCCTCGGTGGCTCGCGTCCGTGGGGAAGGGCGGGTGAGCGCGGCGGCGCTGGCCGAGCGCCCCACGGTCCGCCACGCGCTCGGCGTGCTCGAGATCGAGCTCGCCACGGTACGGGCCGTGCTCGGCCAGCTGGGCCACGATGCCGATCGACGCGCCGCGCTCCCGGCGGCAGACCTGGCCGAGGCGCACCGATTCATGGCCCGCTTCCAGGCTGCGAAGGTCGAGGCCAACCGGCGTTGCATCTCGATCGTGGACCACGCGCTCGAGCTCGCCGGCGGCAGCGGCTACCTCGACGATCACCCCGTCGGGCGTCGCTACCGCGACGTCCGGGCCGGCCCTTTCATGCAGCCGTTCACGCCGCACGAGGCCATCGGCTACCTCGGCGCGGTCGCGGCCGGCGTCGAGCCCGACGTGCTGGCCTGACCCCTGGCGGTCGGGGGCGCCCGACGGTAGGTTGACCGATCGTGCCGAGCACGGTTACGGCGTGTGCCAGCTGCAGGGCACCTCTCCGAGCGGAGGATGCGTTCTGCTCGCGCTGTGGCGCACCCGCACGCGTGGAGCTCATGCAGCTCGCCTCGCTGCACGACGGCCCCCCCGACGCCGGCGTGCCGGAGCGGTCGGGCCCCAGCCAGTTCCGGCTGCTGGCTGCCCTGGCCTTGGCCGTCGTCGCGCTGCTGTGGCTTCTCAACCGCGGCGGCGCCGAGGACTCCGAGGCCGCTCCCCCGCCGACGGAGCCCGCCACGACCACGTCGCCCGCGCCGCTCGGCACGATCGTCGTACAGGACCTCCCGCCCACGACGGCCGTGGCGGGACTACCGACCGACCGACCCTCGCTGGACGCTCTCCCGGACGGATTGCGCGGCGTGCTGTTCGCCCTGCTCGAAGACGGCGATCTCGCCGAGGTCGACCTGGCGACGCGGGCGGTGCGGCGGTGGGACCTCCCGCCCTCGGCCGGCGCCGGCGCGCGGCTCGCGGTGCTGCGCGACGGCCTGCTCATCGAGCGCGAACGCACGCTGGTGGCGATCCCGCGGGGCGCCGCCCCGGACACCCCGCTGGTCTCGCGGTCCGGGGTGGGACAGATCGTGTCCGACAACGGCGTGGCAGCGCTCGTCGAGACCGACAGCGTGCTCGGGCTCTACCTCGTCGTCGACGGACTGGGCAACGTGGTCGGCCAGGGCGATCTCGGCACGTCCCGCAAGGCGCTCGCTCCCCTCGACGAGGGGGCGGTGGCCGTCCAGGCCGGCGACACGGTCGGCATCGTCGCGAGCGACGCCGAGCCGACCGTGCTGTTCTCGGGCCAGGTGCTCGCGGCCGACGGCCAGGGCATGGCCTGGATCGACTGCAGCTCGCTGCTGCGCTGCGACGTGCGCCAGGGCACCTGGAGCGACCCGTCCGGCCCCGAGATCCACCTGGCGCGCCGGCCCGATGGGCAGTTGGCCGGCTGGTACACGACCGGCGAGCGGGCGCTGGTGCTGCGCGAGTTCGGGCCCGTCGGCGGTCTCGGCGCCGGCGTGGTGACCGCCGACGGCGCGATCCGCCGCATCCCTGCAGTGACGCGCCGGGCGTCGGTCGCGCTCAGCACCGACCGGGGCTGGGCGCTCGTCGCGACCGAGGGCGAGCTGCTGGCGACGCCACTCGACGACGACGGGCCCAGCCGTCCGCTCGACCTCGGCCAGCGGGTGGTCGCCGTGGCCGTCTCGAACGCGCCGCTCGCCGCTGCGCCGGCGTCCTGAACCCGAGCTGCCCGGTCCCGCTCGCGGGGCGCTCGGCCGGGACGGGCCGAACGACAGCCCTCAGCTCACCGGGGGCGGGGGAGCAAGCTTGCCGTCCGCACCGGTGACCGGACCCGCGAACTCGCCCCGCCCGCCGTTCGGGGTCGGTGACCCGGCACTCCGAGCGGACTCCCGCAGCGACCCCAACAGGTCGATGCCGGTCGCGGCCTCCAGCTGGCCGAGGATCGACAGCGCCGCGCCCGGCAGCTGCCCGAGCGTGGTCGACATCGCGTTGCCGCTGCCGTTGTCGATGACCGCCACCTTGCCGATCTCGATGTTGTCCATGGTCGACACGACCTGACGGACGAGCTCGGGCAGGATGTTGAGCACCAGGATGCGCTCGCCGTCGGGACCGGCGGCGCGCACCTGCTCGGAGAGCCGGCGGTAGACCTCGACCTGCGCCTTGCCGTCCTCGATGATGGGGGCCGCCTCGGCCTGCGCCTGCAGGGCGCGGGCCTGCAGCTCGGCCCGAGCGGGGACGACGACGTCGGCTTCGAGACGACGCTTCTCGAGTTCGATCCGCTCGAGCTCGAGGCTCTGCTCGGCCACGACCCGCGCCTGCTGGCCCGCGACCTTGGCCTGCTCCTCCTTGGCCGCGCCGATCGCTTCGAGCTCGGCGGTGCGGACCCGCAGCTGGTTCTGCTGCTCGACGATCTTGAGGTCGGCGTTCGCCTTGGCGATCTCGGCCCTCTGGCGCGAGGTGGCCTCGGCTTCCTGCGCTTCGGCCTGACGCTGCGCCTCGGCGACCCGGGCCTCCTGGATGACCTGGGCGATCTGCTTGCGCCCGAGCGACGAGAGGTAGTCGACCTCGTCGGTGACGTTCTGGATCTTGAGGGTGTCGAGCTCGAGCCCGAGGATCTTGACGTCGTCGTCCGCCTCCTCGATCAGCGTCTGGGCGAACTTGAGCCGGTCCTCGTTGACCTCCTCGGGGGTGAGCGTCGCCAGCACGCCGCGCAGGTTCGCTTCGAGGGTCTCCTTGGCGATGGCGGCGATGTACTGCGCGTCGCGGTCGAGGAAGCGCTCCACCGCATTGTCGAGAAGCCCCTCGACGCTGGACACCTTGACGTTGGCGATGCCCTGCACGTGCAGCGGGATGGCGCCCTTCGAGAAGGCGTTGGCGACGCTGACGTCGATCGGCATCGTGTTGAGCTCGATCCACGACACGCGTTCGATCAGCGGGATGCGCAGTGTCCGGCCGCCCTTGATGACGCGGTAGCCGACCCTGCGGCCGTCGCTGAGCATGCGGTTTCGGCCGGAGACGATCGCCACCATGTTCGGTGGGCAGATGATGATCAGCGACTTCACGGCGAACACCGCGAGCAACGCCGCCCCCACGATCAAGACCAGTAGAGCAGACAGGATGTCCATGGTTCCTCCCTCGGACGGGCCCGGCGTCAGCCGAGCTCGGGATCGAGGCGTGCGACGATGGCGACGCCCCGATGGATCTCGACGATGACGACCGACGACCCGTGCTCGATCGGTTCCGTCATGGTCTCGGCCGACGATGCCTCCGCCGTGAGCTGCACGCGTTGACCGCGCACCTCGAAGCGGACGCTCCCGCGGCCCGCGGCGGTGATGGGGACCACCACCTGCGCCCGGCGGCCCACCAGCTCGGCGTCGGCGACGTCGGAGCTGGCCGAGCTCCGGCGCAGCAAACGGAACAGCGCGCTCTGGATGGTCCCGGCCGTGGCACCGGTGACGAGCGCCAGCAGCGCCCGCCAGGGTTCGGCCAGCCCCAGCGCGCCGTAGACGAGCCCGCCGACCCCGAAGAACGCGAGCGTGAAGCCCAACAGGATCAGCGACAGGAAGGCGAAGGGACCCTCGCCATCGACGTCGCCGCCGAGGTCTCCATCGGAGTCGCCAGCGAGCACGGTGTACGCCACGAGCGGCACACCGAGGATCGCAGCGACGATGTAGAGGGAGTTCACGGTCTTCCAGAGGCTAGCCACCCCGGCGGCGATACAGCTCGGACCGGCGCCGGCCTCGGTAGCCTCGGCCGCCATGACGATCACCGAAGCCGACCTCACCGCCGCCGACGTGAGCTGGGACCTCGAGCCGTTGCTGGACGGCTCCAGCGTCGATGCCCTACTCGAACGCGCCGAGGCATTGGCGGCCGAGCTCACAGGCCTGCGGGGCCGGGTGGCGAGCCTCGACCGCGCCGGGCTGGCCGCGGCGATGAGGCGCTTGGGCGAGGTGCAAGAGCTGCTGGGCCGGGCCGGGAACTACGCGAGCCTCCGCTTCGCCACCGACACCGTCGATCCGGCGCGCGGCGCGCTCATGCAGAAGGTCCAGGAACGCTCGACGACGATCGGGACCGAGCTGGTGTTCTTCGAGCTCGAATGGGCCGCGCTCGACGACGAGACCGTCGAGGACCTGCTCGCCGGCGAGGAGCTGGCCTTCTGCGCCCACCACCTGCGTTCGGAACGGCGCTACCGACCCCACCTGCTGAGCGAGGCGGAGGAGCAGATCCTCGCCCACAAGTCGGTGACCGGCAGCGCCGCCTGGGCAAGGCTGTTCGGCGAGCTGACCTCGGCGATCACCGTCGACCTGGACGGCGCGCCGGTGCCGCTGGAGTCGGCGCTGGCCCGCCTGTCCGCGCCCGATCGCACCCGCCGGGCCGAGGCCGCGACGGCCGTGACCGCTGCCCTGCGGCCGGGGTTGCGCACGCGGGCATTCGTCTTCAACACGCTGCTCGCCGACAAGGCCACCGACGACCGGCTGCGCCACTATCCGAGCTGGCTGTCGTCGCGGAACATGGCGAACGAGGCCACCGACGAATCGGTCGAGGCACTGATCGCCGCCGTTGTGGCCCGCTACGACATCCCCCAGCGCTGGTACCGGCTCAAGGCCCGCATCCTCGGGCTGGACCGCATCGCCGACTACGACCGCTTGGCATCGGTCGGAGGCGCCGAGCCCGAGTTCGGATGGCGGGCGGCCACCGAGCTGGTGCGCGAGTCCTACGCCAGCTTCTCCGGCGAGCTCGCCGCCGTCGTCGACCGTTTCGTGGAGGAGGGCTGGATCGACGCACCGTTGCGTCCGGGCAAGCGGCCCGGGGCGTTCTGCGCGTACACGGTGCCCTCGCATCACCCGTACCTGCTGCTGAACTGGACGGGCAAGCGCCGCGACGTCCTGACGCTCGCGCACGAGCTCGGCCACGGGCTGCACGCCTACCTGGCGCGCCCGCAGGGCGTGTTCCACATGTCGACCCCGCTGACGCTGGCCGAGACCGCCTCGGTCTTCGGCGAGACCGTGACCTTCGGTCGGCTGCTCGCCGAGACCGAAGACCCCGCCGACCGCCTCTCGCTGCTGGCCGAGTCCCTCGAGGGCGCCATCGCGACGGTGTTCCGCCAGACCGCGATGAACCGCTTCGAGCAGGCCGTCCACTCGCATCGGCGCGACCGCGGCGAACTCTCCGTCGACGACTTCGCCGAACACTGGCTGGCCACCCAGGCCGACATGCTCGGCGACGCGGTGGAGCTGACCGAGGGCTACGGGACCTGGTGGTCCTACATCCCGCATTTCATCAACACGCCCGGCTACGTCTACGCGTACGCGTACGGCCAGCTCCTGGCGCTTTCCGTGTACGGCGCCTACGCGCGCCAGGGCGAGAGCTTCGTGCCCGCGTACCTCGAGCTGCTGGCGGCGGGCGGTTCGCGCAGCCCCGAGGAGCTCGGCGCCATGGTCGGCTGCGACCTCGCCCATCCCGAGTTCTGGGACGGGGGTCTGTCGATCATCGAGGAGCAGCTTCGCGCCGCCGAGCACGCGGCCGACGCGGTCGCCGCCGAACCGAGCTAGCGGGTCCCAGCGAATAGCGAAGAACCGACAATTGCGAACGCGTTTCGTAGGATTCTTGCTGCAAAGAGCACGATGATGCCGCCGACATCCGAGCGGTCACCGCTCGGCCACCAGGTGGACGACCTTCCAGTCCTGGCCGGGATAGCCGTCGGCCAAGCGCTCGACGCGGTAGCCGCGCTCCTCGAGGCGGGCCTGGATGGCCCCGCTCTTCCGCTCGACCTCGGCCACGGTGGCCGCGTCCACCTCCACGATCAGGATCGGATTCGCGGTATCGAGGAGGTGGGACATGCCCTCGATGACCTCGTGCTCGGCCCCTTCCACATCGATCTTGACCAGCGTCGGCGCGGCCAACCCGGCGGCGCAGAGCGAATCGAGCGAGCGGACCTCGACCGTCGCAGTACCGACCGCGTCGGCGGGACGGTCGGCGCTGGTGAGTACCGCACCGCCGGGATGCGGCGAGATGGCCAGCTCGGCCCGCCCGTCGGCGGACCCGATCGCACACTCGTGGACCTCGACCTGCAAGCCGTTGCGCGCCGCGTTGGCGCGCGCGGCGTCGGCCAGCCACGAAACCGGTTCGAACGCGTGGACGCAGCCGGCGCCGTTCAGCGTGCGGGCCGCGAGCATCGAGAAGTAGCCGACGTTGGCGCCGACGTCGAAGACCACCGCGCCGGGTGTCAGCCGGGCGACGAGCGCCTCCTGGACCGGCCGCTCGAGCCACGCCTTGCGGTAGTCGCCGCTCGCCGGCCCGGGCCCGAGCCGGAGGCCCGCGCCAGGTCCCTTGCGCACCAGCTGTTCGCCCCGGGCGCCGGCTCGGCCCCCGATGGTCCGCTCGAAGACCTCGACCACGCGGGCCGCCGTGCGCTCGACCCGGAAGTCCTCGGCGCGCTCGCGGGCCGCAGCGCCCATGGCCCGCGCCCGCTCGGCGTCACCGAACACGTCGAACACGGCGTCGGCGAGCAAACCGGCGTCCTGCCGCTCGACGAAGCGCGCGGTCACACCCGGAACCGCGAACTCCTCGAAGGCGGGGGTATGCACCGCGACGACGGGCTTGCCAGCGGCCATCGCCTCGAGCACCGCCATGCCGAATCCCTCCGAGCGCGAGGCCGAGATCAGCCCGTCGGAGACCGCCAGCAGGTTCGGCACATCCTGGCGGTGACCGATGAGGAAAACACGCCCGCTCAGGCCAGACTGTTCGACGGCAACGGCGAGCGCCGCCCTGTTCTCACCGTCCCCCACGAGGAGGAGGCGAGCATCAGGGAGGCGCTCCGCCAGGTTTGCCATCATGGGGACGAGGTGCTGTTGGCCCTTGAGGTCGATCAGCATCCCGACGCACATGAGCAAGGGATCGGCGTCCTCGACGCCGAGGTGACGGCGGAGTTGCAGTCCCTCACTTGGCGAGTGGGGTGGCTCGTAGAACGCGGCCGGCAGACCGGGCGGGACCAGCTCGAAGCTGTCGGGGTGGAGGCGAAGATGCTCAGCGAAGCTGGACGTGACGGACCGGCTGAGGCTCATCAGCGTGTCGACGCGGCGCGCAGAGACCCAGTT
>Ga0224505_10000876_pt1 | contig 20250 bp, 17 predicted proteins | sample SF_Jan12_sed_USG_FD_169102 | JGI IMG/M metagenome (GOLD analysis project Ga0224505, IMG submission 169102) | Sediment microbial communities from San Francisco Bay, California, United States - SF_Jan12_sed_USGS_4_1 | ecosystem: Environmental > Aquatic > Marine > Sediment | place: USA: California... | reverse complement strand
ATGGTCCCTCCGTCGGGAGGATCGTCTATACGCAGTGGCTCAACGACGGAGGGACCATCGAGGCTGACCTGACCGTGACGCGCGAGGCGCAGGACCGGTTCCTGGTCGTCACGGCGGCTGCCACGCAGGTGCGCGACTTCGCGTGGCTGCGGGACCACCTCCCGTCGGATGCGGACTGCCATGCCAGCGACGTCACCTCCGGTATGGCAGTGCTGAGCGTCATGGGACCTCGCTCCCGGGAGCTGCTGGCAGCCCTGACCCTCGACGACCTCAGCAACGACAGTTTCCCCTTCGGGACCTCTCGGTTGGTCGACCTGGGGTACGCCCGCGTCCGTGCGAGCCGGATCACCTACGTCGGCGAGCTGGGCTGGGAGCTCTACATCCCCACCGAGTTCGCGGCCGGCGTCTTCGACACCGTCCTGGCCCGCGGTGGGGACGTGGGGCTGCGCCCGGCGGGCTACCACGCGCTGAACTCGCTGCGGATGGAGAAGGGCTACCGCCACTGGGGCCACGACATCTCACCGGACGACACACCGCTGGAGGCAGGCCTCGGGTTCGCCGTCGCATGGGACAAGGCCGACGGCTTCATCGGCCGAGAGGCGCTGCTCCGGGCCCGCGAGGTCGGCCCCCGGCGGCGCCTTGTCCAGTTCCTCCTGCGGGACGGCGACCGCATGCTCTACCACAACGAGCCGATCTGGCGGGACGGCCAGCTCGTCGGCCGGATCACCTCGGGGATGTTCGGTCACTCCGTCGGGGCGTCGCTGGGAATGGGGTACGTCACCAACCCACACGGGCGCGTGGACTCCGACTTCGTCCTGTCCGGCGACTATCAGGTCGAGGTCGCCTGCGACCGGGTGCCGGCCGTGGCGTCGCTGCGGCCGTTCTACGACCCGGAGGGACTCCGGGTGCGGTCGTAGGCGCTGACGAGCCCGCCTCGCGAGCGAGGTTCGATAGCGTCGAGAGATGGCAGACCGACTGGCGACCTACTCGCGCGACGGCTTGGTGTTCGAAGTGGCCGACGCCGGGCCGATCGACGGCCCCGTGGTGGTCCTGCTGCACGGCTTCCCGCAGGACGCCACGTGCTGGGACCGGATGGCACCGCACCTCCACCACGAGGGCTATCGGACGCTGGCGCCCGACCAGCGCGGCTACTCCCCAGGCGCGCGGCCCAGCGGCGCCGGCAGCTACCGCGCGCGCGAGCTCGTTGACGACGTACTGACGATGATGGACGCGGCCGGAGTCGAGCGCGCCCATGTCGTCGCGCATGACTGGGGCGCCGTGGTGGCCTGGGCGTTGGCGGCTGACCAGCCGGACCGCGTCATCACACTGACCAGCCTTTCGGTGCCCCACCCGGCCGCGTTCAAGGGGGCAGCGTGGCGGGGACAGGCGCTGCGCTCCTGGTACATGGGGCTGTTCCAGATCCGCGGGGCCGCCGAGCGCGTGTTCCGTCCCGGCTCGCCGCTGTGGCGTCAGTTCATGAAGGGACTTCCGCTTGAGGCAGCAGAGCACTACGCACAGCGGATGTCGGAGTCCGGTGCCCTCACCGGCGCCCTGAGCTGGTACCGGGCGCTCCCGCTCGACCTGCGCCAGGCGTCCGTGCGGGTGGGCAGGATCGCCGTGCCCACCTTGTACGTGTGGGGAGCGCGCGACCCCGCCCTGGGCCGGACAGCGGCGGAGACGACCCATCGCTTCGTGGCCGGCGACTACCGGTTCGAGGCCCTGCCCACGGCCGGACACTGGCTGCCGGAGGCTCATGCCGACGAGGTCATGCCCCTGCTCCTGGAGCACCTGCGGTCCGGCTGAGCCGCCCCTACGGCTGAGCGGTCCACCGCAGGTACGGCCGGACCTCTTCCACCTCACCGAACCGGCTGCGCGCATCTTCGGTCGACACCGACGTTGCCACGATGACGCGGTCACCGGGAGTCCAGTCGACGGGTGTCGAGACCGGTGCTGCGTCAGTGAGCTGGAGGGCGTCGATGACCCGGAGAATCTCGTTGAAGTTGCGGCCGACCGACTTCGGGTAGGTCAGAGTCAGGCGGACCTTGTTGCTCGGGTCGACGATGAAGACCGACCGCACCGTCGAGGTGTCGTCCTCGCCCGGGTGGAGCATGTCGTACAGCTGCGAGACCACGCGGTCCGGGTCGGCGATGATCGGGAAGTTCAGGTCGGTGCCTCCGACATCCCCGATGTCGGGTGCCCAGCCACGGTGGTCCTCGAGGGAGTCGACCGACACCGCGATGGTCTTGACGCCGCGCTTGGTGAACTCGTCGTTCAGCTGCGCGGTGCGGCCAAGCTCGGTCGTGCACACCGGGGTGTAGTCGTTGGGGTGGCTGAACAGCACCGCCCACTGGTCCTTCTTCCACTCGTGGAAGTCGATGGTCCCGTCAGTGGTCTCGGCGGTGAAGTTCGGGGCGACGTCGCCCAGTCTGATGCTCATGGGTGCTCCCGTAGTTCGGTCGTGGCGCCCGGGCGGGTGCGCTGCGACCAGCGCTGTCCCTGCTCCGTGCCCACATCCTAGGAGGGTCGACCCGCGGGTCCCGGACGAGGGTCCGGTCAGCCCTGGGCCGGGTCAGCCGCCGGTGGCCTCCCCGGAAGGCACCACGCGCAACGACGTAACGAGGGTGTTGAAGCCGTCCCACAGGAACGTGTCTCGGGGCGCGGAGCTGCGCGCTGCGACGAGCAGGTCGCCGTCGTGCGTCGTCACGATGGCCCATCGAAAGGTCTGGTCGTTCTCGGAGATGGTGATGGCAGCGCCTTCGGGGGACAGCGGCACCAGCGGGAGGGTGCCCGGGGGCGCGACTCGCAAGTGCTGCGCCGGTGGGTCGGAAAGGGTGAGGTCCATCTGGGCGGACACGTAGCCGTCGCCCCACGCGCCGCCGGTGCGGTTGCTCGCCTCCAGGGCCGGGTGGGACAACGTCCACACCATGAAGTCCGCGGGTCTGGTGAGCGTCGCGTACAACGGAGGGTCGAAGGCCTTGTCCGCGGGTGTGACGGTGATGGAACGGTCGCTGCCGTCGGTCGGCAGCAGCGTCACGTACGCCTGGTTCGTCGCAGCCGTCCACTGCACGGGAACGGTGAGGCGGACGGGGAGGGACATCCTCTCGCCGACGACGGCGCCTGCGAGCTGGCCCGCTGGGGACAACGAGGCCGACGGGTTCAGCTGGGCCCGCACCACCGCCGCGCCCGCGACGACCAGTGCGGCAGCGGCGCAGACCGCGACCAGGCGGGCACCGGTCCAGCGAGTCGGCCGGCTCCCCAGGACCGCCTCCAAGGCAACGATCTCGTCGGACCGTGCGGCAGCGGCGCGGAGCTCGTCCGTGGCGCGACGGCCCAGCTCATCGACCGACATCGGGTTCCTCCTGCTCCATCTCGGCGTCGGCGCCCATCCGGACCGCCAGCGTGGCACGTGCCCGGTGAAGGTGCGTCTTCACGGTGCCGGTCGACATGTTCAGCGTCTCGGACACCTCGGCGACGGTGAGGTCGTACCCGTAGAAGAGGGCGACCACCTGCGCCTGGCGGCGGGGCAGGCGCCTGACCTCCGCCCAGAACGACCCCGCCTCGTCCGACAGCTCGACGGCCTCGGCGTCCGGCCGGCCGACGCGAAGAAGTGCCCGAGTCTCGGCCACCCGCCTTCTGATCCAGGAGACCGACAAGTTCGCACACGTGCGTCGGACGTACGCCTTGGGGTTGTCCAGGTAGTCGGGCTGGTCCCACCGACGGTGCAGGCTGAGCAGCGCCTCCTGTGCCAGGTCCTCGGCGGCCTCCCGGGAGCCGGTCAGACCCCATGCGAGCGCCACCAGGCCGTGGTACTCGCGGCGGAAGAACGCCGCGAAGGTGATGACCTCGGGCAGCACGGCAGGGGTGGGGTCCTCCGCCCGCCCCGGGCTCTCAGCGAGGTCCATACGGACCCCCTCTGTCGTCGTCACACCTCACTGTCGTTCCGGTCGTCCGCAAGGTTGACGTGGTGCCCGATCCTTCTCGGGCTATCGGCGGAACGGGCCGGAGATCTCGAACGTCATCCCGTGGACGCCGTCGGTCCCTCGCTGTGAGGTGCAGTAGAGCCGGGTGCCGTCCGGGCTGAACGCAAGACCGGTGATCTCCGAGGTCTTCTTCCAGCTGGCGGACGGGACGGCGTCGCCGTCCTGCCCAGGGGCACCCGACTCGGATCCACCGTGACCCACGAGCTGGAGGAAGGGCGCCGCGACCCGCCGGCCCTGGCCGTCGGCCAGCAGGACGAGCTGGAGGTCATCGGCATCCTCGCCCACGAAGATGTCGCCGGACGTCCCGTGCACCGTGATGTTATCCGGGTCGCGGAGGGGAGCCGCGTCGCCCAGCGCTGCGGCGTCGTAGATCACCTCGATGTGCCGGCTGCCGGGGTGGTAGGCCCAGACCCGGTCGTCGCCGGTCGTCGTGAAGTAGACGTAGCCGTCGGAGAACCAGGCACCTTCGCCTCGGTTGAACGCCGTGGTCGCCGCTGACCGCTCGGGTCGGGCGGCGCTGACCGGCACCCAGGTCAGGCGGCTGTTCGTGGTGTCGAGGTGGGCGGCCTCCAGGTGCCCGCGCGACAGGTCGCCGGACCGCGTCGGCCGGAACCGGTAGAAGCGTCCGTTTCCGTCGTCCTCGGTGAGGTACACCCAGCCGGTCGCGGGGTCGACGACGGAGGCCTCGTGCGCGAACGTCCCCAGCTGCGGCCGTTCGACGCCCTGGCCGGGCTGTGTGGGGTCGCACTCCCAGACGTGGCCCTGCCGGTGCTCCTCCCCGGACAGCCAGGTGCCCCACGGGGTGGCGCCGCCAGCGCAGTTCCACTTGGTGCCGCCGAGGATTCGGTACGCGTCGACGACATCCCCGCGGGCGTCGAACTGGATCGCCGCCGCGCCACCGGCGGTCCCGTTGAGCTCGGAGTTGGCCGCGTAGATCCAGCCGCCCCCCGCGACCGGGAAGGTCGCGGCGCCGTCGGGCTCGCCGACCCATCGGAAGTTCGTGTTCGGGACTCGTTCGCCGGTGCGCCCGACCAGGCGGGCGCCGAAGCCGACTGGGAGTCGGACCCCGAACCGGTCCGGTGGGCCCAGCGGACCGTAGGGCCCGGGCCCGACGACTGCGGGCTCGGCGAGAGCGGACTTCCAGAAGCCCAGGCTGAACGTGAGAGCGCCCGCTGCGCCGAGAGTCAGTGCGGTTCTGCGGTCGATGTCGGTCATGCCGGCAACTGTCCCACCGACCCGACCGCGGGACGCCGCAATCGCCGAAGTCGGCCGCGTTCGGGCACGATTCGCGGGCAGGTCCCGGGACAGCAGAGACCCCTGGGGCGGCAGAGACCCGTGGGACCGCATCGGTCAGGGCGTGAGAACCACCTTGCCACCCGCCTCGCCCGAGTCGACCAGCTCGTGGGCCTGCGCGGCCTGCTCCAGGGGGAGCACGTGCGCGACGTGGGCCCGCAGCTGGCCCTGGTTGTAGCGGGCGCCGAGCTGTCGCAGGCGCGGGCCGTTGTCCCGGATGAGGACGCCGTGGAATGTCTGGTTCGCGTCGATCAGCCGGTCGACGTCGAGTCCCGGAGTGGCGATGGCTGCCAGGTGCCCGTCATCACGGACATGCGGCTGGGCCTGCGCCAGCAGGGGCCCGCCGACCAGGTCGGCGGCGGAGTCGAAGGTACCGTCCGGCACCGCGGCAGCCGCCCGGCGGATCGCATCGGGGTCGCGGTAGTCGACGCAGGCGCTGGCACCGCAGGCCCGCATCCGTTCGTGGTGCTGCTGCCTGCCGAGACCGACCACGTGCATCCCGGCGGCCGCCGCCAGCTGCAGCAGGAACAGTCCGACGCCACCGCTGGCGCCGATCACCAGCATGCGGGGTCCGGCCGGCTGGAGGAGCCCGAGCACCTCGAACGCGGTGCCGGCGGCCAACGGGACGGACGCCGCCGCCAGCAGGTCCACGTCGCGCTCGAGTGGAGCCACGAGCGGCTCGTCGACCACGACGTACTCGGCGCAGCCACCGGCTCCTCGCGGGAAGGCCGTCATCGCCATCACCGGGGTGCCGACCAGGTCCGGGCGCACACCGTCACCCACGACGTCGACCGTCCCGGAGACGTCGTAGCCGAGCACGACCGGCGCGGAGATCCCGGCCCACGACCCGTCCTTCCGGTTCCAGGTGTCCACCGGGTTCAGCCCCGCCCCGAGGACCTGGATCCGGACCTGCCCAGGCCCCGGGACCGGGGTCGGGACGTCGCGGACCGCGAGCACCTCGGGGCCACCGAAGGACTCGGCAACGACTGCCCGCATGGCTCGGCCTCCGACGTCCGGCGCCGCCCTAGGGGCTGCTCAGCACCAGGTCGTCGACGGCGAGCGTCTTGGTCTCGATCGACGTGCTGCTGGTGGCCAGTGACACAAACACCTGCCCAGGGGCGCTCACCGACGAGTCGGTCAACGACACCGTCCAGCTGCTCGGTTCGGGCTGGCCGTCCGACCACACGCGGTATCGAACCGTCGAGCCCACCGCCTGCAGCCGGACCCACTGCTTGCCGCTTCCGAGCTGCTGCACGCCGGACGTACTGCGGAGGATGGTGTTGTTGCCGTTGACCATCTTGCGCAGCTGCACGGCGGTCGAGTCCGACGTGAACTGCAGCCCGTAGCCGTTCCGGGGCCGGAACTTGTTGCGCCAGCCCCCGGAGCCTCGCACGTAGACGTTGAAGTACGCCCGAGGGTTGGCGCTGTTCCACTGGAACGAGAACAGCAGGTCCTGGTCGGCTGCGGCCGCGACACCGTCGAGATGTGCTCTGGCGTACGAGCCACCGGTGGTCGTTGTGAGCAGACGACCGGCATTCGACTGAATGGTGGCGGTGCCGCCCCGGCGCGCCGAGACAGCCCACTCCGCTGCCCACGCGCCCCCGTTCGGCCCGGTGAACGTGTCGGAGAATGCTGTCCCGGGCGGCGGCGGGGGAGGCGGCGGCGGGGGAGCGCCTCCGGTGTTGTCTGCGCCCGGTGTCCCGCCGACCGTCGACGTGGCGGTCCAGCTGGCCGGCAGTGAGTTGTCGGCGCTGGTGCTGGTGAGCTCCAGGGACGGCCCGGACCCAGCCGCGGCAGTCGGCCACGGTGCGCTCGGCGAGTAGGTAACCGTGTCGACCACTCGGGCACCCTGCATGAGGCTGACTGTCTCGCCGGTGTCGCTCAGGTCACCGGGGTACTCGCCCCCGACGAGCGCGTCCGGACCGGGGTGCGTGGCCCGGAAGGTCACGTCGTTCTTGACGAACACCACGTGGTGCCGGGGCAGGATGACCGTGCCCGGCTGGATGGTCAGACCGAGGCCGTCGATGGTCCACCCGGACACGTCCACCGACGTCGTGGCCGAGGGGTTGGTGAGCTCGATGAACTCGGCGTTTGTCCCGCCGGCCGGCTGGTACTGGATCTCGTTGATGACGATGTTCGGCGCTGCCGCCTGAGATGTCGGTACGGGCTTGCCGGGACCGGTGTTGTTGGCGATCACGTCCCTGCGGTCCTGGACGTAGCCGTAGAAGCGGTTGCTCTCTGCTCCCAGGGCCGGGCCGCCCCACTTCGCGCGGTCCAGGTCCCAGTCCGATGCGTACTGCTGGGTCAGCGTGTCCCACTGTGCCTCGTAGCCGCCGGGGGCCAGGAACTGGTCGGCAAGGGTGCGGAGCCGGCGGAAGTACATTGCCGAGATGTCGGGGTCGGCCATCAGGTCCCGCAGGAGTCGGTTCCCGGCGTCAGCGGTCAGGAACTCCCCGGTCTGGGACGTGTTACGAATCCACGTCCGGTTGAGGTCCCAGTGCCACATCTCCCAGCGGCCGGTGCCGTCGGTGTCCCGGCTGATCCACCAGTTCTTCCAGTTGGAGTCCTGGTGACGCATGATCACGTTGATGGCCATGTAGTTGACCATCTCGGGGATGTTCACGTTCTGCATGATCCAGTCGCGTTGTGCCTGGTTCGGCGTCTTGTCGAGGACCTGGGTCAGCTGCCACACGTCGGTGTAGTCCTCGAACTCGCGCTCCTTCTTCTCCAGGTACTGCTCCGGCTCGCACGGCCCGCAGCCGGCCCACATCAGGTTCTCGAGCGCCGTCGGCGTGGCAGCAGTCGTCAGGCCGCCCTTGTTCCCCTTGTAGATGGCCCAGTCGCTGACGTTCTGGTCGTCCCGCCACGACCCGTCCATCGTCTCCATGGCCTGGCCCACGCTCCAGAATTCGCCGTTCCGCTGCGAGCGCAGGTTGAAGATGCCGAGTCGACGGGCGCCGGCGTCGCCAACGGTGTCCCAGGCGATGACGGGCCGAGGGTCGAGGTCGGACTGCAGGGCGAACTCGTCGAGCAGATACGGCATGTTCGGACGCATGTCGATCTCGTACCCGGGGGGCAGCTCGATCTTCCAGTTGACCTTTGCTGCCGTCCGGGAGGACTGGCCGCGGATCCGCATCCTCGCGTTGTCGAAGACCTGGCCGTCATAGGAGATGACGGCCTCGCCCTTGAAGTTGTCGAACCGGTGGTTGGCCAGGATGTCGTTGTAGACCGCGTCGGACATGAACCACTCGAGGACGGGGAGCTGGGTCACGACGCCGGGGTTCTCCACGACGACACCGTGGTAGTTGATCGAGTCGCTGGCCGCCGGGCTGGAGAAGGCGACACCGGCGAAGGTGCCTTCAATCCGGTAGCGGATCAGCTTGCCTGCTGTCTGGCCGGGGATGGTGCCTGCGTAGACGCCGTCGCCGGCACCGCCCGGGCTGGCGGCGTCGTCCAGGAAGGGCACGCTCGCGTCGCCACCGAACATGACCTTGTACGTCAGCGAGGCACTGGTCCCGACCGGAAGGCGGGCTGTGACGTCAACAGCCTGGCCCGGGTTGGGGCGGTTGGGGGCGGCGGTGACCTCCTTGGCCTTGGGCGGCGGTGCCGTGCCGTTGATCGAGTTCACCGCTCGCGGCGTTCCGCCGTTGACCGCGCTCGGACCCCAGTTCTCCGGCTGCGTGTTGTCGAAGGCGAGGCCACGCAGCTCCAGCGACGGGCCGCTGCCGTCCGGCTCGAACGGCCACGGGGTGGCGTCGAGGTAGCTCACCTGGTCGACGACGACGGCGGCGCCGTCGGTGAGGGTGACCTGCTCTCCGCCGTTGGACAGCTTGCCGGTGTAGACACCGTCGGGGGCGAACCCGTAGAGCGACTGGAACTGGGCCGCGTCCGGGGACAGCACGAGGTAGCCGCCGGCAGCGATGACCGTTCCGGCCGGCAGGACCGCACCGATGCCCTCGGTGAAGGCCCAGCCCGACACGTCGACGGGTGAGCCGGTCGGGTTGGCCAGCTCGATGAACTCGTCGGAGTCCAGGTCGGTGGCGGGGTGGTAGTGGATCTCCGAGATCACCACATCCCCAGGTGCGGCCAGCGCCGGTTGAACCGCCAAACCTCCGGCAGCAAGTGCCAGAGCAGTGGTGACCACTGCTGCCCACCGAGCAGACTGCATCGACATGTCGTCCCCCATCGCACGTAGCGCTCGTGTACCCAGTCTGCCGCGAATCTACGGTGATGTCCGCCGGGTGTCAGGCGTTTCCAGCGCTGGCCGGCTGTTGCATCCTCACCGCTACAATCTGTGACCGGTTGTGCCCGTGTGTGACGTCCCCGGCGCCGGATCGGCGCCCGTGCCTGCGGGGGTGTCCGGGGGCGGTGTAACGCCGAGGGGGCACCGTGACACCGTCCCCGGACCGGGGCGGGCGCCGACCTCGGACGTGAGCCGCACCCGTGGGGCGAGGTCAGAGGAGGTCGTATGTCCGGCGACACCCTGACGGCGCCGCTCCTCCTCAGCCAGGCTGAGGACTGGCTCGCCGCGTCCACCTTCCGCGCCGGCTGCCCGGAACGGGCCGGCGTCGAGATCGAGTTCTTCGTCACCGACCGAAGTGACCCGGGGCGACGCATCCCGGCGGCCACCCTCGCAGCACTGGCGAGCTCTGCCCCGCTGTCCGCAGGTGGGACGGTGACCGGAGAGCCCGGTGGCCAGGTCGAGCTGTCCACCCTCCCGCACCTGTCCCTGCCGGACATCCTGGCCGCGGCGCAGACCGACCTGGCTGAGCTGCGCCAGCGGGCGCACGCTCATGGGCTCCTCCTGGTCGGCCAGGGCAGCGACCCGGTGCACGCCCCGAGGCGGGTGACCGAGCACCCTCGCTACGCGGCCATGGAGACCTACCTGGACCGCTGGGGGCCGGCGGCCCGCCAGATGATGTGCTCCACGGCCGCGGTGCAGATCACCGTCGAGGCGGGCCAGACGCAGGCCGACGTCCAGCGGCGCTGGGACCTGCTCCACGACGTGGGTCCGGCACTGGTCGCGGCGTTCGCCTGCTCCCCCCTGCTCGCTGGTCGTCGGACCGGATGGAAGAGCACGCGTCAGCGCATCTGGGGGTCACTCGACCCGGCACGCACCCGACCGGTACGCCCGGAGCTCCTCGGAGGCACCCGGCCAACCCCGCAGGCGCAGTACGTCGACTACGCGCTCCAGGCACCGGTCCTGCTCGTCCGTCGGCAGGAGGGGACCTGGGTCCCCGGCGTCGACCTGACGTTCCGCCAGTGGATCCGCGGGGACGCTGACGGCCGGCTGCCCCGCCCGACTCTCGACGACCTGTCCTACCACCTGACAACGCTGTTCCCCCCGGTGCGTCCGCGGGGACCGATGGAGGTCCGCTACCTGGACGCGCAGCCAGGTTCCGGCTGGGCGCTGCCTCTGGCGACGGTCTGGGGGCTGGTGACGTCTCCCGGCGCGCTGGACGCGGCCCGAGAGGCCGCCGCCCCCGTCGTGGGTCGCTGGCGCGACGCTGCGCGCGATGGTCCGGAGGACCCGGCGATCGGCCGTGCGGCGGCCGACTGCCTCGGCATCGCGCGGGACGCGCTGGCGCAGGCAGCGGACACGGCTGGAATCGCGGCCCGGCTGGACGGGTTCATCGAGCGGTACCCCCTGCAGGGCAGGTGCCCGGCCGACGACGTCCTGGGCGGTGGGCGGTACGTCGGCGACGCGCCAGCCGATGAGCCCGGCGCGACCGAGGAGCGGAGATGGGCGTGACCCAGCAGCTGAAGACCTCCATCGCCCACGGCCTGGGCTCGGCCCGCCGGCGGACGGCACTGCTTACCGAGTCTGTTGACGACGCGGACCTCACTCGTCAGCACTCGCCCCTCATGTCGCCTCTGGTATGGGACCTGGCCCATGTCGGAAACCAGGAGGAGCAGTGGCTCCTCCGTGACGTCGGAGGCCGGGAACCGGTCGTCGGCACCGCGATCGACGACCTCTACGACGCCTTCAAGCACCCGCGGTCGGGGCGTCCTGCGCTTCCGCTCATGGAACCCGCGCAGGCCCGCCGCTACGCCGCCGACGTGCGCGCCCGCGTGCTCGACGTGCTTGACGTCGTGCCGCTGGAAGGGTCGGCCCTGGTCCAGGACGGGTTCGCCTTCGGAATGATCATCCAGCACGAGCAGCAGCACGACGAGACGATGCTCGCCACGCATCAGCTCCGCCACGGCGAGCCTGTCCTGTCAGCGCCGCCGCCGCCACAGGCGGCTGACGTGAGCCGCGTCCCTGACGAGCGGCTGGTGCCCGCGGGGCCCTTCACGATGGGGACCTCCACCGAGCCTTGGGCGCTCGACAACGAACGGCCCGCTCACGTCGTAGACCTCGACGCCTTCTGGATCGACACCTTTCCGGTGACCAACGCCGCGTACCGGCAGTTCGTCGACGACGGCGGCTACGAAGATCCGCGCCTGTGGGCAGACGCCGGTTGGGCCCAGCGGCAGCGCGAGAGCTGGCAGGCGCCGCTGTTCTGGTCTCGGGAGGCCGGCGCGTGGACGCGACGGCGGTTCGGCATGGTGGAGCCGGTGCCCGACGACGAACCCGTCCAGCACGTGTCGTGGTTCGAGGCCGACGCGTATGCGCGGTGGGCCGGGAAGCGACTACCCACTGAGGCGGAGTGGGAGAAGGCCGCGCGACACGACCCGGTTCGCGACCGGTCCCGTCGTTACCCGTGGGGAGATGACGACCCGACTCCGGACCGCGCCAACCTCGGCCAGCGGCACCTCCAGCCGGCACCGGTCGGAGCGTATCCGGCGGGCGCGTCCGCGTACGGCGTCCAGCAGATGGTCGGCGACGTCTGGGAGTGGACGGCCACCGAGTTCGCCGGCTATCCGGGATTCGTCGCCTGGCCGTACCGCGAGTACTCCGAGGTGTTCTTCGGGCAACAGCTCATGGTCCTCCGTGGTGGCGCCTGGTCGGTTGACCCGGTGGCATGCCGTGGCACCTTCCGCAACTGGGACCTGCCCATCCGTCGCCAGATCTTCGCCGGCTTCCGCTGCGCGCGTGACGCGCCGGAGGTGGCCTGACGATGTGCCGTCACCTGGCGTACGTAGGCGAGACCCGGACGCTGGAGTCCTTGCTGGTGACCCCGGAGCATGGGCTGGTCCGGCAGTCGTGGCAGCCCCGTCGGCAGAGGTACGGCACCGTCAACGCGGACGGGTTCGGAGTCGGCTGGTACGCGCCCGGCGTCGCCGGCCCGGCCCGCTACCGTCGCGACACGCCGATTTGGGGCGACGAGACCTTCCACGACGTCGCGCGGGTCACGTCCTCGTCGGCCGTGCTGGCGGCCGTGCGCTCGGCGACAGAGGGCACAGCAGGAGGCGTCGAGGCAGTCGCGCCGTTCAGCGACGGTCGACACCTGTTCAGCCACAACGGTCGCATCGACGGGTGGCCGCACCGGTCGGGGTCCTTGGTGTCGGGCCTTCCGGCCGAGGCTCTGCTCGACCAGGTGGCACGTACGGACTCGGCGCTGCTGTGGCAGCTGGTCCGGCACGCGCTGGCAGCCGGTCTCGACTCGGCCAAGGCACTGGCCTCCGTGGCCGAGGCCACGGTTGCGGCGGGCCCGGCGCGGGTGAACCTGCTGCTGCATGACGGCCACCAGATCGTCGCGACTTGCGCGGGCGACACGTTGTTCTACCGGCACGAACCCTCCGGCGTGGTCGTCGCCTCCGAGCCCACGGACGACCTTCCGGGATGGGTGGAGGTGCCCGACGCGAGCCTGGTCGTGGCCGACGCGGCCGGGGTCCAGGTCGCACCGCTCACCGGAGTGGCCCTATGACGGGCCGGTTCACGATGGACGTCCACCTGGATCCGGACTTCGCCCGGCTGGCGCTGCGCCGCGACGTCGCCGAGGGGCTGTCCTCGCCCGCGAAGTCGCTTCCGCCGAAGTGGTTCTACGACGAGGTGGGCAGCCACCTGTTCGAGGAGATCACCAGGCTTCCGGAGTACTACCCGACACGCGCCGAGACCTCCATCCTCGCGGCACACGCTCGGGACATCGCGCGGGAGTCGGGAGCCGACACGTTGGTCGAGCTCGGGTCCGGGTCTTCGACCAAGACCACACTGCTGCTCGACGCCCTGCTGTCCGCCGGCCGTCTCCGCCGCTATGTCGCGTTCGACGTCAGCGCCACCGCTCTCGATGCTGCGGGTCGAGGTCTGCTGGAACGGTACGAGGACCTCGATGTCCACGGACTGGTGGCCGACTTCGACCATCACCTCGACCTCATCCCGAGAACGGGGTCGAGAATGATCGCCTTCCTTGGCGGCACCATCGGCAACTTCGAGCCACGTTCACGCCGCGAGTTCGTGCGCGACCTGCACGCCACGATGCGCCCGCAGGACACGCTGCTGCTCGGGGTCGACCTGGTCAAGTCGCCGGACGTGCTGCTCCCGGCCTACGACGACTCGCAGGGCGTGACGGCCGCCTTCAACCGCAACGTCCTCACCGTCATCAACCGAGAGCTTCGAGCGGACTTCGTGGCCGACGACTTCGAGCACGTCGCCGTGTGGGACCCCGACCAAGAGTGGATCGAGATGCGCCTCCGGGCCCTTCGGTCCTCAGTCGTGACGGTCTCCGCCATCGGGTTGACCGTGCTGTTCGATGCCGGCGAGGACCTGCGCACCGAGATCTCGGCCAAGTTCCGCCGTGACTCGCTGGAGGCGGAGATGACCGACGCCGGCATGCGGCAGTGCGGATGGTGGACCGACGACCAGGAGCGCTTCGCCGTGACGCTCTGGCGCGCGGAGCCTCGCGCTCGTGTGCCCGCGGCTACCTGAACCGACGGCGAAACGCCATGAGGAGGTTCTCCCGAACTGCCGGGTCGAGGGCCTCCACCTCCGTGGCCCGGACCGCGCGGGCCGACAGGCGCAGGTGGGACAGTGCCCGCTGACACCCCGGGCAGTCGGCCAGGTGGCCGTCGACCGCGCGGCGGCTCTGCGGGTCCAGCGCGTCGTCGAGGTACGCGGTGAGCAGGTCGACGAGCTCCTGGCAGGTCAGGTCGTCCGGGACAGCCCTGGTCATCGGTCCTCCTCCCCGGTCAGCAGTGCCGCCAGCCTGCGGCGGACCCGAGTGCGCCCTCGGTGCAGCAGCACACGCTGGTTCTGGGGGGAGATGGCGAGCACCTCGCAGACTTCGGCCGAGGACAGGTCGTGCACGTCACGCAGCTCGACGACGACGCGCTGGCGGTCGGGCAGCTCGGCCAGAGCCGCCTGGACAGCGGCCAGTGCCTCCCGGCTGAGCACCTGGTCCTCCGGACCCCAGTCCGCCGGCATCGCGTTGCTCCGCCAGTGGCCCGGCCACGGGTCAGCGGCATCCCGGAAGGACGAGGGGGGATAGGACGGGTCGTCCGCCAAGGTCTCGGCCGGGACGACTCGGGCGTCGTCCCGGCCGCGGCGGCGGGCCTGGTTCGCCAGAATGCGGAAGGTCCACGTGCGCAGGGACGCGTCGCCGCGGAACGACGAAAGCCCGTCCAGGACGGCGATCCAGGTCTCCTGGACGACGTCCTCCGCCGAGGCGTGGCTGCGGACGAAGCTCCTGGCGACGCTGAGCATGGCCGGGGACCAGAGGTCCACCAGCCGGGCGAAGGCGGACTCGTCGCCGGACCTGAGGTCACTGACCAGGTCGGCATCCCGCCCGGTCACTGACGCACGTTCCCCACCACAGTGGTCGACGGTAGACGACGACCGCCGGGGATGTCTGCGGTGGTCCGGTCCGTGGACCGGAGCGAGGGAGAGCACGGTCAGACCAGCGCCGGGTCCTGGTGGACGTGCAGGAGGGCCGGTCCGTCGGCTGCGAACAGCTCACGCATGGCGCTGTCGAGCTCGTCCGAGGCGCCGACGGTGAGACCGACAGCTCCGCACAGCCGGGCGTACTCGGCGAAGTCCGGGTTCACCAGGGAGGTCTGCCAGTCGGGCCGCTGCTCGGCGAGCTGCTCCTTGGCGATCTTGCCGAGGGAGCGGTTGTCGAGCAGGACGTGCTTGACCGGGATGTGGTACTTGACCGCGGTGGTGAGCTCGGCCAGGTACTGGCCGAACCCGCCGTCCCCCGTGACGGCCAGGACCGGGCGATCCGGATCGGCCGCCCAGGCGCCGAGAGCCGCCGGGTACCCGAACCCGATCGAGCCCAGGTAGCCCGACATGAGGACCGGCTGACCGGCCGACTCGAAGTACCGGCCGAACGAGTAGGCGTGGTTGCCCACGTCCACCGCGATCACGGCGTCGGCCGGCGTGTGCCGGGTCAGTGCGTCGAACACCGCTGCTGCCGACACTCCGAAGCCACGGTCGTCGGCAGCGCGGCGGGCCTTCTCCGTCCGCCACAGCGCCCAGCGTGCGGCAACGTCAGCTGTCTGGTCGAGGGCGGCCGTGGGACCGGCCGCGAGCACACCGCGAATGGCGGCAACCGTGGCAGTCGCGTCACCGACGACGCCGAGCGCAACGGGGTCGAACCGGCCGATGGCGGCGCGGTCCGAGTCGACCTGCAGGATCGGCTTGTAGGGGGCAATCCCGGTGTGATGGGCGAACGAGGCACCGACGACGACCAGCTGGTCGCTCTCGTTCATCAGCCAGCTCGCGACCGGGGTGCCACTTCGACCGAGCACGCCCCCGGCGAGCGGGTGGGTGTCGGGCACCAACCCCTTTGCCTTGAAGGTGGTGAGCACCGGGGCTCTCAGCAGCTCGGCAAGCGTGAGCACCTCATGGCGGGCAGCCCGAGCACCCTCGCCCACGATCAGAACCGGACGCTCGGCTGCTGACAGCAGTGCCGCTGCGGCCGTGACGTCTTCCGGCGCGGCCGGGCCACCGACGACAGCGCTGCGGCCGGTCGGCGCCGAGGCCGGTGCCTCGCTTGGCAGGTTCTGCACCTCGTCGGGAAGGACCAGATGCCCGACCCCGCGATGGTCGACGGTGCGCTTCACGGTGACCGCCGTGAGCTCGGCGTGGTCGCTGCCGGCGCCGAGCCGGGTGGTCGACACGGCGACGTCGCGAAAGACCGCCCCGAGGTCGAGGTCCTGGAAGGCGCCCCGGCCCAGAGACGGCGACGGGACCTGGCCGCTCAGTGCGACGACAGGTGCGCCGTCGAGCTTGGCGTCGTAGAGGCCGGTGAGCAGGTTGGTCGAACCCGGACCGGCGATCGCCAGGCAGGCGGCAGGTCGGCCGGTGAGCTTCCCGTACGCGCTGGCGGCGAACGCGGCGGCTCCCTCATGCCGGATTCCGACGTAGCGCAGCTCACCTCGAGCCTCGGCCCGACGAAGTGCGTCGGCCAGGCCGAGGTTCGAGTGCCCGACCATCCCGAACACGGTGTCGACGCCCCAGGCCACAAGCGTCTCGACCACGACGTCGCTCACGGTTCGCACGTCCTGGTCTGCGGGCGGGAGGAGGACACGCACGGTCCCCTCGCGGTCTTCGACCTCGTAGCTGTCCGGCGCGTCGGAGAACCCTCCCGGCGGCTGTCCGGTCAGCGGGTCGTAGTCGTAGCCGTGCCAGGGGCAACGCAGCCAACCGTTCTCGATGGACCCCTCGCCCAGGGGGCCCCCTTGGTGAGGACACCGGTTGTCCAGCGCTCCCACTCGACCACCGCATCGGGTGACGGCGACTGCTCGACCGTCGACGACCGCCGTGCGGACCCGGTTGTCGCCGTCGGGGATCTCGTCGGCCGGGATCTCGTGCCAGGTCCAGTCCTCGCGGTTCATCGCACCCCCGCAAAGCTCACGCCGACGAGGTCGGCGACGTCCCGCCGCCAGCTCGTGATGTCGTCCGGGCTGAAGTCAGACAGGCGGCGGTGTCCGCACGCGCGCGCCAGCACGACCATCAGCTCCGTGCTCGAGGTCAGGAACCTGGTGAGCCGTTCGGCCGCCAGCTCGACCGGAAGCCGGGCCCGCAGGTGCGGCTTCTGGGTGGCGATGCCGACCGGGCAGTTGTCGGTGTGGCAGGCACGCATGCCCACGCACCCGATGGACTGCAGGGCGGAGTTGGAGACCGCGACCGCATCGGCACCCAGCGCCATCGCCTTGACGAAGTCCGCCGGTCGCCGAAGTCCCCCGGTCGCCACGAGAGTGACCTGCGTCGCGGTGCTCGCGTCAAGATGCCGTCGGGCTCGCGCGACGGCCGCCATCGAGGGCACGCTGATGTTGTCGCGGAAGAGCTTCGGCGCGGCGCCAGTACCGCCACCTCGGCCGTCGAGGATCACGTAGTCCACGCCGAGCTCCAAGGCGGCATCCAGGTCGCGCTCGATGTGCTGGGCCGACATCTTGACCCCGACGGGCACGCCTCCGCTCCGTTGCCGGAGGTGGTCCACGGCGGCACGGGCGTCGGTTCGGTCGTCCCAGTCCGGAAACCGCGACGGAGACACTGCCGGCGTTCCAGGGGGCAGGCCGCGGACCTCGGCAATCCGGCCGGTCACCTTGCTCCCGGGGAGATGGCCTCCGGTGCCGGTCTTGGCGCCCTGTCCGAGCTTCAGGTGGATCGCCTGAACCCGGTCGAGCAGGCTGTCGTCGTAGCCGAACCGTGCCGACGCGATCTCATACAGGTAGCGCGAGCACGCCTCCTGCTCCTCGGGGAGCAGGCCACCCTCGCCCGAGCAGATCGCCGTGCCGGCCCCTTCGGCCCCCTGGGCCAGCGCGGTCTTGGCTTCCAGGGACAGGGCACCGAAGCTCATGTCCGAGACGAACAGCGGCAGCGCAAGCCGCAGGGGGCGCTCGGCACCAGGCCCGATCACGACCTCGGTGGCGACCGGTTCGTCGTCCAGCAGCGGGAGCCGGTCCAGCTGGGCGGTGAGCACCTGGAGGTGCTCCCACTGGGGCAGGTCACCGCGCGGCACCCCCATCGCGGCGACCGGCCCATGCCGGCCGGTGCGATTGAGGCCGTCGCGAGCCAGCGCGTGGATCTCGGCGACGTACGGCTCCTCGTCGGTCGCCTGGTGTGGATCGGCGTACAGCCGGGAGTAGGCGTCCACACCGACGGCCTGCGGGTTCTCGCGGAGGAAGGCGGCCACCTCGTCGGAGTCGACCATGACGTCTGTGCCGCGGACCTGGCTCGCGAACCGATGGAGCCGCTCGCGGGGGTCGTAGGCGCTGATCCCGGTGTCGAGACGGAAGTCGTACCCGTGGACACCGCAGACGAGGTCGTCGCCCACCACCGCGCCGTCGGCCAGCATTGCGCCGCGGTGGGGACAGCGACCCTCGAAGACGGCGATGTCGTCGTCGACCCGCACGACCACCAGGTCGACCCCGGCGAGCTCGGCGGCAACCGGTGACCGGTCGGGGAGCGAGGATGTGTTGACGATGGGGACGAAGGTCACGTAACGCTCCCGGGCTCGCACGGCACTGGATGCACGTCCGCACAGTGTCGACCGGTCGCGTCGGCGTTACACGAAGGAGAATGACATGCCCCCTGCCGGTGAAGCGGGTCTCGAGAAGCGGTCCGGCACGCCCGCCGAGACCCGGTCGTCGCTCCATGCCGTGGCGGAGTGGCTGCTCGCCGGTCCCCAGCACGCGGGCACCGGCACCATCAGGCTGAAGGTGACGCCGGGCGGGTTCGCCACCCTGGACGGCGCGGTAGGCGTTGACGGAGACGAGGTCGTGGTGGACACGGGTGGTGACGTCCTCCGCGCCCGCCTGACGGGTTCCCTGGCCGACGTGGCGGCTCGCGTCGGCATCGAGCCGCAGGCTCCCGAGGGCCTCTACTCCGACGGGTCCGGTGCCACTCCTGACACCGTGCTGCAGGTGGACCTTCACCATGCACGCGAGCTGGCCGACTGGTTCCAGCGCGCCCAGGTCGCGCTGCGTACGTTCGCGCCCAGCGAGACGCCCGTGCTGTGGCCCGAGCACTTCGACCTGGGCATCAGCGTGGACCGGGTCAACTACGGGGCCTCGCCCGGCGACGGCCACATCCCGGAGCCCTACGCCTACGTCGGGCCTTGGGAGACGCCCACCGGCGCGTTCTGGAACCAGCCGTTCGGCGCCGCCCGCAGCTGGCGGGAGCTGCCCGACGACAAGGCAGTGACGAGCTTCTTCCTCGAAGGTCGAGCGCAGCTGAGGTCCTGAGCGGCGGGCGAGTCTGTCCACAGCCGTAGCCTGGGGGCGACCCTGGACGGAAGGTGATGCCGTGACGGCTGCCAGGCGGGATCGTCCGACTCCTCGCGGCCTCTTGCTCGACCTCGATGGCGTCTTCTTCGTCGGTGACCAGCCGGTACCCGGCGGAGCGGAGGTCGTCGCCTGGGTGCGGGAGCAGGGCCTGCCCAGCCTGTTCGTCACGAACACCACGTCGCACCCGAGGACGAGTCTGGTCGAGACCCTCGCCGGGTTCGGCATCCCCGCCACGGCGGACCAGATTCTGACGCCGGCCGTGGCGGCATGCGAGCTGCTGGCGGCCGCAGCCCCCGGCCCGGTGGCCCTGTACGTCCCCAGTGAGACGGCCGAGGAGTTCGCCGGGATGACGGTCCTCGACCCGGATGACCCGTCGCCCGCCGGCGCTGTGGTCGTGGGCGACCTGGGCGACGGGTGGGACTTCGGCCGGCTGAACGCCGCGTTTCGTCAGCTGTCCGTCCAGCCGGCGCCGATGCTGGTCGCCCTGGGGATGACGCGCTTCTGGCAGGGGAGTGACGGCCCGAACCTCGACGTCGGACCGTTCGTGGCCGCCCTCGAGTTCGCCACCGGCGTGGAGCCGGTGGTGACCGGGAAGCCGGCCGCCGGGTTCTTCGAGGCAGCGGCACACCGCCTCGCCCTGCCCGCGGACCAGCTCGTGATGGTGGGCGACGACATCCGGGGCGACGTGGCGGGCGCGCAGCGCGCCGGCATGTCAGGTGTGCTCGTCCGGACCGGGAAGTACCAGGCCTCCGACCTTGGTCTCGGCATCAGTCCGGACGCCACGCTGGACTCGGTGGCCGATCTGCCGCAGTGGTGGGACGGACCCAGCTGACGGCGCGGAACGGACTGGTGCAGCGAGCGAAGG
>Ga0224505_10000874_pt1 | contig 20286 bp, 21 predicted proteins | sample SF_Jan12_sed_USG_FD_169102 | JGI IMG/M metagenome (GOLD analysis project Ga0224505, IMG submission 169102) | Sediment microbial communities from San Francisco Bay, California, United States - SF_Jan12_sed_USGS_4_1 | ecosystem: Environmental > Aquatic > Marine > Sediment | place: USA: California... | reverse complement strand
CTTGCGTGATGCTTCACCCATAGGGTGACTCCCTTCGTGCGAAGAAATGCGCCGCCCATCCACTCCCAACAAGGCTATAATGGAGCAGACCACTGCTTCAACTGCCGTTTATAGGATCAACTGTCTGTACCAGCGGCGGCCCCAAGAATCGCAGCGGGAGGACAGCGCCGAACGCTGGTGCGCTTTTGCGTGGGATGCGGTTACCTCTGCGACGAGATCCAACCTGACAACGGACAGACGCAATGGATTGAAGCCCGCCATTACCTCAAGAGGTATGGCCTCACCTGGAATGAACTCGACCGACATGACGATATCTGTCCGGACTGTGCCCGCGTGCAGGCCTGCGGGACGCGCCGAGTTTCCTCAACAACTGCTGCTGTTGCGGCGGTCCGTTAGGACGCCCTCAGTAAGCGAGACGACAACCTCAGGGCAAACGGATCTGTAAAGAACTTTTTGGACGTTCCAGTAGACGGCAAAATGGTTTAGGAGGCCGCACACAACTCCGCCCCCTGATCGCGTAGGCTGCCTTCTGTGTCGTGCTCCTGCCTCAGGCGCGCTGCACAACTTCCTTTTCACACGAAGCCCGGATGGCGACCTCGACACGACCAGGGTCGAACGCCCCGCCGGTCACCTGGACACCGCCCACGACCTGGTCTATCCCAACTTTCCAACACTCTAAAAGAGTGGCAGATGTCGATGGGCCGGCTAGGACCACCACTTTCCCTCTATAGCCTTCTCTCCGTGCCTCCCGGAGGATCTCCGTCGCGCTAGGATCCACCGCGTACAGATCCACTACGAGAACGTGCGGTGCTTCCTGCTTCAGGCTCGACAAGACGTGTTGTCGAGCCAAGGGCACAGACAACTCATATCCCTTATCACGTAGACATTCCGTCAGCCGAGCCTGTCGCTCGGCATCATGGGTCACGATCATCACATGCATGGCTCACCTCCGATTATCCTCTCTGTCCGCTACCCCACAACGTACCGTGGTTCTTGCGCCATTTCTGCATCCATCAGACCGCATCGACCCCGTAACGGTTATGTGAGCAAGATACTGACCAGAAGCTTCCTCTGAGGCAGTCGCGAAAAAGCAGCCTCGATTCCCACTTGATCCGACTCAATCGAATGCACAAGGGGTAAATCGCGCCAATTCACGGAGAAGAAGTAGAGGAATTTTGCCACGGTCTAACCATAGTTCCACGAGGATCCATGATTCACGCCCTGGCCATCGACCTTCACACCGCTACTACCCGGCTCTCGTAGACGTTTGCCGCAGAAGCGATCATGAACTGGGTGGAAAGAAGATCTTTCTCATATGAGGCATGCCCCGTAGGATAGGGCATGCCTTGGCGGGTAGGGACTCAGGAGCTCGTGTGCTTTTTCAGTATCGGAGATTCTGTAATCATCGTATTGTCCGGTGCCATTTCGGCCGCCTTCTTGAACGCGGCGGTCGCCTCGTCGTGCTTGTCCTGCTTGCTCAACGCCAAGCCGAGATTAAATTGTGCTTCCGCGAGTTTCGGATCGGCTTCAAGGGCTTTACGGAAATGGCCTTCGGCTACATCCCAGTGACCTTGCTGAGCGTGTGCCACACCTTCCATATTCTCAGCACGGCCGGCCGAGTCTTCAGGCGCCTTCAGGGTTGCTGCAGTTTCGGTCGCGGATATCTCCGTCTTAGCCTCTCCGGCTGGCGCGGTCTCAACCTTAGGTGCAGGCGTCTCCTGCTTTGCCTCCATCTGCGGTTGCTTTTGCTCACAACCGGCCAGCCCCATCATCGCGGCTAGGCCGATACAGGCCACACCAATAATCGCTACTCCCCTAACGTTCACGTTCTTGTCGTTCATCTGTTCTCCTCCGTATGTGCCCCGAAAGGCATTGTGTGCTCACCATTGCTTGTCTGTATCCGAGTTCATGGTGACCGGCAGTGGTTACTTTGGCTCAGGAATCACCTCCGTGGCTTCTTTTACTGGAGGCTCGATCTTGATGACCGGACCTTCGACCTTGGGCAACATGCCCGCGCCCGGCTTCTCCAAGATGCGCTCGTCCTGCCGATTGATGGACAGGCTCTGTTTGACATGATCAACATCCGTGACTGCCGCCTTGTGTAATGCTTGGTCCCCGACTGCGTTGCGCTGCCCGGGGTCGTTCGCGAGAGACTGGCCATGCACGGGGTCAACGGCCTTGTCCATTGGATAGCCGGCATGGTTCGGCAACATCGATGGATTGGCGAATGCGAACGAGACCCCGAATAGAATGGCGGCAACGACCGAACAGACACCCAATGAGTTGTTCATGACGCCACCTCTCATGGAGTGAAGATTGAGAGATACCTTCCTTCGAGTGCCGCACGTTCGCGGATGCGCCTCTTGAGCTGACCGCACCGGAATCGAGATCGTCTGCTGTATCCTGATAACTCACCCTACCTTGATGTTGGATGCCTAACGAACTAGGGAAGAGCCTAGTTTTGTTGTCCATCGATACCAGGAGCCACTCGCTTCCACCGCAACGCGATGTCATGAACTGTCGTCACAGAACATTCCGGTGACCATCGACGCTTGGAAACGCGCGAGTACTCCTCCTTTTGGCCGGACCTTCAGATGCGCACTCCCTCCACACTTTATTGTGGGAACTCATGCAGAAGATTGCGTGTCACCCCCACAGACCGCGGTTGAAGATTCTCCAGGTAGATGTTTGCGGTCGAGAAAGAGACGAGGCCAGCATGAAACATTCCGACGTGACCGGAAGAACCAGTGGGATGCAGGTGGACATCTGCAGACGCTGTCGAGGATTGATGGTTCCGTGCTTCACAGATTCGTTGTTCTTGGAAATAGCTGAGGCCACACGGTCTCCGTCTTGGCATTGCGTGAATTGTGGCGAGTGGCTCGATGAGACGATCGCAACCAACCGCCAGCGGATGCATCATGCCGGCTCTATCGCAACAGAGTCCGCATCGGCGTCTCGCCACCGATGATGGAGGCGATCATCGTCCGCCGACGGAGCAGAGGGATTGAGGCCATCATCCTCGGCACCCTTCAAAAGGAGATTTTCAGTATGGCTCGACGACAGAAGGTGGCCAGCTGGGCTGCGATCTCCAAGATTGATTTGACGCCGAACGAGAGATTCTGAGCCGGGCGCCCCCATACAAGCAATATACGAGATAGCTGGAATCTACCCTCTCATCCATTACTTCAGATTTGTCGGGCCCGTGGACTGCGCACCACCTGCGATCACGCCATCCCAAATCTCCTTGCAATTCCCTGCCGAAAACTAACGAACTCCCCGTCTAGCGTAAGACCTCCATTTCATGCCATACTGAGTGGTGACTATTTTGAGGGCTTTCACGGAACGCCTCAACATCGTACGGAGAACCGGATCCACCTTCAGCTCAGAATGGAGAACTCTCATGGAAGTCTTGGCAATTATTCTGTCACTCATAGCCGTCGCGATGGCCTACGTCGCGCTCCAGCGCACAGGAGGGTTGAAGGATATCAGGCAGCAGATGGACCACCTCGCCACCAAGACTGAAGACACAGCCAAAGGAGCCAGAGAGACGACCGCCGACATTCTCCAGCGACTCGAGCATATGGTACGAGGATCGGGTGCGCAGCCTCCGAATAAAGACGAGAACGTTCCACCACCACCCGACGCCGGATCAAAACCATGAAAGCATGGGCGGGTCTCATCGGTGGATTCATACTGGGATTTCTCGCGGCAGTCATTACGGATCTCGCCGCTCCCGAGTTACTGACCCCCTATACACAACAATTCATCCCGGCCACCCAGTTCGAATCCGTGAAGGGGACGGTCGTGAAGAAGGAGCGCGATGCGAATCGCTTGCTCATGACGTTGTCCACCCCCAAAGGAGTGCTGCTAGCGACCTTTACTCTGAAAATCAATGAGATCGACCTCCTCGTTGCAGAAGGCTACGCGGCCACAATTCGGCTAAGAACCTATTCTCCCTTCGTTGAAAATCCGGTGATCGAACGAATTGAAGCCGCCACCAGTGGTGCAGATCAGGGAACCGATTCACATCCCACCGCCACGCAATAGGGTCATCATCTATCCGTTGACAGTCGATAGGCAGGTGCCTTAGATAGATGCGAGGCTGCGGATACGGGCCCTTTCGTTGGCGTTCACGTTCATAGGATAGCGGCATTGAATCCGCGCCAACAGCGCATGAATTCTCTTCCTCTCCCAGAGAACGCCCCCTGATGAAGACCCATTCCAAACCTGGTTGGATGGCACAATACCAATCTGCGTGGGGAAACAGGACAGACTCGAGCGGCCCTCGCATACTGGTCATGCCGAATGGCTGGTCTCCGGCCAGAATCCTGGGCACGCGGCTCCTGCTTGTGTTTCTCCTGTTCTGTTTTGTGTTTACGCTACTCTGGGTCGATCGTGATGGATTGCGCGATCAAGTCGACGGCGAACTTTCCTTCACGGATGTCGTGTATTTCACCATGATCACCGTCACAACGGTCGGCTATGGGGATATCGTTCCGGTATCCACACGTGCGCGGCTGTTAGATGGGCTGGTCGTCACACCAGTTCGGTTTGCCATCTGGTTCTTGTTTTTAGGAACGGCCTATCAGTTGATCATCCGGCAATATATGGAGGAATATCGCATGGCGAAACTCCAGGCGAATCTCGACGGTCATATCATCGTCTGTGGCTTCGGCCATACCGGAATGTCGGCCTCGAAGGAACTCTTGGCGCGCGGTACGAGTGCCAAACAGATCCTGGTGATCGACAGACTGGAAGAGCGGGTACGGTTGGCCGGAACCCTTGGCATTGCGGCCTTTCAGGCCGACAACACGCAAGAATCCGTGTTGCGCGATGCCGTCATCGACAAAGCCAAGGCCGTCATCATCGCCGCAGGCGTCGACGATGCAAACGCGCTGATTCTGCTCACGGCCAGACACCTCAATCCAAAGGTACGCATCATCGTCAGCGCCAAAGAAGAGGAGAACGTCAAGCTCTTCAAACAGGGAGGAGCGGACGCCATTCTTTCGCCTGCGACCTTCGGCGGCTATATTCTCGCAGCAGCCGTCGATCAAGGACACATGGTGCAGTATCTCGATGATCTGCTCACCACAGGAGGCCACGTCGCTTTAGTTGAGCGAACGGTCCGACCCGACGAAATTGGGAAATCCCCGGCCGAGCTGCACCCCGATCTCTTGCTCCGCCTGTATCGGAAGACAACCATGTATTCCTATTTGAAGCTGAACGAGGCCGGCCCACTCCAGCAAGATGACATCATGGTCCTCTTTACCAGTTCGCCGACCGGCACCGGATAACCGTTCGGCGGCCAAACGCAGTGCGTGCACTGTTAGGGGGTTCGGAACCAGATGTCCGCAGCAGGCGTTTGGTTGCTTAAGCTCGTGACGAAGCTCGCACCAAACCTTCGATCGTGAGACCTTGGACAAGGATCGAAAAGACCACGACAATGTAGGTCATCGTAATAAGCACATCCCGATACGGAGACGGTGGGAGCGAGAGCGCCATGGCCACAGAGATTCCACCGCGCAAACCACCCCAGGTCAGGATCAACGTGGCACGATCCGTAAACTCTTGGAACAACCGAAACACCTGGACCGGAAGGCTGACGCTGATAAAGCGAGCAAATAGCACCAGCGGGATCGCGATGAGGCCTACTTCTAAATATTCCGGTTTGAAGGTCAAGGCCAAAACTTCCAGGCCGATCAAGACAAAGAGCACCGCATTGAGTAGTTCGTCGATGAGCTCCCAAAACGTATCCAGATACTCTCGCGTCGTCTCCGACATTGCGAGGTGACGCCCGTGGTTGCCGATCAAGAGGCCGGATACCACAACGGCGATCGGACCTGACGTGTGTAATGCATCGGCCAATGCATACCCCCCCATCACCAACGCCAGCGTCAACAAAATCTCGACATGATGCTGATCGATTGATTTCAACATCATATAGGTCAGATATCCTAGAGCGAGGCCGATAGCCGCTCCGCCCACAGCTTCCTGGACGAACAACAGGACAATGGATCCAGGCGTGACTGCTCCGGTCTCCACTACCCCGAGCAGCACGAGGAACACCGCGACGCCGACGCCATCATTAAACAGCGACTCGCCCGTAATCTTGATTTCCAGTTGTTTCGGAGCCTTGGCATTTTTCAAAATGCCCAACACTGCGATGGGATCGGTGGGCGAAATCAGCGCACCGAATAACAGACAGCCAATGAATGGAATCGGCAATCCGATCCATCCGAGGATCAGATACGTCAGCCCTCCTACGATCGAGGCCGACACCATGACGCCGAGGCATGCCAAGGTCCCAATGAACCATTTTTGTTCCAACAGATCGTCCAGGTTAATATGCAGCGCGCCGGCAAAGAGTAGGAAGCTGAGCATGCCATGCAGGAGCGTTTCGTCAAAATCGATACTACGGATGAAGCTCTCGGCTTCCCCCTGGATTCCGTAGCCGAGTTTCCCGAGCAGCAACAGAACAAGCGACATCACCAGCGCGATGGCCATGAGGCCGATCGTGACCGGTAACTTGATGTACCGATGGTTCAGATAGCTGAACACAGCGGACAGGCAGACCAAAATGGTGATCGTTTCAATCAGGGACATATCACGGAGAGCCAAACAGACGGGTCGTGACTCGGAACGTGTTCACAAAATAGAAGGTTCTGGCACCGCTTCAGTAGAACTTGAAGGATGCCTTCGTTGATACAGCGTCAACACCAACGTCATGCCAAGCACGCACAGGACGATCACGGTCAGCGCATAGATCGGGAACAATTCCGTCCCAGAGATTCCGGTTGAGATCGGAAGAAACGCCATGACCGCGGTCGCCACACCACGTGGGAACATCGCGGCGATCACCAAACGCTCGCTCATATTCCATGAGTCGGTTACTCGAGACAGCCCCTCGGTCACGCCGGCCCGCACGATCACGACGATACAGAATAACGCCACGCTCATCAACGCAATCTCGACGGTTATGGATGAGAAATCCAGGATCAACCCCAGCAACACATAGAAGAACGTCCGCACCAGAAACGAGAGCTCTTCGTGCATCCGCTTCATGAACTCACTCAACATGAATTTTGCTTGGTCCAACTCATACCCAATCAACATACGGATAGGCCTCACCATGTGCCCAATGAGGAACTCCATGTTGCTGAGGACGAGCCCGAACAAAAGAATCGTAATGGCTCCATTGGCGCCGATCAGTTCCGCCACATAGTAGAGCACCAGAATCGCCGCCATCGTGAGCATGTAAGACAGCGCTTGCCCTTCGAGCCATGCCAGTAGCCGCGCCCACAGTGCTCCTGCCAGGAGCGCCAGCATGATCGCATCCCAAAAGGCATGAAATACCTCGCGAATAAAATGTCCTCCGCCATCTGGATCTTTCATCGTCCCCATCAGGGCCAGCGCGAGGACTACGACAAAGACTTCTGAGATGGCCGAATCAAGACTCAACATCACCTTCGTCGAATCACTGAGCGAAGACATATGCGACGTCACAGGGATAATGATTGCGGCCGCGGTGCCCCCCAAGATGGTGCCCAGAAGCAAACCATGCAACCAGGGCGCGTGGGTGATCCACACATAAAAACCCATGATCGTGAGAATGGTCAGGCCGAAGACCATCACGGAATACAGCAAGGCCATCGGCGTCTCCTTGACGACTTTCATAATGTGGAGGTTGATCCCGCCGTCGAAGAGAATGATCAGCAGCGCGAGGGTACCGAAGTACGGAGCGAGCTTCATGACGGCAGTGGGTTCAGCCACATGAAATACAGGTCCGAGCAGAATCCCGAATCCCATCAGAAACAGTACACTGGGAATGCCGGTCCGTTTGAAAACCAACTCACCCGCCAAGCCGACCAGGATGATCAATCCTGTTAAGCCCAGCACAAGGTCGACGCTCAAAAACTCCATATCCACAACCACTTCCGAACGACTAGGACCGCACTCGCTGAAGCATTATGCCTCCACCTCCCTCTTTAGGCAACCAATCGCGGTGAGGAGGCAGAGGCTGCCGCAACTGGTTCATCTCTAGCGCAAAACATGGTGGCATGGCACAATAACATCCGTATTTATCCTGAAATCAGGGACACGGACCAAGAAGGGAACTTGAATATTTGAGCACACACGACTCCCACACAACCAGGACTCACGGGCTACTGCTCGCCATCTGCTGCGCCGTAATGACCGGGCTGACCGCTGTTCCCGCCTTTGCCGATCCGTCGGGATCCGGCTCAGGCGTTCCGGTTCGATTCCATGGCGAGACCCTGTTCACGCTTCAGACAGGGCTCGCCAATGTCGATGCAGCCTCTCGGGCAGCAGCCATCGAGAAGCGCCTGGATCGGCTGACCCATGCGACACCTTCCGTCATCGATAGCCTGAGAGTCGAAGACCATGAACAGACAGCCTATGTGTTGACATCGGAAGAAGTTCTCTTCGTGGTGACCGACAATGAGGCCAAGGCAGCTGGAAAACCGCGACACCTCTTGGCCGAAGAGCAGACGGAAACGATACGGGAAGCGATCCTGGCTCTTCCTTCCCTTCAATCATCGCGAGAACCGGCGTCCCCGATGACCTTGCGGAATCTGCTGTGGGCCGGCGTCGCAACCGCCTTATTGATTTTCTTCGCTGTGGCCTTCCATGTCCTCTTTCCTCGACTCTACGAAGCCCTCGAGGCTTGGAGTGAGACACAACTGCGCGCTGTGTCACTTCACGGCTTGGAGCTGATCGCAGCAGACCACCTCAGCAATGTCCTGGTGTTCTGCAGCAAAACCCTTCGAGGTGTCCTCTCCGGTCTCGGGTTGTATTGGTACTTTCATTTCGTCTTGAACCTCTTTCCCCAAACACGCGTGTTTGAGCAGCGGTTTCTGGAGGCGTTGGCCGTACCGTTTGAACAGATTCAGGCCTTGCTGGGCAATTGGGGTGAGCTGGCCATCGGCCTTCTACTCGCCCTGGTCGCCACAGGCTTGTTCCTGGCCTTCCTAAAGGCATTCCGCGAGGTCTTTCCCAGCATGCTCGACAAGGTTTCCGCGTGGGGCTTCACGACAACATACTCGTTCAAAATCCAGCGAGTGGAAATGCTGTCCGGCGCGCAAATCTCGGACAGCTTGCTGGTGCTGTTACGAGCCCTTCGATTGGCAGCATACGTCTCCCTCACCTACCTCTACGTCACGTCGATTCTGGGATTCTTTCCTTCCACCCGCAAACTCTCCGTCGAACTGTTGAACTATATGATTGAGCCGATCAAGATGATCGCTCAGGAGTTCGTCACCTCGCTACCCGATGTCATCGCCATCGCCATCATCATCGTCGTCACCAACTACATCATCAAGCTCATCCACATGTTCTTCAATGGAATTAAGCGAGGGGCGATCACCTTCCAGGGCTTCCATCGCGAATGGGCAACCCCCACCTACAAGATCGTGCGGTTCTTTGTTCTCGTCTTGGCTGCAGTCGCTATTTTTCCCTATATCCCAGGATCCCATTCAGAGGCGTTTCGAGGCATTTCGGTGTTTCTTGGAGTGCTCGTGTCATTGGGCGCGGCCGGATCGTTCAGCAATATCGTCGCCGGAGTGGTCTTGACCTACATGCGACCATTCAGCGTCGGAGATCGAGTCAAAATTGCCGATACGGTCGGGGACATCACGGAAAAAACGCTCCTCGTCACAAGAATCAGAACTATCAAGAACGTCGACGTCACGATTCCTAATGCCCTCGTCCTCGGTTCACACATCATCAACTTCAGTTCATCATCGATGAAGCCTCCACCGCTCATTCTCCATACAAGCTTAACCATCGGTTACGACGCCCCGTGGCAGAAAGTTCATGAGCTGCTCATTGCAGCGGCCAAGCAGACAGCGCATATTCTGGAAACACCGGAGCCCTTCGTCTTGCAAACCAGTCTGGATGACTTTTATGTTAGGTATGAGGTCAACGCCTATACGGGCGCTCCGAACAAGATGGCCACCATCTACTCGGAACTCCACCAGCATATCCGGGACCAGTTCAATGAGGCTGGGGTTGAGATTATGTCGCCTCACTACACCCAGATCCGTGACGGCAACAGAACGACGATTCCTGATGAATACCTCCCGAAGACCTACCATGCACCAAGCTGGCGGAGTTGGCCGTTGGGCACAACTCAACAGCATCAGGAATCACCCCCGTCAGGCGGAGACGGTCGAGCTTCGTGACCTTCCTATTCGGTATCTTCGCTATTCTGTTCTTTGGAGTCGGGCCAGCGGCCGGAGAGGAACCGTCTCAGTCGGATTGGCATTACGGCGGATTGCTCGACCTCAGCTACGAGCTCAATTTCAACTTTCCCGACAACCATCTGTGGCGGTCCAAGACCACGACACCCAGCGTCAATGAACCGGCGCTCAACATGGCGGTCGGGTACGTAAGAAAGGACCCGTCCCAGCATTCACGCTGGGGTCTTGAATTCGGCCTCCAGGAAGGTCACGACGCAGACGGCCTCGTTCCCTCCACAATTCCAGATCGTGACAAACCTATCGACCATGCAACTCAGCTCAAACATTTTTCCCGAGCCAATGTCTCATTCCTTGCCCCGATTGGAAATGGGTTGAAGGTGACAGCAGGACTCTTCAACAGTTACATCGGCTATCAATCGATCTATGCCAGATACAACCTGAACTACACTCGCAGCTATATGGCCGACAACGCGCCCTATTTCGTCTTCGGACTCAGCGCGACGTATCCGGTCAACGAGGCGACGACGGTCGGATTCTACATCATCAACGGGTATAATTATCTGTCCCACATCAACAATCAGCCTAGTTATGGCATGCAAGTCGCCTGGAAGCCCACCACCCGTCTGACCCTGACGGAGAACCTGTACTATGGCGCGGACCAGTCAAACACGGCTATCGAGTTCTGGCGATTTTTCTCCGACAGCATCATCGAATGGAAAGACGGACCGTTCACCTTTGCTGCGGCGTACGATATCGGCACCGAAAACGCCGCCGAGCTTCCGGGCCATCCCCGGACCTTCTGGACAGCAGGAGCGCTCTATGCTCACTGGAATGTCAGCGGCCCCTGGAGCGTGGCGCTCCGTCCGGAGTTTTATTGGGATCGCAACGCGAGGATCACCGGTTCCGAACAATTCATCGCGGCCGTGACTACGACGCTGGAATACAAGTGGTGCATCGATCTCCACACCCTACTCGCCAGACTTGAGCACCGCTACGACGACTCGCGCGGCACTGAGGGCGGTTTCTTCACGGGGGACTTCATCGGCCCCGGCATGATCGGACTGACTCCCGGACAGCACCTCTTGCTCTTTTCGTTGATTTGGTTCATCGATCATTGATAGCCGTAGGCATGGAGGAGCAGCGATGGATTGGCTGAGTGAACTCTTGCACCCCCTAGATACATTCTCCCACATCCCATTGTATTCGGTCGGCGACACGACCATTACCCTCGGCACCGTGCTCTATCTGACGATCCTGGTCGTGGCGCTCTTTTATTCCACCGCCAAACTGAAAACATGGATCGTCGAACGGCTGCTCTCACGAAGCCATGTCGACCTTGGAGTGAGACACGCCATAGGCGCCATCGTTCGGTATATCGTGGTGGCCCTCGGCCTGATCATCATCCTCCAGACAGCCGGCATTAACCTCAGCACCTTGACGGTTCTCTTCGGCGCGCTCGGCATCGGGGTCGGATTCGGGCTGCAGAGCATCACCAACAACTTCGTCAGCGGGATCATTCTCCTGTTGGAGCGACCGATCAAGGTGGGAGACCGCATCGAAGTGGGCGACGTGCATGGCGACGTCGTCAATATCTCGCCGCGCGCCACCACGATCGTGACGAACGACAATATTGCGATCATCGTTCCGAACGCCGACTTCATCTCCTCGAAGGTCGTCAACTGGAGTTATACGAATCGGGATGTCCGATTCAACTTCCCCGTCGGAGTATCGTACAGCTCAGACCCTGAGCAAGTTCGCCGGGTGCTTCTTGAGGTGGCGCAGGCTCATCGAGGAGTTCTCAAAGAGCCGGGACCTTCCGTACTGTTCGATGGATTCGGAGACAGTTCGTTGGACTTCTTACTCCGGGTGTGGACGAGAGAGTTCTCGACGGTTCCCGGAGTGCTGCGCAGCGAGTTGTACTTTGCGATCAGCCGGGCGTTCAAAGAAGAGGGCATTGAGATCCCCTTCCCCCAGCGCGATCTTCACATCAAAAGCGGAACGCTCAACGTGCGGCAGGTATCATCCAGCTAGTTAAAACCGATATTCTCCTCGTGCCGCCCTACGCATGCACGGGCGACCCTGGCGGTATGAAGCGCAGCACGGCACCCTGATCAAGGATCGAAGATCTGGTAAGATGGCTTACCCACCCGGTTGAAGGCCGGATCGACAAGCCAACCATGTCTCGATATCCCCGTCGTGATCGGTGCCAAAGCTGCAAGAAACCGCTTACGCATTACGCAGTTGGCCTTGGCTCCTCTTTCCCGGACCGGATTTGAGATGCAGTCCGAGTCAGCAATTCCTTCTGCAACACCTCGATATCGGCTTTGGCTCCCAACGCCATCTCTTCAACCTTTCGTTCACTCTCCGGACCCGGCACGTGCGAAAACTCATGGCAATCTTCATAGGCCTGTTCGGTGGTGCCGGTCGCCTTGATCACCAGGCCGGCGATCACACCCCCCACAATAGCAATCCCGAGCGTCATGGCGATACCGGTCAATTGTACGCCGGCAACACCGGGAACGACAAAAATTGCACAGAGGCCGCCCAGTAATCCCGGCATGCCGTGTAGATTGTGAACGCCACAGGTATCGACCAATTTTATTTTAGATTCCAGCATCGGTTGAATGAACACGAATCCGATGACCGAAAGAGCGCCGGCGAGTAACCCGATCGAGAACGCCCCGACAGGCCCTACCAGGTTACAGGTCGAACCAATCGACACCCCGCCAGCCAGTGCGGCATTGGCCATGTCCACCATCGAGGTTTTTCCATGATGGAAATAGGTACTCAAGAAATAGGTCGTGAGCGTCGCTCCGCTCAGCGCGAGAATGGTGTTCACGATCGTTTGAGGCATCTCCTCGAATGGCACGATCGCCGTCGCGAAGCTTGGCCAGAACAACCACAACACCATCGACCCAAGCATAGCAAACCGATCGGAGGTCGGATCGGATTCGATCGGCTGACTGCGCTGCTGCGCGGTTGTCAACACCAAGGAAGCCGCCAACCCGAAATACGCGCCGAACGCATGGATGACGATCGAGCCTGCCGAATCCTGAAACCCTTTCGTGAGCCCCGAGCCGTTGTCCAGTACCAAATACTCGTTGAGCGCGTAGAGCGGCACGAGTAGCAATGTGAGCAAGGCGTACTGAAACACACGCAACCGTCCCAGCACTGCCCCCATGGCGATTAACGCCGTTGCGACTGAAAATTCAGCCAACATCAGCGTTTCGACCGAATGCGTCTGAATCTCATGCCCCACCACGCCGTTGGCACGCAACAACATATACAGGGGCAACCCGGTTGCAACCACGAGATAGGTGCCGGTCGTCGCACCGAACCCATATCGTCGAACAAAGACCATGAGAAATCCGAAGCCGACGACCAACATGGCCAGGATATGGATCGAGTAGTTATATTGCGCGACCAGCCGTGCCTCATTGATGGGACCAGCCGGCTCTTCGGCGCCGACCCAACTTGTCATGCACAAGAGAACCAGACTTGCTGCGCCGAGCATCTTCAACCAGAAGCTGTTCCGCATGGAGGCCTCCTTGGACAATAGGAGCGATAGGGGGAATATTGGGGGAGCAGTGTACCCTAGTTACAAGCGCGCTTGTCAAACTCCTCCCAAAGTGCACTGAGGAGCTTGGCCATCCAACCGATAGCCCGACTCAGGTGAAGGCCTTCCAAGTTGTTGATAAACTGAATGAAATACATTGCTGGCTGGAATCATCGGAGTGCACAAAGATGATCGACGACTCGAGGTGATTCTGCTTTACCGGGGTGCGGTATGTGGAGGTATCATCTTCAGGTGCTGATCCTCACACCGAAACCATACCGGACAATCATGAGGACGGAGGGCTGAGCGAGCGTAACTCCAGTCCTTCAATCTCTTGAATCGTTTTTCCGGCGATGCCCTGAAGATCGCCATACATGCCCGCAGTGGCCTGCATCACGCGGTCGATCTGTTCTTCCCGCTTGGCCCATTGTTTGATGATGGCCTTCTTCTCTTTATCGAGATCTTCCTTCATGGTCGAAAACGCTTCGACAATGGCTTCGACTCGATGGCGAAAGCGGGGGCCGGTCAGATATTGGTAGATCATTTCCGTCTTGGTTTGTTGGCCCTCGGACGCTTGGCGCGCGGAGGCGACTTCGATGAGTGTCTGGCGAAGTGCGAGCGCCAATGGGAGCACCGTCTTCGTGTGGGTCACCCACACGTTTTCAACCAACCCGAATGTCTCAACTTCTCTAGGAAGCGATTGGCTCACGATGACGGCAAGTTCAGACTTGGCAGCCCGCTGATCTTCCCGCAACTTAGCCAGCCATCCATCGCTCCAGTTCTTGGTCCGCTTCGATTCCCAAATGATCGTGCCGCATGGCTGCCCATGAGGCCCCACAACGCGCTGAAGCGCATCCCCCCCATGTTCGCCTTTGGGAACGGGCTCAATCGTGTCCCAAGGAAACTTCTCCCGCAACAGAGCCTCCAACTCCAATTCCTGGACTTCCCCCTGAAGTTGCTGAGAGCCCTGCTCGGCCTTTCGTTTCAGCTCCTCAATCTGCTTCTGCATCGAGGTGATGGTTTGCTCTTTCTCAAGGACTTTAAGCCTGAGCCCGTCTTCGGCTTCTTTCTTGGCCTGTTCCCTGGTCGCCATCAATCCCTCTTGAACCCGCTTTTCGACCGTCAACTCCAGCTCACGCTTCGCATCGTCCAGTTCGCGCTGTTTACGCAAGAGATCCGCTTGCGTTTTCTGCGCTTCGGCCAATTTGGCTTCTCGTTGTTTGATGACTTCCTGAAGGTCGGTGACTTCTTGCGCTTTTTGATCCAGGTCATTCTGTAAGGTGAGCTTGGCCTTTTTCGCTTCCTCAGCCACAATCTTGGTACGCTCTGAGTCAAGTTTTTCTTTGACCTGGTCGTCGAGTGTTTGCTGCGCCTTGGTGATCGCTTCCTCCCGCTCGCGCAGGACAACGTCGCGCTTGGCCACATCGGCATCTTTCTGGGCTAAACGCTTTTCATAGTCACGACGAGTGGATTCGATCAGCGGAGCCGCGAGGGATTCCGTGAGTTTGATTTCGGTCGTACAATTAGGGCAAGTGATCGTTGGCTCAGCCATCAGACACCATACGAAGAAGCCTGTGTTGTTCCTGTGGCCAGGACAAGCTCACCGCACCGGTCATTGTTTTTTTCGCCCGGCCAAGTGCCCTGATCGTACCTGGCAGGCCAAGACATCGCAGATCACCCGCGTGGCCATGAGACTGGTGATCTCGGCCGCATCGTAGGGCGGTGAACATTCCACGATCTCCATGCCGGCCAGTGGCTTGGTATCCGCAATGATTTGAAGGAACTTGAGCACTTCACGCGGCATAAATCCGCCCGGTTCTGGCCAGCCCGTTCCCGGCACAAAGGCGGCATCCAAACAATCGACATCGAAGCTGAGCCAGACCGCATCCACGCCATCCCACGCGACTTCCAATGCTTGTTTCGCAGCATTTTCGATCCCCATCTCCACACAATCGGTGACGGTCATAATCGAGGTTTGCCGTTCGCGCCCCGCCTTGACGCCCGGCCTGGGTGCCTGCCAGCCGCCGATACCGATCTGGACGAGATTTTTCGCCGGCACGTTGGGAATATTGGTCGCGTGAAACCACGGCGTCGTATGCATCCGCTCATCGAGATCGGTGTCTTGTGTGTCCACGTGCCGATCGAAATGGATGATCCCGAGTTTCTTGCCGTTCAGATGTTGCGCCACGCCTCGCACCGTCGCGAAGCCGAGCGAATGATCTCCACCCAGCACCACGGGAAAGGCGCCGCTTGCGTAGACATGTGCAACACCTTTGCTGACCTGATCAAACGTCTTTTCAATATTAGCCGGGATAGTAAACACGTCTCCGAGATCGCACATGGAGACCGATTCCCGTAGATCCACCCCGAGCTCAAAGCTATACGTGCCGTATAAGGCTGAGATCTTACGAATCCCCTGCGGGCCGAACCTGGTGCCCGAGCGATAGGTCGTCCCGCCATCGAATGGGGCCCCGAGAATTGCGACATCATACTCGCCGCACTTGCGCACGTCCTCCACGTATGGCGCTTTAGTGAATGTATTGATTCCGGCAAAGTGAGGCAGCTCTCCACGACTGAATGTCGGAATGCGGCGATCTATGATCGAATCAGCGCCAGGTAAGCCCAGCTGAAGGCCGCGGGCGATTTCCTCCTCATGCTTCGTTGTTGGGAGCAACGCCTCGGCTTCGACTGCATACTTCGCTTCCGGCCCATATCGATCATGCAGGGGGACTTCGCCGCGATACTTTCTACTCTTTGCCATGGGAATGCCTCCTTACCTCGATGTTCCGCATACACAGAAGAGAGAGAATACCGATTTATATCCGGGAAAGCATCAGTGAATAGTCGCGAGGACGGAAGAGATTCCTGTCGTTCCTGTTTTTGTCCCCCTGCTAGACTCTCGCTCCGCCCTGAGTATAATGACATCAGTTCATGGTTATGATCGGATTACTGATACTGCTCTTCGCCCTGCTGTCGCCATTTCCCTATCCAACGTCCTCTTGGGCTGGAGCGCGTTATGAGGAGACCCTCAAACAGTTGGCTGAAGCGATAACTGAACGGGCAACGAAAGCCAAGACACACCGTCTGGCCTTTCTCGACTTTACCGATTCACAGGGACAGCCCACGGCGATTGGGCAGTTCCTGGCCGAAGAGCTTGGAACTCAAATCATGCTGGCAGGAGAATTGACGGTGGTTGATCGAACGCTCACCTATTCGACGCTCAAGAAACTACACGTAGATCACATCGACTCGGACCATGCGAAAGCCGTCCAACGCGTGGCCAAAGCGATCCGCGCTGATGCGTTTATCAGCGGAGTTTCGATCGAGACTCCGGACGGCCTACAGGTCACCACCAAGCTGATTAATCCCTCGAACGGCCAACCTATCGGCGCCGCACGGGCCACGTTGCCGAAAGCCGGCCCGTTGGACTCGTTCTTCAAAAAAGATGACTCTCTGCAGCCGGTGGTCCCCCTCGAAAGTCCAATCGAGCCTGCACATCCAACCGGCCTAGGCACTCACCGGAACGAGTACTATGAGTTCGTCCTCACGTCGATCGACAAACAGGACAGCCGAGTGAAGTTGGACGTCACCATCACAAACCATTCATCCCGTGACCTCAAACTCCTATGCCACCTGCAAGACACAGTACTGAAAGATGAGCATGGAACAGTATGGCACCAGGGAGTCGAGGAGAATCGGGAAGGTCTGTGCACACGTGGCCTTGAACTATCGCCTCAGAGAAAACGGCGGGCCGTCCTCGTCTTCACCACTTCATCAGATAAATCGCCCTCTCAGTTTACCCTTCATTTTCACGAGAAATTACCAAGGCGAGATGCTTCGTTCTCAATTGACGGACTGACGCTCGGACCCTCACCCGGTCCCGCGGACACGACGCCTTAGAAAGTCACCTATGTCGAACACGTTGAAACAAGTGCTCACCATTGCCGGCTCGGACTCCGGTGGAGGTGCGGGAATTCAGGCCGATCTCAAGGCCATGTCCGCCAATGGTGTCTTCGCGATGTCCGTGATTACAGCCATCACGGCTCAAAACACCGAGGAAGTGACGGATGTCTTCGAATTGCCCACCACAATCATCGCCTCGCAACTCGACGCCGTCTTCGACGACTTCGACGTGGCTGCCGTCAAGACCGGGATGTTGTCGTCTTCGGCCATCCTCGAGGTAGTCGTACGCATGCTGGCCCCTCAGAAGGTCGCGAACCTCGTCGTGGATCCGGTCATGATCTCCAAGAGTGGTCATTCTCTCCTACGACCGGATGCCATCGAAGCCGTGAAGACCAAGCTGATCCCACTCGCCTTAGTCGTCACGCCGAACGTACATGAAGCACAGCAACTGTCGGGCATTGAGATTACCTCGTTAGCTGATGCGCGACGAGCCGCCAAGGTCATTCACCAATTCGGATGCAGGCATGTCTTGATCAAAGGCGGCCACCTCCTCAACGAACGGGCAACCGATCTGCTGTATGACGGACGGTTTTTCAACGTGTTGAAGGGGGAGTTCATTGAAACACGCCATACCCACGGCACCGGTTGTACGTTCGCCTCTGCGCTGGCTGCGCATCTTGCTCGTGGACGATCGATTCTCGATTCTGCGCAGGCGGCTAAAACGTACGTCACGGAAGCGATTCGACATGGTCTCTCCATCGGCCACGGTCATGGTCCCACCGATCATTTCTATTTCTTGGAGCGTTAGGTACAAGCCGATGCGCGCACGAGACTACTCACCGCTCACGTTGTGCCTCACAGGTTTCGCCTGGCTCACCCTTGCTTCGATCCTGGGGCTGGCAATTCTCATTGGGCTAGTTCATGGCACCCCATTACCACCATGGGTACGAGCGCTCCATGTTCATGCGGTCTTGATCGGCGGCGTGGCTCAGATTATTCTCGGCGGGTTTCTTCTGCTCGTCTCTCCACCATATTTGAAAGACCGAATAGAATCAGACTCTCATCCCATCACATTCTGGTCATTGAACGGCGGCCTGACCGTGATGCTCGTGGGATTGTGGCTGCATCACGACCTGGTCGTGGGAGGCGCCGGCTTCGTGGTGATCGCCGGTTTTCTCTCTGCCATCCGCAGCCTCTGGATTCGTGCACAACCGACTTGGAATTCCTCGTCGAGCCGTTCATGGTACTACGCGCTGGCTCTCTTTGGCCTTGTCAGTGGATCAGCCTGCGGAGAGCTCATGACATTGGGGATCATTCCGGAATCCTACGGCTATGTGCGACTTGCCCACATTCATCTTGTCGTACTCGGCTTTGTGGTTCTGATCATCATCGGCATGATGCATCACCTCCTGCCGATAGTCTGGGGCGCCCCGCTCGCAAACCCGAAGCTCGTTCAACTGACAGCCATCTTACTGCCAATAGGGGTCTTTGTCCTGATCGGTGGATTTCTGAATTCATCTGTACCAGTTGAACTCATTGCCGGAGCCATTTTGCTCGTGAGCATAGGAGTCCTGATCGGAAACCTATTCAGAACATGGCTCTCGTCCACCCACACTGGAAGTGCCGCTTCGGACCATCTCTTGGTCTCCACCTTCTTTCTCTTGTTTACTATCGTCCTCGGTGTCTTTGTTGGAGCCAATCACATATCTGACCCACCGGTGTTGCGATACGGCAGACTCCACCTGATTGCCTATACCCATATGGCATTCATCGGTTTCATCGTGAACACGATCATGGGCGCATTTTCCTATCTGATTCCCGTGAACCTCGCAGCCAGTCGCGTCACCAGTCACAAAAAACGCAGCATCTATCTCGATCAACTGACTTCTATGATGAACCGTTGGGGATCCGTACAGATCGCCACTCTCTCCCTCGGAACCATGGGCCTCGGCATCTTGGCAACCCTCGCGTGGAATGTGCCGCTGAGCTCCCTCTACCTCCAGAGTGCCATGTGGGCATGTCTCATTCTTCTACTGACCAGCTATGTGCTCTTCTCAATCAAGTTGTCCGCCATCGTAGCCAAGCAGCCGGAGCATCTTGCCACCCATCAGAAGATGCCCCCCGATGAGCTAAAGCTGACGGCATGACCGTACACCTTCGCTATCCTTGTGGCTGACCAAGTAAGCAGATTCTGATACAATCCTGCCGTGGAAGAACGATTCTCCTTTCTTGATCCCCGTGGACATCGAGTAGCCTCCATCTTAACCAGGCCTCCCGGCGAAACCGATAGGGTTGCCGTGTTGTGTCACGGTTTTCTTTCCTCAAAAACCAGCTCGACGAACAATGCCCTGACTCGGATGCTCACGGGTCACGGCATCGCGACGTTTCGTTTTGATTTCTTTGGACAAGCGGAGAGCGAGGGCCCATTTGATCAGAGCACGATCACCTTGGCGATTGAACAAGCCGCCGCAGCGATTGATTTGATGCGGCAGAAGGGGTTTTGCCGCATCGGTCTGATGGGATCCAGCTTCGGCGGTCTCGTGTCGATTCTGACAGCCGCGCAACGGACAGATCTGGATTGCCTGGCGCTCAAATGCCCTGTGGTGGATT